>VOFI01000801.1_pt1 | contig 72001 bp, 77 predicted proteins | sample 5384131 | NCBI WGS metagenome assembly VOFI01 (sample SAMN12384728, study PRJNA508395) | human gut metagenome | isolation source: healthy gut H | host: Homo sapiens
GGCGGAACATGACATCAGCGGCTTGCTGATTGACATGGTGGGTGGTCCGGACAACGTGGCCGGTCTGTTCAACTTCAGCAACTACAACCTCACGGCATGGATGACCGACTACCTGGACGAAGCGATGGGGAACTATTACACGCAGCGGTGGTACATTGCCCGGCGTGACCAAGGGAGCGTATCGCTGTGCGACTACTATCCTCCGACGGACGACAACAGCATCCTGAACGGGGGCGCATGGGTGCGGTTCAACACGAGCGACCCGAATTTCTATCCTGATGCCTCGCAACGGGAACAGGTACTTGCCAACTCGGAAGGATATGCCGGTTGGTCAAGAAACCGCGTGCAGCAGTTGAACAACCAGAACGACGGGTTCAGCTACAGCATCAACTATTGGATGAGTGCCTATATCATCAGCAAGAAAAACAAGCAGACCAAAAAGGCATACGCATACGAAATCCATGTGAGCAAAAGCTGGAATAAGGAAGAAGTTGTCTATGAGGAAGTCTTCGATTCCTACTCGATGGACTTGAATACGTTTCGGGCGCAACTGAATGTCCGACTTGCGGAGTTCAACGAAAACGAGGACGGCTACACCTATTATATATCTTCCGGTACGCGGAACTATTACCAAGCAACGGACGCCGCCAAATTGAAGGGATGCGAGAGCGTGACCATCAGCGTGACCTGTTCCGACGGGGTTACGCTCGGACAAGGCTCGACACAGTACAAGTGCCGCAAGTGCGGCAGCTCGTTGAATGCCCACACCAAGGAGTGCGCCATGCAGACCTCGGTGACGGAAAACGACCTCGACCTTTCGGAACTGGACGCGCTATTGAACGAGGCGAACAGCCAAGCGGCCAATATTGAAGCGCAAATCGGGGCATTGGAAAACGAGAACGCTGTCCTGCTGAAGAAAATCAGTACGGCGAGCATTGAGGATGCGGCGAATTACCGGCAGCAGTACAACGCGAACAAGACACGGATAGACCGTCTGAAAGGAGAACTCGCGGAATGGAAGAAGAAACAGTCCGACTATGCCCAAGCGAAGTCGGATGCCGCAGACGACAACAGCGTGGCGACGGATGACTATTACCGCATCCCTGCCATCATGCAGGACTGCAAGGCGGCATACGGTCTTACTTGGCAGGACGGCGGAGCATGGAACGGCTACTCGTATGTACGCAAGGCGACCATGCCGAACATCAACGGTATCATCACATTCAAGGCTACGGTCTCGATTGCCCGCAAGCCGAAATATTTTCTCGGCATCAAGATACACCGTGCCATCATCCAAATCAAGTGGGAACTCACTTCGGTCTATACGGACACGCACGTCGCCGATGTGCTGACACTCGATCCGGGACTTTCGGATGCGGAAAAGGCTAAACTGGTAAACGACCGGATAGCCGAAATCGCCCGTGAACATCCGTCCTGTAAAATCACGACGGAATACGCCCGCAGCACACCGCTGGAGGAAACGCCGTCCGGCGACGTGTACCATCTGCTGTGGTCGAGCGACCGCCTTGAAATAGCGCGGGAGGTGGACAGCAGAATCACCAAGATATATGCCGACTTGGTATCGCTGGAAAAGATGATGCACTACAAGCGGAGCATCCTTGACGTGATGAAGGATGTGCTGCCCGGACTGGACACGGACGAAGGTCGCAGGCTGACGCTCGTGGAGGAATGCCATGACCGCTGGGTGGAGAGCGCACGGACGTTTCGGGCGGCAACAGCAGGAATAGCAGAAAGGAGGTACGGCCATGAAACGTACCATACAGATTGCCGTCGTGCTGTTCGCCCTGCTGCCCGGTATCGCCAAGGCGCAATGGACTTTCGATATAGTCTCCGTCGAAGCCTACATCAACGACCACAAGAAGCAGCGCAGCCTGTTGTTGGCCCGCAGTACCTTGGAGTACAGCAACAAACTGTTGCACGAATACAGCTGTAAGGAAGTCGGGGGCTATAAAGAGCTGAATATCGACCTTGACCGGTACACCCGTGCGTTCGATGTCATCGACGTCATGTACCAGTCGTTGCGCACGGTGCTGAACGTGAAAAGCACTTATACGGCGGTCAGCGACCGTATCGGCGACTATAAATCATTGTTGGAGGATTTCAATGCGAAGATATTGAAACGGGGACGCATCGAATCCGCAGATACCCTGATTATCTCCATCAATGCGAGGGGGCTGAGGGCGATTGCCCGTGAGGGGGAACAGCTCTACAAGTCCGTGAGCGACCTCGTGCTGTATGCCACCGGAGCGGCAGCCTGCTCGACCTCCGACCTGCTGATGGTGTTGGAGGCCATCAACCGCTCATTGGACAACATCGAGCGGCATCTGAACCGTGCGTATTTCGAGACATGGCGGTACATTCAAGTGCGCATCGGTTACTGGAAAGCAAAGGTATATCGCTCCCGCACCATGCGGGAGATTCTCGATGACGCCTTCGGGCGTTGGCGCGGAGCCGGAAGACTGGATTATTAACGACAAAAAGAGAAGAATATGAACAGAAAACTATTACTCATGGCGGTGGCGGTCACCGTAACGACAGCCGTACACGCACAGTATGTAACGTACAACCATGATTCGCCGAAGCAGAATCAGGTAACGGTCATGGAAACCGGTACGGGCGCACTCTCGCCCGACCTCTATTATTCCGTGCTGCACAACAAATACAAGAAGTCGGCGGCGGCCAAAAACAAGCTCTCGTTCCGCACACTTGCCGGTATCAATCTCTACAACCAGGTGGACGAAGCGGAAGCCATTGATTCGGCTTTGGTCAAGCGGGCGAAGGTCGAGGCGTTGAACGTTGCCGACCGGCAGGTGGACATCGCGTGGTTTTTGCCGAGGGCGATAAGGTCAGCAGACAGATGGACCGGTTCCGGCGCAACATCGACCGTATTCTCCTGTCCGGCGGTACTCCGGCCGACAAGGAACGGTGGACGGAATACTACCACGTCTATCAGTGTGCCATCAAAGCCACGAAAGACGCCTATATGCCCAATGCCCAGCGAAAGAAGGAGTATCTGCGCATCTACGAGGATGTGGCACGGCAGAACGAGATTTTAGTGAGCTACCTCGCCAAGCGTCAGAACGCAACGGCAACAAGCACACTGCTGAACGCAACGGACAACCGTACCCTGCATAAAGGCGGTATTGTCCGCAATGCCATGAGCCGGTGGCAGGAATCACGCCTTGCGGTGCGTGGTTCGCAATCGGGCAGCAACGGAAACGGCGAAGATGACAACGAGAGTGTAAACAGAGGGAAATAAAAAGACAGGGCTATGGCAAACGGAGATATACTTTCGGATTTCGGCATCAACCTGTTGGAGGAGGAAATAGATGATGTCATCTTTCAGACCAACGAGTTTCTGACGGACGCGACTTTTACCGGTGCGCAGGGTCCTTTTTGGTGGTTACTGGTGGTTAGCGAAATCCTGCCCTTTGTTGTCCTTGCTAATCGTTCTAAATCAACATTTTATAAAATCTTGTACCATGAGACAAAATTTTGACGGGACAAAAATGGGACAAAACCGCAGGAAAATAAAGCCAAGACCTCTTTGTTCCGAATATCCTTATCAGAATACCCTTATTCTGAATACAAAGGTACAAATTTGTCCCGTAATAAACGAACCAATGAGCCTATTTCTCTCATCCATAACGCACTTTTCCATAATCTTGTACCACGGCAGATTCTTCAAGGTTTTAGATACATTATTTCATATCCTACAGTTAACTAATGTTTTCTTGATAGTTGTACAGTGTTCGGAACGATTGCCAATAATTGAAACTGCCCATTTGTACACTCCTTTTGTCAGACTTGATTCTGATTTTTCGGTTGTAATGAAGTGCGTTGCCCTGTTTCCTTCAATGGCTAATTGCCACTTGAAAGTGTCGCACAAAGATGTGGTGAATTGCATGCTTAATCAATGAATTACAGTGTTTTAATTAGACTTAACGGTGTATATACCATCAAATATTATCATATACATTTGCATCAAAAAATCTACAAATAAACAGATAAAAACAAAGAATATGACTGAAAACAAAACATCAAAAATGAACCTCGACCATGAGCGGAAGATTGTCGAGCTTCAGGAAAGAGTGAACAAATTGGAAGACCTCTGTTTTACCACAAAGGAGATTCTGAACCTTGAAGAAGCATCCGCATTTCTCGGCATTGCCAAGAGTACCCTTTACAAAATGACGCACCTGAACCAGTTACCATTCTTCAAACCTGCGGGCAAACTCATCTTCTTTGAAAAGAAAGCCCTGCTTGATTGGGTGCGCGGCGCAAAGTCCCTGTCGGAGGAAGAAATCAGAGCGGAAGCAGCCGCAAGATTGAATGATATGAACAACAGACCTTAACCGCCATGAGAACAGAGGAACTTATAGAAAGTATCAGCGAGAGAGACCCGTTATTGGCAAAAGCGGTCAGTCACATGGTTGCGTATGTTCAAGACCGTTATCCCTCCACGTTTCCAAGCAAGGAGCAGACTATGGCGGTAAACGAATACCTGCACAGTGTTCATGCGGACGGTGACGGCAGTATGTCGGAAACGAATTGCGAACATCGCAGGATTGCTTCACAGCGCATCACTATCGCTGCCATCCGTGTGCTTGACACCGAACAACAGAACAGGCTTCACGATATACTTGACCATATCGCATACGACAAGGAGTATTATATGCCGGAGAGAGGACAAGGTATGCGCTACTGACTTTCTCTTTTGGCTGCACCAGTTTTAGATTATCCATAAACAGACGAATGATGAATAAAGATTTGAGCTATTGTATCGTGCTGTCATCAGAACAGCTTGCCTATCTGGCAGGAAGCAAATACGGCATTGACCGAATGAAGATTCTTAACCGGCTTATTGAAGCGACCGTGCTGGAACAAACGGAGTATTCCAAGAAAGGCTTTGCCACGACATTGCAAGTCGGACAGGCGGCTTTGTCGGAAGTGGAATTGTCCTGCAAATTGGGCTATGACAAGAAGACTATCTCACGTGTGATTGACAAGATGAATCGGCTTGGTATTGTCGCATCCGTTCAGAGCAACCGCACGAGCATTCACACGCTGAAATGCGTATCGGCTTGGATGCTGGACGGCAAGCGTATCGACAACCCTTTCTATGTCCGGATGAAAGACCGTAAGGACGGCAACCAAGAAACGGCTAACCGCCCATATAACAACGATAGTATTCTTCCAATGAACCGACAGCATATTTTGGAGAGCCAAACAGAAACAAATTGCCCTCCCCAAACGCAAACAGACAGCACGACAGTATCGGATGAAACTTACTTCCCTGATTTATCGGCTTCGCCAATAATAGAAGATATACCTGTTATAGCTGATGATGGCGAACTCTTGATGGCTTCTTCTTCTGTCTGCGAACAACCGTTGCCATTCCTAATTGGCGATAAAAACGAAGCAGAGGACAGTAACAGTAACGATGGATTGAATGCTGAAACAGATAGTCATGAGTTTCCAAGTTCGCCCACAACTACATCAGGCGATGAGATTGCAGAAGACGGAAACGCCAGAGATACTGTACAGATAGATTCCGCTTCGATATATCCAACCACGGTATGGGCTTCTCCCCAGCCTTTGGCAGAGGAAGAATCCGCTAATACCTAAAGGGACGATTGGCAATTATAAATCATTCAGATACAACAGAATGTACTGTAATTTGGTGTGTAGTGTTACAAGAAGTGCCTATGTCGCACAGGCTCGCTTCGCTTGCCAGTACCACATAAGCGTATTCCGGCAGTCGCAAGCTCCCACCGTGCTGTACCTTTTTAGATAAGATGTTTTACCCATTATAATGCAGAAAAGAATGAAGAACAATGATAACGACAAACTGATTGACGAGAATAAGGACGAGGAAAAGGATAAGAAAGACACAAGACGCACCCTGCGCCTTGAAGCCAGAGTTACGGAAGACGAATATACCAAGGCTTTGGAACTCGCCCAATCCTGCGGTTTGACCATGAGTGACTATGTACGCAGGACGGCTTTGGGGGCATCGTCCACACTTGCGGCTGACCGAGCGTGAAGCGGAAGCCCTGTGCAGCCTTTCGGATGCGAGGGGCGACCTTATCCGTGTCGTGGCAGCCGTGAAGTCCATCCAAGCGGACAAGCGAGCCATCTATTTCAGCGATACCCGATTTGTGGAGCAATGGATGAAAGCTGCCACAAAGCTCATCAGCCGTTGGAATCAGATTGAAGCTTACCTTAACGAATAAATTTTCCCACCTGTTATGATTGCAAAAGCAGCTACCATTTCGCATGGCTCAAATGCCATCAGATACTCCGTCAATAAAGACAGGGCGGATATAGTCAAGACCAATCTTCTGCCGGATGACATTTCTCCCGAAGCGATGTTCAAGCGGATGATGCTTGTACAGAAGATGTTTGCCAACGAAAGGAAGAGAGGCAGACCGCTTACCGACAATGTGATAAGGATTGAAATTTCCCCAACCGCAGAAGAAAGCAAGGGCTGGACGATGGACGACTGGGCACGTTTGGCAGACGAGTTCATCCAAGAGTTTGATTCCATAGACCTGTCTAAAAAAGACGAAACGTGCTTCTTCCAAGCAGACCAACCTCAAAGGTTCGCAATACGTTGTCGCTCTACATCGGGATGCAAAGAGTGGCATTCTCCACCTGCACATTGATGCCAACCGTGTGGATATGGAGGGCAAAATCAATGACGGACACCTACCCGGCATGAGGGCTGTAATGGCTGCGAATATCATCAACGAACGTTACGGCTGGATGCAGGCCGAAGAAATAGGCATACGACATAAGCAGGAGGTTTCAGGCTGTTGTATGGAGATTCTCCGTAAGATGGATAAGTTCAGTTGGGAACGCTACGAAGCGGAACTGGTGAAGCGTGGCTATGGGGTACACATACAGAAAAACGAGGACGGAACGGTTTACGGCTATTCCATCAAGCGAGGAAACTCCAGTTATAAGTCCTCAAAGTTGGGTATTGGTCGTAACCTTGTCCCCTCAAAGATTATGAATACGTGGCAGAAATTACATCCGCAGGAGGGTAAAATCAATCAACTGCAAGCGGAAGCCAAGCAAACAAGGACAGCCACACCGACTGCCATTTCAAGCCACAGACTACACCGCAACCTGTAATGAAGCACTATTCCATCGGCACGGACAACAACAGGACATTCAATGTTTCCTTATCAGAAGCCGCAGACAACATCATCCGTCAGGAGTGTTCTTTGGAGGAAGCCCACCCATTGGCTAAGTTGGAAGAGATACAGCACACGGCACTTCTGTTGTTTGCCGGATATTTGGATGCAGCCACAAGCATAGCTGCTTCAAGCGGTGGCGGTGGTTCTGATACAGGTGGCTGGGGACGGGACAAAGACGAAGATGAACTTGAATGGGCACGCCGTTGTGCGAGAATGGCAAACCAAATGTGCAAGCGCAGAAAAGGGCTTCACAGATAATTTTTCAACCCAATATCAAAAGACATGAGCATAGGAAAACCAAAGAATGACCCCATCGACCTGAACGGTCTGATGAACGAGATAGAGAACGACCATCGGATAACTGTGGAATCGGATGCCATTGATAAGCACATTGAGGAATTGAGAGCAGCCCAAAAAGACTTACGGCAAGCGACCGAGACATTGGAAAAGGCTACAATGACTTTGAATGGAGCCATTGCAGCCCTTAAATCCGCTACTGATAATTCAACTAATATCGTAACCGGAATTAACAACGCCATTGTCAAAGCGCAAGAAAACACAGAGTACAAAGTAAGTATTGCGCAGGAAGATATGGAGTTGTTGATGAAAAACTCACAAGCCGTTTTAGCCACGGACGAGATAGTGATGAAGCAACATTTTGAGAAGCAAGCTCAGGCAATGGAATCCCATGAGCGCAGAATTTCATCTATTCTCAACCGAAACCAAGGCTTTTGGATTTCCGATTTTTGGGCAAAAGTTTTTAGCTGGGTTATGTTGGCATGTTTCCTGATTACATTTATCGCCTATCACTTGAAAACACGTCCGTAAAGCCATTTATCAATTCAAGGTAAATTTACATTTGGGGTAATTGGAACAGCCGTAGAAAGTACCATATTTACCATGACGTAAAAGAAGCTGTCCTCCACATTGGGGACAGATACCTTGATTTATAAGGTCAGAACTTCTGTATTGCCGAGCTTTTGCATTATGTTTATGCTGTTTTAATTTTTCTTTATCGGCAATTATACGATTTTGGTTGATAGTTCGTACTATCCAATCTGTTGTTTCCTGATTAAGGACAGAGGTTCTATGTTGCAAAATTGTGCGTTTGAGACTGTACCTATTAACAACAAGACTATTTACGATATGCACTTTTAATTCGGCATCGTTATTGAAAACAACAATAGGGATAAAAGGTATATCTACAGAACACCTGAGTAAGTGACGCAGAAATCTTACATGACCTGCATTCTGTTTTATGGGATTATAAAATTGATGCTTACTTTTATATATAGTTTGAGTCCAGTATTCACTATTTTCACCACCTAAAATCCAACCTTTATATCCTTTTGTTTCAATCACAAAAACACCATAGGGCGAAACCACAATATGGTCTATCTGCGTAGAATATCCATTGCTTTCAAATAGCAAATCATTGAATATAACATACTCTTCGGGCAATTCCTGTATCTTGTTATTTACAAGCTTTTCAGAATACTTGCCTTTCCACATTGGCATCTTCAATCTAATGAAGATAATCAATACTAAAAACAATATGATACCGACAATGTACATATTACTGCATCAATAGATCCTTTTTATCCATCTTTTACTTGATTCAAATCCCCATTGAACATGCCATCTTCTTCCTGTTACTTTATCTAGCAGAAGAAATTGATATATATTTTTTGTAGGATATAATTCAAATGTTCCACAGCCCGTACCAAGAGATAGGTCTTCGTCATTAAGGGTTGCAGAACCTTCTTTATCATCATCCAAAGACCATTGTACAATTTCTATTTTCCCTGTCATTGTATCTAATTGCAGAAAATTATAGATATTTTCTGTTGGATATAATTTGTATCTATCAAGTCCATGCATACGAAAATCTATATCTTCTACAATAGCATGTATTTTAATCAAAGTAGAATCATTAACTGTTTTGGTATGTGAAATGGAACTTTCGTTTTGTGCAGAAACACATAACGAAATTAAAAATAAATAAAAAATAATCACAAATTTCTTCATTGGTAAATCATTTAAGTAATTAAAGTTAAATGTAATAGTATAGCTAATGCTGTATTTATTTCTTCTTATTTACATCCCATTTAAAAATATAAATATAATCTCCGACAGGAATGTTTACAATCAAAATCTTACCTTTTTTCCTTTTAATATTCATATAGCCAATAATAGCTTCATCGGGATAAATAGTAGTGGTTTTTAAATATCCTTGTTCACGTATAGTTCGGTCATTATCCATCATTTGTCCTAATGTAAGCATTTGATTGGTAGATGCGACATTTGCTTGATATGCTGCATTAGCGTCATAATGATTGGTTATGGTAGTGTAAGCATAACCATTAGAAGAATAAGACGTAGAATAGGATGTTGAGTATCCTGCAGTTCCTGCATTAATGCCAGCAGAGATTCCATATAATGCCATAGCCCATGCTTGTGAGCGTTTTATTTTTTTTTGATATTCTTCATTTGTGTATACTTCAAGTTTTAAAGTATCGTCTTTTTTTGTTAGTAGATTAGCGTGTACGCTGTCAGGTTGGAATACAATTGGGGTTTCACTTAAATTCTTGATAAAAATATCCAAGTGATAGTATTTTCCATAATCATCTTTTTCCTCAAAGCATGAAAGACCTACAACAAAATTATTTTTGTTTAAATAAGCCCAAAATTTTCCATCATTATATTCTGTCAGGATAGAATCGTTTTGGGGGTATATGAATGTTTGGGCTTTACATACGGTTGAAAGCAATAAAAATATTACTGTGAATATATTTTGTTTCATACTCTTGTTGATTATAGTGTTTGATTATAATACTCCTCTATTTCTTTGATTGCTAATTTTATATCTTTCTGTTTTGCACATATAGAGTATTTGTATTGATCTAAGAAAAAATCAAAATTGCTTTTTACTGATGACTTAATCCAATCGTCAGAAGAAAAACTCAAATGCTCTTTTATTTGCTTTTTGGTATTAAGCAATTCTTGTAATGATATATTATATTTTCTACTGAAAAGCAGTTCTTGTAATCCACCGACATAACCCAATGCCCATTTAAAATAATCCTCATCCTTAGATTTCACTTCATCTACGTTCATCCCCTTATATTTACCAAAGGTTAAATTATTACTTTCATCAAGGCAACTCCATTTTAGATTATCAACATCTTCTATGAGATTTTCAATTAGTTCCCAATTACCACAACCGCAACAATCTATCACTTGTTCTTCTGTAATACCATTTTCAGGTTTCCCATCAGTTAGTCTATATCCATAGGCTTCACCGTAGTGTCCTTTGGGCTTTACCCTTGTTACCATATAAGAAAGATGATACCACCCATTTCTTCTTACAACAAAAGGAGTTCCCTTTCCTAAAAACCGCCAAATATCAAAAATATTCTCACTATTCATTTCTACAGACTTTGATAATTCTTAAAATTATGTCATTAACGCGGACCGAGAAACTTATCTCCATTAAGATGAATCATGTGGTCTGGCATATCAGCAATCCACACCTCAGTTTCCCACGCAAGCTGTTCTGAAAATTTTTTGAATGTCACAAAATCAAGGAATGCTGTTACATAAATCTTCCCTGCAGTAACATTTTCCGTCATAGACTCAATCTCCAAAATTCGTTTGGGATCCATTGGACCAACCGATGTTACAGATTCAATAAAATATATCCAATTCTTATCTTCTCGGTAGAGAACCACATCAGGCATTTTGTCGTGTAATGTAATTTCAAAGCCAAGTGCAGAAAGTTTATCTATGTTTTTAACCATATCTTTCTGAATCGTATCGCCGACATACAAGCATTCCGAATGAGGTGCAAATCTTGGAGCAAACTCTTCTATGATTGCCTTTTGTAGTTGATTATGCTTACCTGGACTAAAGGTAAAATCTTTATCATTTATCTTAACAGGCATCTTTTGCATTCTTTTTTTTGAAGCATAAAGATTGGAAAGCGTATCATGTTTGTAAAGGAATTGCGCTAACGATGCACTTTCTTCGCAAACGCAATTTTCATTATCGCTTATTGATTGAATGACTGTCAAAAACTCTGGAGTAATTCGATAACGATAATTAGGGCTATTCGTTGCTTTTCCGTTATCCTCTATTAAAGCTGCAGTTCTGAAAGGGTGCATAGCTTGTTTACGGAAAGTTTCTCTTGAATTTTCTGCATATATAACTCCATAATTATCGGCAATGAAAGCTATAATGTCATGGATTCTTATCCAGTCATTTGTTGCCTCGCTCCAAGGTGTTTCATTTTTTAATTTTGCCATCGCAAGCAATGTCAAACAACAAAGTGCCCCTTGTTGTCTGGCTGGCATATTAAGCCTTACCAATAAATCTTTTGCTATATCTAATTTATCCATTTGCTAAGTATTAAATTACAATTTGTAACAGACAATTCTTTGTGCATCAATTCTCTACCCATTTCTTCAATGATTTTTCGCTCTGGAATTGGTATCTGATTTATTTCTGTAGAATTAACCTGAGTTGAGCCATTGAGAATCCTATAATAGTTATCATACAGGCTGGAGTTCAATAGGACATACAATCCATACGTTACACATGGTGAATCACATTTGATAAAATTGATTTTATTCTGTGTACTAATATATGTGAATTGTGGATATTTTTGCTTCAAATATATACCACACTGCAATCTACGTTCTTCTTCTTTTGAAGTAAAACGCTTTACCATTAGAAAATCACTATTCTCCTGCAGGAATCCTTTTCTGTCAGTTTTAATAACTTCACTTTCTTTTCCTAATGGCCATGTTACACGACCATTTTGAATGTGTTGAGAATAAATCAGAGGATATGCGCCATCTTCCAATTGGTCTCGTAATACTTCCCTTGTCCTAAAATCAACTATGATTCCAGTCTGCATCTTCAAATTTAGTTCAGGCAGAGTTTTAGGAAAACGATTGATTTGATTGAGAACCATTGCATCTTTGTCATTCGTAATGAGATAGACGAACTGATTTTGAGCCACAACTGTTTCATAAGGAGCACAAAAATGTACAATATCTTCAAAACTGGACGTTGAAGAAGACGTGATTGACACATAATCAGGAATACGTTTCGTCTTCTTTACCTTTATAATAATCGTCTCTTGTAATACTGATTCTCCATCAAAGACTTTATCCCTACTTTCAAACAGGTGCATATCCGTAATTACACAATGTTTAAACAGATACTGCCTAAAACGCTTGAAATATGCCCCAGAAGTCCAAGAGCGAGGAACAATATACACTAATTCAGAATCTTGCTTCAAATTATGAATTCCCATAGCCCAAAACAGGAAATACAAGTTTGGTGTACCATAGCAAACACTCGGCATCGCTTTTCGCTTCCTTTGCTTCTTTGGGAATTTTCAAATATGGAGGATTTCCTATAATATAGTCATAGAGTTTCGTATTATCTGAAAATAGAGGATTATCCTCAAATAATTGGCTTGTCAAGTAATTGTCTTGTATAATCTCATAATTTATACCGCATTCTTCTTTAGCCAATTCCAAATTGGATTTCAGTAGGGGCAAGACCAATTCATCGGTTTCATAACAGGTAAGATATATTCTGCCTGTATAGCCGCTTTGAATCAATTTATCAATTACCGCAGCAGATAGTATTCCTGTACCTGCACCTGCATCTAACAGATGAAGTTCAGGTTTTGTCAAATCAAAACAGAAAAGAGAAGCCATAAAATTAGCAGTAGCCATATTCGTAAAGAACTGACCGTACTTCTTTCGTTTTAATTTTGGAACAGAAGCAATAAAACTATCTGTGTTATGTATTATTGAACTTAGCATTTTATTTCTTCTCTATTGTCCCATCTACTATCAGCTCTTTCAGTTCAACCGAAAGTAGTTGGGCTATTTTATACAATGTCTCTAAATTGGGTTGTTGGCGATTGCAACAATAGGCATTTGTCGTACTAAAACTTTTCCCTATCTGTTCAGAAAGCCATTTTTGAGATAAGTCTTTCTCTACCAATACTGTTTTTATTCGGTTTAATTTCATCATTACACATTGAAGTCTTATGCAAAATTACAAAATAATTGGCTAAACATAGCATTATTTGCGATAAATATATTCCGTATTTCAACAATTACTTTGTCAATATGACGAACAAAGGGAAAGAATAATCCCTCCCTTTGCATTACGACCTCATAAAAAAACACCATCAAACAGACTGACTGCCTCAATCTTCTTTTCAAGGTTCACTTTGGCATAGACTTCTGTAGATGTTACGCTGCTATGCCCAAGCACCTCTTTTACTGATGAAATATCCGCACCTGCACTGATAGCCAAAGTTGCCGTTGTGTGCCGACTTGAATGGTAGGTAAAATCCTTTTCTATCCCGGCTTTGTCTTTTATGCGCCTTACATACTTTGATATGTTGTCGGACTTCTTTACCAGACGGAATACCAAACTTTCGGGATTATCTTCTTCACGAGGTGGAAGAAATGACAAAGCCATATCATTGAGCGGAATAGTCGCAGGACGTTTGGTCTTGCGCTGTATGATGCAGATTGTCAGAACCCCATCTATGAGTTTTATATTTCCCCAACGAAGATGTTGCATATCGCCAAGTCTTAAGCCTGTCATGGACGACAAACCGAAAGCCATTTGTACTGTCCTTTCATTCTCCGTTGCGCATTCCACATTGAGGAAGCGAGTCAATTCTTCTGGGGTGAGGTATTCCCTGTGTTTGTCGGGAGCATGGAAACGCTCTACTTTTGTAAGACTATGCACAGGATTGAACGCTATCAGTTCTTCTCTTACTGCCTTGTTGAATATCGCCTTTACCGTTTCCTCAAACAGAAGCAGCGTATAGTCAGCCAACTTGCCGTCCTGCGTTTTTATCTGTCGTGGGTTGCGGTATTCATTGCGCATGTAGTCAAACAGCCCTGTTATAATTTGGGCATCAACATTCTTCAGGAGTATTTTCGTCTGTTTAATCCTTTCAAGGTATGTGGCAATCCGTTTACGAACCACTCCCCTTGTGCTGTAACATCTTCTTACAGTTATCGCAAGCCTTTGACCATTGGATATACTCATCGCACCAATCAAGCCATGTCAGTGCTTCTGCCTTTTCATTCTTTCCCTCTGTTTGTTTGGATTTCTTCTCAAAAGACGGTGGATCGAGTAAACGCTCGGCACGAATCACCCTCGCCTTATCGTATGTTTCACGGTTCAGTTTCTTTGCCTTTGGCGAATTTTCGCGCACAAGATACAGATGCAGGTTCTCTTTCTTGCGGAATCCTGTTTCGTAATATTCCAGATACAGGCTTCGGTTTCCTGCGGTCAGCTTGCGTTCTTTGATTTCTATCTTCATATTGCTATTTGTGTTTGGCCAAACATTCCATTGACGAGGTTTACCGTTTCAAGTTTCTTCTTATCCACGATTTTGGCATAAACCTCTGTCATTTTGATACTCTTGTGTCCGAGAATTTTGCTTACCACATAGATACTGGCTCCCAAAGTCAGAAGCATGGTGGCTGCGGTATGACGTGAGCAATGGTAGGTAATGTGCTTTTGTATTCCTGCCGCTTCCATCCACTCCTTTAGTACCACCTCTACTGTTGTATGCGTTATTGTAAGTTGGTGGAAGATGTTATCCACACCCTCAATCCTTTCGGGCATCCATTTTTTGGCTTCTTCCGACAATGGGATAGTCACACGGTCTTTGGTCTTGATTTGTACATGGTCTATGTATTCCGTCTTGCCATCTGCTGCAGAATGAATCTCACTCCAGTTCAACGCTTTCATATCGCTGTAACGAAGTCCCGTGAAGCAAGAGAACAGAAACGCTTTTTTGACAATCTTGTACCGACAGGGAGTGCTCATCACACTCTTAACTTCCTCAATGGTTAGAAATTCACGGTCGGCAACCAACTTCTGCGGTTTCTCTTTGGCTTCCAGCAACGTGAATGGGTTATGCTCGATAAACCCCTCACGCACCGCCTTAGCCAATGCAGAGCCGAAGCGGTTTACAAAGATGCGACAGGTGGTGCAGCTTAATGTTTTCTTTCCGTCATTGAAAGTACAAGTTTTTAAGAATGCGATGAAGCCTTTGCAGAACTCCTTATCTACTTCTTTTTAATGACAGGTCAGGCTTCCCTATGTGGGATAGGTATTGTTCCACTCGTGCCTGTACGTTTCTTTTGGAACGTTTGGATGATTCGGAGAGTTCTGCATTGTCTTCCACATATTGCCCGAACCATGCGCTGAGTGTCAGCCTTGACTTTTTACCTTTTCCCAATCCACAAGCCCCTCCTTTTTTGAATGTCAAGAATGCGCTGCGCCTTGATTTGTTCTGCCAATTTGCGTGTATTAGCATTCTGCAACTTGGTTGTGGCATTAATTCTTACTTTATTAGAATGGATAACAAAAAAGCAACAATGATATAATTTATTTGTACGTTGTAGCAATCGGTGGTGGGCTACTAACCTTACTAAACACATTATCACATTATAAATAAGCGAATTAATTACTTTATTAGAATGGATCAACAATGATATAATGCTTTGAATATAAACAAATGTACGCATTAATGGAGATAATGCAGAAAAACCATGAAGCATATACGACTCACTGCCACTCTCCATTTGTAGATGTGTGAAAGTAACAATCCATTAATGGACAATAGGGTATATAAAGGACAGATTTCCCGTATATTCGTCTCCTTATTCCTGAATTATGAGCGTAAGTCACATGATTATGGAGAGATATCCACCCTTTAATGGGGAGAGCTGTCGGCAAATATTTGATGGAAATGCCCCGAAAATCACAGGAGAATAGCCATACAATGGGCTGATACACAATAATTATTGGATAAACGTGGTCTGCTCCTGCAAACAGCAAGTTGTCTTTTCGTTAAACGAAAACAGGACGGTTTAACGGCGGAAACGCCGCCAAACCGCCTCCCCCCAAAAAGCTCCGGAGTCGGCTTTGATTTTCCTTATGCCATCTCTATACATTTACTTTCCAATTACAGGATTTTTCTTGAATATCCCATAAATGAGCATATAATCCCTCATCTTTTAATAATTGTTCATGTGTCCCTTGTTCTATAATATTTCCACCATCTAAAACAATAATTTTATCAGCATCACTTATTGTTTTTAGTTTATGCGCTATAACTATAACAGTTCTACCTTGTATTAAAGAATTGATTGCATACTGTATTTCCACTTCATTTTCTGGATCTAAAGAAGCTGTTGCTTCATCTAATAAAATTACAGGAGCATCTTTTAATATAGCACGTGCAATTGAGATTCTCTGTTTTTCTCCTCCAGATAAGGTACATCCACCTTCACCTATCATTGTATCATATCCTTGAGGTAAATGTATTATAAAATCATGACATTGAGCTTTTTTAGCCGCCTCTATTATCTCATTATCTGTAGCATTCTCTTTACCAAATCGAATATTATTCTTTATGGTATCCTGAAATAAATATACGTCCTGAAATACCATTGAAATGCGTTGCATAAGTTTCTCAGGATCAATCTCTCGTATATTTTTGTTACCTAATAATATTACACCTTTATCAGGATCATAAAACCGAGCGCAAAGTTTCATCAATGTACTTTTTCCACTTCCAGAAGGCCCAACTATAGCAGTTAAAGAACCTTGTTTCATTGTAACACTTATATCATGTAGGATATATTTATCATTATACCCAAAAGATACATTTCTAAATATAATATCTCCTTGTTCCGGAGCATCTTGTGTTCCTGACATTTCTGGTTCATTTAGTAAATTCAAAATACGTTCACCTGCAATAGAATAATAACGGAATTCTGCAAGATTGATTAGTGCTAATGTTAGTGGGTCAAAAACTCTGGAGCCAACGATAAGGAACATCACAAAAATAGCAACAGAAAGTTTTCCTCCAATTAAAAGGTATGTACCACATAATATCATCAAAGTAAGTCCCATACGAAGAAGGGTTACAGACAACATGACAATAGGTCCAATCAGAGCTTCTGTTTTGATATTCGCACGTTTGAGATCATTAAATGCTTCCTGTAAACGGATGAACTTTATTCCAGTCATATTATATGCTTTGATAACACGTATACCTTGTAAATATTCTTCCATTCTGCTACTGGCACGTATTTTAGCCAGAATTTGAGTTTGCCCTAGTTTCTTTTGAATACTAGAAGTGAAAATAAGTATTAAAAAAGAAATAGGAAGGGATAAAAACATAGCAATAGACATCTGCCAATCTACGAACAATAAACCTAAAAAAGCAAAAATAGGCATGACCAGTGCACCAAGCAATTGAGGAAGATGGTGCGACATCCCTTGTTCTGTCATAGCAAAATCAGTTATTAACATGGAAGATAATTCTCCAGAATCTTTTTTATAAAGAAAACCTAATGACAACTTGCGTAAATGTTCGGCTAAAGCAATACGACCTTCTGCACTAATATTGTATGCTTCCCGGAAATTTGCATTATAGGATTTCTTTTCTCCAAAAATCATAAAAATTATGTATACAAACATTATCACAATCAGCCCCCATAATTTAGATATGTTTAGAGGAGTTCCAGTTCCATCAAAAGCTTTAAAAAGGGTATTTATAACTTCTATTGAAAGACAAAAGGGAACTATATTTATAAAGTTTGCAAGCATTGTATACCCCACAGGCTTGTATAAACGTTTGGTTTGTCCTATAGTAATATGTTTTATAGCCTTTGTAATCATATTATTTCATTTTTTTAGATTTAACTTCCAGTTATGTGCATTTATATAAGCATTCCACATATTTTTATATATGCCTGTAGTAACATGAAGTTCGTCATGTCTTCCTTTTTGAACTAAACATCCTTCCTTAAAAACAAGAATTTGATGAGCAGAGGTGATAGAAGACAATCTATGAGCTATGATAATAACAGTTTTACCTTTTATTAACTTTTGTAAGGCCTGTTGTATTTTATATTCATTTTCTGGGTCAGCAAAAGCTGTTGCTTCATCTAATACTAAAATAGGAGAATTTCGTAAAATAGCCCTAGCTATACAAATTCGTTGTGCCTCTCCTCCAGAAAGAAAAACGCCTCTCTCTCCGACAATCGTATCATATCCTTTAGGAAGACTTCGAATAAAATCATCACATTGGGCAGCTTGAGCAGCTTGTATAACATCCGATAAACTAGCTTGAGTATTTCCTGCTGTAATATTGGCATATATGGTATCATTGAAAAGAAACGTATCTTGGAATACAAAAGACACGATCTCCAATAATTGGGGTGAGGAAATATTTTTTATGTTTATTCCCCCTATTAAAATCTCTCCAGAGGAAACATCCCAAAAGCGAGGAATGAGATTGGCTATTGTTGACTTCCCTGACCCAGAAGGTCCAACCAGAGCTGTTACTTCACCTTGTCGAGCGATAAAAGAGATATCCTTCAGCGCTTCTGTCTTTGTCATATTTTCTCTATCTTCGTAAGCAAAACTTACATTTCTGAATTCAATATCATACGTCTGAGGTATTTGAGGAACAACTGGTTCACATAGTTTTTTTTCCTCAAATATTTTGTCTATACGTTTTACTCCTTCATTAATTTCTACAGTTCCTGAAGCTAAAAATGCGAGTTTATATACAGGGGAAGCTACTCCGGGCCCCATCACGATGAAAAAAAGATAAATTGCAGCTAATGAGATGTTTTTAGGATCAGAGGTCATTATTAATATTCCTACAGGAAGAATAAACGTGACTATTGAATTCAACAGAATAATAAATGCAATTATACCATTTTGATAGTTATTACAGCATTTTAAAGCAAATGTTTTATACGCTTCGATTTCGGCATTGAACTGCCGAAAAGAACGTATACTTTGTCCAAATATCTTTATAATTGGCATACCTCTCACATATTGAACAGCTGAAGCACTCATGCGTTCTTGGACATCAAAATAGATTTTCGTAAGTGCAGTAGCTCTTTTCCCTACAAAATTAGAAAATTGCATTCCTATACTTAAAAGTATGCATAATAGAGCGGTGAATGCCATCCAACCATTTAAAGAAAAAAAGATAATAAACATAAAAGTTATGGTTGCAAACACATTCACCAAATCGGGAATAGTGTGAGCTATAAAATGCTCTATTTTTTCGACATTTTGTTCCATGATTTTCTTTATACAACCGATAGATGTCGAATTTAAATATCCCAAAGACAACTGACCTATATGCTCTGAAAGTTTTATTTTTAACCCATATAAAATACGAAAGGCGGCTATGTGAGATAACATTAATCCCGCATACAAAAATAGTACACCCACAATCAAAGCAATAAAAGCAAGCCACCCCCAACTGATCATTAGCTCAGAATCTATCGTAGATAAATCAGAAGCATGAACAAGCAATTCCTTTAATATTTCATATATAGACCAAAATGGTATAAGTATACATAATGCACTTATAGCGGAAAATAACCCGGAGAAAAGCAATAAACTTTTTTTTTCTCCCGCAATTTCCAGTAACCTAGATAATCCTTCTTTTTCTTCATTATTTATTTAAATATATATTGTCGTAGTTAGACAAATATTTGTCACAATAATTACCAAGTAAAAAATAGCAAACAGCCATAATTCCTGATTCATATAAGCTGGAGTTTTTTTTAGCATATTCTTCATATTCTTTCTTGAAATGTATACATAATGAATATTTATTTTCTATATATACAATTACAAGATTAATACATATATAAATTATATATAAACATAATGTATGTATGGCTCCAAGCAGAAGAATAAAACTTAAATGACAAAATAGATCTCCCATTATCATCGGATTTCTCACTTTTTTATAGGGACCTTCCGTTATTAACTTTGAAGGATGCAAAAACCTATCTTTGGTTGCTTGCAGATTACAATTTACCACTTTAGTACCCCAAACAGACATAAAATATCCAATTAATGCAATAAGGATAATATTGTAAAGAACATTTTCCAACAGTATTACTTTTATGTCAAACAAAGAAAAAATGTTTAGTTTGAAGCGAGGTTGATTTAAGAAGGGCATAATATACCAAAGAATAGATATAAAAAAGCCCGAATAATACATTAATGTATATCTATTATTGCAAGATAAATCTAGTGTTTTAGACATATATTTACGATTCCCAACCTTAAATGCTATATAATAAGGAATCAACCAAAGAAATGAAATTATGGCCAAAATAATTTGGGTGGCCCAGCTAAAATAAATCATATTATTTTTGTATAATTTAAAAAATTACAAATAACCAACAATGCCATAAATAAAACTATAAATAATAGTTTTTGATCAAGGAGAACAGGGGTTTTCTTTCTATAAACTATAAGTTCTGATTTATAATATGGTTCTAAAGAATACTTAACCTGTATTTTTATCATAAAGAGATCTATAAATACATATATAGGGAATAAAATGCAAGTGTAGATTCCACCTGTTAATAACACCAAAGAAAAATGTCCTAATATATCCCCTATGATCATTGGATGTTGAACTCTTGCATATATTCCTTCTGTTAACAATTTACTTGGGGCATAAAATGCACTTTTAGTAGCTTCAATATTTTGAGAAACAGACTTTTTACCCCAAATGCCAAAGAAATATACAAACAACAGAAAAGAAACTGGAATATACAAAACATTAAAAAAAACAAATTCGCCATTTAACCAGTCATATATTCCATGCATCCTTGGTTGCTCTATAAAGGGTAATACATACCATATGAGTGCTGGATAAGTGCTCATAAAATATAACTTTTCCGGAAGCTTTGATTGTTTTTTTAATTGAGAATTATGTTTTTTGTAACCTAGTAGAAATGCGTAATAATAAACAATTAATCCACTTAATGAGATCAAACTAATTACTATGTGAATTATCAACTTTGTATTCATTGCTGTATTTTATTATTTTTATCTGTATTTAAATAAGTATTTTCTTCTATATCATTTTTCGAAGGCATTTTTACAGCTATAATTCCTGCAAAATTGTGCCATTTAATGAAAGTATCCATACATTGAAAACCGACATCAGATAGTAGACTCAAATTCTCTGTAAGACTCAATGGAATCAAAACGCCTCTCAAACTTTGAGCCTTTTTTATAACTTGTTGTTCATTCAAACCATTTTCTTGCTTAAAATCCCAATACAAGTCATTCCATATATCCTCAAACAGTGAATTTTCCGCCCTTATTTTCTCTACAAATATAAAAGCTCCACCTTCTACTAATCCATTATATATCCGTTGTAAGACTTTTTTTCTTTTCCATAAAGGTAAAAACTGTAACGTATACAATGATAAAACTAAATCTATATTAGCAAATTCATTTATTTCCTCTATATGTTGTTGTAGAAATTGAACTAATTCGCTACTACATTTTTTTCTTGCAATCTCTATCATTGGTAAACTTTCTTCGACTCCGATGAATCTCACATTCTTTTTTCTTGAATGCTTTTGTAATAAAAGAGAAATGGTTTCTCCTGTAGAGGAACCTAAATCATATACAACACTATTGTCTCTAATAAACCATTCACTTATTTCGATAACAGCCTTTTGTACTTCCTCGTACAATGGGACACTTTTTCTTACATGAGTGTCGAAATGTTGTGATACTTGTTCATCAAATTTCCATTCTCCTGGAATTGATGTTATCAAATCATCGACTAGCCCTTCTTTATTTCTCATATATCCTCCTTTTAAATATATAATTAATTCCTACAATATTTAAAATCTCAACTAATACTACATATAAAATAAATAGAGGTTTATACAACTCACTAAAGTTTCCCCACACAAAGAAACCTAAGAAATAAAGAAGAGAAAATGAGAATCGCTTTAGATAAATTCATAAAAAAAAGAATCCTATTACTGATATAATATATAATAATAGAAGAGAAAGCAGTAAAACCACTTATCATTCCAAATGTATATTTATCATAAGGTGAAACTGTAGAATAAGAAATATTGAACATTATTTCCCAAGTCTGTTCGGGGACTAAAATATTTACAATGTTCAATAGCAATACTCCTGCCTGCACTTGGAATAAACAACTTAAAACGGGAAGTTTTTGTTTCTTTGGTGCTATACCATTAATACTATGATTTAAATAAAATATGAAACTTCCAATTATAAGCCAAATAAAAGGTTCATAATCTGATGATATATGTACAATCCCTGTTTGAAGTTTTAGCAAGTACATAAAACCACCCATAAATGCGACTAAGAAAGAACAGAAGCTAATAAGTCCTTTATATTTTTCGATATTTCTAAGAAAGAGAAAATAAATACAGAAAAAACCGAAGAACAAACATTCTTCTCGAAACAAGACAATTGTCAAGTCTGATGGTATATCATGGATTCCCATGTAAGAGTGAATTACATCCCATGAGAAAAATATCCAGGGAAAACCAGTGAAACATGCTATGGCACATAACCACAACATACACACAAGAATTTTCTTTTTAATTTTTATGTTCATAATATGAATATTTTATTCCGTAAAAGTCTAAATCCGACATAAAAGATTGGCAATTCAAAGAGTCACAAAGACAATTTAATCCTATTTTTGTTTTACCTTCTAAAATGTATTGAGTAGTAATAACAGCAGGTAATGCAGTATATAATAAATTATTTTTTGTATATAAATAGTAAAAGGTATCTATCTTTCTTTCTGGCTCTATTTTAGAAACTTGACAAATTACACTTCCCCACTTATTCTCTTTCTTAACGAGACGTTGATAATCATCTTGCAACATAAGTGTTGCTTTATTTAAATTATGTTTATAAAAGATCTTTATAAACATAAACTTCCCCATTGAGATATAGTCATTTAGCATAATGAATGTTGATATCTTTCTTATTTGTTTTAAAGAAGTAGCCAATTGAGTTAATTGTTCGTCAAATGATGGCATACATATTTTTTTATGTCCAATGAAAGGAAAAAATTTGTGATGTGTATATCGAAAAGGAGACACCTGTATTTCCTTTCCATGAGAATAAACATAGGAACGTGTTTTTCCCATAGATGATGCTGCCAGATCATAAGTTGAACTATATGACCAATTATCAACAGCACCATAATAGATATTAAAATTAGTATTTTCTGGGCTGTTTAAATGAGTCTCTATAATAGTTTTAGAAAATACGCCTGAAATACCAGGCATCCAACCAACACCTATAATAAAGCAAAGTTTCTGAGCTTCAATGCTTTTTTCATATGGTTTTAATAAATCACGCAAAATGCCATATCCTCCTATATCGATGTAGTGGCAATTATTTCTTAATGCATGTAAGGCAATCTTGTCATTTATTTTAAATGAAGGTCCAACAGCATTAATAACCAACAAACATTGAGAACAAAAATTATCCAATTCTACATCATTGTTATAGTTCATTTGGTTATACTTAAGTCGCTCACTATTATAAAATGTAGACATAGATATTTCTTTTATGGATCTCCTACCACCAATTAAAACATGGAAGTGAGTTTGTAGTTGTAATAAATATTTAACTATAATAGAACCAATTGTTCCAGTTCCACCTATTATTCCTATATATTTATTATAAACCATAATACTATTCCTCTATAGATATATTTATGTTGTTGTTTTTTAATATTTCGTTTAACATGTGCAGATTGATATTTATGTCTTCAAAAGTAAAGATGCCAGGCATAATTGGTATACATCCTTTTATTATCGAGAGCACAATTACCGCACAAAATACTCCTGTTAATCTAAATGAGGAATCTGAGTGCAATAAACATTTTACAATAGAATTTTGATTTCTTACATAAGTACATACTATCACAGATTTCTCGTTTTTCTCATTTTTCTCCAATTGCCCCTGTTGTTTATTGACCATTTTACAAATCAATTTTCTAATAAAAGAGCTCTTTCTTAGTAAGGGAACTATGCCCATAGGAAGATTTTGCAGATGAAAAGCACAATCAAAATTTTGTAGTTCTTCAAATCGACTAGCTCGTTGTATAGTCCTTATTTCAGGACTAGAAAAGAATATTAATGGCATATTGGAATGAAAACGATCAAAAGTAAAAGTTCTATCTGAATGATATTTAGTTGGTTTTATTCTTCGGATTTCCCTTTCTGAAAGGAGCATCAGGTCATCTTTAAAACCCTCAAACATATTGATTATTGAAGCTGTTCCAGAAACAACACCTGCTCCAAAATAGATTCTCAATTCGGCTTCTAAAACAGTTTTTTTTAATTGTTCTGCAGCATATTCTAGCATGAAAGTTGTCAACCCTGGACATAATCCCATTCCTGTAAAAATTGTTCCCCGAAAATTTGTTATGTTCTCATTTTTTATTTCTAGTACACGTCCACTATGTCCATAGTCATCATTAATATCAACACATATTACGTGATTTCTTAAACAAATTGTATAAATATCTGTTCCTACACATGAAAAAGGACCAAGTGCCAAAATTATAATATCAAATTGTTTAATAACAGATTCTATATTTTGGGTATCATGTATGTCCATTTTTATGAACTTTACTTTCTTCTCTGATATCTTATGAATACCTCTTGATGCTATAAATAATTCACAAATATCATGATAATGTAGCAAGTAATCTGTAATAAATTGTCCCGCAATCCCTGTGCCACCAATTACTAAAACTTTCTTTTTAGACATAAATTTCTATCTTTTTTTAAGCTTATCCAACAAATTATATAATACAGAGTGATCCCCAAACTAAAAATGCCTGGTAGTAAGCATTCGGTCTTGGGAATTATCCAAGTGACAATAGATAAAATAATTGTTAGTATAACAGGGTTCACAACTATAGACCATCGAGGAACTATAGCTTTGGATGAAAAGTTACTAAATCCAACAATCAGCCAGGTCACTGGAAGTAGAATAAACATAAAGGGGAAAAAAGGTATATTAGATCCTGTTAATAATTGCCAATCTATATTTGTTTGCATTATCATTTTTGATGTACCAATACTATATATTATGGCATAGCTGTAATGATAAAACCCCAACATCAATAAAGAATAAGATATACAGAATGTATTAATAAGCGCAAGCTTTTTATTAACTTTACACATTGTTGTGTATATGAAGTATGTCCCTAATATCCAAAAAGGAAAAGTAAAAATACATCCAAAAGATGATAAATTTAAAATAGTTTCTTCTAAAGAAAGTAGTCTTGAAACAAAATAATCTGTTTCAACAGTTTTCATCTGTACTAGATAGTCGCAGGTTGTGATAAATAAACCTGAGATTACACTTATAATGATTATACAGTCATAATTACGATTGTTCATTCCATAAAAATTAAAAAGCTGCCGGAATCTTTTAGCTTCCGGCAGTCTTTATTTATTTTAAATATTGAATTTTGAAGGGATTACCTTCTGTTTTTATCTTTAAAGGTTCATACTTATCTTCTTTATAGTTGTAAAGATAATAACCTGTTCCTTGAGTAGAAGCCATCCCGAACACCATATAGTCTCCTGCTTTACATTGACTACATGACCAACCCGTAGTTCCGTCAAAGTTCATTTTTTTGACAGTTTTATTATAAACATCTATTTCAAATGTTTGCATTGATTTGTCATTTACATAATCAGGTGGATTACTAACATATCCCGGAACATTGAAATATCCATATAGCTTACCATTTCCTGTATATGTTTTGCTATAAATATAATTTGCTTTATTACCCTTTATGTCCGGTATACTAATTGTTTCTATTGGGAAATAGTATGACTGATCAAAGTCTGTTTCTCCTTTCTTTATACGCAAGAAACCTTCTGTACAGTTTGCAAAATATCCGAAGCCTCCTACACAATAAATATAAAGATCGCCTTTTTCATCAATGAAAGGATCACCTGAATACTCATAAGCGGTTGCCATTGTAGCTCTATTATCAGATATCATTTTAATAGGCTTGTCTGTCTTTGTATCAATCAAAAGTACATAAGCTCCAGTATTAGGGTTAAACTGGGACTTATCTTGAGCTAATCCTACATATAAAATACCATCTCTAATAACCGAAGCACCAGGTTCAGGATTTTTATCACCACTTTCTTTCCCAATTGCATATTCAGATAAATCTATTTCACCTGTTTTTTGCATTGTCGTAGGATTTATTATATACAATTTTCCCAATCCTACGCATGATATATAAGCTTTTTCTTCTGAATCAAATGTAAGGAATGCAGGAAGAGAACCGGAAGGGAGAATCATCGTTTCTTTTTCTTGAATTAGCAAACCATTCTCGACTCTGTACTTATATAAACGGGCATTCATCGATTCTAAGACATAAATGTTACCCCCATAAGTAAAAAGAAAAGATTCTTTTGCAAAGACCAAAGAATTTTGTGTACTTGTCTGTTCTACATTTAAATCTTTAAATAGACTAACATAAGCATTATCACCCACCGTGACACTATGAACAAAACTCATATCGTCTTCTTCATCTGTTGGAAACGGATCATCTTTACTACATGAAATAAAACTTAAAAAGGTCGCTAATAGCGACAATAAAAACCATTGATTTTTCATTTTTTTTAATTTTTTTAGTTAAAATAATTATTTATAATATTACAAACTCATCGCTCCCCCTGAAGATTCATCACCAAACCAATTAAATCGTAATTTAATTTTAAAAGTACGACCTTGTAAAGGCTTTTTAAATTCCATATAGCTCTCCTTGTTGAATATATTTTCAACTTCAAACCCTAATGATACTTTATTTTTCCAAATAGATTGCTGGAATCCTGCCGTAAAAAGATGACTACGAGGAATTAACCATTTCTTTCGCTGTTCTGGTAAGTTACTCATTTGCCAACTCCAATCAAAATCATGAACGTAAGATGCGTCTATATAGATTCTAGATATTTCATGTTTCCCAAGTAATCCCTCTGTATGATACTCTAAACCATAGTTAAAATAAAAACGAGGAATATTGGGTACCTGTTTATCATAAGTCGGGTTTTTCACACTTTGGTCATTAGTAGTCCATTTTAGCTTATCCCGAATATCTTGATAGGTTAAGTTAAAATAACTATAAAGCTGTGGAGTCACATCTATTTTTAAATCAAAATCTCCCCCCATGATCTGAGTCTTACCCAAATTCGTATAAATCATTCGTATATCAGCAGGAAATAAACTTATCATATCTGTTATATACATATAATATAAATTTGTCTCTAACTGAAAACGACTTAACCCCATAAAATTACTTTTATCCATGATTAACCCTAAATTTATATTATTACTTATTTCGGGATTTAAATCAACTGAAGGCTTTACTGTCACTCCGTCTCCAAACAATTCTTCCGTATCAGGAAGCCTCACGTTATGTGATAAGGAAAATTTACCTCTCACCCCTTTGAAAAATTCATAACTGATTCCTTCACTTATTCCATAGTAAAAATTGTTTATTTTTGTTTTTTTCGGTTCTTTCTTAACACTTTCAGATTCATCTACAATTTTATCACTTGTTCTATATATTCCAGAATTTAAATAGTATAGACTGAACATTAAAGAGTTTTGAAGTTTGTTATTACGTGAAGAATACTCATGTGCTAACCCCAAAGTATTTCCCTTCATATTACTGGGAAAACCACTAGGGTCAAAACCAACATATTCTGCTGTATAATCATCCTTAGGTCTATACCTTGAATATGTGAATTGATTGTTAAGATTAAAGGTATGTTGCTTTAACTTGTATTTTAAATTCAATTTATGTCTGATTTCAAATTGTTTGTCATCTGAATAGTTTAATAAATTATCATCAGTTTCTCCCATTGTATTTGTTATGGTTCCATCCCATTGCCGTTTTGTTCTAGCGGTATCAACCAAATGCGTATGAATGATTGGAGTTACTAGACCTGACTTGAATTCAAGGTTTTTAAATAAGAAATTCTTCTTCTCTAAAGTTAAAGTAGGCATAATGTTTGTCCCATGTGTATGAGAAAAACGTGAATCAAAATCTAAGGCCTGAATTCCCTTTTTATTGTTATAAAAAGCACATTCTAATTCAATCTTATCAAACCAGAATTTTGTAAATGTTAAACCTACATTATACATTGTGGACCTATAATAATCATTATTTCTTATTACTTCTTGGTAGGCACTTGAAGGTAAATTTGTTTCAAAAACAGGATAAGTCATTTTATAATTATTATCCGATTTATTATGAAAAAAACCTCCTCCAATTTGAATCCCTGGTTTTTCAAACATTTTTTTTACACTGACTAACGTTTTGGAAGTACCAAATGAAGCAAACTCCTGAGTAAAGCCTACCAAGTCACACTCGTCCTCTCTTGTAACAACATTAATCGCTCCTCCCAGACCATCACTGCCATATTCAGCAGGAACTATTCCTTTATATATCTCAATATATTTAATGGCATCAATAGGTATGTCGTTTATATCAAATGAACCATCGGGGCTATTTAAAGGAAAACCATCTATATAAATAGCTACTCTTTTTCCTTCCAGACCATGTATGGACATTTTAGAAGAGCTACCCAAACCTCCGGATTTTCTAACTTTGATTCCAGAAGTACGAGTAAGTACTTCTTCAATTCCAGTTGAACGACCTCTTAATTTTGCTCCATCAACAACCGTTACAGCCATAGGACTTTTACGTATATGATTTATTTCTGCCTGCTGTGAGGATGCTTTTACCACGACCTCATTCAACACTTCTGTACTTTCTTCCAAAAAGAAATTTTTAGTTGTATTTCTATTTACAGTAACAGACTGTTTTATTGTTTTGTATCCGATAAAAGAAACCTCTACAAGATACGTTCCGTTTTGAGGTAATTTTATTCTGTATAACCCATTATCATTTGCATTATCTCCAACCTGATTTTTTCGTATATATACAGAAGCTCCTACAACAGGTTCATTTGTCTTTTTATCTACGATTCGACCAGAAAGAAAAACTTGTGCCCAAGATATCATAGGGAAACAACATATTCCCATAATGACTAAAATTGTTTTACTTTTCTACACAACATAGGTTTATAATAAAATTTTTTTTTAACATGCATATTATAGTTACATTGGAAGCTTTAGATACATTTATCGTGTCAATATCAATCCAATTGCATAATTTACTATATGCTGTATAATATGCCTTTAGAATAGCTTCTTTACGTGAAAAAATGTCAATAGGAGAAAATTCTTTCTTATCTATACACGCTATCTCTTGGGGTGTACAAAAAAGAGAATATTCCTTTTTTGATAATATCGTCGTTTGATCTTCAATATCTACTCCAATACCCTTATACCTCTTTTTCTTTCCAACAGCAGCAACTGCTATTGCATCTTTATGAGATATAGAACCAACTATGTCAAATGGCCATATTGGTTCACCATCTCTTCCTTTTAAAATGGGAACTATTTCCTTTTGTAAAGTCTGTAAGGCACGATGTGCGGCACAACGTCCCAAAATATAAGTTTTAAGACGTATTTCAGACCATTCTCTTTTAATGAATATTTTTTCCTCATTAAAGAGATTATCTGAAGTAGCAAAAGGACTATCTTCCACAATTTCTACTGCTATATCGGAAAAGGGTAATACAAGCATATTTATACATGCAATTCTATATAATTCATTATCAACTTAGCTAATTCCGCATGATATTTTGTAATAAGAACATGCCCTCCTGGCAATTGGTGGAAAGAAACTTTCTGAAAGTAATTATTCCATAGATGTTGATTGTTTCGAATTGTAGGCTCATCCTCTCTACCGACGATGGAACATAATGGGGTTTTCAATTTACAATCAAGAAACTTGTAATTTACCATTGCTACAGTATTCATTCTCAACTCATGCAAATATTCATGTTTTTCTTCATCTGATAAAGTTGCGATCAATTCTTCATTCAACAGATCTTTTGCACGTGAATAATCCAAAAGGGCATTATCGTCATTTGAAAAGAATTGCATTAAGTCATCACGCAATGTAGGAGGAGTTCCACCAATCATTATAATACCCTGTATCGGAATATTTTCTTGTTCAAATCGTTTACAGATATCATAAGCAATATAGCAACTGTAAGAATATCCCATGATAAACAAAGGAATCTCTTTATCAGCCTCTTTCAGTTCATTGGCTAATAGCGCACCAACTTCTTCTACAGAGGACTTTATCTCACGTCCATCTCCATGTCCCGGATATTGTACTGTATATAAGTTGATTTCTCCGGTAAAATCCCCAGAAAATGTACTATACATACCAGGGGTTCCTGCTGCATATGGAAGACATATAAGTTTTGCATATGGAGTAGAAACCTTTTTCATACAAATGAGATTCTCAACTTTATTATTCTCTATTTCTTGTTCAAGCAGTTCGGCTATCGTAGGTTTATCGAATAAATCTTTTAATTTGATGTTGGTTAATCCGACCTCCTTTAATTCTTTTATTAACCTTACAGATCGGATAGAGTCGCCTCCTATATCCCAGAAATTATCAAATACACCTACCTCTGGTATCCCTAATACCTTTTCCCAGATTAAGGTTATTTGTTTTTCCCTTTCATTCCTTGGACCTACAATATCCCTTTTAACAAAATTTTGTTTCTGATTCGCAATATTGGGTAATTGCTTCTTGTCTGTTTTTCCATTGGCAGAAATTGGAATCTGCTCTATTCTAGCCATTGCGGAAGGTAACATATAGTGAGGTATCTTCATTTGCAGAACAGACATTATATCCTTGTATTCTAAATCACAATTATTTGCTGTAACATAAAAAGCTACAACTACAGGCTGTTTGTTTACATCATATTGAATCTCTGCACAAGCCTCTGTAATACCTGATACTTTTAATAAAGCATTCTCTATTTCTCCTAATTCAATTCTATACCCTCTGACATTTACTTGAAAATCTTTACGTCCTACAAATACAATATCGCCAGTTACAGTCATCTTTACAACGTCTCCTGTATTATATACAATTCCTTCATGAGTAATAGGATTATTGATAAATACAGATTTCGTTTTCTCTTCTTTATTCAAATAACCACATGACACTCCCTCGCCTCCAATATAAAGGATACCAGGAACTTCTGGTAGTGTATATTCTAAATTATCATTTAATACATATACTTGTGTATTATAAATCGGTTTCCCTATTGGAACTATATTTAAATGACATTTGCCGTCTTCTTCAATCGGGATAGGATAAAAAGTGGAAGCCACCGTTGTTTCTGTAGGGCCGTATTCATTAATAAATTTGTGCAAAGGATAATTTTCTAACCACCTGTTTATATCCGAAACATTGATAATTTCAGCACCCAGCATAATAGTCATATTGGGTGATAGGTTTACAGGTCTCTCCAAAAATCCCAACATATTTACCAACATTGAAAAATGAGAGGGAGTTACATTCAAAAAATTGATTTTTTCTTCATCTATAAAATACAGAAGTTTCTCTATATCTTTAGTTGCATTATCGGAAAGAATGTGTAAAGAAGCTCCGGCAATGAAAGGTAGCCAATTAGAAGTAACAGTCATATCAAAGGAATACGATGTTATTAAAGCAAACCTGTTATTACAGTTTACATTAAACGCTTCTTTCTCATAATTCAAAAAATTGGATACATTTCTATGCCTAAGCATTGTACCTTTAGGTTGTCCTGTTGAACCAGAAGTATAAATCATATAAATCAAATCATCAGGAGTATTACAAGGTACTATATTATCCATAGATTGACTATTTATATCATTTACGGTGTATCGACGATATGTATCAGGTAAAGGAATAGAATCATCATCAAGTAACACACAATGTTTAATGTTGGGGGTATATGAACTATTAATATTGTCTACATGTATTCCTTGAGTTACAAGAACTTCTGCTCCACAGTCATTTATCATATACTGTATTCTATCCGAAGGATAAGAAGGGTCAATTGGCACATACGCCCCACCTGCTAAAAGAATTCCAAGTTGTACTATAGGCAAATCAAGCGTTCTGTTCAGTAATAAAGCAACCTTAGAATTTCGTACCACTCCAAGAGAACGTAAGAAATGCGCCATCTGATTAGCTTTTTTCCAAAACTCTGTATAAGTTAAAGAAACTCCTTGATAAGAGATCGCCTCTCTATTAGGATACAAATCTACAGTATTACTGATCTGTTCATATATTGTTTTAAGAGGATAAGCATGTTCTGTTTTATTTGTTTGCTCCAATAATTTTATATAGAAGAGAGGGAGTATATTTGAACATGAACGCTCTTCGTATCCCTTAGTGTTTGTATCATCTACCAATTGGTTAAGCATAGACGTGAATTGTTCAGAAAGTAGTTGTATGTATTCCGCATCAAATAGCTCACGAACATAATTCCAATCAAAACACCATTTATTTTCCCATGTATACATAACAAGGTCTATATAAGTACCAGGTGCACCTGTCTGTACTTTAGGCGCACCAATTGTCAAATATCTAGATGAATGACTGATACCTTTGGGAAGCATATTGATAGAATTACTAAAAATAATTGCACTCAAAGAGCTTTGTTTTAAGCCTTCCTGTTCTGCGATTTTTCTGGACAATTCTATTGAAGATATTGGATACTCAAGCATGGTTCGTACAAATTGTTCTATCTTACGTGCAATAGAAACAATCGGTTCTTGTGGAGATGTTTGGATACGGACAGGGAAAATATCAAGAAAACTACCTATTATATTTTTTGCATTAGGTAAATGCTGTTCCCTGTTAAATACAGGCATGTTGATAATGAGATCATTTTGTCCAGACCACAAATTCATCAGTTTAAAATAGCATGCCATAAGTAAGGAATTAAGGCATATACCAGAAGTATGAGAACTGATTTCAAGAACTTTATTCATCAATAAAGAATCCAATTCCGTATGTAAGGTATTAAAATGGACTTTATTTATTAAAGATGGCTGACATTTCGTGGGAATAGATATTTTCTCTGGTAAATCTTTAAACACCTTTAGGGCAAAATCCATTGCATTCTGATATCGCTTTGTTTGCCTTCTGAATCTCTCCACAAAAACATAGTCAGAAAAAGTTAGACCTTTTTCTTGTTCAACAGTTATTTCTTTACCAGCGATAAACTGATCATAAGTTGATGTTAATTCTTGAAGGAATTGAAAAAAGCTGAAACCATCAATTATCTGGTGATCAATATGTATAATTAATTCATGTTCATCTTCCCCTGTTTTATAAATATTACAATAGAATAAAGGATACTCTTTAAGGTCAAATCTGTGATCATGATCTTTTTCGTCCTTTTGTAAAAAGAATGTTTCCTGTTGTTCTTTGTTCATTGAAGTTATATCTTCATAAGAACTTTTAAATGTCGGATATTCAGGAAGAGTTATCATCTCAGGTTTATCCGACTCTTCGGAAAGAATAGAATGTAACAATGGATGACAGTTAATAATGTGATTTAACGTCTTGTCCCAACATGCTGGATCAAAAAAACCTTTCAATTGTGTCCGACAAATGATATAACAACTTAATCCTGTCGGTTCATTACGGATAAAACTTTTACTGTGATAGAATAATGTTTCTTGGAAATCCATTAACGGAAAAGAATACCCCTCTGGAGTTGCATAGCGTTCCTTAATGGTTTGTGCTATATCTCGTATACAAGTTTTATCTTTTATATCATCTAATGTTATTTTATCAAAAACTTCAGTTAAGCGCTTCATCATTTGATATACAGCGGCAAAAGAAGTCACTTTAGTTATAATATTTTCTGTATATTGTATTTCTAAAGAGGGAATTCCTATTTCTTCGCTGATAAACTCTCGAACTAACAGTTCATATTCATTTAAAGGAGATTGAAGTTCTTTTAATAAATATTGTTCAAGATAATGTTTTTGAGAGACTAAGGTCGGATATTTATAGAAGAAACTATTTTCTAATTTAATATTTAACAGTTCTTCAAGTTTAGAAACAGCCATCATACTGCGTATTGAGTCTCCTCCTAAAGAAAAGAAGTTATCTTCTATATGAATGAGGTTTGTTTTTAAAACTTCTGACCATATTTTTTTGAGAACCAATAAATAATCCATATTATGAGATTCTTTGTTTAGTTTTACAATTGATTTATTATACTGTCCTTGCTCAAAATACTTTGCCATAGATCGACGTTTTATTTTAGAGCTAGAAGTTCTGAGTATTTCTCCTTTTTTTATCTTTATAGAGTATTCTGGAGCAAATCCAACTTTGTCTGCTAGAAATGCGTTACATTCATTTATTAATTGTCTTATTTGTTCTTCCGACATTTTTCTTGATAATACAAAGAAATGAAGTACAATTTCACGATTTTCTGTAGAAGAATAAAAAGATGTAAATACAGTTTTTTCAATTGAAAGACCAAATTTCTCTAAGACACAATTTTCTAAATCAAAAGGATGAAAGTTTTGTCCATTTACTATAATTGTTTCCTTTTTTCGACCTACTATATAAAGAATATTGTTATAATCAAAAAAGCCCAAATCTCCTGTACTTAACCAACCGTCTTTTAATACTTCATCTGTTGATTGTATGTCATTATAATAACCAGACATGACACAAGCGCCTTTTACTTGAATCTCTCCTAAATTTAAATTATTTTGAGGAATACCGTCTTTAACAATGCGTACTTGTAAGCCTGGTAATATTCTACCTGCACTAACAAATTCACAAAAATCTTGTTGTTTATCGACTAATTTGATAATCCCTTCATAGAACGCCTCTCTATTTATTCTTATATTTTTATTTCCATAACCCGGTAAACAGGAAGAAACAATCAATGTTGTTTCAGCCATTCCATATGAAGGGCGGAATGCATTTCGATTAAACCCAAGTTGAAAAAGGGGGGATAATCGGACGTATAAATTAGATGGAACCATTTCTGCTCCAATTGAAAGAGTCTTCACTTGAGATAAATCCAATTCTTTTATGTCATTAGATTGTTCTAACTTTTGAATTAACAAATCCAATCCTGAAGGTGTCGTACCGCCACAAATACTTACTTGATATTCGGAAATTTTCTTTAGAAAAATCAAAGGATCTCTTAAAAAGGAAAAAGGCTCTATTTTTATTTCTGTAATTTGGTTATACAAACAAACCAAATGATTTCCAAATAGACCATAATCATGAAAATATGGCATCCAGTGAATCAAAGTATCTTCAGTTGTAATTTCATCCGCAAGAGTTTTTATTTTCAAATTAGTTAAAATATTGTTAAAACTAAGCATGACTCCTTTGGGTGCCCCTGTACTTCCTGATGAAAACTGAATAACACATAAATCTTTACTATCTCTTTTAGGTATGTGTAAAGAATAATCTTGCAACAAATCCAATTGTTTCATAATATCTTCAACACACACAGCTTTATGAAATGAAGATTTATAATATTCAAATAGATTAATATCATTTGTTATAAGTGTAACTACACCTAATATATCAATTGCATTCTTTAGGCGTTCAAAAGCAATAGAGTTCTTATTACTGAATTGTACAGAAGGCATTAAAACGGGTATACAACCTGCCATAACACATCCCCAAAATAATAATATAAAATTTTCGGATTTTTCAACAGAGATTATTATCTTACTGACAGGCTTTACTTGATAGTAAGATTTTAAAATAAAAGCTATTTTTCTAGATTTTTCTCGTAACTCTGAATAAGTTAGAAAAAGATCACATTGACTATTATTTACAATAACAATTCCTTTTGTCGGCACTTTATGTGCTGCTTCTTCCAACAATTCATATAGGTTTTCCATCTTGCTTTATTTTTTGCCCGCAAAGTTCGTTTGTTTAGCTAAATCCATCAATACCAATTATTAGGTATTTTTAATAAATTGTTGTATGCATATAATATTACTTAAATTATATATTTCTATTTATTGTGTGTAGCTATCGTATTAGTAGTCAGTTGATATTAATTTATATTAGATTGTTATACATAATCATTTATGATAAGGAAATATTACCTACAAAGGGGTATTATATGTATTTTTACCTTCCTATTTTTTGTAAAATGATAAGTTCTTTATATCTCATAAATAACTATTGCTTCTTTATTAAGACCTAGAAATCATCACATTTAATATATTACTGATACGCAATGCTCTAAAAATATTTAGTTATTTACTATAACAGTCAATGTATATTTCAGGTATACCTGATAATCTTCCATTATCATCTGGTCTATTACTGCCAACGGAACGTCCTTGTTATCCCGGAATCATTTGAAGCTGCCGAGTGCGGTATGGTAGTTCTTGGCCGTACCGATGTGATTTAATTGGCAGAGTCGCTCGATGAGATTCTCCATGAATATAAAAAGGGTATTTTCTTTTTCGGTGCACCGGAACTCCATAATTATATCTTCAGATGAATAACCTCGTCGTAGCAGATCGAATCTTTCAATAATCCTGTTCAGCTTTTCCAAATTCTCCTCCAGTTTTCGGATTATTGTCTGAATAACGGTTATCCGTTCGCCAGCCGGTGCCGAAACAGGTCTTGACTGTTTATCATCCCATTCATGAGAGAACACCTTATAACCGGTTGTGATTTGCCTGACGACACGGCGGTGAGTTACAAAATAAACGATAGTGCCCGGACGGCCTTCGACTGTTGACGGGCGGAATTTCACCTTTACTGTTGTCATACTTATATTTATTTAATTGGTAATGTTTCATTCTCGTCTTAACTTGCGGCATATAAAAATGGTCAACGTGACACAGACAACGAGAAAAGCAGCGGTACAGCCGAGTACTTCCCACAGCAATATGCTATGTATAAGACGAGCGTTCGCGGCGCAGGTACAAACGAAAGCCGCCGCGAGGGAGATGATTGCCTCTACCATACACCAGAAAGCGGTTGCGGAGATAAGCACACGGTCATTCGCCGAGAGGCGTCCGGCTAGCCTTGCGCATTCCCGTTCCATCCTGTCGGCCATCTTCCGGCAGATTTTCTCTCCCTCCTGTTCAAGCGTCTTTCTCGCTTCCTCGCCGAGTGTGACCGTGCTTGCCCCACGCAGGGAAGAAACAGCCCCGTCCATTTTGGGCAGGGCTTCCGAAAGTCTGTTTTCGAGCTTTTCCACGTTGGCACTAAGAATGCGGACAGCTTCATAATTGTTTTTCAGCGCATCGATTATGCGGTCTTGCTCCTGCATTTTTTCGGCAGTCGGAAGTGCCCCGTCTATTTCCGAGAAATCGAATTTTTTATTCATAGGCTGTTATCTTTTTCGTCCTGTCTTCGGTTTCTTTCCGATTACCCTTGCCGCTTCACGGGCGCACCGGCGTGCCCATTCCCGTTCGTCCTCGTCCTCGCGTCTTCCCCAAGGCAGGTCGTTGGAACTGCCGCCACCACCTCCCGAAGGAACCGCCGGAGTATCGAGCATCCCGACGAAAAGTGCCGCAGCCATGTCCGTGAGGTCACGGCTGTTGGCTGTCTCCCGGTAGTCGAACTCGTCATTGAATACGTCCAACGCTTCATCGGGAATGAAGAACCGGCGGCTTTCCCCGTCGATGTCGATATGGTACGGGCTGGTACCGGGACGATAGCCGGTGTATTGCGGAACCGGTGTCGTTCCTTGTGCGTGAACCGGAATCGTCCGGGGTGTAGTCGGTATAGATTTCCCTGCGGCGGGCTGTGTCGAAACAGTCCTTGTCTTGGGAGCCGCGTGCAGCTTTTTCCACGTGCTTTCAAGTTTGGTCGCCATGAGGTTGCGCCCCCTGCCGAGTTCGGAAGCCTTGTATCTGGCGTTGCCTTTCTTCAGCACGTAACCGCGCAATATCTTCTTGTTGTCGCGCAGCTCCCAAAACTCATATCCCTTGCTCCGGAGTCTGGCCACGTACTCGTCCCATGACCAGCTTTCCATGGATTGCAGGGTTTCCATGCAGTCCCGGTTCACCTGCCCGATGTTCGTCTCACGTACTTCGGCGGCAGTCGTCCAGCCCCGTTTCAGGGCCACACGCTCGGCTGCCCGCTGTGCCCGCAGGTGTATGTCATGGTCGTTGTTGATATTCCCCCGTTCGTCGATACGGCAGAACGCACCGTGAAGGTGGGGAATGCCGCTCTTGGATTCCAGATGCAGCCACACCGTGCCCTTGCTGCCTTTGAGGGCGGTTTTCGGGGAATAGGTCTTGCCGTTCTTGTCAAGCAGTTCGATGTTGTCGAACTCATCCGTGAAGTCGTCCCACAACCTTTGCCAGTCGTCGATGGTAAAGTCTTTGGTGTGTTCCGGCGCAGGGCTGACCTCGATGCGGATGACGGAATTTTTGACCCGTTTGGACTTCTCCAGCGTCAGCCGCATAGAATCCCATATACCCGTGGCATCCAGACCGGGCGGCAGCAGATTGTCCCCCACGTGGAAGATGCGTTCGGGATGTTTCTTGTTCCTCGATTCTCCCGTGATGTACCTGATGTCATTTATCCCGTGGGAGATGGATTTCGCTTTCCCTATCATGGCTCGTCCTCCCTGTCTTCACCGTTCCTTGTCCCGTCGGGCAGGCGGTTGGAAAACCGTACCTTGTCGAGCACGTCCGTGACACGCTCGGCCAGCCTGCCGAGTTCCTTGAGCCATTCGAGCATGAAAGGGTAACTGTTAAACATCTGTCTGCGCTTTTCGGGGTTCATGCCACGGAGCGCGGACGTGTAGTTCACGAGGTCGCTGCGGCATCCTATAAGGGTCTCCATGACCGCCTCCTGCCTTGCCGTCAGCCTCGCTTTCGGCCTGTAGTTGAAAGCTCTTGCCAGCACGTAGCTGCTGACGGTCATGCCGCACTCGGCGGCAAGGCGGCGGATGTACTGTTTCTGTTCCACGGTGACTTTGGCTCCGATGTATTCGGTGCGGCTGCCGCCGGACGGAAATGATGTGTCTTGCTTATTGTCTTCTGTCATAACTGTTGTTTTATAAGGGTTAAGCGGTGCGAGCCTGCGAGCGCCGCCACCGGCAAACTGCCAGTGAGCCGCGAGAGCGCCAAGGGATGACTGACCGAAGGGAGGTGATACCTTGGCATATCTCGAAACTGAAAGACGTTTTCACCTCTCCTGCGGCGTGCCTCCGCTGCCGGATAAAATGCCATTCAAAGGCCGTTCAGATGCCGTTCGAATACCATTCAGGGCGGGATTGCAAAGGTTTACGACGTGGAAGTTCTGAAAGTCCGTCCATTCCTCGACACAGGTCATGGAAGCGACGGAAGCGGTTTTGGAAGCGTCCACCGCTATCATGCCCAGCTTTTCCATCGTTGCAAGGAGATTGCGGATTCTTTTTCTCCCTATGTTCCATTCCTCCGCGAGTCTGGTTTCCGAGAACTGGAACTGTCCGGGCTGCAATTCCTGCGGCCTGCGGAATGAATCGCCCCTGCCGGGGGACAGTCGCATCCGTGAGAGCAGGTCATAAAAAAGAGTATGGTTGCCGATTGTATTGCCGTCGTCATCTTTCGTTGTCCCTCCGAGCCATTCGATTGCCTCTGCGGTAAAGTGGATGCGGACTGTACGGAAGCCCTGCGGCTTTTTGAAAAGGGATGTTTCCTTGTTCCTCTTGTTTTCTTGCATAATTCAATAAAAAATAAGGGAATGGAGTATCGGAAAACCTACAACAGTTTCAATGAGATAGTGCGTGCGGGAGTTTCCTTGTCCGTCCGATACCCCGTTCCGGTTTTGACATCAGTTCCGGTTCACGTTGGCGGCGGGTTGGGATTGCAGGTGTCCCCGTGCGTCCTCCACCGCCTTGAAGTCGGAAGAGATTTTCATCAGCACGATGCTGACGCGGCAGAGCTGGCCGATGTCAACGAAATCCTTGACGGCTTCCAACAGTTTTTGCGCACGTTCCTGACGGTGTTTCATCACGGCCTCGTTACTTGTTCCGTTTTCTTTGGCAAGCCCGTGATTGAGAAAGCGGTTGACAGCCAACATGTCCGTCGCCTCAATCGTTGCGGTATCGCCGTTGCCCGTCCCGTAACCGACCATTACCCGTATGGAATCGGCCTCGTAGGGGGAACAGCCGCGAAGAAAGTCCAGAATGGTCTGTACCTTCGCGCTGATTACGGGTCTGCTCTCTTTCTTTCTCTGTTCCTTGTTCGGGGATTCCTGAACCGTGGCATTCCTGATACCCGGTTCCATGTTCTTTGAATTGTCCATAACTGCATTGTTCTAAAAAAGGTTGATGAATCATTTGTTTTTCTCATGTGTTACCAGATAGTGGGATGCCTCGCTGTCGATCTCGACCTGCGATTTCACCCGTACCCGTTTCAGCCATGCGTCGAGGTCTTCCTTGGCGAAGAAGCACAGCTTGCCGCCCGGCTTGTAGTAAGGGATTGCGCGGCGCATCATCATCTTGTAGAGATAGCTTGGCTTCAGTCCGAGGTAACGGGCTGCTTCCGTGGTGGTCATCAAATTACGTTCACTTTCCATATACGTTCATTTTTATTGTTACTTGTACTTTCGTAGAATCGGAATCTGCTGTTTTTTCAGACTTTTCCTTTCTTCTGTTTCCGATGCAAAGTTAAGTTTGCTCCAAGGTGGGCCAATGGGGGACGAATGGGGAAAGTGCATGAAAAGAAAATGCGCCATACCGTTGTGTATGAACGGTATAGCGCATAGCTATAATGGGAAGATACCGGGCTGAATGGGGAAACGACGGGCGGTTATGGGGTACCTTTCAGCCGTCTTGCGTTTTCAACGGCCTTGTCGATGGATTTGCGGAAATCTTGATTCTCTTTGGTGGCAGCATTGTTGCAAACATCGCTGCGGTGCTTGTCGTAGTAGGATTTGGATATGCCGCAGCGTTTCAGGAACTCTTCCGACCAGAGTTTCCCGCGCTCTCGCGGCCTGATGGTACGGGCGATGGAAAACACCATGTAACAGATGCGAAGGTTCTCTTTCGGGCGCACGATGACCTCCCGTTCGGTGGGTTTCAGGTTCAGGAAGTTCACGAAGTCGCTGCCCGACAGATACTCGAACTGGTAGTCGTTGCACACCTCGTAAATGAACAGGCACAGGGCGAGGTCAACGGTATCCATCCATGCGGTGGTCTCTTGCAGCAGGCCTGCACGGTTCATGGGTTGCCCTCCTTCACGCGTCTGATGTCGGAGATGATGCTTCCGGCGATTCCTTGCAGACGCTCCACCAGCACGTCGAGGAATACCGGTTTGAAGCACCAGACACAGAAATTCCGGTCACGCTCCTGCTGCCATTCCTTATATGATAGGTTTGCGTGTGCATGAGCTTGGTCATATTTTGCCTTTGCTACTCCGCACTCCGTGTCGAGCGACCTGTATTCTTCCGAATCCAGAGGCAGGAAATCCAACCGGTTACTCATTGCCGAATACTCGCGCCAAAGTTCTGTGGCGGCTGTTTTCGCTTCCTCGTACCGGTGTTCAAAGGGGCTTAGATATTCCTCGAAAAGGGCTTCAAAGTTCACTGTCTGCAACGGTGTCCTGTCGAGTGAAAGGTATTTGTTCGTTTCCGAAAGAAGGGAAGAAGAAAAGTCCAGAAGTTGTCCGGGGTTCTCCTTTACCAGACAGGCTGCCTCCTTGACAAGAAGGTTCGTGTCGTTGAAATCCTGATAGAACAGGGACGGCGGCAAGGCCTGTTCAAAAGACAAGACGCCTTGTCCGTAAGTTGCAAGAAGCGTGTTCACTTCGTGCAACCGTTGTGTTATTTGCCGTATCATCATAATCGTCAGGAATTGAAAAGGTCGTCCATCGTCACCTCGCTGTGGACGATGCTTCTGTTCTTGCCATTGGCCACACCATACGTCGTGATAAAGGTATGAACCAGTGTCTTGTTGGTCTTGGTAAGTTCCCTGAACAAACCGGAACGGTCACGCAACCGGCGTTCGTATTCGGGCTTGATACGGTATGTGTCCATGCAGAATTTCATCTCGCACAGGTGTATGATCCGGTCAGCCCGCTCTATTATCATGTCTATTTGTCCGCCGGGCATTCCTTCCTCCTTATTGGGCTTGACCTGCCATGTGGACAAGGATGTAGCCATGCCCCTTATTCCCAAAGCCGACTTGATCTGTTTATGATGTCTCATGCAGACAAGCTCGAAACTGCTACCCATCCAGTCGAATACATTTCCGGAATCAAGATGATTGCTCCACCATTCATCATCGTGTGAGAGGTTGTCGGCAAGGAACTTGAAATAGAACAGCGAAAAGAAATCCGTAAGCCTGTAAACGGCTCCGCGACGTTTGTTGCCGTACTGAAGCCATTTCTCTATCATATCGGACCTTTCAAGGTTTTTTATCGCCTTGGTTATGTTGCTGCTCTTCGATGATAGTGACTGGAATATGTCCTTGCTTGTCATTCCCGATTCGTGTTCGCTGAGTAGTTGTACGATTGACGTGTACAGGTCGGCATTGTCGAAAAGGGCGTTGTATAGCTCCTCGAACTCCAGTTTCAAAAGTGCGCCTTCATTGAAAAACAGCCGGTCTATATTCTGGGAAAGGCTCAACGCGGGGTCAAGAAGGCTGTAATAAAACGGAACACCGCCAAGCACCATGTATGTCTGGGTAAGCTGGTAACGATCCCATTCGATGCCTCTGGTAGCGAGATACCGCTCCGTCTCATTCAGGGTGAACGGGGACAGATGCAGGTTACACGTCACTCTGGCATGGAGGCCTCCCTTGTTGGCGACAATCTTGTCTTTCATCCATGAGGTCGCGGACCCCGTGGCGATAAGCATGATGTTCCGCTGTGACATGGCCCAGCCGTTCCAGAAGTTTTCAAGGGCCGACACGAATATGGATTTTCCCGAATCCATCCAAGGCATTTCATCTATGAACACAATCCGTTTACGGTCAGCGGGCAGGGACGACAGGTATTCTTCAAGGGCATAAAAGGCTTCATCCCAGTTGCTTAAATGGGAGAACTTTTTTCCCGAATAACTGTTGAGCACATTCAGGAAGTTGTTCAACTGTCTGCGGGTGGTCATTCCATGCGCACCGACATATTTGAAATCAAACTCCCGGTCGAAAAATTCTTCAATCAGGAATGTCTTTCCGATACGCCGCCTGCCGTAGACTATGACCAGCTCCGATCTGTCCGAGTTCAGGCATCTTTCCAGTTCCGCGTGTTCTTTGTCGCGGCCAATAAGTTTATCCATACTTTCATGTTTTGATGCAAAATTACGCATTTGGAATTGCCCAAGCAAATTTTAGAACCACTTATTTGATATTATCTATGAAATATTACGCTGTAAATTCAGATATAAGGTTTTGTGAGGTTTATGAACTGCGTCCATAAATCTGAAATTATCTATCCAAATCAAGAAGATAAGTTCAGGTTTATGTATCTGATAAACAGATATGCCGAGTTTTGACCTCTTCGGATTGAAATCTGGCCGGAAAGGTCAAAATTCGGCAATTATTCAAATAAGGCTGAAAACGGTGGTAATGGAGTACAACGCAGGATGTCAGCCAAATACGTTATCAACCAGATTCACCGCTTCAACTTTCTTGCTGTCAACGATTTTCGCGTAAATCTGCGTAGTCTTTACGTTGGCATGGCCGAGCAGCTTGCTCGTGGTATAAAGATCCGCACCGAGGGTAAGCATCATTGTGGCGAACGTGTGGCGGCTCGTGTGATAGGTGATTTTTTTATTGATTCCTGCCGTTGCCATCCATTTGGCCAGTACCTTGTTGATATTGGGTTCTGCCGGGAGTCCGGCAAAGACATGCAGCCCGTCTTCCGCACCGTTCCTTTCAGGCAGCCAACGGACGGCATGGCGGGAAAGAGGCAAGTAAATCGGTGTGGTAGTTTTTTGCATCACGGTTGACATCCGGTATTGTTCCCCGTCCTGAACAATATCTTTCCATCGTAAGGCATAAACATCGCTCAACCTCAAACCGCAGTAACAGGCGAAAAGGTAGGCACGTTTCACGTCTTCGCGGGGGCATTCCGTGTCAATCAGAACTTTTATTTCGTCAATGGTCAGGTATTCCCGTTTGGATTCCGGCACCTTGATACGTTCTGTGGCTGCAAGTGTCATTATCGGGTTCTCCGGGATAACCTCGGCACGGACGGCGGCGTTGAGTGCGGTGGAGAAATAACCCACGTAGTCCGCTGCACTCTTGGGTGAAAGCGGCTTGTCCCACCGGGTCTTGTAGGTGTGCTGAATCCAGTCGATGAAACCCAGACACCAGTCCTTGTCAATCTCTCTCATCTTCACCTTTTTCTTGTAAAGGGGAAGTAACCGGCAGACTGTTCGTAACAGTTTCAGTCCTCTCGCGCCTTTTCGTTCCTGTTCGGCAAGATAGGCTTCCATCCAGTCGTCCAGTAGCATTTTGGAACGGACGGATGTCTTTTTCAGTCCGGCCTTCGAGTGAGTCAGTTCGATGATGCGTTTTGATTTGATGGCCTCTACCGCCGCTTTTGTGGCCCGGTTCTGCTCCTTGACCATAGGATTGATTTCGGGCAACAGGTACAGTTTCAAGAACTCGTAACTGCGTTTTCCGTCAACATAGATGTCGAGATAATAGGATTCCGAACCGTCGGCGAGCTTCTTCGTGCGCACCTTTACCGGTTCCTTGAGTCTGGTCGATTTCTTTGTTGTTGCCATATATAATAATGTATTTAGAATGCGTCGTCAACCAAGGTGATTGCATCGTCCTTTTTCTTGTCTACTATTTTTGCATAAACCTGTGTGGCACGCACGGAACGGTGGCCGAGGATTTTGGAAACGGTATAGATGTCCGCTCCGAGCGTCAGCAGCAGCACCGCACATGAATGACGTGCCGTGTGGAATGTCACGTTCTTCTTTACGCCTGCCTTATCAGCCCAGTTCTTGAGACTGACACAAAGGTTGCTTGTATTGGGCAGCCCTCCAAAGACAAGGCCATCCGGTGTACAGCCATTACGTTCCGGCAACCATTTTACCGCTTGGGACGAAAGGGGGATATAAACGGGATTGGTGGTCTTTGTCATTACTACCGACACGAGCCATTGCCCGCCTGATATGGAAATGTCACGCCAACGCAATTTCCGTATGTCACTGATACGAAGTCCGCAAAAACAGGAAAACAGGTATGCCTGCCGTACCTGCTCGTTAAAAAATGGCGTGGCTATCATTTTCTTTATCTCCTCGATGGTCAGAAAATCCCGTTTGCTTTCGGGAACTTTGATTTTCTCGGTCATCTCCAGTTTGTACCAAGGATTTGATTCAATCAGTCTCTCACGTACAGCCTCGTTCAAAGCGGTACGCAAAGTGGTATAATAGGAATGAGCCGTCTTGGGAGTAATCTGTTTTCCCCATGCGGTCTTGCAGGAAGAACGAAGCCAGTCGATATAATCAATGTAAAACTGTCTGTCCACATCACAGAGCCTGACATCTGCACGGAATTTCAGCAAGTTTTTACGGGCGTTGTCGATTCCGTTCAGGTCGCGTGCTTCCCGGTGTTCGTGGTTCTTGCGGACAATGGTCATCCAGTCGGACAGCAGCATATCGGAAGATTTGCTTTCCGGTACTGTTCCCACCTTCGCATTGAGCAGGGCTTCTGTCCGTTCTCGCTGAATATCTTCCGCCTTGCGGAGTGTCTGCGCATTTTGCCGCCTTGCTTTGGCAGATGTTTCCGGCATGAGGTAGAGTTGCAGAAACTCGTACTCATGCCCGCCGTCTACACTACGGTCAAGAAACAGGGATAAACGTCCGTCCGCCAGTTTACGGTGACGTAACTTGAACGGAGATTTCTCTATTAATGATTTCTTTTTTCTTCCCATTGTATATCAATGATTTATATCCATATACAAAGGTAACAAATAATCCGGATATAAGTATCGTTTTAGGTAACAAAAATGTCGAATAATAGAGATTTTTAAGGAATACAACAGAAATCATCATTAGTTAATAATACATTGATAATCAGTATTTATATAGATTTTATCTGTTTTTCGTGGCCCTGAAATGCCTGAACCTCGTCCCCGACCTTGCGGCATGGATGATACCGGAGGGTGACACGGCGTTCTCAACCCGAAACTTCGGCGAGGGCGTGGCGCAGCAGGCTAAAATGACGGCAACAGGCGCAATGGGTACGGTAATGAGATAACAAAGTAACGATAAATATTCAAACAAAATGGTCATCAAGAATTTAGAGAACAAAATCAAACTGGTCGGAATTATTTGCACCGCCTTTCTTGTGGGCTGCGTCATCATCAGCGTGTCGAGTATCTGGACGGCCCGCACGATGGTTACGGACGCTCAAAAGAAAGTGTATGTGCTGGACGGCAACGTGCCCATACTGGTACGCCGCACGACAATGGAGGAAACGCTCGACGTGGAAGCCAAGAGCCATGTCGAAATGTTCCACCACTACTTCTTTACCCTTGCTCCCGACGACAAGTACATCCGCTACACGATGGAGAAAGCGATGTACTTAGTGGACGAAACGGGCTTGGCGCAGTACAATACGCTCAAGGAGAAAGGCTTCTATTCCAACATCTTGGGAACGAGTGCCGTCTTTTCGATTTTCTGCGACAGTATCACCTTCAACAAGGAGAAGATGGAGTTCACTTACTACGGGCGGCAGCGTATCGAACGGCGCAGCAATATCCTGATGCGCGAACTGGTTACGGCGGGACAGCTCAAGCGTGTACCCCGGACGGAGAACAACCCGCACGGGCTGCTCATCGTGAACTGGCGCACGCTGCTGAACAAGGACATCGAGCAAAAGACAAAAAGCAACTATTAACTCTACCAGCCCTATGAATATCAAAGGATTCAGACGTATGCTGTTCGGCGAGAAGATGCCGGACAAAAACGACCCGAAATACAAGGAGCGCTACGAACGCGACGTGGATGCCGGGCGACGCTTCGCCAAAGCGACACGTATCGACAAGGCAGTGGCCAAAGTACAGGGTTTCGCCAACGCCCACCGGACGCTGTTTCTCGTCATCGTATTCGGCTTCGCCATCTGCGGGCTGACATGGAATATTTACCGCCTGACGGTGGTGTACTGCCATCATCCAGTCCGCCGAACGGCCACGGAAATGCAGGATTCCGTGCTCCGGGAACGGCATAAGATGCTTTCCGTACCGCATGTACGAAGATTCGATACGAAGGAAAGCGGTACGGAAAGGCCGGAATAGAACGGCAGGCTTATGAATATGCCGTTTGAGAGAACTATAAGCAAGTATGTGCAACTCAATTAAAGGGAAACAATGAACAATATCTTCAAGAGAATCAATTTCAGGCAGCCGAAGTATATGCTTCCGGCTATCCTCTATATCCCCCTTCTCGGCACGTCGTACTTCATTTTCGACCTGTTCCATACCGAGAAGGCCGAGGTACAGGACAAGACACTCCAGACGACCGAGTTCCTGAATCCCGAATTGCCGGACGCCCAAATCAAGGGCGGCGACGGTATCGGCAGCAAGTATGAGAACATGGCCAAATCATGGGGCAAGATACAAGATTATTCCGCTGTGGACAACATCGAGCGGGACGAACCGGACGATAACCAAGAGGAATATGAATCGCAATACACCGAAGAGGATATCGCCCTGCTTGACCGGCAGGAAAAGGAGAAAGATCTGGCAGCGGAAGCGGCCGATGCCAAGAGGCGGGAGCAGGAAGCTCTCGCAGAACTGGAAAAAGCACTCGCCGAAGCGAGGTTGAGAGGACAACGGGAGGTCATGCCGTCCGCAACGGACAGCACCGCAACGGTGGCTCCGCCGGACACGATGACGCAGACCAAGGGAACCATCGACGAGGAAAGCCGTTCGGTCAAAGCTCCTGCGGAGACGGACAAGGCAAGCGAGGTGGTGAAGAAGGTAAAGACGACTTCGGACTACTTCAACACACTGGCGAAAGATGCACGGGAACCGAAACTCATCAAGGCGATCATCGACGAAAACATCAAGGCCGTGGACGGCTCGCGTGTGCGGCTGCGCCTGCTGGACGACATCGAAATCAACGAGAGCGTGGTCAGGCGTGGTACTTACCTGTATGCCACAGTCAGCGGTTTCTCTTCCGGACGTGTAAAAGGAAGCATCAACAGCATATTGGTGGAGGACGAACTGGTCAAGGTCAGCTTGTCAATCTACGATACGGACGGGCTGGAAGGACTTTACGTACCCATCAGCCAATTCCGCGAGACAAGCAAGGACGTGGCGAGCAGTGCCATGTCGGGCAGCATGAACATGAATACCAGCGGATACGGTAACAGCCTCGCCCAATGGGGTATGCAGGCGGTGAACAATGCCTACCAGAAAACGAGTAACGCCATCAGCAAGGCCATCAAGAAAAACAAGGTGAAGCTGAAATACGGGACGTTTGTGTATCTGGTGAACGGACGGGAAAACAGGAACTAAAAGGTCAGTGACAATGGAAACAGATATATCAAAACTTCATAAGGGAACGGACGGCTTCTATTACGAAGACTACATCGCTCCCGATAAGCCCGAAACATTCGTTGGGAAGCTCGTAAGTACCGAATGGTGGCACAAAGGGGTACGATTCGCCCTGATATGCAACTTTCAGGCAGTGGACGGGCGGAGGATTGCCTTATTCGCCTTCCAGAAGCATACCGGTTTTTACGGGCCGAGAGACGGTGCGGTCAATTTCAAACATGTGGAGAAGAATACCCTCTGGGAGTGTGAAATCCGGAAAACCCGGACGGAACGCTGTACCTGGATGAGCGCCCGGCAAATTGTAGAACCGAAAACAGACGCAATATGATAGAGACGGATCGCATTTACCTTATGGACTGCATGGAGGGCATGAAACAGATAGCGGATGGTAGCGTGGACGCCATAATCGCCGACCTACCTTACGGGGTGTTAAATCGCAGCAATCCGTCGGTGAACTGGGACCGCCAGATACCGTTAGCAGCCTTGTGGGAGCAATACCGGCGGATTACCAAGCCGGACAGCCCCATTATCCTGTTCGGGCAGGGGCTTTTCTCCGCATGGCTCATGCTGTCGCAACCCCGGCTATGGCGGTACAACCTCGTGTGGCAGAAAGATCGGGTGACGGGACATCTCAATGCCAAACGTATGCCGCTCCGGCAGCACGAGGATATTCTGGTATTCTATAAAAAACAGCCGGCCTATCATCCGCAGATGACACCGTGTCCTCCGGAACGGAGAAATCACGGGAGGCGTAAAACGGAGGGATTTACCAACCGTTGTTACGGAACGATGAAACTCTCACCGGTACGCATAGCCGATGACAAATATCCGACCTCGGTCATCTTCATGCCGAAGGAACACAAGAAAGGCGCGTTCTACCACCCGACACAAAAGCCCGTGGCGTTGATGGAGTACCTGATACGGACCTACACCGACGAAGGCGATGTTGTACTGGATAACTGTATCGGGTCAGGCACAACCGCCGTGGCCGCTATCCGCACGGGACGGCACTACATCGGATTTGAAATCGAACAGGCGTACTGCGAGATTGCCGAGCGGCGGATTCAGGAGGAACTGGAATGCAGGAACAAGGTACAAGAGGAAAAAGAGATAAGGGAAGAAAAACAAAATCAATAAATCAATGACATGGACAAAAAAGGAATCGTAACGGCATTTCTTCTGGCGGCAGGGCTGCTGGGAACGCCGAATGTACAGGCACAACGAACCTACGAGGAGATGGAACAACTTACGGTAAATGAACAGGTAACGACGGTCATCACGGCCTCGGAACCGGTACGCTTCGTGGACATCTCCACAGATAAGGTTGTCGGCGACCAACCGATAGACAATATCGTCCGCCTGAAACCGAAAGAGGGCGGACACGAGGACGGCGAGGTGCTGGCCATCGTGACTATCGTAACGGAACGCTACCGCACGCAGTATGCGCTGCTCTACACCACACGGGTGCGGGAGGCGGTAACTGACAAGGAAATCCAGTTGCAGGAACGGAACGCCTATCACAACCCGGCGGTCTCGATGTCCACCGTGGATATGACACGCTTCGCCCGGCGTATCTGGAACTCGCCCGCGAAGATCCGCAACGTCGCCACCAAGGCACATCGCATGACCATGCGGCTGAACAACATCTACTCCGTGGGTGAGTATTTCTTCATCGACTTCTCGATAGAGAACCGGACGAACATCCGCTTCGACATCGACGAGATACGGGTGAAGCTGGCAGACAAGAAACTGACCAAGGCGACCAACGCACAGGTCATCGAACTGACCCCGGCACTGGTGCTGGAGGCGGGCAAGACGTTCCGGCACGGCTACCGGAATGTGGTCGTGGTCAAGAAAATGACGTTCCCGAACGACAAGGTGCTGACCATCGAGATGACGGAGAAACAAATCAGCGGGCGTAACATCAGCCTGAATATCGACTATGAGGACGTGCTGTCAGCCGATTCGTTCAGCGCGGCATTGCTGGAGGAGGAATGACGATGAAAAAGACGATTATCCTGACGATTGCCTGCATGTGCCTCGCCGTAGGAGCGTATGCACAGCGAGGTAGCGGCCGCCTCTCACTCGGTGCGGGGCTGCTGTACAAGAACGGGCTGGACGTGACGCTGGCCTACGAACACGAGATGAACTACCGCCATGCGTGGGAGTTCTTTGCCAACGGCTACCTGCAATGGGCAGAGTGCGAATCCTGCAAGCATGTATGCCCGAAATCTTTCTGGCGGAACTACCGCACCTACAGCTTCGGCGTGGCTTACAAACCCTGCGTCACGAGGGGACGCAACCATTACGGAAGCCTCCGAATCGGGGCTTCGGGCGGAAGCGACACAAAGAAGTTCCTTGCAGGACTGCATTTCGGCTACGAGCACAACTATGTGTTGCGGGCGGGCTGGACGCTATACTGGCAAGTCAAGGGAGACGTAATGATAAAGGGGGCCGACGTGCTGCGTACAGGGGTTGCCCTCGGCATTAAACTACCTATAAAATAAGGGAAAGATGAAACAGAACATTATCAGAAAAACGTGCCAGGTAGTGCCGGTTCTCCTCATAACCGGGGCGTTGGCTGCCTGCGACGCACATATAGAAGAATCCGAAGAAACAAAATATCCCGTACACGTCCTCTGTGTGGACGGGACAGTAATACCGTACAGTGAGTACGAACAATCCAAGGAACAGGCGATTGCCGTCGTCTTCCATATCGGCTCCGACGGGGAAACGGAAGGAAACGGCTATGCCGTCTATCTGTGGGATATGACGCCGAAAGCTTTTGCCGACAGCCTTGGTGTCGAGCAGGGTACGTCAGCAGACATCACGGCATACGACGGGAATGAGAACACGTTCGCCTTGTATGAAACAGAAGAGACAGCCTCGCCGATGGCTGAAGCCGTTTTTGCCCTGTGGAAATACGGGCAGAGCGCCTATGTTCCCTCGGTGGCTCAGATGCGCCTGCTGTATGCGGCACGTGGCATTATCAATCCGGTCATCGAGAAATGCGGCGGAGACCCGCTTCCGACCGAAGCCGACGAGTGCTGGTACTGGACATCGACGGAGGTGGAAGGACAGCAGACGGTCAAAGCATGGCTCTACTCGACAGCCAGCGGAGCCATGCAGGAAACGCCCAAGACGCAGGCGCATAAAGTGCGTCCCATTATAACCATCAACAACTGAATTTATGATTATGAACGGAATTAAAGATTTCAATGCACCACAATATGTGGATATAGTACATCCGGACAAAGGATTTTTCGGGTATCTGTTGAGATGCAAATGTCCTAAGCAAGAGGACGTTTCCGGTAATTACATATTCCTCGATGATGGAATAGACTGCTACGAGAGGTTTCCTTCCGCAAAGAACCGCAGGGAAGAAATCCGGACGGAATGGAACGGCCGTATCAGCCGTTACCATGATATTTTCCAAGGGCAGCTCTACTATGTCAATGAAGAATTGATTGAAGGTTTCATTGATTTCATGACTTGTGGCTCTAACGATGCTGTCCGGATTTTCCTTGAGAAGTTTACAGCGGAAGTACGGGCTTCTGCAATATATGACGCTTTAAGGCTTAAACCTCTATATGCAGTTTCCCATGTCTGCCAGCTTACTGCTGATAACCGTATGCAATGGCCTCATATCCATGTTCTCTGGGGCATTAAAAAGAATTGACATAGCAATGGAAGAGAGCAAGGAATTACAGGGATTTTACCGGATATTCCGTGCGGTGGTATATGTCTCCGTACTGATGGAGTTTTTCGAGTATGCCATCGACCCGGCTATGCTGGACCACTGGGGCGGCATACTCTGCGACATTCACGGACGTATCAAGCAGTGGACCATCTATAACGACGGAAACCTCGTGTACAGTAAGGTCGCCACGGTGCTACTCATCTGCATTACATGTATAGGCACCAGAGCCAAGAAACATTTGGAGTTCAACGCCCGGCGGCAGGTCTTGTACCCACTCATAAGCGGTTTTGTTCTGTTAGTGCTGTCCGTATGGCTGTTCGGTTATCCGATGGAGGCACGACTTTATACGCTGCCGCTGAATATTATCTTCTATATGACAACTTCCCTCGTGGGGGTTATCCTCGTGCATGTCGCACTGGACAACATCTCCAAGTTCCTCAAGGAGGGACTGATGAAGGACCGCTTCAACTTCGAGAACGAGAGTTTCGAGCAGTGCGAGGAACTGATAGAGACCCCGTACAGCGTGAATATCCCTATGCGGTATTACTACAAGGGCAAATTTCGTAAAGGCTGGACCAACATAACCAACTGTTTCCGTGGAACGTGGGTAGTCGGAACACCGGGGTCGGGTAAGACATTCAGTATCATCGAGCCGTTTATCCGGCAGCACTCGGCCAAGGGATTCGCAATGGTGGTCTATGACTATAAGTTCCCGACTCTGGCTACGAAGCTGTACTACCACTACAAGAAAAACCAGAAACTCGGCAAGCTGCCCCAAGGCTGCCAGTTCAACATGATTAATTTCGTGGACGTGGAGTACAGCCGCCGGGTAAATCCCATTCAGGCGAAATACATCAACAACCTCGCTGCGGCCAGCGAGACGGCGGAGACGCTGTTGGAGAGCCTGCAAAAAGGCAAGAAAGAGGGAGGCGGTGGCAGCGACCAGTTCTTCCAGACCTCGGCTGTGAACTTCCTCGCCGCCTGCATCTATTTCTTCGTGAACTACGAGCGCGAGCCTTATGATGTCAAAGGAAACAAACTGTACGCAGAGAAACGGCAAGACCCTGAAACGAAATTCTGGAAGCCAACGGGTGTGGTGCGGGACAAAGAGGGCGGAGAAATCGTTGAACCTGCCTACTGGCTGGGAAAATACTCGGACATGCCGCATATCCTGTCGTTCCTGAATGAGAGTTACCAAACCATTTTCGAGGTACTGGAGACCGACAACGAGGTAGCCCCATTGCTCGGTCCGTTCCAGACGGCTTTCAAAAACAAGGCAATGGAGCAGCTGGAAGGTATGATAGGTACGCTGCGTGTCTATACCTCGCGCTTGGCGACCAAAGAGAGTTACTGGATATTCCATCGTGACGGCGACGACTTCGACCTGAAGGTGAGCGACCCGAAGAATCCGAGTTACCTGCTGATAGCGAACGACCCGGAGATGGAGAGCATTATCGGGGCACTGAACGCCCTTATTTTGAACCGTCTCGTTACCCGCGTAAATACCGGGCAGGGCAAGAACATCCCCGTGAGCATTATCGTGGACGAGCTGCCGACACTTTATTTCCACAAGATAGACCGCCTGATCGGTACGGCACGAAGCAACAAGGTGAGCGTGACGCTCGGTTTCCAAGAGCTGCCGCAGCTCGAAGCGGATTACGGAAAGGTGGGTATGCAAAAAATCATCACGACGGTGGGCAATGTGGTGAGCGGTTCAGCCCGTGCCAAGGAGACGCTGGAATGGCTGTCAAGCGACATATTCGGCAAGGTGGTGCAAATCAAAAAGGGTGTCACGATAGACCGGGACAAAACTTCCATCAACCTGAATGAAAACATGGACAGCCTCGTACCCGCCTCGAAAATCTCGGATATGCCGACGGGCTGGATATGCGGTCAGACGGCACGGGACTTCATCCAAACAAAAACCGGTATAGGAGGTTCGATGAACGTACAGGAATCGGAGGAGTTCAAGACCTCGAAGTTCTTCTGCAAAACGGATTTCGACATGAAGGAAATCAAGAAGGAGGAAGCTGTGTATGTACCACTGCCGAAGTTCTACACGTTTAAGTCGAGGGAGGAACGGGAACGCATTCTTTACCGGAATTTCGTGAATGTGGGAATAGAGGTGAAAGAAATGATAAAGGACGTGCTGAACAAAAGGGGTGCGAAATAGAAAGTCGGCTTCCGTTATGGAAAGAAGCAAAACGCCTGCAATGATTCCGTGATTATTGCAGGCGTTTCGGTGTTTCCTATCTATTTTTCACACTTCCGAGGACTGTTCCCGACATTCGTCCATCAAGAACTGTTCTAATTGCTGACGGTTTGGCAACTGTAACTGGTATGTCGAAACAAAAAGATGATTATCCATACTGCCAAGGGCGTATTCCACCATCTTCTTTCCTTTGTGTGTACAAAGCAAAATACCGACCGGAGGATTGTCGCCCGGCTGCATTTCATTCTCGGCATAATAGCTGACATAGGCATTCAGCTGTCCTATGTGTTCATGGCGGAACTCGTCATTTTTTAATTCCACAATGACATTGCAATGAAGCAACCGGTTGTAGAAAACGAGATCCGCAAAATAATATTCTCCGTCTATGATGATGCGTTTCTGACGCGCCTCGAAACAGAAGCCTTTCCCAAGTTCCAGCAAGAACTCCTGCAAGTGTCCGAGCAGGGCTTCTTCAATATCGCTTTCCGTAACGACATCTTTGGCTTGGAGACCGAGAAACTCAAACGTATAGGGGTCGCGTATCTGCAAAAGCGGGGTGTGTCGCTCTGCCTTGCTGTCTGCAAGCATCATCGCTTTCATCTTATCCTCCGACAGTCCGATGCGAATGTGAAGGTTGGAAACAATCTGACGGCGTAATTCACGCACACTCCATGTTCCCCGAATACATTCCGTTTCATAGAAAAAACGTACCAACGGGTCTTCTATCGTAAGCAACTCCCTGATATGCGAAAAGGAAAGTGCAGAAACCAAATTCTCAGGGGGTGTATTGAACTGTTCAGAAAGCTTGCCTGCATTTTTCTTATTAACAGCGAAAGAGTCAATTTCCGGCAATTTGTGCGACACTGTCGCATAAATTTCTGATAACGGCAATTTATGCAACGCCGTCGCATGATTTGCGGAAACCAGTGTACCGATATGCGGATAATCTCTATAAAACAATCGTGAAAGTTGGAAAAGGGTGACATTCAGGCCCTTTTGCCCGATACGTTTTTCCAGACTTTTCAGCAGATTGTCCCCGTACTTGGCCCGGTCGCTGCCATTTTGTTCGTATTCAACAATATAACATCCGATTATCCAATTGCGTAACGTGGTTGCCTGATTGATGGTTTTAACCGCCACCCCACGCATTGAATCATCGACGGTTATAATCTTTTGAGCCAACTGCTCAAAGGATATGCTTTGTATTGAATTTGCTAATTGTTCCATATCTGACTGTAAATCGGAAACAAATATAGGAAAAATACAGGAGACACCGGTCGTTTGTTGCTGTTGAATTGATAATAACGGCATTAAAATGTATAGAGGGAGGGTGCACGAACCCGACGCTTGCACTCTGACCGATGGTGATTACCTGAAACGAGTCAAATCAAGTCATGGGATAATATTTGCCGCCTATCATAGACAGCAGCTGCTTGCGTTGTTTACCCTCCGAGTTCTTATACCCGATGTGCATCCACGACGGTACTCCCTGACTGTTTTCTTTCTCGGAAATCAACTGGTCAAACTCTCTTACTCTAAGAAAACCACGACAGAAACTCTTGAATTCCATCATATTGCCGTTTACGGGAATCAGGTCGAAGGCATAGCCGGAGTAATGCCCCCGTTATTACTTTGTGAACCTGCATCGCAAATATAAAGGGAGCAGGCAGTCACAGACAATCCGTTTTATGAACGACTGAAATCATTTACAAACGGCAGATTTTTATTCTTTTCTGCATTATATACAGAAAAGCCGTACCCTGTTCGTTTACCGACAAGGCACGGCTCTCGTCCCCCAAAAAGAGGAATCAGACAGTGACAACAGTTACATATAAATTCTGTCGCTCCTGTTCACAGAATTTATCATACTTGGCTTTGTCCGTACCGCTTTCGATAGCCCTGTCGATGACACCGCCCAGTTCATCGAAACAAACCTCGTTGTTCACACATTCCACGTCCATTCCCTTCACAAGATAAACCTCGTAATAGTCCGAACCATTGAGCACGACGATGACATATCCCGCGTGCAGTCGTCCGTTTACCTTGATTCGGAGTGCCGGCAAATCCCTGTATAGAGTGGCGGCAAATTCTTCGATACTCCATGACATGAGGACGGTCATGGGGGTTAACGCTACTAACTGTTCCTTAATGATCTGTGCAACCTGCATTACATATTCTTTTTCCATAACTCTAAGTTTGTAAGTTTATAAATTATTATTCCATGATTCACTCGAACCAGTCCGGGTTATCCTTTTTGAGTTCGGCTACCAGCTCGTTTTCGGGCAGTTGAAGGGTTCTCTCATCGGTAAAGAAGAAAACTTCGTCATAAATGCTTTCGGCTTCTTTACTGGCGAAACCTTCGTTTTCGTCATTGAAACTACCGGGCTGCAGAGCATCCAGCAGGGTGGTCGGGGCAATCAGCAGTTCTTCGCCATCGTTGGCTTCCACAATACGGCATACATAGCTCTTGCCGCCAAATTGAATTTCATTTGTTTTCATATTATCCTCCTTATTTTAATGGTATATTACGTCCGTGTTCATTGAGGTACTCCATGATGCGCTTCGCTTCCTCGTGCGAGGCTTGGTTTCGTTCGTCATAGTGCCGCGTTTCGTCCGCCATGACCTTGATACACGCCTTAATCAGGCGATACAGGCTTTGCTGAAGCGTGGGGTGCATGTCGGGGATTGCCGCTGCGAACCGTTCGGGGTTGAAACTGAAACTGTTTACCGCCATTTCCCAGTCTTTGGCGAGGCGGTATTCTTTGCTTTCTTTAATGTCCATATTCTTGAATTTTAATAGTTCTCGTTGCATATTTTGTCAAGTTCCCTAATTATGGGTGTCACCTCTTTGCCTGTAAGCCTTTCTATGTCATACAGCAAATGCTCCAAGCGGTCATACGCCTTTTCTCCCGCTTTTGTAAATTCTCCGGTGCTGTCGAATGCGTTACCTTCACACCCCAGTTCTTGCAATAATTCTTCTAATGTCTTCATTTGTTGAATTTTTAATGATTGTTTTTCTTTCCCTCTGCTCGGCTTCCTTGTTACCGGAGCCGCTTCGGGTTTTATGGTGCTTTCCGGGGCTGGCGAAAAAGCCCTTTCCGACGTTTTTTCTTGCCAATTACGCTTCGTAGAAGGAAGAATTTGCAAGAAATGCAATTCAAAACGACGGAATCAGGCGCGACAGCCCATATTTGCACCGATAAAAACCGATGCGGTGACGGACAGGAAAGCCAGACGGAAGAGAATACGGAGACCTGAAAGTGGTAGAAAAGGACGGCTGGAAACTAAAAAAGAAAATTATATATCTATATATGGATAATTGTTGCTATATTTGCATATAAATAGTGATATATTGATATTATGGGAGCAACGAACTATACCACAAACAGCGATATGCTGACGCTTCTGGCGTTGCGTGTCAAGGAGTACCGTCTGGCAGCTCGCATGAGCCAGAAGGAGCTGGCCGAACAGTCGGGCGTGAGCCAGACGACAATCAGCCATTTTGAACAAGGGGTCAGCCGTAACCTAACCTTGGCCAATTTCATCTCCCTGCTGCGTGCGCTCGGTCAGGAACAGCGGCTCGCGGAAATCCTGCCGGAACTGCCCATGCCGCCGATGGCACTTCGGGAAATTGAGAAACTGATACCTAAACGAGTTAGGAGGGGCAAGAAATGATAGAAAGTCTCGATGTAATCCTATGGGATAAAAAGGTCGGCACGCTTGTCGCCAACCGGGAAGGACACCGCAGCAAAGCCTGTTTCTACTTCGACAGCGATTATGTCCGCAACGGCTATGATATCGCCCCGCTCCGTGCACCGGTAAAAGGGGTTGCCGCACAGCGCGGCCTGCCGGTCTATCCCGATGAAGAGCGGCTTTTCGGCGGCCTGCCGTCGTTCATAGCCGATTCACTGCCCGACCATTGGGGAAACACCGTGTTCAACGAATGGGCCAAAGTGCATCATATCCGTATGAGGGACTTGTCCGCCCTCGACCGTCTCGCCTATATCGGACGGCGTGGCATGGGGGCATTGGAGTTCGTCCCGCCCACTGCCGAGGAACTGGAGACACCGTTCAAGGTCGAGATCGCCGATCTCTACCAACTGGCCCGGCAGGCTTTCGAGGAAGCCGGACGGTTCAACGTCCCGGTATCGGGCAACCTGATGGTCGAAAGCCTGTTCAAGGTGGGTACGTCCGCAGGAGGGCGACGGCCCAAGGCAGTGGTCAACGTCAATTTCGAGGAGGGACAATGTTACTCCGGACAGGTGGCGACCCCTTATCCGGGCTACACGCCGATGATCGTCAAGTTCGACGAACACCAGAAGATGCCGACGACACGGATAGAATACAGCTATTACCTGATGGCTGTGGATGCCGAGCTTCAGATGATGCCGAGCCGCCTGCTTGAAGGCGAGCAGACAGCGCACTTCCTGACCGAGCGTTTCGACCGCCAGAACGGCAAGAAGGTGCATATCCAGACATTGGCTGCCATGAACCCCTCGGCGGATTCTTACGAAGCACTGTTCGAGGCAGCTTGCCGTATCGGCGTGCCGCCGGGGGAACTCCGGCAACTGTTCCGCTCGATGGTGCTGAACGTTCTGGGCGGGAACGTCGATGACCATAACAAGAATTTCAGCTTCCTGATGGACGACGACGGGCATTGGCACGTTGCTCCGGCCTATGACTACACGTTCTCGGTCGATCCGGACGCACCGTATTACGTCAACCGCCACAGCATGACAGTCAACAACAAGACGGAGGGCATTACTGCGGAGGATTTGCTGGAAGTAGCCCGCCGGTATGGTATAAAGGCCGCAGAGCCGTTCATAGAAAAGGCCATAGGTATCGTCTCGCATTACCCGGAATACGGCCGGGAGGCCGGTGTCGGAGAGGAATGGATAGGAACGATAGAAAAGGAAATCGCCGCACGAATAGAGTGCGTGAGCGACAACCGGGCAGACCGATTAAAATAGAGCGTGGGATTTCATGTAGGGGAAATGAGGGGGTGTGTCAAAACTAAAATGTCCCCTCCGAAAAGTTATAGATTGTAACTATGACATTTTAAAACGGTCGTATTAAGCTCTGTATTGAGTAATGATACGACCCTTTTTTAGCCTTTGAGGGTACTCAAATTTCAAATTCTAAGTTCATAGCTTCAAAAATTGAGTTTTGACACACTCTCTTGTCATTGTCATTCCGCCCCTTTCTTGCTTAGGAGGGTCAACTGGTCGGGACGGTCGGGAAACCAATAGGCGTCGCTGTCAAGATACACACATCTGTCACCGTTCCAAGGCTTCCTGAAAGCTAATACCTCTTGGGGGCCGAATACTACTCCATAATCGTTTGTAAATGCCACTATGTCGCCTACAGCCAAATCGTCCTCCGTATCCATGACTTCGGAAAGGCGATTGTAAAACTCCATGCCTTCGGCTTCACGTTCCGCTTTCCAGCGCAAAAAATCCTCTTTGTGACTTCTGCCCGTACTTATCGGTGATAATTCCGAAGGCAAAACCTCCGCTTCCGAAGTACCGGACGAAATCAGAATAATGCTGTCGTCTTCCATGTTTTCCGGTGCAGAAATCACTCGGTAAGCCCCGTCGGACAAACCGTTGTCCGGGTCATGCCAATAAAGCAGATTCCCGGTCTTGATAAAATCGTATTTTCCCATTGTCTTGTGAGTTATTGATTATTTATTTTCCTTTTTTCGATTCCTTTCCTTCGGAATCGCTTCGAGGTTTTACAGATGCAATGCACGGTCGTCGGCACGGCTTCATACGACGGCTCTTCTTGCCAATTACGCTTCACTTGGGAAGGAAGAATTTGCAAGAAGTGCACTTCAAGCCGGCGAATCAAGCGCGACGTCCGACTTTCGCATCGGATAAAACCCGTGCGGTGAGGGCCGGAAAAGTCGGATGGGAAGAACAGGCGGTTCATACCGCTACAAAAGGGAAAGAATGCAATTATAAGAGGAAATGGGCGGTGGCGGGGTATCCGGGAGGCTGACTATAAAAGGACGAAGGCGGGCGATAAAGACAAAGGAGACAGCGCACTGACTGTATTATCGGTACGCTATCTTGTACATTCAATTTTCGGAACCCGATGCTTTTCTATTCGTGGAACAATCCTTTTTCAAAAACATTCTTCTCCGAATAGCTCGATGTTCGCTTTTTGGAAAATTTGCGGGTTATGCTGATAAAGAAGCGGCAGGTTCAACATAGCCATAGGGTATTCCACGAAGCCGCTCCTGCGCTTATACTCGGAATCGGTCGCCAGTCCGTTTTTCACCAAGAACTCCATTGCTTCGGGGTAATGATTGACGTCGATAAATGTACGGTCCGGCAGACCGAGTGCGTCCATTTCCTCCAAATTAACGGAAAGCACGATATATTCGTCTTCATCTTCCACCATTACCAAGGTGAGAGCCAACCAACCATTGCGGTAAAACTCTGGTACGAGGTAATACTGTTCGCCTCTGAACTCGTATTCTTTCTGCCTGAAAGAGCTGTCCGGCTCTACGATTTCAAATTCATCTTCACCTGCGGCAAAAGCAATCATAGGGTTACTGGCATCTACATACGCTTCACCTGCTTTGTAGCACAAATACTCTCTGTTTTCGGAACGCACGATAGCAAATTGAATTTCCATAAAATTTTAACATTAATCAGTTGAACAATCTGTTTATTTTTTCCCTCCTTTCGGAAGCCTTCAGGCTTCTCCCGTCGGGATTTGATTTTTACGTGCATCAAAGATTGCCTTTCAGGGAGAAACAGGCAAGGAATTTGGGCAGAATTTTATAGTTGCGGTATTGAGCGTCCGCGAAATATGGACGATTGAAAATCGGGAAAGCTGCTGAAAAATTGTGTTCAAATAGCGTAGCGGTACTTGAATGTTCCTCCAAGGCAATACCTTTGCACCGGAAAAAGCATGTCCCGACGGGCAGAGCCGTCGGCGAAGGGATTTCCATACAAAAGGAAAACGAAGGGGTAAAAAGGGAGATCTGCCGGCGGCAGTGCTAAAAAAGACAGCCACTCCTGCGGCTATCTCCCTGTAGCGTTGCGCTATTTTTTTCCGGCCTTGCTATCCGGCTTGTCTTTCCGTTTCTTCGGAGAAAACAATCCGTTGAAACAAACCGTCGTGGCAAAGGTACGTGCCTGTGTCGCATTGCACAATCCTGCTCCGGGCATTGTTGCACCGTTGTAATGTTTGCAGTCCTTACATTTCATCATTACCTCTTTTTAGAAACCAGCAGGGCGGATTTCTCCGTCCTGCTATTGAATTATGGTCAAGCAGCAACCTCTTCGGTTTGCGTATGTTCTTCGGGTTGTACCTCTGCCGTGGGTTGTGTATTTTCCGCCTCGGCGGTTTCTTCGGGCTTTGTCTGCCGTTCCTTTGCCAACAAGGCGGCTTTGCGTTCCTCGATACGTTTATGGCGTTTCTCATACACCTCATTATATCCACTTTCAATTTCGGCGAGCGTGTCGGGCATGTGCTTACGGGCAAAATCGAGCAAGAGGGTGGCAGTAGCGTTATTGCCGTATGCGCCTTTGAAGTTGTCTATCAAGAAATCCCTGCGGATAACGGCTTTCTGCTTGGCCGTTAGGTTGGCGATGATGTTCATCTTTTCTTCGTCCTCAAGGTGTTGGTAGGCTTTTTTCTCCCCGATACCGAATACCCCGAAGTGTTCCCTGCGGAGAGACGACAGCAGGAAGAAATATATCATCTTTTCCTCGTCCTGCGTGAATTTGCTTTCGGACATATCGACGTCCAAAATCTGTTTCTTAGCGTCTGCAACGGTTTTCTCGACGGCTATTTCCTTGTTACGTTTGTCCTGCTTCTCCAGTTTTTCCACCGGGAAGAGTTGTTTTTCGGTAGCCATGTCCGCATTGGCGGCAGCACTTGCCATATAACACAGCGTAATTTCTTTCTGTCCGATACTAATATAAAACGTGAGTTCGCCCGTGTCAATTCGTTCATGGATTGACTTGCATTTTTCCATATAGTTGCTGAAATCCTGCTCGTACTCCTTGTATGCCTCCTCGTATTCCTCGATAGTGTCGTATTCTTCCTTTTCGGGAGCTACCGGCGTTTCGGGGTATGGCGTGGCATAGGTATTTAGGTGCTCGACCTCGTACCCCATAGCGGTAAGGCGTTCCACCGCAATCATGTTGTTGTTGAAATCTTGGTAGCATAGCGATACGGAGGGGTATTGTTCCACGAACTGCACGGCTTTCTCCACGAGATAGGAAGCGTTCATTTCGGCCAGACAACTCCGGTTGGCGCAATTTCCGCAACCACCCTCGCAGAACAACATCATGTTGTTGGTATTGTGGGGGCATGAGGCGCACAAGGTCTTGTCGAATGCGTAACGGCTAAGGTCTGTCGTGAAATCCCGTTCGATAAACTTTGCCACCTCGGCGGCTTTCAGTCCTCGCCAACAGTCGTACAACATGCTGTCGCTGTCTTTCAAATGTTTGTAGTACACCTCTTTTTGAATATCCGTACCGTATCGGCAAATCTCACTCGCCACGCTGATTGTAATTTCGTCCTTTTCCAAAAGTTCGGCTATTTCGGGTATCAGTGAGACGAATTTCAGACGGGTACGGATATAGTTCTCGTTCTTGCCGAACTGCTCGGCCAATGACTGCACATCATAGCGACCGCTCTCCATAAGTTTTTGGTAGGCGTTGGCTTCCTCTATGGGGGTAACGTCCTTGCGCTGCAGATTCTCCGTCACGGCCATTTCGGCGGCGGTCTCGTCCGAAACATGCAAGATGACGGCTGAAATCTCGGTCAGTTCTGCCATAAGGGCGGCACGATACCTGCGCTCTCCGAAAACAATCTCGAAGCGGTCGGTGTCCGCAATGGGGCGCACGCCGATAGGTTGCAACACTCCCTGCTGACGAATACTCTCGGCCAGTTCGGCAAGGCTCACCTCGTCAAAGTGCTTGCGTGGGTTATAACTGCTCGGCTGAATATTCATCAATGCAACCGATACGATGTTGTTCTCTACTACTGATTGAATGTTTGCTGTTTCCATAATTCATAAATTTTAATTTGTTATTACATTAGATTGTTTGATTACTATTGTCTTTATTGTGCGGTGTCAAACTCGTACTCCTGCGGATTGTCGTACCCGTCGAACACTACCCGAAAAGTGTCAAAGTCCTTTCTGCCCGCCAGTCTGACGGTATCTCTTTTCCCGATGAAATAGGGTTCATTCATTGTCCGAAACGGTGCGCCGAGCGTTATCCTATCCACCAACGTACAAACTTTGTCGGGTTGTTCGGGCATGATATAACCCAGTGCGTACTCGTTATAAACTACCAATTTGATTTTATCCATATCGCTGTCAATTTTACGTTGTTTTTTCTTTCCCTCCTTTCGGTTCCTTTCTCTGCCTGAACCGCTTTGAGGTTTTACGGATGCGGTGCACGGCTGTCGGTACAGCTTCATACGACGGCTTTTCCTGCCAATTACTCTTTCGTAGAAAGGAAGAATTTGCAGGAAATGCACTTCAAGCCGCCGTATCAAGCGCGACAGCGGACCTTTGCATCTGATAAAACACAACGGTGACGGCAGAGAATGAAGCCGGGACAGCGGTAAAGGAATCGGTAAAAAAGGGATATGCCCGTCAGGGTTAGAATAGGGATAAAACGGGCAATATGCCTGTACTTGCGGGCAGGTAAAAAGAAAAAGATGGTAAGACTATAAAGGTGGAATGCGCCCTATGGAAAACAGCGGGCGGATAAAAAAGGACGCATGGCTACCGTCTCCGGGGTGGGCAGATGCGGCAGCCATGCCTGTTTACTGTTCGTTCTTTTCCAGATATTCTTTCATTGCCTCGTTCACGATGTCTTTCAGCGACATGTTCTTCTTGATGGCGAGGAATTTCATACGGGTATGAATGCTTTTGTTGATGACGAAGTTGCAATGAACCGCCGTTTCTTTCTCCGTGGGGGCTGCTACCGGCTGTTTTCCGCCGGTAGATTTTTTCGTGGACGACAGCAACCCGTCCAGTCCGCCCTTCATACTGTCTTTCAGTAAATCGCTCTTGCTCATATCGGGGTTATTTTAATTTCAGTACCTCTTGCGCCAGAGCCATGTAGTCCTTAGCCCCGTTGCTGTTCTTGCTGTACTCGAAGATGTTCTTGCCCTTTATGGGCGCTTCGGCCAAAGATACATTGTCCCGTATAACGGTCTTGAACACCTTGTCGCAGAATGAATCCTTGACGAGTTCGGCCACGCTCTTGTTCAGCGTCTTGCGTTTGTCAAACTGCGTAATGACGATACCGCCAATGGCGAGTTTCGGGTTCAAGCGTTCCTGGACGGTGGCAATCACGTTCATGATTTTGGCCATGCCGCGCATGGCGAGGAACTGTGCCTGTACCGGGATAATCAGGTAGTCTGCCGCAGTAAGGGCGTTCAGTGTAAGCAATCCCAGCGAGGGTGGACAGTCGATAAGGATATAATCGAATTTCCGGTGATCGAGCGATTTGGCTATTAGCCCGCTCAATATCAGTTCCCGTCCCGGCTCGTTGATGAGTTCGGCCTCGGCAGCCGAGAGATCGAGACAGGACGGTACGACGGTAACACCTCCTGCCGTTTCAACTAACGGCAAGGGGTATTTGCCTTTCATCGCCCCGTACACGGTCTGTTCCTCCTCAATGGAGAGGCCGAAGGATTCCGTGAGATTTGCCTGACCATCCATGTCGATAGCCAGCACGCGCTTTTTCTTCTGCTGCAAGGCCGCAGCCAGATTGATGGTGGTGGTCGTCTTTCCGACCCCGCCTTTATGGTTTAGAACCGCAATTATTTTTGTCATAACATATTGCCTTTAAATTCAATACAAAGATAATACTATTTTTAGTAATTACTAATTTTAGTATATACTAATTTACTACAATATATAATTTTAGTATATTAGTATTATAGTATTTACTATTATACTAAATATAGTATATACTATACAGTAAGGCAGATTTGCTCTGTACTACAGTACTTTTTAAATGCAAGAATTAAGTGTATTCTTCAGAAAAAATCCTTCGAGTACACTTTACAGATGAGTACAAAAAAACAAGAGAATCCATAGCAATTATTGTAGCAATAGATTCTCTTGTCTAATAAGGCTTGGTTTATTTATCAGCAAATTTCAAATGAGAAAGGGTCAGAAAGTAAATCAATAGAGATTTTACAAATTTACCAATACTCGATGGTTCGTTTCTCTGTATATTCTTCTGGAGCAGTATATTCATCGCCGACATAGTTCCCATTGTCATCATACTTATCGTATTCGGTGGTGTAGCTTACCTTCCGCTCTATCCAATTCTTGTGCTTGTCGAACTTGGTATAGGTATAGCGATAAGTGGTGTTACCTTCTTCCGGGTGCTCCTGTATCATCGTGGCCGGGTATTTGCTGTCACCTTCATAGCTGTATTTCCAAGTGACGTATGCCATGTGCGAAGTAAACTGATGACTGATGATACGATTGCGCTTATCAAACATATAGGTCTGGTCAAGTTCCGTGTTGGTATCAGCATCCGGACAAATATCCGTCCGCATACCATCTTTTGATTCGATGTTCACCACATAATCTCCCCATCCTTCCACTTTGTAGGAAGTAGCTGTGACATATTGATAGGCCGCTTCGTCTCCGAACTTGTTCTGCATGGCAATCAGATTGCCCGCCTGGTCAAATTTGAGTGATTCCTCATTGCCGTTTACCGACTTGACTTTACCGGACAACCCATAAATATCCGTTCCTTTGTAGCGTAAACTACCCATTAGGACAGGTTGACCGTTTTCTTTTGCAGCTTTCATGGAAGCAATCGTTTCATCGTCCCAGTAATCAATGCTGCGGACAACTGTCAGGCTGGGAGTCTCACCCGCTTTGACAGCAGAAGAACGATCCCGATTCGATGTAAATCCGTCTCTGAAAGCCTTATAGTAGGTACGCAATGCAGGTATCTCATCGATGTTAGCCGGGAATGTAACGGTAGCTTGTGTCCAGTTTCCTTTTTCATCATATACATAATCGTAGGAGACGGTAAACGTCATGTCATCCACCCGCCAGTTGTTGCCTTTACTTTTATATACACCTCCGCTATACGTCCAAGTAGCCAAGTCTCCGTGTGAGTTATACGCAAAGCTGCTGGTACAAGTCAGTGTTTCGTTCCCCCCGTCAAATTCAACGGGAATCTTCTCTACGGCTTGTGTACACAGATGGCCTGTATAGACATAGGTTGTCACCGATTGTCCTGTCTTGTAACTGTCGATGTCTTTCAAGAACATGTTCGTGGTCTTCGGTGTTTCAAAAGACTTCAAGTGAGCGAGCGAGTCAAACTGCATCTCATGAAGCGTCACGCCCGATTCATTGACCGTGCCATTCTTTTTTTCGGGCAGGATGGATTGCAATACCCCATTACCGTGATAGGCATACAGAAAAGTGGTTGTGTCATAATGTCCCCGCCCGTTCTTGTCGCGACGTATCAACCGACCTGCACTGTCGTATGTGAAGCCGTCATCTTTTTTCCGGCGTTTGTAACGTCCGTCATCTACCGATTTGATTTGGGTCAGATTGGAATTGCCGTTATATTCATACGAAATGACATCAAATCCGGTTGCACCCACATTGAAAGAAGTGCGCCGCTGTTCGGATAAACGGCCGTTAGGCAAGAACTCGTATTGCGAGGTGCTTGTCACACCCCATTGTGCATTGTGGTATTCGTAGGTGACCAGCTTCGGATAGTTGCGCAATCCCATCTTTGCCCAATCCGTAGGATAGTTTACGAAATAAGGCATCAGATGTTCCGCATTCATATCCACTCTTACCGGATCAAAATACACCTGAAGCGGTGTATAAGGCTGGTTGCTTTCTTCACTGCCACAGCTTGCTGCTCCTATCGACAGCAAGCAAGAAAGAGCGACAGCTTGTATGGTCTGTAATGCTTTCATGTTCCGTTATTTTTGATTTGTTGGATGATTTTCCTTGCAGGGGACCTGCTTGGTGACAGGATGATAAGAGATATTCCAGACGGGATAAGCTCCGACCTTATCTACACAGCACGAATGCAGATAACAGTTCCCGTGTATCGAGCTTTCCGAACCCAGCAATCCGGAGATGTATTTGCATCCTTTTCCCGACACAATGATTTTGCCTTCATTCACCACCTGATGGAAAGAGGAACCTCCGAAACTGCCGATTACTCCTCCGATGGCGGAAAATTCAGCCAGCAGGTCATGCTTGATTTCGATGTTGCCTGCATTGTACAGATCCAACGGATAGATTCGTTCGTAGTTGTGAGGTGTCAGTTCGCCACATACCCCTCCGATATTAAATGTAGCAGATGTATTCTGTGTGTCCAAGCGGATGTTTCCCCAATTATGGAGATGCTCTATATCAGTTTCATTGGTTTTGAAAAGTCCGACAACACCACCGATGTAGCTATGATCAGGTTGGGCATCGGCCTTCCACTGCACGGTCAAATCGCCTTTATTCTCGACGCAGACATTCTCTTTGATAAAGATTTTACCATAATTGGTGGCCCTCCCGATGACTCCACCTATGTAGGCATCACTGCACGGATTAACGGTGAGGTTGCCCTCATTGATTATCTTGCCACGCAAAGCCACTTCCACTTCGGAGCCGTAGCTATCCAGGTCTCCGACAAGTCCACCCAGACAGAGTGTACAGATACCCTTATTGTCAGCGAATGAGATATCCACCTTGCTGGTACAATTCTCGATACATCCATTCTTGAACTCTCCCGCCAGAGAACCGGCAAGCAGGCTATAACCGTCTTCTCTCTTTTGAGCGTCGATGGTCATGTCACCTGCCAATGTCAGATCCTTGACCACAGCTTCTTTTTCACCACCCATTTCTTCAAACAGACCGACATCAAATACTCCTTTGGAGCTCTCTTCAATGACCACCCGTATTCCGTCGAAGGTAATGGTATGTCCGTTGCCGTCGAACTCCCTAACCGGGAATTTAATCGGTGTCCATTCACCGCTGATTTCGATGTCCTTCACCAGTTTAATCCGCACTTCATCTGCTGGAATCTCCTTGCCTGCATCGGTGAGCAGCGTTTGTGCTTCCATGTTTTTATCCTTGATTTCGAACGTTTCGTTCAGGAAACGCAGTTCACTCTCTTTTCCGATTTCAAATACCTGTTCCGCCTCGTTGAAATGCAAGGCGGTGACTTTCTCTTCACACGATGTCAGCCAAAAAGGCAGGCAAGCGACAAGGTAAACCATTCTTTTCATGCTGCTGCTCTTTTTACATATCTGCTGCATAATTCTCGCCCTCCATGATAAACATTCCCGACTCTTTCCAGTAATACACCACATAAGGCTCTACTTTCGACATTTCATTGATGTCCTGCGTGGGCATTCCACTAAAATAGGTAAAGACCAGTGCGTTACCCTCTATTTTTCCGGCATACGACTCCACGCTTGACATAGGAATGCTTTCACCTTGTGGAGGATACATGGTCGTTTTGACCATAAAAACTTGTTCTCCTTTCTTTTCCAGTGTGAACGATGTCAGAGCATTGGCATAACTTTTTGAAAAAGCATGTTCTGGGATGGTGTTATCTTTCAAGTAAAAAGCATACTTCGGAGAAATATATCCGATACGTTTGTCTTGGGCAGAAAGCTCTACCTTGAACCATCCCTTTTCTTTCCCCAAGAATCTGAAGCTTTGTCCACGGTTGGCTTTCATTAAAGAACTACCCGATACAGGGGTGGAACGGACATTGATTTTATCTCCTCCACTGATGAATACGTAGTTACATTTATCTTTCTGCTTAAACACTACCGGCTCTGAACCGGGTGGCAAGAAGGACAGTTCCTTCGTGGTGGGATTGTACTTGAACTCCGCTTTTTGTTTTCCCATACTGCTTTCTACGGCAACCGAAGCCTCTGTATTATCAATGTGATAGACGTCTACAATACTATAGGTAAGCCCATAGCCTCCTTCAAACACATTGTAAGCACCGTAACTGCCATCTGTCGGTGTGTTGTAAAGGTCTATTTCCAACTGAATTTGGCTGTTGCCTTCCCAATATTCCCATTTGCCCACAAAGGGTTTTGTGTCATCTGCTTGTATAGACGCGTGTACACTCAAGAAGCCACAAACAAGGCTTATCAAACTTAGGCATATCAATTTTTTCATTATGCTGTTGCTTTATATGGTTAAAATTAAAGACTAAAAGTGACATATACGGCAGACTGTACCCGTACAGGCTGTCCGTCTTTGATTCCGGGTGTCCATTCCTTTAAGGACTTGACCACTCTTACGGCTTCGGTATTGAGATTGGCATGAACCTTTTTCACAGCCGTAACATCAGATACCGAACCGTCTTTCTCCACTATAAAGGAAACAAGCACATCGCCCTGAATCTTCTGCTGTTTGCAGATCATGGGATAACGTATGCTTCGGGCAATATCCGCCAGCAATGCTTGGTTTCCACCGGGGTATTCCGGCTCCTTATCCACCTCGCTGCCTTTGTACACCTTATTGGGGCTTACCTTGGATTGTGCCGGTTCTCGTCTATCTTCCTTCGGAGTGGTTGGCATACCAAATCTTCTTTCGGGAGTATCTTTGTCTGTTTCTTTTTGCTCTTCCAATTCCTGTTGTAATGTTCTTTGCAACACTTCACTGGAGATAAGAAAACCGTTGAACTTAGAAGGAGCGTACCCGGAGAATGCCGATACCACTTCGAAACTGAATGTTTTTCCCTCCTCGATACGTGGAAAATAATAAGTACCCGCTGTTTTTATCCGATTGCCCGGCATCAGGTAGAACAAGTCTATGGGCAAACTGCGGCTTGTCTTCTGTGCCACTCCCTTTATCTGAAATTTATAGCCGCCATTAGCGCGTCCCGTACAAGTAACGCTGGTAACATGCCAATAACGATCCACTCCGGCATCGCATTTGAACGGCACATTTACCGGATAACTCTTGGGAGGAATGGAAAAACTTGTTTGCGCAAAAGTCGCATGACTCATGAAGAATGCCCCTAAGACAATGAGGCATAGTAAAATAGATAATCGCTTCATACGTATATCGTTTTATAGTTTTTAGATTCATCAGAGTTTAAACGTGATAGGCAGAGTGTATTCCACATTTACCGGTTTGACTATTATAAAATATTTTTTTTAAGTACCTGAGCAACAAAAAGTTGCTCAGGATTTTGCCATGTCAGAGGATTCACTTAACTTAGTGTTGCAAAAAAATAATCAAACAAAACCTCATCAGGCATGGCAAAAATACAAATAAAATCCGAGAAGCTCACTCCTTTTGGAGGAATATTTTCAATCATGGAGCAATTTGACTCCACATTGTCATCTGTAATCGACTCGACACTCGGTCTAAGGTGTAGCTCGTTCGGTTATCAGTACAGTGAAATCGTCCGTTCCCTCATGAGTATCTACTTCTGTGGTGGCTCATGCATTGAGGATGTCACTACTCATTTGATGAACCATCTCTCGCTCCATCCGACACTTCGTACTTGTAGTTCTGATACTATCCTCAGAGCGATAAAGGAACTGACGCAAGGAAACATCTCATACACATCAGATACGGGTAAGAACTACGATTTCAACACGGCTGACACACTCAATACCTTACTGCTCAATTGTATGTTTGCATCCGGCCAACTGAAAGAGGGCGAGATGTATGATGTTGATTTCGACCATCAGTTCATAGAGACTGAGAAGTATGATGCAAAGCCTACATACAAGAAGTTCCTTGGTTATCGCCCTGGCGTGGCGGTTATTGACGACTTGATTGTTGGCATTGAGAATAGCGATGGTAACACCAACGTTCGTTTTCATCAGAAGGACACGCTGAAGAGATTCTTTGAGAGATTTGAGCAGAACGGACTTACAATCAATCGTTTCAGAGCTGATTGTGGATCATGTTCCGAGGAAATCGTGGAGGAAATAGAGAAACACAGCAAGTCCTTCTATATCCGCGCAAACCGCTGCAGTTCGCTCTACAATGACATCTTTGCTCTTAGAGGCTGGAAGACTGAGGAAATCAATGGCATTGAGTTCGAATTGAACTCTATTCTTGTTGAGAAGTGGAAGGGTAAAGCATACCGACTTGTGATTCAAAGACAGAAACGGATGGACGGTGTGCTGGATCTTTGGGAAGGAGAATACACATACCGTTGTATCCTGACTAACGACTATGAATCTTCCACAAGAGAAATTGTCGAGTTCTATAACCTTCGTGGAGGAAAGGAACGTATCTTCGATGATATGAACAATGGTTTCGGGTGGGACAGATTGCCCAAATCCTTCATGGCAGAGAACACTGTGTTCCTTCTTCTTACGGCACTTATCCGTAATTTCTACAAGGCCATTATCCACAGACTTGACGTAAAGAGGTTCGGACTCAATGCAACAAGTCGCATAAAAGCGTTTGTCTTCAGGTTTGTCTCTGTACCAGCCAAGTGGATCAGAACATCAAGGCGGTATGTGCTGAATATCTATACCTGTAAT
>VOFI01001368.1_pt1 | contig 72001 bp, 103 predicted proteins | sample 5384131 | NCBI WGS metagenome assembly VOFI01 (sample SAMN12384728, study PRJNA508395) | human gut metagenome | isolation source: healthy gut H | host: Homo sapiens
GATTACATCATCACGCACCAGCGGGGGTTCCTCATGAACGGGGTCCTGTACCTCGGTGTCATCGCCATGTTCGTGTGCGGCGCCGTGCTGGGCAATTGGTGCCTCGAGCGTTTCGGCCTGTCCGCCATCGGCATCTGCTCGTTGCTGCTGCTCGCGGCGTTCTTCATGATGTTCATCGACCGCGAGGCTGCGGCGGAGTAGGCCCGGCGTGCCCGAAGAACGGGTGGCGAAGTTTATTGCAGCGAGAATCGAGCAGGCGAGAGGGGAGACGCGTTTCGCCGCGATGCGCAAGCGCCTGGGGCTGAGCCAGCGCGAGTTGACGCATCGATCGGGGGTGTCGCTGCGCTCCATCCAAATGCGCGAACAACGGAACAAGGACATTAACCGCGCCCAGGCGTGTTCGGCAGCGGCGCTATTCCGCGTCCCGCATTGCACCATGGAGGATCTACTTGAGGTCGAGCTGGGGGAGTCCGCGATATAGGCGTCCAACGGTTGGTGGCAATTCCAGTTCTATTACATGTCCACCGCTCTCCCCGTTACGAACGGCCGGGGATCTGGGATGTCGAATTATTTGCAACGAATAGGCCCCTGAATCGTATATAGAAGTAGACGGGGAGGTGATGAGATGGAGCTGGGAAGCGTATTCGGTTCGGGTGAGATTCGCGGGGTGACCGCGGCGGCGCGGCGCGATGCGCGGCTGGTGCGGGCGATTGTGCGCACGGGGTCGCGCGCCAAGGCGGACACGCTGGTGCGCGCGTATTACGACGAGATACTGCGGTTCGCACTGAGGCAGATCACATCCGCGGAGGACGCGCGCGACGTGACGCAGGAGATTTTCGTGGCGGCGCTGCGCGGACTGCCGGGGTTCGACCCGCGGCGCGCCTCGTTTCGCACGTGGCTCTATCGCATCGCCTCGAACAAGGTGATCGACTGGTTGCGATCAAGCCGCTCAACGTCCGCAACGGTGTCGCTGGAGGAACTCGACTGCGAGGTTTCCGATGGATGCGACGAGATGGGGGGGCTGTCGGAGCTCAGTGCGAATTCCACTCGCGCCGCCCGCATCGGCGAGCTCCTCTGCACCTATCCGGATGACGTGCAACGCATCGTACGGTTGCGCGTGTATGCAGAGCGTCCATTCGGCGAGATCGCGGAGATCGTGCATATGCCCGAGGCGGCCGTGAAGGCGCGCGGTATTACCGGGCTGTGCGGGCGGTCCGATCACAGATCGAGCGGGAGGAGCATCTGAGGGAGGTCGAAGTCCGGTGAAGTCGATGAAGAGAATGAATGGTATCGGCATGTCAGGGGCCGAGCGGGATGCCGCGGTTGGGAGGATCCTCGATGCGGCTCTGCCCGAACCCGTCAGTCCGCTCAGCCGTCTTTGTGAGATCGCGCGCGCCGTCACCCCCGGGATGCTCATGTTCGGTGTGGAGGACTGCGTGTTCGTCGCCGCGATCTCGACTCTGTTCGTCTTGGTGCCCGCAAGATGGGCGGCCGGACTGTCGGAGCAGGTCGCGGTCGCGCTCTTCATCGTCGCGCCGGTGTTCTACGTGCTTGTTCAAGCGCTTTGCGCCTGGAAGGACGTGGAGAGCGGAACCATGGCGTGGCGATCCGCATGCCGTGTCACCCCCCGCGTGAATTGGACGCTTTGAGGATGCTCGCATTCGGTGCGGCGGCGGTCGTGGTCTGCGTTCCCATCGCGGCGTTCATGTGGGTCGCCTCCGCTCGCGTCGCCTCGTTCGAGTGGATGCTGAGCGTCTCTTGTGCGAGCCTGTCCGTGTATGCAGCAATGGCGCTCGCGCTGATGCGCCTGTTCTCGCGCATGCGGGTGCGCCGCGCAGGAAGGGGGTCGCGAGCTGGTGCCGCGCTGCCGATTGCGGCCCCGCCGGTGGTCTGGCTCGGCGGATGCGCCGCCCTCGCCATGGATCCCGAGTTCGGAAACGTGGTGCTGGGCGTGCCTGCGGTCGTGTTCGCGCTTGTCGCGGTGGGAGCCGCCTCGCTGTTCGTCGTCCAAATCTTGCAAGGGCTCCGGGTCGCCCCTTACGACGGCCGACCGGGCAGCAGTCCCGCGTGATCGCTATCTACCAGGGAAAGGACGTCCCATGCTCGCTATGGAACATGTCTCCAAGTCGTTCGGTTCCTCAGTCATCATCGAAGATGCCTGCGTTGAGTTTCCCGCGGGCGTGACGGGTCTCATCGCGCCGAACGGCGCCGGCAAGTCGACGCTCATCAAGATGCTCGCCACGCTGCTGTTTCCCAGTGAAGGAGAGATACGCCTGGATGGCGAGGAGATCCACGCGCTGGGGGAGGAATACCGCGCCCAGCTCGGGTATCTGCCGCAGCAATTCGGCTACTACCCCAATTACACGCCGCGCAAGTTTTTGAGGTACGTAGGCGCGCTGCAGCGTATGGACGCGCGCGCCGCGGCGGCTCGCGCGAACGACCTCATCGACCTCGTGGGGCTCTCCGACGTTGCCGATCGGCGCATGCGCGACTTCTCTGGCGGCATGGTGCAGCGCATCGGAATCGCCACGGCGCTGCTGAACGACCCCCGTATCTTGATCTTGGACGAACCCACGGCGGGTCTCGACCCGCGTGAGCGCGTGCGCTTCCGCAACATCATCCATGAGCTGGCATGCGACCGCACGGTCATCCTCTCCACGCACATCGTGTCCGACGTGGAGACCATCGCGGGTCAGATCGTGCTCATCGAGAACGCTCGCGTCCATGCTTATCCGAGTGCGGCGGCGCTGTGCGAAGAACTGCGCGGGCGCGTGTTCGAGGTCCCGGCGAGCGAGCCGTTGAGCCCATGCTGGCAGGTGCTGAGCGAGGCTGAGCGCGACGGTGCGACGGTGCTCCGCGTTGCCGCACCGATTCCGCTCCATGGCACGGAACGCGTGGTGCCGCAGCGTGCGGTTACGGTTGAGCCGAGGCTCGAGGATGCCTTTTGGTGCGCTACGCCGAGGGGAAATGAGCCGAGGGGCGGTGAGGACAGTGGTGGTGAACGGCTTGCACGGTGGCGCTCGGCACAGGGGTGTCCGGCGTAAGGGCGCCTGGCGCAAACGGGCTCTCGCTGCCTCGCGCCGTCTTCCGGCATGGCGACCGGCCCTCATACGTGAGGAACTGTCCAAGGTGCTCCACGCACGGGCGATTTTGATGCTGCCGCTGCTCGCCCTTGCTCTCAACGCGGCCCTGCTCTTCGGTCACCTCTGGTTGCGCCCAATGATGGTCGAGGTCGATGCCGTGGCGCGCGATTCCGGGACCCTCGTCGACGACTCGTTCCTGCGCGCGCTTGCGGCCCGTCCCGAAAGTGAAATGAAAGACCGGCTGCTCGCGAGTGCCGAGAGCATAGACACCGATTCGGTGCTCGAGCATGCCCGCACGTCCGCCCAATACGGTATCGACCGCATGGACACGTCCCTTGCGAGGGGATTGACCTCCGTCAAATACGACCTATGGTTGGATTGCGCCGAGCGCCTGGCGCGCACGGGGAGCATGGGCAGCGTGTATGTGGGCCCTGTCACCCATGATTTGCACGACTTCCTGTTCGGCACCGTGGTGCCCGTCCTGATAGCCGAGGCGTCCCTCGTCGGCATCTCCGCGGTTCTGTACGCCTCGGGCTCGACGCGCGCACGGGTGCGTTCGCGGTTGTGGCGGCCTCGGCACTCGGGCGGCGCGCGCCACTCCCGCGCCTTGCTGCGGCGCTTGCCACCGCGCTTATCGCGTACGCCCTTATTGGTACGGTCACGCTCGGGGTTTCGGCGTTCGTACTGGGCTGGGGCGTGGGCCCTGCGTGGGGAAGCAGTGTGGCGAGCGCCTTCAACGTCGTGGTGCAAGGGGCCTCGGCGCGCCCGTTCATCCCGTGGCGGGACTGCACGGTGGCGTCGTACAGGGCGCTTTCGTTGGCGGTCGGAGCGCTTATCGTGGCGGGGCTGACTGTCATGGCCCATGCGGTGTCGATGGCGTTCGAGCGCAGCGAGATTTGCGTGGCGTGCCTTGCTGTTTGCATCTTCTTGCCCCTTGCGCTCTGCAGGTTCTGCGTGCTGCAGGGGTTCTCGACGGCAGCCGCCCTGTTGGCGGGCGTGCCGGCCATGTTGTTGACCCTGAGCTCGCAATGGTTCACCGACCTTGGCACCTACGGCCTCGTTCCATATCAGGAGTCGATCTTTGCCGTGTTCAACGTCGTCGTATGGGGAGTCGCGGGCTCCGGGGCATTTCGTGCGTGGATGCGAAGGGATGTGGCGTGATGCGGATCTTTCTTCTGGAGCTCAAAAGATATGGACCCCCGGGTCGATCATCATGCTCGTGGGGGGCGGCCGCGCTGTATTACTGGCTCTACGGATACGGGCCTGTTCAGAACTTCCCCAATGGAACTGAGGCGGCGCTCAACCTTGAGCTGGCCCTCGAATGGCGCGAGCGCTTCGGAAACGCGATCGACGTGGACGAGCTCGCGCAGATTGATGCCGATTTCGACGCGGCCCGCGCGGAGTTCGCACGGGATGTCCGAGATCCCCGAAGCCGTCGAGGAAGGCGTGGTGTCGTGGGAGACATACCTGGCATTTTCCGAACGCCTGAGGTCCGAGATGGAACGGCAGGCGAGCGCGGCGTCACGCGTGTCGAGCAGGGAAGTGAGCTGGATCGGTTGGGTGGGCTCTCGAGTGAGATAATCTCGTTGCCCTCATATAGGAGACTGAGCGAGCTCGACCTTTGGCAGACTTCGCTCACCAAAGAGATGGATGGCACAACCGAGCAAGGGTATCTGCATCTCAGCTGGCTTCAGAACATCGAGGCGTACGGACGCTTTCTGAGTACATGGCTGGTCATCGCTCCCGCGTTCGTCGTCGCCCCCTTCGTCATGCGCGACCGGCTCTATCGGATGCGCGCCGCGCAGTGGACCTGCCGCGCAGGCCGGGGATCTTCGTGCCGCAATTCACGGCGGCGATGCTGTCTGCCTGCGTGGTTCTCGTGGTGAGTGTGGTGTTCTGGGCTCTACCGTTCGCCGCCACCGAAGTCCCGGGGCTGCTGGATTGCGCGCTTGTGGGGCCATGGTCCGGATATGATTGCCCGTGGGACATGACGCTCGGTTCCTACATCGCCTTGCGCATCGCGCTCATGCTCGCAGTGGGGCTGACGAGCGCCCTGGTGTCGCATATCCTCGCGCGAGCGAGCGCGGGCTACGTGGGCATGTTACTGCGGCTTGTGCCCTGGTGTGCGGGCGCCGGGTTCATCGTGGTTCCCGAGCTGCTCGATTATGCGCTGTGTGCGAAGCAGGTGGGTGCCGGTCTCGGTGCCGTGTTTGGGCGCGTGGGGCTTCCCGGGGTGGAGACGGCTGTCGTTGCCACGGGCCTTGTGCTCGCGGCGGTGCTGTGTTGCGGAGCGTTCCGCCGTCAAATGCGTTGCGATCTCAAGACGAGGTGAGCGTCGGGGAGGCAGATGGGCTACTTGATCGCGCGCACCGCGGTGCCGCCGCCCAAGACGACGTCGCCGGCATAGACCACGACGGCTTGGCCGGGGGCGATGCCGCGCTCCGGTTCGTCGAAGACGAGCTCGAACGCGGCATCGCCGCTGCTCGCCGCCCGGCGCAGGCGCGCGGGTTGGGGGGGTGGCGGTAGCGGATTTTGGCGCGCACGGAAAGGCCCGTCTCGCCCGCTTCGTCCAGTAGATCGTTCATGACGTAAGCAGGTGCGCTCCAAATCCAGTCGTCGGCGATGAGTCCGTGCGCCATGAGATCCTCGACCTCGCCCAGGGTGACGGTATTCGCTGCGGCGTCGACGCCCGTCACGTAGACGGGGTGCGCGCACGCCACGCCCAGTCCCTTGCGCTGGCCCACGGTGTAGCGGATGGCGCCATGGTGGCGCCCCAGCACCTCGCCGTCCGTGTTCACGATGTCGCCCTCGGGCAAGGGCGTGCCGTTGCGCTGCTCGATGTAGGTGGCGAAGTCGTTGTTGGGCACGAAACAGATGCCCTGGCTGTCGCGCTTGTCGGCGTTCTCGAAGCCCTGCTCGTGCGCGATGCGACGTACATCGCGCTCCTTGAAGAGGCCCCCCGAGCGGCAACAGCACCCGTGCGAGGCGCTCCTGCGTGAGCGAGTACAGGACATAGCTCTGGTCCTTCGAGGGGTCGAGCGCACAGGAAAGCGCGCACGGCCTCAGTCCCGTCGTGTCGATTGACGATGGCGGTGAGCAGGTCCGCCTCGGTTGGGGGATGTTGGCGTACGGGGCATGGTCGAGCGCGCCGATCTGCGCGTAATGCCCCGTGGCGATGTAATCGCAACCGCGCTCGCGGGCATGTGCCAGGAGCGCTCCGAACTTCATATGTCGGTTGCAGTCGATGCAGGGGTTGGGTGTCCGCCCTGCCTCATACGTGCGCACGAACTTTTTCTACCACGTGCTGTTCGAAGGCCGTGCGCATGTCGATGACCTCGTGGGCAAAACCCAGGCGGTGGGCGATGGCGGCGGCGTCATCGGCGTCCGAGCCGCTTCCGCACGCCCCCGGCGCGGCGTCGCCGTGCAGCAGCATGGTTGCGCCGAGGCATTCGTACCCCTGCCCCTTGAGTAGGAAGGCGGTGACGCTCGAGTCGACGCCGCCGCTCATGGCGACGAGTACGCGCTTACGGGTCATGGGGCTCCTCGGTGTTCGGATGGTCGGTATGAGTGCGGGCGCGGCTGCCTACTCGGCGAAGAGTGCCGTGGAGAGGTAGCGCTCGCCTGTGTCGGGCAGGAGGGCGACAATGGTCTTTCCCGCATTTTCGGGACGCTTTGCGAGCTCGAAGGCTGCCCATACGGCGGCGCCGGAGGAGATGCCCACCAGTACGCCCGCCTTGCGCGCGAGGGGCGCGGCCCGTCGCAAGCGCATCCTCGTTCTCAACCGTGATGACCTCGTCGTAGATGGCGGTGTCGAGCACCTCGGGCACAAAGCCCGCGCCGATGCCCTGGATGGCGTGCGGGCCCGCCGCGCCGCCCGAGAGGACCGGCGAGCTCGCGGGCTCGACCGCGACGACGTGGACGTCGGGGTTTTGGGACTTGAGGTAGCGACCCACGCCGGTGATGGTACCGCCGGTGCCCACGCCCGCGACGAAGATGTCGACCGTCCCATCGGTGTCCTGCCAAATCTCCGGGCCGGTGGTCGTCTCATGCGCCTTGGGGCTTGAGGGGTTGGTGAATTGCCCGGCGATCCAGCTCTTGGGGGTCTCTCGCGCGAGCTCCTCGGCGCGCGCGATGGCGCCCCTTCATGCCCTGGGCGCCCGGCGTCAGCACCAGCTCGGCACCGTAGGCGGCCAAGAGGGCGCGGCGCTCGGCACTCATGGTCTCCGGCATGGTGATGACGAGACGGTATCCGCGGGCGGCGGCGAGTGCGGCGAGGCCCACGCCGGTATTGCCGCTCGTGGGCTCTATGATGGTGTAGCCGTCGTGCGGTGCGATGAGGCCCGCTGCCTCGGCCTCGTTCAGCATGTTGAGCGCCACGCGGTCCTTGACGGAGCCGGCGGGATTCTGGCGCTCGAGTTTGACGAGCACACGGGCTTTGAGGTCGAGTTCGCGCTCGAGCCCCGCGAGCTCGAGGAGGGGCGTCTTGCCGATGAGTTGGTCGACGGATGTACACAGCGCTCATGATGGACTCCTTATTCGCGCGGTCGATTGCTTTCATGATACTCGCAGTTCGCGAATGCGTGACATCATAAACCATACCAAGTTAGTAGGTTATAGGTAACCGTCTTGAAACATAGGGAACGCCTTTCGTGCCCTTAGCTGGCGCAAGGGCAATCCCTACCGGAGATAGGGGGTTATCTGCTATGCTTCGGGTGTCGAACCAATGTGAAGGGAGCACGGACATCATGTTGGTATCCACAAAGGGTCGCTACGCCCTGCGGGTCATGGTCGATTTGGCAGAACATCGCGAGGAGGGCAGGATTCCGCTCCGGCAGATCGCCGTCCGTCAGGATATATCCGAGAAATATCTTGAGAACATCCTCTCCACGTTGGTGCGCCACGGCATGCTTTCCGGCCTGCGAGGGAAGGGCGGCGGGTATTGTCTGACGCGCGAGCCCGAGGAGTTCACGTTGGGCGAGATACTGCGTCTGACCGAGGGGTCGCTTTCGCCCGTTTCCTGCCTGAACGGCCCGCACAACACCTGCGAGCGCGTGGCGACATGCCGGACGGTCCGCGTGTGGACGGAGCTCGACCGCATGATCGAGGAGTATCTCGATGGCGTCACCATCGCCGATCTGATGTGCGAGGACGTTCTTGCAAAGGGCAAGGGTCCTCAACAGGCGTAGCTAAAGGACGAAGGTTCCGGTCAGCGTGATGCGTGATACGCGGTCCCGGGTGCTGCGTGCCCGCGCGCCTGTGCGTCTGCTGTTCGCGGCCCTGCTGGTCGAGGCCCCATCGGTCGGGGTCCCATCGGTCGGGGTGCGGCGGCGCGCTGGTCGCCACGGCGGCATGCTAGTCGCTCGTGGCCACGCCCAAGATGGTGCACATGATACTCACGATGATGCTACCCATGAGGGCCGCGCCAAAGCCGCTGATGGAAATGCCGGAGCCGAGCAGGTTGACCGAGAGCCAGCTGGCGAGCTCGAGCATGAAGCTGTTCACCACCAGTTGGAAGAGCCCCACGGTGAGGCAGGTGAGCGGCAGCGATATGACCGTGATGAGAGGCTTGACCAGCGAATTGACCAAGCCGAGGAACAGCCCGACAAAGGCGAAGCTCAGCCAGGGGTCCGCCGGGCCGAACGGGGCGATGCCGGGGACGATGAACGTCGCGATGGCGATTGCGATGGCGGTCAAAAGCCAGTTGAGGAAAAAGCGCATGACGGGCCTTTCGGTTCGCATGTCCTTTGCGTGGCACCGCGCCGCGTGGGCTGGGCGGGGTCGCACGCTAAGATGGTACAGGGAGCGGCCGGGGTTCTCGGCCGTTCATGTCATTCTACCCAAAGGCCGGTCATTTCCAACGAGGGCGCGGGGGCGGTATGCAGCACTACACATATGGAAACATCGAGGACGCCGAGCCGTATGCCGGTGAGGATGGGTCGCGCGTCATCTCGTTCTTCATCTTCAACACCGACGTGCATCTCCATGCCTATTCTTTGGGGAGAGACGCGGCGGGGCCAGATGGCCCTGGTGCGCGCGGCGTCGCGGGCGCGGCAGACGCGGCTGCGGCGGGCGGCGACATGGCTGCGGCGGGGGTGGCGGCGTGGCGACGCCGGGCGCGGGCACGGTGGCGGGCGGCGACATGTCTTCGGGCGGCGGCATGTTTGCGGGTGGAGATGCATCGAATCCCACCGAGTGCGCGGCCGACCTCGACGCCGCCTTGCTCGCCTGTCGCGACCGGTGCCGGTATTTCGAGCTCCGCCTCTCCCGCACGCGCGAAGATTCGGATGTGTCGCGCGCCCACGCCGCCTCTCCGCGTCCGGTCGAGGTGGCGCCCGAGACCGCCGAGCTCGTGGACGTCGCGCGTGCGTATTGCGCCGCGAGCCGCGGGTGCTTTTGACATAACCATGGGCACCGTCACGCGCTTATGGGATTTTCACGAGGGGGTCGTCCCGAGCTCCTTGGAGCTCGCCCGCGCCTTGCCGCATGTGGGGAGTCGACAACATCGAGGTCGATCGCGCGGGTGAGGTGTCGACGCTTGCGATAACGGACCCCGCGTGCGTGCTGGACTTGGGCGGCGTCGCCAAGGGCTATATCGCCGACGACCTCGCCGGGCTGCTGGAGCGTCACGGCGTGGGGCGATTTGTGATCAACCTGGGCGGCAACGTGGTGGTGCGGGGCGGCAGACCGGGCGATGGGGCCTCGCGTCCTCCCGTGCGCGCGGGCGACCCATGGAAGATCGGCGTGGTCAAGCCGCGCGACCCTGCCCACTATCGCGCGGTTGTGGATATCGCCGACGGATCGGTGGTGACGAGCGGCCTGCATGAGCGGCGGTTCTCGCGCGGCGGGCGCACGTACCACCACATCCTGAGCCCGCAAGACGGCATGCCGGCACGTACCGATGTGGCGAGCGCCACCATCATCGCGAGTCGCTCGCTCGATTGCGATGGCTACTCGACGACGGCGCTCATGCTCGGTATGGACGAGGGGCTCGCGTTTGCGGAGGAGCTGGAAGGTGTCGAGGCGGTGCTGATAGGCGAGGATGATGAGGTGCGCTGGACCTCGGGTATCGCCGAGCGCCTCTCCCTGGTCCCCACCCTCCCACGCTGGTAACCTCAAAAAAAGGGACTGTTCCCAATTTGATGCGTGTCCCTCATTTGAGGTGGGGCTGGCTGGTGGGTATGGAGTACTTTTAGCGCGATGGTGTGTTAAACTCTACTACGGTGGTGCGTGCGCTGCCGTTTGTATAAAATCGGCGCTTAAAAGGAATACGGGCGCCGTTTCTTGTGTGAACCTAGGGATGTATGGTGGTTACCGTGAATATAGAAAAAGATGTTTCGAGCGCCCCGACGTCGATCAGCTCGTCGAGGCCTTTCAGCTGGTGGACGGTGCGGACGAGATCCGGGCCTTCCTCACCGATCTGTGCACGCCGCGCGAGGTTTGCGACTTCGCCCAGCGGCTGCAGGTTGCGCGCTATTTGGACGAGGGCGAGCCGTACGTTGAGGTGCAGGCCAGCACCGGCGCCTCATCGACCACGGTGAGCCGCGTGTCCAAGGCGCTGAACGGCGAATACGGCGGGTATCGCAGTGTGCTCGTCAAGCTCGGGGGGCACCGAATAGCGAGGGGCGAGCCGGGGCGGCCGCGCCGAGGGTGCGCTGCGTTCGTCACCGCAACGTGTATGCAGGGCGGTCGGCCGTGGTGCCGGCCGCTTTTTCGTGTCCAAACATGCGCCGTTCGGTCGCCGGGCCGTTGTTCGACGTGTGTACGGGGACATGCGCGCACAAGTTCGATGCGCGGGCGCCGGACATGTCCGCGTCCGTCCGCACGTGCCTGACCCGTCGGATGTCGCACGTGGCATCACGCATTCGCCTGGCCCGTCGGATGTCGCGCACGGCATCACGTGCGCGCCTCCGCGCCATGTGTTTGACACCTGTTGTCCGGACGGGCGTGTAGGATAATTCCACAGGAGATTTGACGCGAGGCGAGGCGCTATGGCGGGGTTCATTCACATTACGCATGCGGGGACGGAGCTGCTCCCGGCGGAGGTCGAGCTCGTGCGCTCGATGGCGCGGCGGCATGGGCGCGCCACCTTGCTGGTGCCGAGCTTTGCCGAGATGGAGGTCTGCCGGCAAGGCCTGGCGAACGCCGGGGCGGGAACGTCCGTCGATGTGCTCACGCCCGCTGCCTGGGTTGAGGGGCTTGTGGCGCTTGCTGGGCGATGGTTCCCGCCTGGTGACCTCGGCCGACCGCCTTCTGCTGTGCTCGTACGTGCTCGGATCGACGATCGACGCCGGGGAGGAGCCGTGGCCCCGTCGCGCTGACGGACAATCCGGGTACGGTGCATATGCTCGCCGAGGCGGCGCGGACCTGCCTGCCCGCAGCCTGCCGTGCAGACGAGCGTGTTCGCGCGGCCCTTTCAGTTCCGAGCGCCGCGTGCTCGGGATGCTCGCATGCTATGAGGGCGCCCTGCGTCCCCGGGATCTCAGTGAGCCCGCGTCGGCGGCGTTCGAGCTGGCGAGCCAGTTCGAGACGCGCGTGCCGCCCTGCGCGCGCGCCGTCGCGGTGCGCGGGGTCGCGGAGCTGCCCGAGCACCTGCTGCGCCTGCTGGGCGCCATCGCGCGGGAGGGCGAGGTCGCGGTGCTGCTGAACGGGCGCCAGCGCTCGCTTGCCCGCGACCTCGCAAAGCGTTTTGCGTGGCGCTGCGCCGAGCTCGATGGAGCTGGTCCCTGCATGCCGAACCTTGTGTTTGCCGAGGTGAGCGGTCCTACGGCACGTGCCTCCTCCTACGTGCGACTGCTTGACGGCATGATGGACAGTTCTGCGGGCGCGGCCCCTTGCGAGGGGCGCCTCGCCGGCTCCCGGCAATGCTGCGCCGCGCGTTGGATCGTCGTGCCCAGACGCGCCGGGCGCTCCCGCCAAGCCCACGGCGCTCGCCGCGGCGGAGACCTCGCACGACTCTGAACGTTTTGCCGCTCCCGTCGAGCTCGCCATCGGCGCTCCGGATGCGATCGGGTTGTTCCGCACGCTTGCCCCGCGCCTCGCCGCCCGGGGAGTCGCGGCGAGCGCCAGGCGTTCGTGCCGTTTACCGAGACGCGCGCGGGCGAGGAGTTCTTCATGCTCATCGACTTCCTCGATCGCCTGAACGGGCGCGAGGTGAGCTCGTGGTGGCCGGCCCCGGAGATCGTCGACTGGCTGCGCTCGCCCTTCTCGGGCGCGGGCGGCAATCCGTTCGTCGCGCTCTCGCTCGACACCTACCTGCGCAAGACGCGCTCAATCGACAAGGAACGCCTGCTCGCCGAGCTGGATAGCAGGCAGAGCCGCGAGGCCAACCGCGAACGCAAGGGCAGCCCAGGCCCAGGAGCGCGCGGCGCGCCCGTGGTGTTCAAGGCGGTCATCGACGCGCTCGACGCCGGGGCGTACGTGCGCGCGTTGACGCTCATGCGCGATGCGTGCTCCGCCGCCGCGCCGTTTTTGTTTGGCGAGGAGGGGCAGGCGGCTCAGCAGATCGAGTTCGCGGCCCTTCAGCGCGCCATCGAGGTGCTCGAGCGCGCGGCCGAGCTTGGCGTGCGTCCCGAGCGCGCGCTGGTTGCCCTGCGCGCCGCGAAGGTCTTTGCTTCCATCGCGACGCAGATGGGAGAGGGTGCGCCGCGCGCGGCGGTGCGTATCGCGCGCGTCGAATCCGTCGCCTGTAGCGAGGCGGGTTCGTATGCGGCGGTCCTGGTGGCCGACGCCGGCGCCGATGCCTATCCGCTCGCCGTGCGGGGAGACCCCCCGCGTCCGTGCTCGCGGAAAAAGCTGGGGGTGCGAAGGCGCGCGCCTGTCGCCGGCGGAGCGCCAGCGCGATCAGTTCGCCCGCGCGCTTCAGGTCGCCGGCCATGCGGCCGCGCTCGCCTACGTGGGGCGCGACAACGCATCCGAGGAGCTGTACCCCGCGCTCGCGTACGCCGAGCTGCGCGTGGCCGCCCGCGAGGCGGGGGCCGCGACGGACGTGGCCGGCCTGCCGGGCGAGGGGAGTGTTTGCCAACGCCGACGCGGCGGGAGGCGCGGGAGCGCACATCGATGACGCGCCGCGCCTGCCCGAGCACGCCTTACCGCGGGGATTGCGTCCGTACGTGCTGCTGCCCCAGCGCTGCATCAACGGGCGGCCCCTCACCCGCACGCTTTCCGCCTCCCAGGTGGAGAACTACCTCGCCTGCCCGTATCGCTGGTTCGTGAACAGCCGCGTGGTCACGCGCCGGCTGGATGTGGAGTTCGCCCCCATCGAGCGCGGTAACTTTTCCCACGACGTCATGCAGCGCTTTTACGAGCGCCTGGCGGAGTGCGGCCTGGTCCGCGTGCGCCCCCAGACGGTGGACGCGTGCATCGAGCAGATGGACATCGCCTTTGACGAGGTCCGCGCGGACCACCTGCGCGGCAAGTACACGCACGGCAAGTACGCCGCCGAGGAGCGTCCCCCGCGCCATCCGCGGCGCGCTCGTGCCGCTCGACGAGCTCGAGCGCATGCGCGTGGACGCCATGCGCGAGCAGTTCCACGAGGTGGTGCGCCACGAGGCCGACCTGCTGCCCATCTACGAGCCCGCGCGCTTCGAGTACTCCTTCGACAAGCAGGGCGTTACGTACGCCGGCAGGCCCTTGGGCGGTCGCATCGACCGTATCGACGTGGCGCCCGATGCGGGCAGTGGCAAGCGGTTCGTGGTCATCGACTACAAGACGGGCGCGAACGTCGATGCGATGGCGTGCCCCGATCCGACCATGCAGCTGGACGAGGGCGAGCAGCTCGCCGCCGACTGGCTGCCCGGGCGTGACCGCGACAAGGCCCCCAAGGTGCAGACGCTCATGTACGCCACGGCGCTCGAGCGCATGACGGGCGGCTCGGCCCAGGGCGCGGTGTACTACGGCCTGCGTGGGCCGAGTATCGCAGGCGCGGTCTCGAGCGCGTTGACGGAGTGCGAGCCCTCGGCGTTTCCGCTGGACAAGAAGGCGTGCCCCTATCCGGGCGTGAAAGGGCCGCTCACGCGTCAAGCGCGATGGGGACATGGAGTTCCCCGAGCTGCTTGAGCGCGTCGAGCGGGGCATCGCGCGCGAGCTCGACGCCCTGGAGTCCGGCGCGATCGCCCCGCGTCCCGCATCCGATTCCTGCTCGTTCTGTCCGCTCACCATGTGCGAAAAGAGGCGTTAAATGGCCGCGATCAAACTTGATGCCAAACAGGAGCGCATCGTCAAGACGCTCGAGGGGCCGCTCTTCGTCTCCGCGGGTGCGGGGTCGGGCAAGACGTTCACCCTCACGCAGAGGATCATGTACGCGCTGCGCCCCGGGTCGAAGCCTCAGGGTCAATGGGCCGACCCGCAGGTGCCGGAGCCGTTTTTGGATAGCATCGACCAGGTGCTCGCCATCACGTTCACCGAGAAGGCCGCCGAGGAGCTCAAGGAGCGCATCCGCGCCGCGCTGATCGACGAGGGGATGGATGCGGAGGCCGCCAAGGTCGACAACGCCTGGATCTCGACCATCCACGGCATGTGCTCGCGCATCATCCGGGCCCATGCGCTCGACCTCGGCCTCGACCCCGCGTTCGGCGTGGCGGAGTACGCCGAGGACCTCAAGCGCGCCGCCGTCGAGCACGTGCTGCGCCGCGCGATCGCCGAGGACGCGACGGGCGCCGGCGCGTATGACGACCTGCTCGCGGCCTTTGCCCTGGAGAACGAGAGCGGCTCCTACAGCGCCCGGAGCCTCATGGCGATTCTGTTCAAGGTGCTCTCCGCCGCGTCTGCCTCGGTGGGCGGCCTGGGCGCGTTTTGCCAGGTGCGGCCGGCCCCCTCGCATGTCGCGCTCATGGAGGCGTACCGCGAGATCGCGCTCGCCCCAGCTACGCCAACGCCGAGGCTGCCCAGCGCGCCCTCGACGCGCTTGACGCCTATGTGGGCTCCGCGCGCGACATGGAGGCGCTGCGCACGTGCTTCGCCTCCTGCGACGCGCTCTCCCTGCGCGGGCGCGGCATGGGCAAGGACGAGAAGGCCGCCGTCGCCGAGGTGCGCCGCGAACGGACCCTGTTCTTTGCGGAGAGCTACCTGGGCATGAAGGGCGACGCGCTGTCCCAGCTGATGGACCTCGCTGCCGACGTCCAGGCGGAGTACGAGGCCCTCAAGGCGGAGAAGTCACTGCTCGACAACGACGACCTACTCACTCGCGCCTACGATGCGCTCAAGGACAACCCGCTCGTGCACGCCGAGTTCGCGGGCAAGTTCAAGATGGTGATGGTGGACGAGTTCCAGGACACCGCGCAGCAGCAGGTCGAGCTGGTGCGCCTGCTGTGCGGCGCGGACGGCCGCGAGCTTTTTGCACCGTGGGCGATGCCCAGCAGTCCATCTACCGGTTCCGCGGGGCGGACGTCTCGGTCTTTCGCCGCAAGAAGAAGGAAGCCGAGCGCTCCGGCCAAGGCGTGAGCTGCAGCCTCGATGTGAACTTCCGCAGCCATGCGGACATCTTGGCCTATGCAGACAAGATCTTCGAGGGCGGGGAGGGCAACCCGCTCGGGCGCGACTTTTTTGCATCTCGATTCCTGCGGCGAGGCGACGCGCAAGGGCGCCCGCGCACTCGTGGATTCCACGACCGCGCGCCGGCAGGCGGTGCTCGTCGCGGGCGGCAGCTCGCAGGAGCGCGCGCAGCACAAGGCTCGGGCCATTGCGGAGCGCTTCGCGCGGTTGCGTGCGCGCGAGGGGTTCGCGCCGGGGACATGGTCATCCTCATGAAGCGCCTGACCGATGCCGACGTGTACGCCCGCGCGGTCCGCGCCGCGGGTATGCCGTGCGTGGTCGCGGGGGCACCTCGGTGTTTCGCCAGGCCCCCGAGGTGGGCGCCATCACGGCGCTACTCGCCTTCCTGGCCAATCCCGACGACGGGCAAAAGGGCCTGATGCCGCTGCTCACCTCGCCCATGTTCTGCCTGGGTGCCACGGAGCTGCTCGCCCTGGCGACGCACATCGACCCGCAGGCGGGCATCGTCGACTCGCGGACGCTCACCGGCCAGGTGTTCCTCTCCGGTGAGATCATGGAGGAATTCGGCGAGTTGCCGCTGCTCACGCGTGCTCGCGAGGTGCTCGGGCGCGCCGTGCGACGCGTCGGCAACGACCGCGTGGCGGATATCGTGCGCGACGTGGTGAACGAGTCGGGATGGCTGTTCCGGCTGGAGCGCAGCGGCCAGGCGCAGGACCGCGCCGTCGCCGCCAACGTGCTCAAGGCGCTCGACATCGTGGAGCGCGAGCGCCGGCCGCGCGTTCGCCCCGCGTCTGGTGGCGCGCGCGTACGAGAGCCACATCGCCCATATCAAGGAATCGCCGGCGGCGCTCAACGGCGCCGACGAGGACGCCGTGCGCATCATGACGGTGCATGCGTCCAAGGGCTTGAGTTCCCCGTGGTCGCCGTGGCGGAGTGCGACGGCATCTCGAATGACGGCGACGCGCTGCAGGCGGTCGAGCGCGAGGGGCGCACCTATTGGTCTGCGCTGCCCAACCGCTTTGACCTTGCCGACGATGCGGATATGCTCACGGTGCCGGAGCTCGATGAGGACAATGTCACGCACGAGGTGCCCGAGCGCGCGGCCGAGGCCTTTGCGTACATGAAGCGCGAGAACCGGTTGCTCGACTATGAGGAGGCGGCGCGTCTGCTGTATGTGGCGATCACCCGCGCCCGGGAGGTGGCGATCCTCGCCTTTGGCGTCCGCTTTGCCACGGAGCTCGTTCCCGAGCACCCCACTTCGCTGGTGGGCGAGGTCCTGAGCCGCATCCTGCCGGTCGACCAGGGCAACGACGGCCTGCCCGACTTGGGTGCGGGTCGTTTGACTTCCCCGACTCCCATGAGGGAGACTTCCAGCTCATAGCGCTCTCCGAGCTCAACTACCCCGCCAAGAAGGGCGTGCACCGTACGTATTCCATCGAGGAGTTCGGACCAGATGCGGGCGTGGATGCGAATGGCGCAACGCCGGAGGGCAGTGGCCTTTCTGCAGGCGGCGAGGGTGCGGGTCCTCGCCATGTCGCCATCGTGACGCCCGCCGCGGTTGACTACCGCCTGGTGCCTGCCGAGCGCTCCTCGCGCGCGTCGTACAGCTACTCCTCGATCTCGCGTGAGCTGCATGCAGAGGCGGAGGACCGCGATGTGGCCGTGGGCACCCCGCAGGGGAGGGCTCCGACGCCGCGGATTCCGGCTCGCACGAGCGCAGCTCCTCGCAGGCGGCTCACGCGGGTGACGCCACCGATGCCACGAACCTGGGTTCGGTGGTGCACGATGCGTGCCAGTGGATGATCGAGACGGGCTCTGACGAGGTTCCCGTGGAGCGGGTCGACGCTTTGTGTCGGTATTGGGGCTGTACGTCCGAGCAGCGCGTGCGTATTGATGCGGCGATTGATCGCTGGCGCGGATCGAAGGTGCGCGCCGAGGCTCTGAGGTGGCCGTGCGTGCGCGCCGAGGTCCCGTTCTACAGCCGCGGTATGGAGGAGCTCGGCGACCGGTTCGGCGCATACGCCGAGGGCGCCATCGACCTGCTGTGCACCGATCCCGCCGATTCGAGCCGCGCCCTGCTGATCGACTACAAGACCGGTGGGAGCCCGCTCGAGACGCCCGAGCAGCTGCGGGAGAAGCACGCCCTTCAGGCGAACGTCTACGCCGATGTCTTGCGCAAGGCCGGGTACGAGCGGGTGACGCTCAAGTTCGTCCGCGTCGAGGTTCCTGACCCCGTCGATCCCGTGCAGCCCCAGGTCGTCACGTACGAGATTTAACTTCAATTGAGGGTCCAACGCAGGAAATCCCGATGTGGGGACTGCCCCTGATGTGGGGGGGCGCCCCCACATCGGGGCAGTCCCCAATTGAGCCCAAGATTGTCTATGACTGTCTTCCCTTTGGTTGCTTCAAACGGAAGATAACCATAAACAAATCCCCAGCTGCCATAGGCAATCTTGAGTCGCCATAGGTAATTCTTTGCTGTCAAAGGTAATCTTGTGCCGCGCGATGAGAGCGCTCATCGCTTCCAGGCAGATGGAAGATGAAAAATTCAGCCCAAGTTCGCATGGTGTCGATCTTGGGCTGAATCTAAATCACCCTGTGATGCGAGGGACCGGAATAATCAGAGTCTGCGATATCGAGTGTGGTTGTTTTTGCCGCGCTCGATCTTTCGATAGAGGGAAGCGCTCCGCTCTGGTATTTCTTGGAGAAGAACACGCCAAAGCTGATTTTTCTCTCCACGTTCCAGGTCGCTCCATGTGGTTCCCTTGAACAGGGACTTCACTTCGAAGACTGTTCTAGGCTCAAGCTGATCAATCGCTTTTTGTGCCTCGTTGAACATTTCATCGAAATTTACAGATCTCATTTTCTCACCGCTTGGGGAGTCGTTTGAGTTGATCGAGGACTTTGTCGCGCTTCTCCCTGAGTCTCTTTGCGTCGTCGGTTGCTTTCTCGATGCTTTTGCGAGTTCGTCCTTTTGTGCTTTGAGCGCCCCATTGCCGAAAAGCTTGAAACCGGGGGAGTGAATTGAGTTCGTCCGCAAGGCGCTTCGCTTCTCGGTCGCACTCAATCGCTTCATGGGCATACTTCTCGGCTTCCTCCTCCACAATTGCCTTGAGATCTGCGTTGGCCTCCCAGTAGGCTGCTATCACCTGCTTGATCGCACTTCTAGTGGCGCCGGCGATGAGCCCCACTGCATCTGGGTATTCTGCCTTCAGCTTCTCCTTGCACTTCTCGAGTTCAACAGCGGAGTTGATGCGGCCCTCCCTGGTCTCGTTGATTAGCCATTCTTGGAACTCGCTTCTATGGCGAGCATAGTCCTCGTCCTCCTGTTTGCGAGCCTGTACGCATAGTGGAGTCATGCAGGGCACCTCCCCGGTAAAAGGCGTCCCGCATATTGGACAGGTTACTTTGCGGCCCGCTTGGCGCAGGGAATCGAGGAAATCCTTGATGGAGGGTTCCGGTTCATAGAGGTATTCGATTTGCTTTCCGATGGTATGGGAAACCGCTGTGATGCCAGCGCCTCTAAATGATGAAGGATTGGTGCCTACTTTGTCATACCAGTCGTCATAGAAGGTGAAGACGGTAGCCCCCTCATCGCTGCTGTTCCTTAGCTCAAATGATAGGAAGTGTGAGCCAAAGCGTCCGCTTTTTCCACCGTCGGCAAGCTCTCTGTCGCTCAGAATCATGTCTCGTATGGTGGAGGGATACAGAGGAGAGTTCAGCGCAATGATTTCAACGACGTCGTCCGGCAGGGTTGTGGGAATGAGGTTCGTATTGACTTGGACTTCCAATTTAGTAGTCAAGCCATCCGGGAGCCAAGTATCGAGGGCGCCTCCCATTTGAAAGCTCGAAGCATCTGTCAGGTATTTTTCGTGACCCTCTCCATCGCGAGAGGTGTACCGGAGCGAAACTACATCGAGTGCCGGCGTGGTTGCGAAATAGTTTAGTGAATCTCGAAGCAATTTGCGAAGGGGGAGGTCAACGGCAACTTCCATCTTCTTACCTCACATCGTAGGAGCGTGAAAACCGCACTTGCCGCAATAGTAGGTGGACTTCTTCTTGCCCAGGGTCCCCGCGGCGAGGCCGAGGGGACCAAAGGCGACGGCGCCAACTGCCGCCTTTCCAGCGCTGAAGCCTTGCTTGTCAGAGCCGACGTACTTCCAGTCATACATCTCGCCGCAGACCGGACATTTGATGGGTGCGTACTCCTTCATGAGAACTCCTTTGCAGGCGGATGGCTACACGAGGCCAAAATACCTCGGGGGGGATTGTCAACGGCCTTTTATTTGCGCTTGGGGCGCGTGTCGCTCACTCGGGCTCGCGTTTTGATGCCCGAGTGATGCTTGCGGCTACAATGGGTGTGGCCGTGTTGGTCTGAAAGCATGCGGCAAGGAGGAAAACGGTGCCAGTGCCCATGGAGGACATATTTGCGCAATTGCGTCGCATCGCGGAGGAGGAGGGGCCGAGTGCCTCGTGCTTTTTTTTGGATCGAGGGCGCGCGGGACGAATTTTTCCCAAGAGCGACCTCGACATCGCGGTCGCCGGCTGTCCATCGTTCAGTCGCTTTGCCAATCGTGTCGAAAACGAGCTTTGGACACTGTTCGACGTGGACATAGTCAATTGCGAATCGTTTGGTTCAAGCGGTTATCGAGACGTATATCCCCGAGTTTCAGAAGTTCGATGCAGAGGTCTGCGAGAGATATGGGGAGCTTATCGGCGAAGGCGAACCGAACACACTGTGAGCCTTTAAACGAGTCATGTGCGCACACGCGTTCTGTCCGCACGCTCGGTTAGAATCGTTAGCGTTCGAAAGGACCCCGTTCCGGTGCCCGTCCCAAACCTCAATTTAGGGACTGTCCCTAAATTGAGGTTTGGGACGGGACGGAAAGTTGCGTACTCTTAGCACATCAAATGGGAGACTCAGCACATGGCATTCGTTCACCTGCACAACCACACCGTTTACTCCATGCTCGACGGCGCGACGCGCATCAAAGACATGGTCCAGCGCGCGGTCGATCTCGGCATGCCCGCCGTGGCCATCACCGATCACGGGTACATGTACGGCGTGCCCGAGCTCGGCCTGGCCTGCGATGCCGTGAATCACGGCACGCCCGAGTACAAGGTCTGGAGCCACGACAAGTCCTTCCTAGAGAAGGGTCGCCGCGACGAGCTCGAGTGCCCCGATCAGGAATCCGATCCGCGCGGCTACGAGCAGCACATGAAGGACCTCGCGATGTGGGATGAGAAGGGCAACATCGACGAGCTCAAGCCTCCACTGGTCATCAAGCCCATCTTCGGCTGCGAGGTCTACTTCACCCGGACGACACGCTCGCCCGCGACCGCAAGCCCGAGCTCTACCATATGGTGCTCTTCGCCCAGAACGAGAAGGGCTACGTCAACCTCATGCAGACGGTCTCCGAGGCCGCCGTGCAGGGTTTCTACTACAAGCCGCGCGTGACGCTGGACAACCTGCGTCGTCATCGCGAGGGCCTCATCGCCAGCTCCGCTTGTATCGCCGGCATCATTCCCAAGTGCATCGACCGCGGTGAGATGGACAAGGCCATCGAATGGGCGGAGACCTTCCGCGACACGTTCGAGCCGGGCAACTTCTACATCGAGATCCAGGAGCACGGCATCACGACCGACTCCGGTATCACCGACGAGGAACTATCCAAGACCCTCATCCAAATCGCCGAGCAGGTGGGCGTCAAGGTCATCGCCACCAACGATTTCCACTACCTCACGCGCGAGGACGCCCCCACGCAGGACCTCATGATGTGCATCGGCACCGGCTCCAAGATCGACGACCCCAACCGCATCCGCATGGAGGGCTCGGAGTTCTACATGAAGACCGAAGACGAGATGCGCGCGATGTTCCCGTACTGCCCCGAGGCGTGCGACAACACGGTCGAGCTGGCCGAGAAGTGCGACGTCGAGCTCGATTGCGACAGCATCATCCTGCCAAACTACCCGCTGCTCGACCCGGGCGAGACGCACGAGAGCCAGTTCAGGCGCGAGTGCGAGGAGGGCCTCGCCAAGCGCTACGGTGACGATTGGGACGGCAAATCGGTCAACGGCGTGGACATCCGCGAGCGCTTCGAGTTCGAGTACAAGGTCATCTGCGACAAGGGCTTTGCCGCCTACTTCCTCATCGTCGCCGAGTATGTGCGCTGGGCCAAGCAAAACGGCATCGGCGTCGGCCCGGGCCGTGGTTCGGCCGCGGGCGCGCTCGTCGCCTACGCCATGGACATCACCACGTTCGACCCCCTATAGAACGGCCTCATGTTCGAGCGCTTCCTCTCGCCCGAGCGCACCGAGATGCCCGATATCGACATGGACTTCGACGACGAGCGAAGGCTCGAGGTGATCGAGCACGTCCGCCAGCTCTACGGGTCCGAGAAGGTCACGCACGTCATCACCTACTCGACCATCAAGGCCAAGCAGGCCATCAACGACGCCGCACGCGTGCTCGACTACCCCGTCTACATGGGCCAGCGCCTGTCCAAGATGGTGCCGGGCGACCCGGGCGTCAAGCTCAAGCAGGTCCTCGAGAAGATCCCCGGCAAGGAGGACATGTACAACCCGGATTTTGTCGAGGCGTACCAGAAGGACGAGGACGCCCGCCGCATCATCGACACGGCCCTTTCCATCGAGGGCCTGACGCGCGGCGAGGGCGTGCACGCGTGCGCCGTCCTCATCTGCCGCGACGCGGTGAACGAGCACGTGCCCACCAAGCTCGACACCAAGGGCGGCGTCGAGATCACCCAGTACGAAGGCCATACGGTCGCGGACATGGGTCTGCTCAAGATGGACTTCCTGGGCCTGCGCACCCTCACGGTCATCTCAAGGCCAAGGCCAACATCAAGAAGAACTTCGGCATCGACATCGACCCGGACAAGATCCCCTTCGACGACCCCAAGATCTTCGAGCTCATGAGCGCCGGCCGCACCGCCGGCGTGTTCCAGGTAGAGTCCGCGGGTATGACCGCGACCATCAAGAACATGAAGCCCACCGAGTACAAGCACGTGGTCGCATTGATCGCCCTGTACCGACCGGGCCCGCTGGGCGCCGGCATGGTGGACAGCTACGTCAACCGCATGAACGGCAAGGAGGCCGCGGTCTCCTACGACCCGCGCCTCGACGACATCCTGGGCGAGACCTACGGCACCATGGTCTACCAGGAGCAGGTCATGCTCATCTCGGTCGAGATGTGCGGCTTCTCCAGGGCGAGTCCGACTCCCGCATCCGTAAGCCCGTGGCCAAGAAGAAGATCAAGATGCTGACCGACCAGGTCTTCAAATGGTCGGACGGCGAGGACGAGACCATCTACGACCACTGGATGAACGGGGCCGAGCGCAACAACTACAAGCGCGAGACGGCCCAGCGCATCTGGGACGACGTTTTGGAGTTCGCGTCCTACGCGTTCAACAAGTCGCACTCCGCCGGCTACGCGATTCTGGTCATGCAGACCGCCTGGCTCAAGGCCCACTACCCCAACGAGTACATGGCGGCCGTGCTCACCTCCTACACGGGCAAGACCGACAAGATCACGCACTACATCTCCGCGTGCCGTCACGACGGCATCGCGGTCCTGCCCCCGGACATCAACGAGTCCGGCACCGAGTTCACGGCGACCGCCGAGGGCGTGCGCTTTGGCCTTGCCGGCATCCGCGGCGTGGGCGAGGGCGTGACCGAGGCCATCATCGCCGAGCGCGAGAAGGGCGGGCCCTTCAAGAACCTGCACGACTTCGTCGAGCGCGTGGACGCCAGCCAGGCGAACCGCCGCGTGATCGAGGCGCTCATCAAGGGCGGTGCCTTCGACTCGACCGGGTATCCGCGCCGCCAGCTCATGCATTTTGTGGACCGCGACAACCCTGAGAACATCATCGACGCCGCCGTGAAGCGCCAAAAGGACCGCGCCGCGGGCCAGACCTCGCTGTTCGACGTGTTCTGCGCTCTCGAGGGATCCGGTTTCGAGGTCATCGTTCCCGAGCCGGACGGTCAGGAGTGGGACCGTCACATGAAGCTCTCCTTCGAGAAGGAGGTGCTGGGCATCTACGTTTCCGACCACCCGCTACGCCCGTACGAGTACGCGCTCGCCAAGGCGCGCGAGTTCACCTTGTCGCAGATCGACACGGGCTTTGAGACGATGGGCCCTGCCGGCAACGCGGTGAACCAGGAGATTCCCGAGGGCAAGCCGTACTGGTGGGCCGGCATGGTGTCGAGCGTGAGCAAGCGCGTGACCAAGAACGGCGACCCCATGGCCATCGTGACGCTCGAGGACATGGAAGGCGAGGCGACGGTCGTCATCTTCCCCAAGACGTACAAGCAGTGCGAGGGGTATCTGTACGGCGAGGTCGACCCCGAGACGGGCGCGCAGCTTTCCGATGCGTTCATCCGCGTGAAGGGCAAGCTCGAGCGCTCCGACCGCGGCGATCAGATCATCGCGCAGGAGATCGAGCCGCTCGTGCTGAACGAGGAGAGCAATCGTCCCAAGGTGTTCGAGGTCATGATCCCCAGCTCGCGGTTCTCGCAGTCGAACATGGCGCGCTTGGCCACGGTGCTCAACACCAACCCCGGCGGCGACCGCGTCGAGCTCTTCATCGAGCAGGCCGACGGTCAAACCATGCGCGCCGAGATCCCCACGCGCGTCAACGCGCGCTCCATTCCACTCATCGCCGAGGTCAAGGGCATCGTGGGCAACAAGGGCCGCGTCACCGTGATCTAGCGTGTTCGCCGTCGGGTGCCGGTGCCGCCCGGGCCGGGGGGCGTATCATCCCGTGCTCGGACAGTCCTGACTCGCATGAAGGCCCCACAGGGGCCTTCGGCTCGTGCGGAACTGCGCGCGGGACGATACGCCCCGGCCCGGGCGGCACCGGCACTCGGCTGCACGCTTATCCAGCCAAGGCCGGCGGAGCCCCGCGTTACGACAGCGCTGAATTGGGCATACTGATATTTAGTTGTATCTGCAACGAAGTCTGAAAGGATTGATCGATATGGCAACGTTTTTCAAGAATGACGAGACGGGCAAGTTCCTCGCCGCCGTCGACGCCGACATGGTGGCTCCGGCCGGTTACACCGAGGTCGCCGCCAACTCCGTGGACGCCGCAACCGAAAAGCACGTCCCCGTCATCGACCTGCAGCGCGACGGCCATGTGCTCAACGTGACCGTGGGCGAGGTCGAGCATCCCATGGAGCCGAGCACTACATCGAGTGGATCGCGCTCGAGGCGGCCGGTCGCCTGGAGATCCATTACCTCAAGCCCGGCCAGGCTCCCACCACCTTCTTCGCCGGTGGCGCCAAGACCGGCATCGCCTACGCCTACTGCAACCTCCACGGCCTGTGGAAGGCCGAGTTCTAAGGCGCGCACCTTCCATTCTTAGCGCAAGACAGGGGCCTGATTCCCACAACGCGCCGCCGTCGCTGCGGGCGACGGCATGCTGTTGGGGTCGGGCCCCTGTTGCATGGAGGGGCGCCGTGTTGCGAGGGGGTATACTGAACGACGATGCACCGACTCCATGGTTCGGCTGCGGTACGCGATCAAGAAGGCTGGGACCCATCGATGAAACTCGCCCTTGCTCAGATAGACGCACGTCTTGGCGATTTTGACGGAATTTGCTCGCGCGTGGAGCGGCAGCTGCATGTCGCGCACGATGCGGGGGGCCGACCTGCTCTGCCTGCCGGCGCCGCTTTTTGTGCGGGGTGACGCCCGGGGCGCTTGTCGAGAGCGGCGACTTTGAGCATGACATGCTCAAGAGCCTTCATCGCATTTCGAAGGTTACCGAGGAGCTGGGCATCGCGTGCCTGATGCCGGCGGTCCTGTCGCTCGAGGCGGGGCAGCTGTTCGAGGTGTTCCTGCTCAGGGGCGGGCGCGTCGTTCCCTTGCGCCTCACGATGGTGCGCCACGGCGAGTCCATGCCCGTCTCTCCTTGGAGCCCTCCCGTATTCGAGGTCTCGGGGTACCAGGATCGCCGTGACGTTCGACGTCGTGCGGGATATGGGCGCGATTCCAAACGGCTGCGATCTGGTCCTGTATTGCGCCGTCAACGGGTTCGACGTGACCAACGAGCAGACGGCCGGCGTCGCCGCCGTGCCCGGCGGGGCCTTTAGATCGGAGGTCGAACGCGCCGGCGTGTGGCTTGCCTGCATGGAGCCCGTGGGCGGGTTCGATGACGCCGTGTACACCGGCGGCTCCTTTGTGATGGACGACGGCGGTCGCGTGGTGGCGCAGGCACCGTGCTTTGAAGAGGCGCTGCTCATTCAAGACGTCCGACGCGGATGATGGTCGATGCGCTGGAGATGCACGAGGTGCCCTCCTTTAGGCGCGATAGGTGGCTGTGGGAGGCCCTGCGGTTGCACCTGCGCGACGCCGTCGAGGCGAACGGGTCCAGGCGCGTTCTGGTCCCGCTTAGGGGCGATCTGCCGAGCAGTCTGCTCGCGGCGTTGGCCGTCGATGCGCTCGGCTCCCGCAACGTGCTCGGCCTTCTGGTGGGGCATGAGGATGCCCTCACCGCCGCGGACGAGGCTCTCGAGACCGAACGCGCCGCATGCGCGCGCGAGGTCGCTTGTCCCTTCATATGCGCCTGGTCGAGCGGACCGCGCCGAGCTCGGCACTTCTGGCCGACAGCGACAGGCCCGCTCGCGTCTCGCCATCGCTGCGGGCCGGCATCGACGCGCTGCTGGTGGCCGATACGTCCCGCGAGCTCGCGGCGATGCCCCTCGCCCCGCTCACCAAAACCGATTACGCCCTGCGCGCCAACGCGATCGCCGCTTCGCCGGCGGGCGCTTTGTCGCCCTTCGGCGACGTGTACCTGTCGGGCCTCGAGTGGCTCGCCAAGATGCGCGCGTGCGCCTCGGGCACGATGCCCGGGCGCTTGGTGGGGCTCGACGCCGTCAAATCGGCCTACGCCGAGGTGATACGCGACGCCATCGCCCAACTCGGCGTGGATGACGCGTTGGGGCAGCGCGCGTGTCGGCTTTTTGCAGACGGTCGACCCCGCCGTGCTCGACGCGACCCTCGAGGCGCATGTCGATCGCAACGCCGATATCGACGATCTTCCGCTTTCGGGGGTTTCGCCCGAGGCGTCCGCTCTGCTCCTCATGCTCGTGCGCCAAAACGAGCGCGGTCGGCGCATGCTGCCGCCGGCGCCCATCGTCTCCGCCCGGGGATTCGCGGAGCGCCTGTGGCCCATGCAGCTGGCTTGGTCGGACATGGGCCTGCGGGGCGAGGGAGCGTTTGCATGCGGCCGATTTGGCCGATGCGGAGTTCCATCGTTTGGAGCGGAAGGGGTCCGAGCGCACCGAGCAGGCCCGCGGCGAGATCCTGGGCATGCTCGGCGAGATGCTGGGGCTGACTCCCGAGCAGCAGGCGGAGCTGATGAGCGATGAGGGCCAGGAGCGGATGCGCGAGGAGATGCGCGAGATGGAGGGCGATCTTCGCGAGCTGTTCCGGCATATGGCCGAGGCGGATGGCGGGCCGTCTGCCCGGGCGGCCCGGACGTGGGCATGGGGCCGCACGCCGGCTTCACGTTCTTCTCCGTGAACTGACGCGAGCGCAGATTCGCTGCCGTCCGCTTGGTCTCGTGATATAGTAGAACAAACGTTCGAATTTCGAGAGAGGGGCGCATGGTCATCTTGGGGATAGACCCCGGCTTGGCGAACACCGGCTGGGGCATTGTCGAGGAGCGGCGGGGCGATGTTCGCTGCCGGGCCTACGGTTGCATCGAGACCTCTGCGGGTTCGGGCCTCGCCGCCCGCCTGCGGCGCATCGCCAACGAGCTCACGGCGGTCGTCGACAGGTATCATCCTCAGGAGGCTGCCGTTGAGGGCATCTACTTCGGTGCGAACGTCCGCTCGGCGATCCCCACGGCGCATGCGCGCGGGGCGGCGCTCGTCGCCTGCCCCTGTGCAGCGTGGAGGTGGGAGAGTACACGCCCATGCAGATCAAGCAAGCCGTGGTGGGTACGGGGTCGGCGGACAAGGCCCAGGTGACGTATATGGTCCGAACCCTGCTTCACCTCGACCACGACCCCAGGCCCGATCACGCGGCGGACGCGCTCGCGTGCGCGGTCTGCCATGCGCACCTGCGCCGTACCCAGGCACTCACCAACGGAGCATACGCCCAGCAGAAGGGAAACCCGTACGCATGATTTCTCAGCTTCACGGCACGGTGGCCGAGGCAACGCCGAGCATGGCGGTCATCGATGTCAACGGTGTAGGTTTCGAGCTCGGCATATCGGGCACGACCGCCGCGGGACTGCCGCAGGTGGGCGGTGAGGTCCTTTTTGTACACGCGCATGGTCGTGCGCGAGGACTCGTGCACGCTCTTTGGGTTCGCCAGCAAGGACGAGCGCACGATGTTCGATAAGCTGGTGGCGGTGAGCGGCGTGGGGGCGAAGCTCGCCTTGGCGATCCTCACCACGTTCAGCGTTCCCCAGCTGTATGCCGTCGTCATGGCCGAGGACGACAAGGGCATGGCGACGGTTCCCGGTGTGGGCAAGAAGACCGCGCAGCGTTTGATCCTTGACCTCAAGGGCGCTTTTTCCAAGGACAGGAGTCTTGCGGGATCGGCCGTCGCGGCCTCCATTCCGCTGCCGCTCGATGTCGCCCGGCCGGTTGCGCCCAATGCCATGGACGACGCGAGCGCGGCGCTGCTCTCCATGGGCTTCACGCCCGCAGAGGTCTCCCTCGCGTTGTCCGGGTATGACGGCGCGGACATGCGCATCGAGGATCTTTTGGCGGCCGCCCTCAAGCGCCTGGGAATGGATGCATGATGTGGGAAGTAGACGAATCGACCGACCTGTGGGCGGATGCGCCCGCGGCACGTGGATCGCATGGGGACAACGAGCGGTTCGTGACGGGGAGCTGACCTCGGACGACCTTGACGTCGAGCGGAGCCTGCGCCCGCAGCGGCTCGACGACTATTGCGGCCAGGACCATATCAAGCAGAGCCTCAAGATTCTGATCGAGGCCGCGCAGAGCCGCGGGGAGAGCCTCGACCACGTGATCTTTTCCGGTCCCCGGGCTTGGGTAAGACCACGCTGGCCGCGGTCGTTGCAAACGAGATGGGCGCACAGATCAAGACCACTTCGGGTCCCGCCATCGCCCGCACGGGAGACCTCGCGGCGATTCTTACCAACCTGCAGCCGGGCGACGTCCTGTTCATCGATGAGATTCATCGCCTCAACCGCCAGGTCGAGGAGATCTTGTACCCGGCCATGGAGGACTTCTCCCTCGATATCGTCATCGGCAAGGGGCCTGCCGCCCGTTCGATTCGCCTGGATATCCCTCGCTTCACGCTCGTGGGCGCCACCACGCGCTCCGGCATGCTCACAGGTCCCCTGCGCGATCGTTTCGGCATTTCGTATCGCTTGGATTACTACGGCATCGAGGATCTGGCCGATATCGTCTGCCGCTCTTCGGGCATCCTCGGCGTGTCGATCGACCGAGAGTCCGCAAAGGAGATCGCCTCGCGTTCCCGCGGTACGCCTCGCCTTGCGAATCGCCTGCTCAAGCGCGTACGTGATTACGCCCAGGTCCGCGGCGAGGGGTCCATCGAGCTCGGCATCGCTCAAGAGGCGATGCGCTTCTTCGAGATCGACGAACTCGGCTTGGATTGATGGACATCCGCATCCTCGAGACGCTGTGCAAGACGTTCCGCGGTCGCGCCGTCGGCCTGTCCACCTTGGCGAGCGCCACGGGTGAGGACGCCAACACGCTCGAGGACGTCTACGAGCCGTATCTGCTCCAGTGCGGGCTCATCGTGCGCACGCCGCAGGGCCGCATGGCGACCCCGCGGCATTCGAGCATCTGGGGATGGAGCCGCCGGCGCGTTAGGGCCCTACAGCCCAGGGCACGCCGTGCCGCCGCCACGGCGTCGCCGGTCTCGTAGAACTCGGGACTCACGGCTCCGATCAGCTCGGGGGCGACGCCTTGCAGGTCCGCGATGGAGCTCATCGGCAGCAGGATGCGCTTGGCGCCCGCGTTCTTCGCGACGCGCAGGACATCCTCCAGGTTGCCGACGGGCCTCAAGCGACCCGGAGAGCCTCAGGATGCCGGGGATCACCAGTCCTGCCATCACGGGGCGGCCCGATGCGGCAGAGCATAAACCGATGAACTCGGCCAGCGACACCTCCGCAGAGGGGCCCTTCGCCTGCAGGTCGTTGCAGAAGAGCAGATAATCCCTGCTTGTCACATGCATGCCTGCCGCAAGCCGGGGAGCGCAGTTCTTGAATTGCTCGAACGCCGCGTTGAGGGCATCGCGGACCTCGCGGTTCGACCCCACGCCCTCCATCCTGAACGCGGCGTTGCCACTCACCGCCTTGTTCTCGAGCCTGTACACGGCCATCTCGTCTGCAATCGAGCGCCCCACGCCAAAGACGTGGCCCGCCTGCGGTGCGGTGTCGGGGATGAGCGAATCGTCGGATTGCTCCAGCACGCCGACCACATACGTCTCCATGGGGTTCTCCACATCCGCATACCCCAGCTTCACGTCGATGAACTCGATGCCCGCCATGGTCTTGAGCTGCTCCTTGACGCGGCGGCGTCCCTCGATGGCGTACTCGAGCAGCATGCGCACGTCCTCGCGGTCCATCTTGCCATCGGGGAAGATGAGCTTGGCGAGGCCGCTGAAGGTCTTGCGCACGCCGATCTCGTCACGGCGATTGAAGTCGCTGTTGAGGCGGAAGTGCCGGTCGATGTGGTGCGTGAAGTCGCGTCTGCGCATGGCGTGGAGGAATTCGCCCAGGCAGTCGGTGATGAGGCTGTAGCGCTCACAGATGAGGTCCGAGCGCATCTTGGGGATTTCCCATCCGGGCAGGTAGCAGTGGATGCGGTCGAAGAACGCGCTGTCGTTGTTGAACTCGGGCGGGAACGGGTCGAACAGGTGCGTGGTCTTGAGCATGTTGGCCACGGAGTCGTTGATGTTGCCCTCGAACACCATGGACGCCTCGGCGTTGAACGATTCCGTGCCGCGTCCGAACGTGCCGTTGGCCATGTAGCCCTTCATGATCTGGATGGCGTTCTGGTCACGGAAGTTCATGCCCGCGACCTCGTCGAAGGCGATGCAATCCCAGTGCCCCACCAGGCCGATGCGCTGCCCCGCGCGCGCCGCGTTGTTGGCGAAGAGCTTGGCTGTGGTGGTCTGCCCGCCCGAGAGCAGGTAGGAGTAGGGCGAGACCTCGGTGTAGATGTGGGACTTGCCCGTGCCGCGCGGCCCAAGCTCGCATAGGTTGTAGTTGAGCTCCACGAGCGGCACCATGCGCGTGAGGAAGTGCAGACGCTCGCGCGGGGTCAGGGCGGAGGGGCTGTAGCCGGCCGACCGCAGCAGCAGTGCGATCCACTCGTCGGTCGTGAAGTCCCTCGATGGCTCACGAACTCGGACAGGTCGAGGCTGGGCATCTGGATGGGGGGTGAGGCTCGCGATCTTGAAGGGGGAATCCTCGGGCCCGCGCCTGCCTTTTGCCCGAGGTGCGCCCTTTGCCCAGCCGTCCGCGCTGCTCGGCGGGATCGTCGTCGAAGATGTCGGCGAGCGGGTCCTCCGCGATGTCCTCGGGGCGCAGGTACTGGATGCGCATGATGCACCATATGCCGCCCGTGAGGATCTTGGTGTGCTGGCGGACGTACTCGTCGGGCATGACGAAGGGCTCGATGTTGAGATTGGTGAATTGCGCGACGTACAGGTCACGGTACTCGTCCAGCCGCGCGTTCACCTTATCGATCACGGTGTACTGTCCCAGCTCGCGGATGCGACTCTTGATCTTCTCGCTCTCCTCGGGGCGCACGTAGTTCTCGGCGAGGATTTTTCTGATGCGCGCCATGCCGTCGGCAATCGCCGCCTCATCATCGGTGGCGCAGTACATGCCGAGCAGGTACTCCAGTACATAGGTGGGGATGCCCGCACCGCGCTTCATGAGGGAGGTGAGGTCCTTGCGCACGATCTTGCCGGGGAAATGCTCGATGATCTTGCGGTCGAGGTCGTCCTTTTCATACGCGGGCACGCCGCAGGCGACGAGATTCGAATCCATGGGTTACCATCCAAAATCAAACGAAGGGGCAAAGGCGATGCGCATGCGCAGCTCGCGCAAGGTGTCCACCGCACGGGTATCGCAGTTGCGCGCGTAGAGGAAATACGGCTCCTGCTCGCTCACGGCGACGCCCGGACTGATGTTGAGCGTGATGGGGATGACGCGCTCGTCTGCCGAGTCCTGCGTGCGATCGGCCGCGACGTGCGCGACGTCCGTCACGGGCTCGTGCGATGCGCTCCCCACGAACACGTCGTACGAGGCGGGGAGAACCTTGCCGCCCACGGGCTTGTCCTGCAACAGGTCCAGCTTGAAGATGCTGTTCGAGATTGTGTCGACGTTGGTGATGAGCGAGAGCGCGGCCTGCTTGCTCTCCACATATCCCTTGCTGCCCGCGCGCCTGTTGGTGAACGTGAGCACGGGGACGCAGAGCTCCTGCAGGGAGATGCCCCCGTGCACGTAGTTCTCGCCTGCCCCCGCCCGGGAGATGCGCGTGCATCGCCGCGGGGCGAAGCCCTTGAGCCCGCCTTCCGCGTACGGCAGCGCGATGGGCATGAGCACATCGGAACGCGCGCCGGCGCCGGCGATGGCGTAGCGGCGCCCAATGGCGAGCGAGTCCCCGTCGATCTCGGCCGCGATGGTGCGCCTCGAGGTGTCGAGCGGCTCGTCGGTATAGAGGAAGCCGTGGTCGGCGGTGATGACGACCTGGCTCGCGATGCGCTCGCGGCATATGAGCTGCACAAGGCCGAAGATCTCCTCGATCGCATCGCCGCAGGCGGAGAACACCTTGCGCTCGGTCGGGGCCTTGTCGCCCATCGCGTCGATGGCGTTGTGGTAGATGTAGACGACCTGTGCGTCCTTGACGAGGTCCTTGCGTAGGCTCGCGCTCATCTCGTTGACGAGTGAGTCGTAGGTGATGGCGACGGCGTGCGGGTCGCTGCGGCGCAGTTGCTTTTTGGCGCGCGGCGGTCGTATCCACCTCCGAGCCGTCAAGCAGCACGCGCAGTCGCCCGGGCTCGCCCGCGTCCATGGTGAGATTTCCGCAGGGCAGCAGGGACGCCATGCCGCACGAGGTGACGCTGGGGAACGTCGCTTGCATGGAGGCGAGCTCACATGAGCCCTTGGTGCTTCGCTCGAGCGTCTCCGCCAGCTCGACGGCGACCTCGTAACGCAGGGCGTCTGAGATGATGACGCAGGCGCGCTTGCCCGTGCGCACGACAGGTTCGACGGAGCTCATGAAGAAATCGATTTGACGTGGGATGCCGTCAACATAGCCGTTGCGAGACAGCCCGTCCTCGGCGGCGTCCTCCCAACGGCGCGATACGTCGGCGAGGAACCAGTTCTTGTAGAGATTCTCGACCTGCTCGCTGCATGCGCGGAAGTCTTCGCCGAGTCCATACGGCGCGCTGATGAGCGCACGTCCGAGCGCGAGGTGCATCTGGCGGTACCACGTGTCGATGCGGTGCAACTCGTCGGTGTAGAGCTCCCAGATGCGTCCTGCGGGAAGGGCGTCGATGCCGTCCGGGTGCTCGTTGCGGTACCGCTGCATGTGCGCGGCCGCCTCAAGCCCGGCGTAGCAGAGGAGAACTCCCGGTGCCACGCCGTGTTGTGGCGCGCCTGGGCGAGCGCGAGCGCGCCGGCGGCGGTTTCGGGCGCGGTCGCGATGTCGCGGAACAGCCGGCGTAAGATAAGCGCGTCGATGCAGGGGAACACGTCGATGTCGCCCAAGGCGTCGAGCGGCACCTGGGCGAGCATCTGCTCGATGTTCGCGACCTCCTCGACGATCTGGGCGAGCTCGAACAGGAGCCGCGCTCGGCGCTTTGGCACCAGCTGCGCACGATGCCCTGACAGACCGCCGCGTTGCCCAAGGTCGCGTCGGAAGGCGGTATCGGCGCCGCGCCGCTCGGCAGCGCGCTTGCGAGCGCGCCTAGGAGCACGTGGCGCCCGAGGGGCGATGAAGTCGCTCACATCGCCCTTGAAGCCCACCCATGCGGCAATCGCCGCGCGGAACTCGTCTGCGCAGCCCATGTCCTCGACTTTGGCGAGCGCCTCGCCGCCATCTGCGGCCAATGCCGCGACGAGGTACGCGCGCACGATGGCCTGCGCGTCCAGGGATGGCGCGTCCAGGGCGATGGCCATGAGACCGCAGGCGAGCTGTTGCGGCTGTTCGTATGAGGGACTCAAGCGCGTGAGCTTGCGCAGCACGGTCTTCTTGGTGAGCTGCGCCTTGTGGGCGGCGAGCGCCTCGCGCATCTCGCGCGTGTCGGCCGCGTTGAGCTCGCGCAGTTGCATGGAGGTGTAGTCGGCGGCGAAGCTCGCGGACCGGGCCTCGATGTCGGCGAGCCAGTCGCCCTCCAGGCGGCGGGCACGCGGCCGGTAGAGCAGGATGCGGCGGCCCGCGAGGTCGCCGTTCAGCGTGCGCTTGAGCGAGAACAGATCGCGCTCTCTTCGCGCATCACCTCGACACCGGGCAGGTCGAGTGCGTCGAGGGATTCGGCGAAGGCCCCGTCCGGGTCGTGCCACACCACGACGGCACCCACCGCGCTGTCCTGCTCGTCGAAGAGCCTGCGCAGCTCCTGCTGAATATCGGTTAGTTTCATGTCTCACTCACTCAAATCATCGGGGAATGTGTCGTCATTTTCCGTCGTCCTGCGTCGCCTCGAATATCGCCCATCGCACCGCCTCGGCTTTGGCGAGGACCTTGCAAAAGCTACTTGACCTTCGCGAGCACGTCTTGGAAGGTGGCGTAGTTGACCTTCACGCCGTCGTCCAGGTCGATGGCGATCATCTGGTCGGCGAAGCGGTGGATTTTCTCCTCGTACTTGATGAGCTCGGCTTCCTGGTCGCGCAGCAGCTTGAGCCTCTTGTTGAGCGCGGCCTTGCGGCGCGGCTCGCAGTGGGCGAGCTCCTCCTCGGCGTCTGCGATGCGCCCACGCAGGCGCTCCTGCTGCGGATGGACGTAGTCGGTGCGGATGCAGGCCATGAGGTCGGGGGCGGTAGCGGTGCATGTAGAAGAGTGCCTTGAAGCTATTCTTCTTGCCGGCATCGAGCAGCCAGTAGATGGGGCGCTTCTTATAGGTGGAGCAGTGGTCGGTGTAGAACTCCTTGAGGAAGTACGCGCGGATCACCTCGAGCGGGGCCGCCTTGGCGGCGGGGGAGAGGGCGTCGGAGATGAAGGCGAGGTTATCGTTGAGCGTCTCGGCGCCGTAGACGGTGCGGACGAAGTCCACCAGGCGTGCCACGATGTCGTCCTTGAAGTACTCGTCGTCGGTGATGGGCAGGACGTTGTCGGCGTCGGGCATGAAGGTCACGTGCGCGGGGTCGGGCATCTTGGCCAGGTAGTCCTCCACGGTGTCGCCCGCGTCGGCCAGCACCAGGCCCCTCGACGTCGAGCGAGTAGCGGCCGAACATGCAGCCCACGGCGTAGGAGATGAGCGAGACAACCTCGTCGCGCTTGGTGCGCACGTAGCGGTTGCCCTTGAACGACTCCAGGGACCTCCTCGGCGGTGTCGAAGATGCGCGCCACCGAGACGTACTTGTCCTCGACCTCGATGGGCACCTCGCCCTCCATGTCGTAGATCTCGGCGAAGATGCGGTTGAGCTCCTCCTCGTTTGCCCGGAGCTGGTCGAATCGCGCGTTGACCTCGGCTTTGTGAGCCTCGTACTTGTCGCTGATGAGGGTTGCCATGTCATGCCGCCTTTCTATATGGAGAACAGATGTTCGTATCAATAGTGTAGAACATGTGTTCTACTTTGGGTACAATTGAATAGACGTTCCGGTTCGTGGTATAAATACGACAGGTTTCCACATAAGGAGATCTGCCAAGGGCCGGGGGATACCCCCGGCATTTTTTGTTTTTAGGGGCGATCTTCGTATGCATGAGCTTTCTGTTTTCGTTGATGAGTCCGGAAACATGGGAGAGGATTCCAGGTACTACCTTCTGACGCTCCTGTTCCATGACCAATCCGACGACATCTCTGGCATTGTCGCCTCCTATGAGCACTCGCTTGCGAACAGGGAGCTCAAGGACATTCCGATGCATTTCGCTCCGCTCATCAGAGGTAATGGCCCATATGAGGGACTCGATACCCCTGGGCGCAATGGGCTTCTGATGAGCTTTACCGTCTTTTGTTCTATAGCTCCCGTTCGCTACACGACGTTTCTGTATCGCAAGGACCAGTTTGAGGACGCGGCGGCACTTAGGTCAAGATGAAGCGTGACCTGATTGCCTTTCTTTTCGAGCATCTCGTGGCTGCAGAGCTATGACCGCATCAAGATTTACTACGACGATGGACAACGCATCATCACACACGTGCTCCACCATGCGTTTGAGTATGCCGTGAGTAAGCAGACGATCATGTATAAGGAGGCAAGTCCTACGGACTATCGTCTTGCTCAGATGGCGGATTTTATCTGCGGGGTTGAGCTTGCGGCAGCAAAGTACCGGACTGGAGAAATTGGTCCATCTGAAACCAGATTTTTGGGTCAGTGGTGCGACTTCAAAGGACCTTTCTCAGGAAAATACGAAAGAAGGCGATGTAAGTATGTTTCCAGATTTCGAATCGCTGCCTGTGGTGCAAACCAAGGACGACACGCTATCGCGAGACTATAAAGAGGCCGGAGGACCGTTCTTCGTACGGGTTCCATCTGGTGAGTTCTTCCTTGTGATGAGCGAGGAAGACTACAAGAACATTGACTCTTGGCGCGACGAAGCGCTTGAATCCCTACGCGATTATTTCGAGAAAGCAGATTAGCGCCCGGCTGTATCAATGTGGCATAATTGAGTGGGGTCCTTCGAAAGAAGGGGCTTCCAAGTGCCGGGGACGTTTTCCCCGGCTTTTTTTCGGGTTTATCGGCTCCCCAATGCACCCCGTGTGACGCAATCGACAGCAAAGGCTCGCCCACTCGTCGGGGCGAGAACGAGATGCCGTACGCTCAGTTCACCGGGGCATGTTTTGATGCAACAGAGGGTCGAAGCCCCTCTATCAAACGGCATCGTCGATGTTTTGACGATGCGTTTGGCGTCATTTTTCGGTTGAGGACAATGCATGGTCGCCGACTTCATTGTGACACCAGACAGATGTTGCTATTCGACGTGCTGTCCAAGGAACTTCCATTCAAAGGTCAGCGCCATCGATTAATGGTTTTTCGTATGTCCAAGTCTCTGAGTACTTGTCTAATGCGTTGCAAGCAAGTGTGAGGTTGCAGTCCAAAAGTACCCAAAAACGGCTTGCGTCTTTGGAGAGCAATAAAACCCTTTCCCTTAACAGCGTTCTCATCTATATGGAAAACAAGTCGTGCTTTTTTCCTTCTACGGATGTTCGGCCGCTTTGCCGCGCGGAGATCTGAGGCGCACTGTCAATGATGGGAACAATTGTTAACGTGCAACCAGATAGGTGATTGAGCGCAGTTTCATCGTTGCTGACGATGTCGATTATCACCGTGAGGACTTCTCGCGTTTCGTCCCAGTTCGCATTTTCTGTTCTAATGCGCTGAGGGAAAAAGACAGGTTTTTGCATATTGGCTCCTACGTTCGCTTCGTTTTACATCAGATATTCGAATCGTTGTTGAGTGGATTGGTTTCACTGCTCAATCTCCCTGCTTCACGGTTCGGTCCATGAAACTGTGGGCCTGCTTTTTCGATAAAGTACCAATCGAGCCGTCCGGTTAGCTGTTAAGTGCCAAGACGTTGTTTACATCCGGATGGTGACAAACCAGGGAGGCCTCCCGCATGCTGTGAGTTGTCTAGACGAACAGCAGAGGAGCCCTCCCATGGAGCAACATCCTAACGCAAGGCTCACCCCGAGGGGGCGAGAGACCCTTGTCTCCCTGCATAGAGTCCGGCCTCGGCGTCGCCGAGGCCGCCCGCCAGATGGGCGTCAGCCGCCAGACCGCCAGCGTGGCTGCGCCGCAGCAGGTCCGGCGAGGGGCTGGGCGACCGCAGCAGCCGACCGCGCAGGCTGGCCAGGCTCACGCCGCCCGAGGCCGAGGAGCGGGTCGCGGCCGCCAGGCGGGAGCTCATGCTCGCGCCCCTCGGGCTGGCGGCCGCCACCGGCGTGCCGGCCCGCACCTGCGCCAGGATCGTGGCGAGGCGCGGGATGCCCAGGCTCGCCGACGTCGACCGGGTCACGGGCGAGGTCCGGCGGCGCGGGCCCGTCACCCCCGTGCGCTACGAGCGCGAGAGGCCCGGGGAGCTGGTCCACGTGGACATCAAGAAGGTCGCGAGGATCCCGGACGGCGGCGGCTGGAGGGCCTGCGGGGAGTCCGTCCTCGCGCACCGGACTCGGGAGGCGGCTACGCCTGCCTGCACGTCGCAGTGGACGACTTCAGCCGCGTCGCCTACGCCGAGCTGCTGCCCGACGAGCGGAAGGGCACCTGCGCGGCGTTCATGCGGCGGGCCCTGCGCTTCTACGCGGGCCTCGGCCTGACGGTGGAGCGCGTCATGACCGACAACGGCCCGGGCTACCGCAGCGGCGAGTTCAACGAGCTGCTCGCCGCCGCCGGCGTCCGGCACGTCTACACGAGGGCCCTACAGCCCGTGGCAGAACGGCAAGGTGGAGCGGATGAACCGCACTATCGCGCAGGAGTGGCAGTACGGAAGGGCATGGAGAGCGAGGCCGGGAGGGCGGACGCCCTCCCGGCCTTCATCGAGCGCTACAATTGGGAGCGTCCGCACAGCGCGTGCGGGGCCTGCCGCCCATGTCGCGCATCGTGGGTGTAAACAACCTATTGGCACACAACAGTTAGCGGCCATTCGCTGTGGTATTCGAAGTGTTCCGTCACTCGGCGGTTTGAGAATATGACGTCATACGAAAGATGAGCGCACGCGAGCAACTCAATGAGATTTTTTAGAATTGTGTATCGAGTGCAATTCTGGTCTAGTGAGGATATGCGTTGATGCGAGGAAGAATAGCTTGAAGCGGTTGTCATTTCGCTTGGATATGCCTGTGGTGAGCAAGCGGGCGGAATGAGGTTCAATGCCGTGCATCAAGTCCAGACTTAGGATTGTATTCTCAATAGTCAACACATCATTAACTTGTTCGCCAACTGGCGCTAGGGTGATGGTGAGGGTTGAGGAGCGATCAGAAATGACCCTTTGGGCCTCTTCGTAGTCACTCCAAGACGGGTTGAAAAGTTGTTTACACATGACACTTCTTTCTATTGCTGTTAAATAAGGGGTTATGCTTGAAGTCCCAAGAGGTTTCTTGGATGTCCCAGTCGGCTTTCGCGAGCTTACAGCATTGATTTGCAATCATATTTACCTCCTCGAGGTGCTCAGGGATTCAATGATTGGAACTCTTGCAACTGAGCCGGCGCTGTAGTCTAAGGTTGGAGCTAAGATTTTAAGTATTACGCTGCAGGTTGAACTGTTGAGCAAAGCCATGATGTATGGCTCCAAAGCGCTGTTGCGGAAAAAAACACTTCGAGCCTTTGGCGTCAAAAAAGGTGACCGGATTCGGTGTGTCGTGTGCTTATTGGGCCTGAAGACAGGGCGGACCAAGTTACACCGGCCTGAAAGTAATACTTTCTCGACGGCAGATGGTTTCCCATGTCCAGCAACGCATCATAGCTAGCTTTATCAAAGGCCAACACGTAGTCATTGTTGCCGTGCCACTTTCGGTAGGGGCCGCCCTTATCGTATGGGAACCATTTTTTATGACGACGATGGGCGTCTTCAATCGAAAGGAGCAGAAGTCTATATTTGTAGCGCTTATCTCCCAATGAAAACGCATGAAGCGGTCGTTGTCGCCTGTGGCCGATCCTTGTCTCGGTGAGGCAATGTCGCCGAGTTTTGCGGTTCTGGTAAATGCTCTGCGCATGGCCTCGCTCGCCCAGTAGGCGATGGGGGAGCCGGGGATGTCATGGAAGGTGGAGGCGTCGGCGCGGTGGAACCAGTCGCAGTCGGGGTTTTGATGGCCTCGAGTAGGGCGGTGCGCTTGGGCTCACTGCCGACGACATCGACCAGGCGGAAGTAACTGCCCTCGCCGCCGGATCGCCCGTTGTAGAGCACGTCCGCTGTGACGGAGACGACCTCGCCGCCGATGGCGTCGAACGCGCGCGGGCCGAGGTGCGCCATGGTGACGATCGACTTGCCGTCGATAAGGTCGTTGCGCATCTTCTCGAAGCTGCCCAGGAACATCCAGGACTGCATGGTGACCATGGCGGCGTAGCCGTGCCCTTTTTAGCCAGGCTGTACCCGCGCTCGATGAACGCGGTGCATAGGTCCTTGCAGCTGTCGGGGGTAGTTCTTCTTCATCCACTTGCTCATGAACGGGTTGAAGCTGCTCGATCCCATGTAGGGCGGGTTTGCCACGACGACATCGAAGGTGCGGAGAGCGCCTCGCAGAGCTCTGCCGCCCGCCTCGATGCCGGCCTGCGTGTGGAGACGAACAGGTCACCCGAGAGGTCCCGCATGAGCTCGCCCTTGAGGGTCTCCAGATCCTCGGGTGTGGGGTTGAGCAGGCTGCCGACCTCGCCCAGGTGCGCCAGGGCCTCGATGAGCTTGGGGCGCTGGCGCAGCGCGCTCGCGGGGTCGAGGGCGTCGACGTCGATTTCAACGCCGCCCAGCACGCAGATGTCCGCTGTCACGTCACGCCGCGCGTGAAGAACCGGCGGTCGTGCTCGCGGGCACAGGGCGAGCGCCAGGCTCGCGATCTGGGCGGCGCGCTCGTCGATCTCCATGCCGGAGAGGTTCTTCTCGAGGATGATCCGTGGGACGTCGCGCCGCGGTACCCGCGCTCGACGTACATCCTGAAAAGCAGCTCGAAGGCGTAGACCAGGATGTGACCGCTTCCGCACGCCGGGTCGCAGAAGGTGATGTCCTCAGGCCCCTCGATGTGGATGAAATCCTCGTGTTCTGCATCAGGCCTCGATGTAGTACGCCATGCCCTCGCGCAGGCGGCTGCCGGGGTTGTTCAGCATCCACAGGCGCCCCGAGTGAGTTCTCCACCATGTAGCGCACGATCCAGTCGGGCGTGAACAGCTGCGTGGCGGGTGCCAGGTCCTCCACCGCGGCCTTGCGCTTGGATTTGAAGAAGTCATCCTTGAGCTCGGAGTTGTAGAACTGGTACATCCAGCCCAGGACCTCGACGTCGTCCCACGCCTCCTCGGGGATATCCGCAACCAGGTGGAACAGCACGTTGTGCTCGCCGTGGGCCAGGAGGTTGTCGGGGAGGTGAGGGCGTCGGCGTCATCCACGTGGCCGAACACGGTGGGCAGGCAGTCGGCGAGCTCGTTCATCTGCGCCACGAGGATGCGGCGGAAGAGCGCCTCGTCGTCGCCTGCGGTGATGAGGTCGAGCACCTCCGCGAGCTCGAGCCCGGGCAGGTTGAGCTCGCTCGCCATGCGCAGGCACTCGGGTTCAAACGCCCCGCTGCCCGCGGAAAGCATGCGCACGTTGTTGCTCAGGTACCCGTGCAGCTCCATGAAGCGGATGGCGGCGAAGCGGTTGAACCAGCTGTACGCCTGCTGCTCGCAAACGCGGCGTAGCCCTTGCCGCCGCGTTCCTCGTTCAGGCGCTCGATGCGCTCGAACAGCGCGGCGCGCTGCGTCTTCTCGGAAGGGGTCAGCACGGTGCCGCCAATTACGTCCGCATCGGCGGGGTGGGCGGCGCGCCCGGCGTCGTCCAGCGCGTAGCGCACGCAGCGCAAGTGCACGGCGTCGATGAGCTCGACGCGTGCCCAGGGGCAGAACTTCTCAAGTGCCTTGGTGTCCATGATGCGTCTCCCTAGTTCAACTTGATGGCGTCGTTATGGGAAAGCTCGCTCACCAGGCGCTTGCGCGCCTCGGCGAGGTAGGCGTCGATCTCGGCCTCGCTGTGCAGGGTCTTGGGCAAAAACGCGGTGGAGCGCTGGAGCTCGCGCACTTTGCGCGGGCGCTCGGGCGCCACGGGGGCGTGGCTGGTGGTGACGACCTGCCCGGTGCTCGCCGGTGCGGGGCGGTGGATGCGCTCGTGCTCACGGTCGAGGTCGCCGAACAGGCGCGCCTGGTCGTCCGTGAGCTGGGCGCTCACGGCATCGAGCTGGGTGAGCGTGGCGGCGTCGCGCACCGCGCCGGTGCGGGCCCGCTCGCGCTCTCCCACGCTGCTCAAAGGTGACGTCGAGCTCCTCGCCGTGCTGCCTCACGCTGGCGAAGATATCCTCGACCTTCGCTTTGACTTTCTCGCGCTTGCCCTCGAGCAGCTTTGCGTGCGCGCTTTCGATCGCCTGCATGGCCGGGCCGAGGTCGGTGATCTGCCTATACGGCCGCTCGCTGCCCAGGATGCGCTCGATATCCCCGATCGTTTTGGTCGCGCCCTCGTGGGCGGCAAGGTAGCTGCGGTCCTGGTCGAGCCGCTTGAGCAGGTTGGCGGCGTTGTCGTAGATGCGCTGCATGTCGGGGAAGAACCCGTCGACGTCCTCAAGGTCCTCGCCTGCATCGCACAGGGCGTTTTCCGCCTTGGCGATGGCGCGCAGCAGGTCGCCGGAGTCGCCGCGGATGCCGAGCAGCTCCTTGATGAGGGTAGCGGCGTCCGCCACCGTGCCGAAGCCCGGTAGTTGGGATTGCGGCTGTACGCGCCGGTGATGAGGCTGTTCAGACCGTCCAGGCGCTCCTGCAGGGGCGCTGCGGCATGCCGCAGCGAGCGCCTCCTCCTCGGTGGGGAGGTCGTGGACGCGGCAAAAGCGCCTCGATCGCGCGGCGGGCGCGGGTCATGTCTCCCGCCGAGGCGCGCACGCGCATCTCCACCACGGCGCGCTGCGTCATGCTCAGCTTGCGCAGGTAATCGATCATCTTGGCGTCGCGTGCGTCCACGACCTGCCCGGCGTAGCTCACGCGCGCCTCGCCGGAGGCGATGAGCTCCCGCCACCACCGCGGCGATGTCGCGCTCGCGCCATCCATAAGGGGCCGCCTGGTAGCGCTTCTGCAGGTCGTCCATGGATACGCTCACCGCGCGCATGGCCTGGGCGCCAAGGAACGTGCGCACATCGTCGATGGCGCGCTTGTTGGGCTCGATGCCCTCGAGTGCGGGCGCGGCTCCGTTCAGGACCTGCCTGATCTGGGCATCGTCGTCGTAGTTGCAGTCGATGTAGTCGAGCTTGGTGTAGACGGCGTCCACCAGCTTCGCCGCGCATTGCTCGATGAGCCTCTTGGCGGAGTTGGTGCCCGTGATGGTGACCTGCGACCCGCCGGCGTAGAACTCGCCGCGGCGCACCGCCTCCTCCATGAGCGCCTGCGCCTTGGTCTCGAGCGCGGTGCGCTCCTGCTGCTTGGCGCGGATCACGTCCTGCTGGTTGGCGGGCAGGTTTGCGATGATGGTCGCGCTCGCGAACTGCTGGATGCGCGCCGCCTCCATGAGGCAGCTGTAAAAATCGACCTCGCTGGAGAGCAACACAATCGCCTCGCCGCGGCTCGAGCGCAAGATGAGCTCATCGCGGCTAGGGGCGTCGTTGCCGTCCATGCGGGCGAGCACGCGCAGGGTGAGGCCGCCCGCGTTGTTCACGCGGGTCTCGTCCAGCCATTCCGCCACGGGGAAGTTGTTCTTGCCGACGGTGATCTTCGGCGTCTCGAAGATCTGGCCGAACACGATCTCGGCCGCCTTCTTGGTGAGCTTGGCCGCATCCACCTGGGTGCGCGCGATCTGGCGGGCAATCTCCTGCTCGTCGTCGGTGAGGAACAGGTAGCACTCGCCGTTGCGCGTGATGTAGTTCTCGCGCTCCAGGCGCTCGAGTGAGGCCTGCACCCGCTCGCGCACCTCGGCGCGGTTGGTGCGCAGATCGTCGGCCATGAGGGTGGCGATGTTGTCCACGTTGCCCGGCATCTCCTGGCTCACCCATTTGATGAGGAACAGCAGCTTGAGCACGGCGACGTCGTATTCCTCCAGGCCCCGCGCCGTCGCGTGCGGCGGCCGCGGCGCGGTCGATCACGCGGCGATGGTAGCCCTCGAGGAAGGATTGCACGGTGTTGTAGAACATCCACAGGGGCGCCAGGGCGTGCTCGTCGCGGTCCTCGAGCGCCTGGGCGACCTCCTGGAAGCCCGAGAGCATGGAGCGCTCGGCGCTCAGGTGCTTGCCCGAGCTGCCCTGGTTGCGCAGGCCGTTGATGACGTCCTGCATGAGCTTGAACTGGTAACCCACGAACGGGAACGCGTCCGCGAAGCTCCCCGCACCGTCGTATCCGCCCAGGTCGTTGCGCGCCCCCTTGAAGGTGAACAGGTTCTTGAGCACGGTGGCGTTCTTACCGTACTCAACGGTAAGCAGGTCGTGCGCATGCTCGTTCTTGGAGAGGATGCGTCGGCGGATGACCTCGCCGGCACCGGTGCTCGAAAGCGACAGGCGGGTGTTGAAGCGCCCCTGGATTTTGGAGAAGTCCTGGCCCGCCACGGTGGTGATCTCGTCGATGGCCTCCTGGCTCGTCACGACCACCCACACGCGGCCGGCGCACTGCGCGCCCAGGTCCTCGACGATGGTCTGGAGGTTGAGCATGAGGCTCGTGTCGGTGCCGATGTACTGGCCCACCTCGTCCACCATGAACAACAGGCGAAACTCGCCGCCTTCCTGCTCGGCGCGCTCGCTCACATACTGGTTGATCTGGCGCACGAGCCAATCGATGGTGAACTCCGAACTCCTCGGTGTTGTCGAACCAGCGCTCCGCGGCCTCGCGGCTCTTGGCGCCCGCCTGCTCGAGGGCGTCGATCACAGCGTCGCTGTTGAGGTCGTAGGCGTCGCGCTCATCGAGCCATTCAGTGCCCGTGATCTTTCGATACGCGGCACGGAACGCCTCGGTCTTGCCCTTCTGGTCGATGTCGCGTTCCAGGCGCGCGAGCTTGAGATCCTCGCCGTAGAACCCGAGGTGCTCGAAGAACACGCGGGCGAAGATGCGCAGGATGGCGGTCTTGTCCTTGTTGGACGGGCCCTTGGAGTCGATGTTGAACAGGATGGTCTCGGTGGGGACATCCACGGCGCGGCGCGCCTTGGCCTCGATCATGGGGTCCTCGAAGCGCGGCGCGATGATGTCGATCGCCGCACGCCCGTTTGCCGTCTGGCCGGAGAGCAGGTACGAGAGCATCTTGAGGAAGTGCGATTTACCGGAGCCGAAGAAACCCGAGATCCACACGCCGATCTTGTCGGTGGGGGCGTCGAGCGCGCGCTCGTAGGCGTCGAAGAACGTCGAGAAATGCCCGCGCAGCTCGTTGGTCACCACGTATTCGGCGAGCTCCTGCTCGATGACCTCCCTCGTCGTTCTGCTCGATCTTGATGACGCCGTTGATGTTGCGGTCGATGTCGCGTTCGAACATGTCCTGGATGCGCATGGGGTGTCCTTTCTGGGAAGTGCCGGACCTGACGGTGCGGCAAGGCTGTGGCTGGATGGATCCATGGATGAAAAGGGGGTCACAAGATGTTGAACGCCCGGTAATAGTTGCCGTCGTTTATCGAGCCGAAGAGCCTGAGCGTCTGGCCGTCGTATACGCCTGGGTAGAACAGGACGACGGGGATGTGCGAGAAGATGGGCTGCGCGCACTCGAGAATCTGGTGCGCCCGCGTGATGGGGTAGGCGCGCCCCACGCCCGAGATGAGCAGCACGTCGCGGCCCGGCTGCGGCTCGCCGTACTCCGCCGCGAGGCGCTCGCGCATGTGATCGACGAGCTTTGCCGGCGAGGCGATGGCCTGCAGGCGCGCGAGCAGGGCGTCAGATCCGCGCTTGCGCTCGAAGGCGGGGAGTTTCTCCATGAGCCCGCGCCGCTCGCACAGATCGCAGATCAGCTCCCACAAGTCGACGTGGATGATGCGCACGGGCTCGAGGCGGGCGGGGTCCTCGCTCAAAAGGTCGCGCAGGCGCGCGCGGACCTCTGGCTCGTCGGCGGCGTCGTAGGGAAAGACGTGGAAGGGGGACCTCGTTGCCCAGCCCGCGGCAGGCGAGGAACTCGGGGTCGCGGAGTTTGGACCGGATGACCTCGAAGCTCTGAGCGAGGGTGGGGGAGTTTGTTGCGTTCATGCGGGCTCCTCCTATCGCGTGAGGCCGAACGCGGGCAGGATGCCGGCGTCGCCGTTCTCGCGTATGAGGTTTTCCAGGTCGTAGTCGAGCAGAAGTGTGCTCAGCTGCTCCGTCTTGCGGTCGTACATCCCGCATTGCTCAAGGCATTGCGCGAGCACCTGCCGGATCTTGTTGAGGGTGGCGGGGCTCCAGGTGGCGACGCGCTCATCTTGGGCGCGCAGGCCCTCGAGGAACGCGGCGATCTCCGCCTTTTCCAGGCGCATGTCGAGCATGGAGAATTTGCCCGCCACGGCGCAGGTCATGAAGTCCCAAACCAGGCGGTTGTCGCGCATGAGGGCGTAAAGGTTCGCCTGCCTGAGCTGCTCGGTGGTGCCGCGCGCGATGAGGTGGGTCAGGCGGTCGCGCCGATCCGGGTCGCTCGAGAGCGCGTCGAGCCTGCGCGCGCAGGCACGCGCAATGGAGCCGACCTCGCGCTCGGTGGGGTATTGGAACAGGTTGTTTTCGAGGATATGCGCGGCGAGGGCGCGGGTGTCGAGGAGCGCAGGGTCCTCGAGGCGCAGGCGCGCGACCGTGCGGGTCTCGTCGACGAGCCACTGCTCGCGCGTGATGGAGCCGCGGTAGGTGACGGGGGCACTCATGGGCGGCCCCCGCTCGTGCATGCCGCGCCGCGGGCGCGAAGGGTCTTGCCTGCGGGAGGCGCGCCGCCCGCCGCCGTGCTAGTTAGGCGTGCTGGGGGGTTCTCAGAAACGAGGTATCAAACGTTCGCATGATGATGGTCACGCTGCGCACCCCAATCGTTGGTCGTCGGCATACATGGGTATCAGTGTAGCCCAAACGGCACCCGTTCCGGCCCCACTGCTCACCGCAAGAGACTAACGGTTCGTTCGGACAAAAAAAACGCCCCGCACCCTGGATGTTCCCATGCGGACAATTGGTTGACCGTTCGCGGGGTGCGTCGGGGCCTTCTGCGCACGTGCTATCCTGAATTGGTTACACCTCAACACGAAGGGACCCGTCATGTTGACCGATATCGAGATCGCGCATTCCGTCGAGCCGTGGCCGATCCAGCAGGTGGCCGAGGCCGCCGGTGTGGATGCCAAGCACCTGATCCCCTACGGCTTCGACAAGGCCAAGGTTGACTACTCGCTGCTCAACGAGCCGAGCGACCACGAAGCCAAGCTCGTTCTCGTGACCGCCATCAACCCCACGCCCGCCGGCGAGGGCAAGACCACCACGACCATCGGACTCGCCGACGCGCTGCGCCGCCGCGGCGTGAAGAGCGCGGTCGCCCCTGCGCGAGCCCTCGCTCGGCCCCGTGTTCGGCGTCAAGGGCGGAGCGGCGGGCGGCGGATACGCCCAGGTCATTCCCATGGAGGACATCAATCTGCATTTCACCGGCGACTTCCATGCCATCGGCGCCGCCAACAACCTGCTTGCCGCGATGCTGGACAACCACATCCAGCAGGGCAACGCGCTCGGTATCGACGTCAAGCGCATCACCTGGAAGCGCGTCGTCGACATGAACGACCGCCAGCTCCGCCATGTCATCGACGGCATCGGCGGCAAGGCCCAGGGCGTCCCGCGCGAGGATGGCTTCGACATCACCGTCGCGTCCGAGGTCATGGCGATCCTGTGCCTGTCGACCTCCATTTCCGACCTCAAGCAGCGCCTCGGCGAGATCGTGGTCGGCTATACCTACGCCGGCGAGCCGGTGCGCGCTCGCCAGCTCAAAGCGCAGGGCGCCATGGCAGCGCTGCTCAAGGACGCGCTCAAGCCCAACCTGGTGCAGACGCTCGAGCACACGCCCGCCTTCGTCCACGGAGGCCCGTTTGCGAACATCGCCCACGGGTGCAATTCCGTCATGGCGACCCGCATGGCCATGCGTTTTGGCGATGTGGCCATTACCGAGGCGGGCTTTGGCGCGGATCTGGGCGCCGAGAAGTTCCTCGATATCAAGTGCCGCATGACGGGCATCCGTCCGAGCGCCGTCGTGGTCGTGGCGACCGCGCGCGCCCTCAAGTACAACGGAGGCGTCGCAAAGGCCGATCTCAACGAGGAGAACCTCGAGGCGCTCAAGGCCGGCATGCCCAACCTGCTCCGTCATGTGGATAACATCCAGAGCGTCTACGGTCTGCCCTGCGTGGTCGCCATCAATCGCTTCCCCTCCGACACCCAGGCGGAGCTCGACCTGATCGCCTCCGAGTGCGAGAAGCTCGGCGTGAACGTCCGTCTGTCCGAGGTATGGGCCAAAGGGCGGCGAGGGCGCACTTGAGTTGGCGGACGAGGTGATGCGCCTAGTTGAAGAGCCGAGCGACCTTCGTTTTGCCTATGAAGATGGTGCGGATATCGCCGACGCCCTCGAGTCGATTGTGACCAAGGTGTACCGTGCCGATGGCGTCGATTTCACGCCGGCGGCAAAGCGTCAGCTTGCAGAGCTTCGAGCCAACGGGTTCGGCAATCTTCCCGTCTGCGTGGCGAAGACCCAGTACTCCTTCACGGATCAGGACAAGCTGCTCGGTGCGCCCGAGGGGTTCCGCATCACCGTCCGCGAACTCAAGGTGAGCGCCGGCGCGCATTTCGTGGTCGCGCTCACGGGCAACGTGCTCACCATGCCGGGGCTTCCCAAGGTGACCGCAGCCGAGAATATCGATGTGGATGACGACGGCGTCATCACCGGCCTCTTCTAAGGATCTCTATGGCATTGCGTATCGATGGAAAACGTCTGGCCGCCGATGTGCGCGCTCGCGCCGCGGCGGAGGTTGCGGAGCTTGCCGCCCGGGGATTCCCTGCGGGCTCGCCGTGGTGTTGGTGGAGACGACCAGGGCTCCGCAACCTACGTCCGCGCCAAGTTGCGCGACTGCGAGCAGTGCGGCATACCGTCGCGCGACTTCAAGCTTCCCGAGCAGACGACGCAAGACGAGCTCATGGAGCTCGTGCGCACGCTGAATGACGACCCGGGCATCGCCGGCATCCTCGTCCAGATGCCCTTACCGCGCCACCTGGACGCGGAGGCGGTCGTCGCCGCGATCGACCCCACCAAGGACGTCGACGGATTTCACCCCGAGAACCTCGGCAGGCTCGTTCGCGGCCTTCCCGGCCTGCGGCCCTGCACCCCGGCGGGCATCATGGAGATGCTCGATGCCTACGGCATCGACCCGGCGGGCAAAAACGCGGTCATCGTGGGCCGTTCGTCGATCGTGGGCAAGCCCATGTCCCTCATGCTGCTCGCCCAAAACGCGACGATCTCCGTGGCGCACTCGCACACCGATCCGCGAGCTCGCCCGCATCTGCCAGAGCGCGGACATTCTCGTAGCCGCTTGCGGCATCCCCAAGATGATCAAGGGTCCGTGGATCAAGCCCGGCGCCGCGGTCATCGACGTCGGAATGGATCGCGATGAGGGCGGCAAGCTGTGCGGCGATGTCGATTTCGACTCGGCGGGCTCGTCGCCGGCGCCATCACGCCCGTTCCCGGCGGCGTCGGGCCCATGACGCGCGCGATGCTCATGAGCAACGTCGTCATGGCGGCAAAAATGCAGCATGGACTGATGTAGCGGTCCGCGGGCGATCCCGGCGGCGGGGCGTTCGAGTAGTCGGCAACCGTTCTTTGCCCCAGCCGCTCGCCGCGGCTTGCTCGCGACCGCGCGCCGCGCCGGTTCGCCTCGCGTCTTGAGTCCGCTCGGCTGGGTACACTGCCCTTAATGGATATTCGTCTTCAAAGGAGGATGCATGGCCTGCACGACGATATTGGTGGGAAAGAACGCGAGCTACGACGGGTCGACGATCGTGGCGCGCAACGAGGATTCGCCGAACGGTCAATTCGAGCCGAAGAAGATGCAGGTGGTGCATCCCGAGGATCAGCCGAAGACCTACACGAGCGTGTTGTCGCACGTGACGTTCGAGTTGCCCGACAACCCTATGCGCTATTCGAGCGTTCCCGATGCCCCTGTCCGGTCATGGCATCTGGGCTGCCGCCGGCTTCAACACGGCGAACGTGGGCATGAGCGCGACGGAGACCATCACGAGCAACGAGCGCGTCCGCGGCGCCGACCCGCTCGTGGACTACGTGCCCGCCAAGGGCGTCGAGGGCGAGGAGGGCTACGTCCCTGCCACTCCCGGCGGCCTGGGCGAGGAGGACTTCGTGACGGTGGTCCTGCCGTACGTGCGCACCGCGCGCGAGGGCGTGCAGCGCCTTGGCGCCCTGCTCGAGCAGTACGGCACCTACGAGATGAACGGCATCGCGTTCTCCGACGAGGACGAGATCTGGTGGCTCGAGACCATCGGCGGCCATCACTGGATTGCCAAGCGTGTGCCGGATGACGTCTATGTGACCATGCCGAACCAGCTCGGTATCGACGAATTCGACCTGCTGGATGCCGAGGGCGAGCAGGTCGAGCACATGGCGAGTCCCGATTTGCGCCAGTGGATGGCCGAGAACCACCTGAACCTCACCAACACGAGCCGTCTCGAGCCCGAGGACATCTTGGACGAGGAGTTCTTCGACGATGACCTCGACGATATGGATGAGGAGGAGGCCGATGCGTACGAGGAGTACATGGCCGACCTCATGGATCTCATCGCGGACGTGCGCGAGGGCATGCTCTCGGGTGAGATCTTCAACCCGCGCGAGGCCTTTGGCTCGCACAGCGACAGCGACCATGTCTACAACACGCCGCGCGCCTGGTACATGCAGCGCTGCCTCAACCCGCATGACGGTTGGGACGGGGAGGACGCCGCATTCGGCCCGGAGGACGATGATATTCCGTGGAGCCGCGTGCCCGAGCGCAAGGTGACCATCGAGGACGTCAAGTACGTGCTCTCGGCCCACTATCAGGGCACGGCCTACGACTGCTATGGATCCAAGGGCACCGCGGCCAGCCGCAACGCCTATCGACCCATCGGCATCAACCGCAACAGCCAGCTCGCGGTGCTGCAGATTCGCCCGTACGTGCCCGAGCCCCTGCGCTGCATCCAGTGGATGGCGTTCGGCTCCAATGTGTTCAATGCGCTTGTGGGGCTCTATGCCAACGTCGATGCGTTCCCCGAGTACCTCTCAACACCACCGACCGCGTGACCACCGAGAGCTTCTATTGGGCCAACCGCGTCATCGCGGCGCTTGCCGACGCGCGCTTCCATGAGACGGGCGCCAAGGTCGAGTCCTATCAGGAGAAGATCGGCGCGCTCGGCCATAAGATGTTGCGCGAAACGGATCGAGCGGTCGCGGGCCTTGCCGAGGCGGATATCCCCGCGGCGCTTGCCAAGGCCAACGACGACCTGTGTGCCGAGCTCAAGGACCAGACGGAAAAGCTGCTCTCAAGCGTGCTCTACACCACGAGTTGCGCCATGGGGAACGGCTTTGCCATGTCCGACAACGAGCGCTAGTCGTTGCCGGACGAACGAGGGGCTTGCGGTGCGGGCGACTGCTGCCATTTGGCTGCGCCGCGCGCCGCCGCCCACGTGGGTACAAGGGGTTCATCGAGGGGCGCCCACGGCGCCGCATAGGAACAAGGAGGGTCAGCATGACCACAAAATTCGAAGAGCTCGTCAACGGCATGGTGAACGTCAGCTTTGGCGCTGCGGCGATGACGGCGGAGCGCGGCAAGGAGATCCTGGACGGCCTGAATGCCCGCGGTGAAGAGGTCCTGCGCGACCTCAGCGCCCGCGGTGAGCAGGTTCGCCACGATCGTCAGACCCCTGATTTCGCGCGCTCCATGTCCGATATCTTCGAGCAGGCCGGGGAACGTTCTCCGATGTGACCGAGCGCTTGAGCGAGCAGGGGGCCACGGCTGCCGAGCGCGTGCTCGATGAGCTCATCCTTGCGCGCGTGCGCCTGCTCACCAAGACGGAGCGCGTCGACTTCATGGCCCATGTTCGCGATCTGGTCGATTCTGTCGACGATGACACGGTGACCGTTGAGGTTGAGGATGCGGTCGTGGTGGATGCAGAGCCCACCGCCGATGAGGCCCAGGGCGAGTAGGGACGAACGGCACGCATGACGAACGAAACGGAGCAGGAACGGGTATCGCGCGGAACCCCCGCGTCCAAGGCGGCATCACGGCCCTTGAGCCCTGAGGACACGGTGAACCTGGAGGGCGTCGAAGAGGCCCTGCGCACGTCGTGGCGCGCCCCGCGAGCCGTCGACCTGTTCCCTGAGGAGCCTGAGGCCATGGCTCCCTCCGAGGAATTCAAGCTGTCCTCGGAGGGGCGCCGCAAGCGCATAGGAGAGATTTTCAATATCGCGCGGAAGTACGAGGCGTGGCACAATATCACGCCCCGTCGCTTGCGCCGCCTGCTCGAGGAGCTCGGCCCCATGTTCGTCAAGATGGGGCAGATTCTGGCGAATCGTTCGGAGATCTTGCCGCAGGAGTATTGCGATGAGCTGCGCCGCCTGCGCTCAATGTCGAGCCGGTTCCGTTTGCCGTGGTGAACGAGTGCCTGGTCGCCGAGTATGGTAGGCCGCTCAACGAGATCTTCTCCCATATTGACCGCAAGCCCCTGGGTAGCGCCTCGCTCGCCCAGGTGCATCGCGCCACGCTCGTGACGGGCGAGGACGTGGCCGTTAAGGTGCAGCGCCCCGGTGCGCAGCAGGTTATGGCACAGGACATCGATATCATCCGCTCGATCGTGCGCCATGCATCGCGCTTTGTCAAAACCGATCAGTTCATCGACCTCAAGGGCGTGGTGGAGGAGCTGTGGCAATCGTTTCGCGAGGAGACGAACTTCCTCATGGAGGCGCGCAACCTCGACGACTTCCACCGGTTCCATGAGGGTTCCTCGTCCATCTCGTGCCCGCGGTCGTATTTGCCGTATTGCACCGAGCACATCGTGGTCATGGACTACGTCGACGGTATTTCCATCGCCGATCCCAAGGCCCTCGAAGAAGCGGGGTACAACCTCAAGAAGGTCGGCGCCGCCATCGTGGACGACTACGCCACGCAGGTTCTCGACGACGGCTTTTTCCATGCCGACCCGCATGCGGGAAACATCATTCTCAAGGACGGAGTGGTGTACTTCATCGACCTCGGGATGGTCGGCCGCATGTCGAGCCATGACCGCGGCATCGTGAAGGACATGGTGTATGCCGTCGCATCGGGTGATGTCCCCAAGCTCAAGGACTCCCTCATGCGTTTCGCCGTGACGCGCGGCGACTCGTCCGAGCTCGATCACTCGACGTTCCTCACCGACCTCGACTTTATCATCGCGGATTTCGCCTGCCTCGACTTGGGCGACTTGGACATCGGCGAGTTCCTCACCTCGCTCATCAACCTGGCGCGTAAAAAAACGATGTCGAGCTGCCGAGCGTGGTGACTATTTTTCGCGCGCGGCATGGTCACGCTCGAGGGCCTGCTCACCGAGTACATGCCCGATGTGAACATGATCGAGATCATCACCGACCACATCAAGCATGAAAAGAGCTCATATCAACGGGCGCGTGAGGCGTCCAAGGAGCTTGCCGGTGCGTCATATCGAGCGCTCAAAGGGGCATTTGGAAATGGCAGAGCAGCTTGGCCTTGCATCTCGGATGCTCACGCGCGGCCAGCTCAAGATCAACGCCCAGGTGCTCGGCAGCGAGCAGGTCCTGCGCCATGTGGGCGGCATCGTGGATCGCATGTCCATGGCCATCGTCATCGCGGGCCTCTTCATCGGGTCCTCGGTGGTCTACTACGCCAAGATCGAGCCGGTCATCTTTGGCATCCCAGTTATCGGGTTCTTGGGGTATGCGAGCGCCCTGTTCCTGGCGCTTGGGCTGGGACGTGATTTGGCGCAACGGGCACGGGAAGAAGTGATACGCGGGGCCGCAGTTCGCCCGATCCGGGTGTGAGGTCCGGCGCTCGAGCAGTCCTGCTCGCACGAAGGCTCACATCTTCAACCCAGCAAATGGGTGCGGCGCATGGAGCTTGCGGTGGGTCTCACATCCGGTTTGGCCGTCCGAGATGGCGGGCATAAGGTCGTCTGCTCAGACAGTCCTGCTCGCACGAATGCCCCATGTCTTCGACCCCGACAAACAGTCCGCTGGACTGTTTGACGTGCGGAACTCGCAGGGGGCTTTACACCCGCCATCTCGGACTGCGGTAACCGGGTTGACGAAGGGGCGCTTGAGTGGCTGAACGCCTTTCATGTCCCTTAGAGTTGCGTCACCGAAGGTGCCTGCTTGGGCTACCGTCTCGATGGACGTGCGATGAGGATCTCGGCGTCTACGGTTATGCGGGTGGGGCATCGAGGTCGAGAGACTGGGCGTCCATGCCAAAGGTCACGGGGCTCATACGGGCGAGGTCGCGTGCGAGCTCACGCGTGACGGCGCTTGTCTGAGTCGTTCGCGTGCGTCCCGCGAGGTCCATGTGACGCGTGAGATGCTCGGCGACGCCGTGGTCCTGCACGTCGACGTGAGAGAGGTTGCACCCGGCGAGTTGACGGAGTTCATACATGTGCCCAGGCGCGGGAACGACCTTTACCAGTGCGCCGTTCGGCTTGAGAATGCGCTGGAACTCGGCGTAATTTGCGGGCGTGAAGACGTTCAGGATGATGTCCACGGAATGGTCTTGCATCGGCATGTTCGCCAAGTCCGCTACAAGCCAGCGCTCGGCACCGCCGCCGCGGGCGGCGCAACGGACGGCGTCTTTGGCGATGTCGATGCCGATGCACGTGCCGCCCAGCCTCGACGCGACGGCTTTGAGGTGGGAGCCCTCTCCGCACCCCGCATCGATGATAACGGGGTTCTCTGACAGGTTGAGATCCTCAAGCGCCTGGATGAGCGCCTCGTTCAGGGGCGCGGTAGTACCCGGCCTCCATGACGCGCTGGCGACTCGCGAAGAACGCCTCGTCGTATCCCTTTGAGAGCTCCTTGCTGGGGGATGAGGTTGAGAAAGCCCTTAGACGAGATCGCGAAGTCGTGACCGTGCGTACAGCGCACGGAGCACGCCGTAGCATGCAGGGGTTCACCGCAAAGCGGGCAGCGCAGCAGATGTGCGATGTCCAGGTGTTTTTGAATGCCGGGGCGCGCCATGGTCTACAGCAGCTTCTCGAACGCGACGCGCAACGGGTCGGCCTCTCCCTCGTAGGGGAGTGTGATGACGCCGCAGCGCTGGTAGCCGAGCTTCTGCACAAGCCCCTGCAGCGGAAGGTTGCGCTCGTGCGTGTCGATGCGCATGCTCTTGGCGCCGTGCTCGCGCGCGATGCGTTCGCACTCCTCGAACATGAAGGACATGACGCCCTGATGCGCCGCAGCCCTGCTCACCGCGCAGCGATGAATCACGCCGTACGTCGGGGAGCTCGATGAGGAATCGGTGAGCCATGCGCCGTCGATCGTGTCGTAGGTCTCATCGCCGGTAAAGGAAAGCGCCAGTGTGCCCACGAGGGCTCCGTCGGCAGACTCGGCTACGTAGGCCGCACCGTGCTCGATGTCCTCCGCGATGTCGATGCGGTTGGGGTATTCCCCCTGCCATTGCGGGATGTCGAGCTCCGCAAGCGCGGCCTTGCCGTCGGTCAGGCATGCCTCGGCGGCAACGATATCCGCTTTCGTTGTGGGGCGAACAACTAGCTCCATACGATGCTCCCATTTCTGTCGCGGTCTACATGCTGTAAACGCGTATACTCTCTTGTAGTGCGCGAGGTGTGCCCATCGCCCCCATCCAAAAAGGAAGGGGGTGGTCGTAGTGTCTGAAGCGATTTTACTTCTCGCGATCGTTACCGTCCTGGTGATTGTCGCTAAAAAGCCTGATGGTCTTCTTGCATAAAACGACTCCGGGCCGCCCTGCCAGACGACCCGGAGTCTGAGTGCGAGACGCTTAGCGTTTCCACCGGCCCCTGTTGTCAGCGTTAAAGAGGGTGAGCCTCGCGTACTGTCCTTACATCATAACACATCGCCGTTGACGTCACTGAGCGGTCTGTTAGAACTGCGAGGGGTGCTTCTCGAAGAAGTCGAAGCGCGGCGGCAGTGCCTTGACGGCATGCTTGCCCGGCTGCTCGCCCAACTCGGACACAAGCTCGTCGTTCGTCTTAAAGATGTTGTCCCAGCTAAAAAGAAGACCTCGGGGGCGACGGCGAAGTGCTCGCAGATCTTCTCGCAGCCCGCGGGCACGATGCCGTGCATGAGGACGGTGGCCGCGCGCAGCTGGTGGAACGCGTCGACAAGCGCCTGCGTCATGGCGGAGTCCGCCTCGGCGCCCTCGGCGTTCTTGGCACCCCTTGGAGGCATCGCTCCAACGCTTGTTGGCGGCGCGCAGGTAGTCGTCGCACACGGCGAGCGCGCGGTGCAGCTCAAAGGTGTGCATGGCCTGCTCGAACGCGATAATGGCCTGCTCGGTCTCAGCAACGACGGCCTCGCTCAGGGCACCGGCGGGGATGCAGCCGTTGCGGTAAGCGGCCCTCGTCGCCCTCCTTGACGGCGACGCCGTAGAAGCAGCTGCGGGCCAAGCGGTTGAACACGCCAGTCAGCAGCGCGCTCTCCTTAAGGGCGGGGTCGATAACGCGCTTGTCGTCGCAGGCGCGCACCTCGTTGCCGTCCTTGTCCTTGCCGGTCACACGCGTGTCATATGCCTTAGGGCTAAAGCTCACCGGCTTCTCGGACAGGCCGAGCGACAGCCAGTGCGCACGCATCTGCTCGCAGGCGTGTAGTGGTTGAGCAGGTCGTCGTGCGCGGCGGGGGAGGCGTCTGCGAGGACGAGCTGGCCTTTTTGCCCATGTAGAGCAGGTGGTAGCAGGCGCTGACAGGATTGCTGCATGTTCCAATCAAGCGCCTTCCACATGCCGGACTGCGCCACGCAGTAGAAATAGATGTTGTCCTGGCCGATGAACTGGTAGACGCGGGCGTCCTCGCTGGCCCACCAGTCGCGCCAGTCAAGGGTGGAGTGCGTATAGGCGGGCTCGTCCATAATCATGGCGGGGGCGTCGCTCGTGAGCTCGGCGTCCTCGACGGCAGTCGGGGCGAGTTCGGAGGATCCGCGCCCTCCTCGGCGGCTTGGCGGCGTCGCGTGCGAGCACGGCGCGGGTGAAGCTGATGGGCGCCCACAGGCTCTCGGGCCACACCCACGCGGTGAGGTCGTGGCACCCGTCGATGTCGGGCACGGGAACGCCCCACTCGATGTTGCCCGTGATGCGGAAGGGTACGAGCGCCTTGCCGGAGCGGAAGCGCACACCGGCGCGGTTGAGGACCTCATGCGCCTCGTCGCGCTCGCGCCAGGTGGGGAAGACCACCGTGAAGGAACCCTTGTTGCCCTCGGCTTCGATGACCTCATGGGTAGGAAGCTCGCCGCGCACGGCCTCGAACTCATCGCGGAACTTGACCTGGATGAACAGGCGCGGCGCGTCGAGCCACTCCTCCATGGTCTTGGAGACCACGGAGCGAACCGTGGGGTCGGCGGCAAGGCGCTCGGTGTGCTCGCGCATGAACTCCGTGTAGGAGGGCAGGTCGAAAGTACAGGTTGTCGACGGGCACGAGCTCGGGGGTCTCGCCCGTGAGCTGCGCTCTTGGGCGCGATGAGCTCCTCGGGCTCAAACTGGTGACCCAGGTCGCACTCGTCCGCATAAGCCTTCTCGGACTTGCAACCCTGGATGGGGCAGTGGCCCATTACCTGGCGGCCGTTGAGGAACTGGCCGGCGGCCGGGTCAAAGAACTGCTTGGTGGTGAGCTTGGTGAGCTTGCCCTGCTCGTGCAGGCGCTCGATAATCTCGGCGGTCACGCGCTCATGGATGTGCACGGCGGGCTCAAGGGCGCTGCCGGCGTACAGGTCGCAGGACACGCCGAAGCTCGCCAGGTCGGTCTCCTGGCTGTCGTGGTTCTCGCGGACGTAATCGGAGATGTGCTTGTCGTAGCCATCCGTCTCGCGGCGCTTGCGGTAGCTCTCCATGATGGGCGAGCCGTAGCAGTCGGTGCCCGAGGTGAAGATGACGTTCTCGCGGCCCAGACGGTCGCGCAGGAAGCGGGCGAAGAAGTCGGCCGGGACAAAGACGCCGCCAACGTGGCCAAAGTGAAGACCCTTGTTGCCGTAGGGCTCGCCGGCGGTAACGATGGCGCGGCGAGGCCAAGAGGGGCGGTCGGCGCGGGTGAGCTGTGCTGTCATAGCTATCCTTCTTTCGGCTGCGATCCCAGTCGTTGATGCGTGTGTTGCGGCAGGCGGGTCGGTGCCATCGTGAGGCGGTTTCCGGCACCCGCTGTCCAAATGTAACCTCACATTATCGCACAGGTGTCCGCTCGAGACGCTACACTTGGGTGCATGAGAAAAATAGGGGACATACACGTGTTTGAGGACGAGCCGTTCTTGCGTTTTGCGCGGAGGGCCTCGGGCCTCGTTGTGCTTGGCGGAGTGCCTCGCGGCGGCGTTGTGGGGGGCGCGGCCATGAGCGCGCTGCATGCCGTGGCGGGTGCACCTGTCGTGCCCTTTGCGCTGGGGGGCCATGTTTGGCGAGTGGGGCAATCGCCTCTTGGGGGTCGAAGGGGGTCAGGGCTTCACAGTGTGGTGGTGGGTCCTGCTCGTCGCCGTGTCGGCGGCGTCGTTCGCGCTCCACGAATTGGTGCACGCGTTCTTCTTTAAGCAGTACGCGCCTCCCGGCACGCGCGTGACGTTCGGCTCCAATCTGGGGATGGGAATGCTGTACGCGAGCGCGGAGGGCGTCGTGTACGGGCGCGCCCAGTACCTGACGATCGCCCTCGCCCCGAGCGTCGTGGTGACCTTGCTGCTCATGGCGGTGGGCCTGGGGCTCAGGTGGCCGCTTTGGACCATCCTCGTGGTCGTTGTGCACCTTTCCGGATGCACGGGCGATTGGGGGTATGTGCGGGCGATCGTTCGCAATCCGGCCATCGCCTTTTGCGAAGACACGTCTTATGGCGTGGCGTTCTATGCGGAAGGGCGCGCCGATGCTGATCGCGGGCCCGGCGCGCACCTCGATCTCGTCGATGACGGCGCGACCGTCGCGCCCCTCGGTCCCACCGGCGATTGCAGGTCCGCCGGGCACGTCGGTTGCTCCATCGATGACTGCGGTCCGCAATCCGCGAGCGAGTGCGGATGTGCCTTTGGGGTTTGATCGCGCCGGCGCCGCCGGGACTGTCGACGTTGCTGCCATCGATCCCGTCGATTCCGTCTGCGCCGCCACCGATGTTGCGTCCGCCGCGGGCGCTGCCGATGTTGACGCCACCGCCGATGTCATCGCCGCAATCGCCGGCGCTACCGCCGCTGCTGCCGATGCAGATCCTTCCGCATCGTGCGGCGCTCACGGCTTTACCGTTGTTGAGGGAGGACGTCGCCCATGACGCCGTTGTTGCTGCATGCGTGCTGCGCCCCGTGCTCGCTCGAGCCGGTGCGGCTGCTGGTCGAAGAGGGCTTTGCGCCCACCATCTGCTGGACCAATCCGAACATCCAGCCCGTTGCCGAGCATGATCGCCGCCTGGAGGAGCTGCGCCGCTGGACGGCGGACATGCACCTGCCCCTCATCGAGGCGGGTGACGATCGCGCCCGTTGGGACGCTGCCGTGGCGCCGCTTGGGGCCGATCGAGAGCGCCGATGCCGAGCCTGCTACGCGCTTCGCCTTGCCGAGGCGTGCCGCGTGGCCGAGCGCGAGGGGATAGGCCACATCGCGACCACGCTCGCCGTCTCGCCTTACCAGCTGCTCGACACCTGCAACGACGTGCTGGGAGAGGCTCGCGGCGGCCCACGGCCTCACGCCCGTCGTGCGCGATTTTCGCCCGTGGTATCCGCAGGCCACGCAGCGCTCGCGCGAGCTGGGTATGTATCGTCAGAACTACTGCGGCTGCCGCTTCTCCGCGGCGGAGGCGGCGCTCGACCGCGCTCGATTGCGCGAGGAGCGCAAGGCGGCAAAAAGAGGCCGCCCGCAAGTCGAAGGCATAGCCTCCACAGGGCTGCGCTATCATGGACGGCTGTTCTGCGTTGATATGAAAGGTGGCACCATGCGCACCGACGATTTCGATTACAACCTGCCCGACGAGCTGATCGCCCAGGCACCCGCGGAGCCCCGCGATTCGTGTCGGCTGCTCGTGCTCAATCGCGAGCTCGAGGGCGGCCCCGCCCGTGCCGCGGACGCCATCGCGCTGGCGCACGGCGGATCGGTCGAACATCGCCATTTCTACGACATCATCGACTATATTGAGCCCGGCGACGTGCTCGTGGCCAACCAGACGCGCGTCATGCCCGCCCGCCTCATCGGCAAAAAGCCCACGGGTGGCGTCGCCGAGACGCTGTTGCTCCGCCGCCGTGAGGACATCGACGCCCTCGGGGCACGTGTGGGAGTGCCTGGTGAATCCCGGCAAGCGCCTCAAGCCGGGCAATGTGGTCGAGTATCGCGCCGGCGGCTTGTTGGCCTCCGAGGGCTCGCCGGTGGTCCTGCGCGCCGAGATCGTCGACTTCGTGGACGACTCCAAGGGCGGACGCCTCGTGCGCTTCGAGCCCGTGGGCGCCAACGAGCAGGGCGAGCCCCGCACGCTCGACGAGGCCATCCATGCTGCCGGCCACGTGCCGCTGCCGCCCTACATTACCGATTACGAGGGCGATCCTGAGAAGTACCAGACCGTCTACGCCATGAAGGAGGAGCACTCGGCTGCCGCTCCCACCGCGGGTCTGCACTTCACGCCCGAGTTGATCGAGCGCATCAAGGCCAAGGGTTGCGGTTGGGCGACCGTCGAGCTCGAGGTGGGCATCGACACCTTCCGCTTGGTGGAGGAGGACGACCCTACGCAGCACGTCATGCACACCGAGCGCTACCACGTGTCGCAGGAGGTCGTCGATGCCGTGCATAAGGCGAAGGCCGAGGGGCACCGCGTGATCGCCGTCGGCACCACCGCAGTGCGTTCGCTCGAGAGCGCATGGGACGCGAATACCGCGGCGAGCGTGCCCCCGTGACCGCCCGCGGGTTCGAGGGCCGCGAGGACGGTGCCGATATGTGCGGTGCGGGCGACATCGTGACTCGCGAGGACGCGACCACCAATCTCTATCTCATGCCGGGATCGACCTATCACGTGGTCGATGCCCTCATCACGAACTTCCATGTGCCGCGTTCCACGCTCATGATGCTCGTCTCCGCGCTTGCCACCCGCGACCAGGTGATCGACGCCTACGAGGAGGCCGTGCGCGAGAGCTATCGCTTCTTCAGCTTTGGCGACGCCATGCTGATCGAGTAGCCTCGCCGCGCGGCATGCGCCGATCTATGGGCGACTGCCATCCGGTGTCGCAGCGCGATGGGGCTGTCCCCATGGCGGCGCGCGTTGCGTCCTGTCGACCGAATGCAACCGCCTGCCGGCTAAAACATGCCGTCTACCGGATAGTGGCATGCCGCGTGCAAGACCAGTGCGCATGCGGGCATAAGCGGGATGTACTAAAAGAGTCGCAACGTTACCGCGACCGAGACGGGAGGTGTGTCCGATGGGTTGTGAGGATATAGCAGCGTTCGGGCCCGCCGCTTGCGATACCGAGATCGGTTAGATGCGCAAACGAGCGAGTGCTCCGTTGTAGTTCCACCGGTTGGTTGGTAAGACGATCGTTGAGGGACGCACCGGCGGGCTCGATGAATTGGATAGCCCCATCCCAGCGGAAAGAGAAAGTGGGCGAGTCCACCGTAGGATTTGAAAAAAAGGCGGCGGCATCGCGAGGAGCGGTGCCGCCGCCTTTGTTGCTTTTGAGGTGCCGGGCATTGGGCGCGTTCGCCATGGGGCACGGGTGGATAAGGGCTGTAGGGGCTGGGGAACGTTGGCGGTTATGGGCGCAGGAGTCATGGGGTGAATGCGCCCTTGCTGGTCGACTGGGCGTCTCGACGCCCCGCCCGCCGAAGGCGGGGTATCTGACCGGTCTCTTTCGGGTACGCTAGCCTTGTCAGCAAAAGATGGCTTACAGGTGCCATTTACAGAATGGAGCCCCATGACCGATACGCCCATGAACCACGTCGCTGCTTCCGACCCAGCCGTCGCCTCCGCCATAGCCGGGGAGCTCGACCGTCAGCGTGACACCATCGAGCTCATCGCCTCCGAAAACTTCACGAGTCCCGCGGTGCTCGAAGCCGTGGGCAGCGTGCTCACGAACAAGTACGCAGAGGGCTACCTCGTCGGCTACTAGACACGGGAGGATCGTCGTGCGAGCTGTCGGATGTCGGCGAACGTGCAGCCGAGCGCCTTCGTCGGTCGGGAGGATCTTGGGCATGAGCTTAGATCTCACGCATCGGCAGCCCGGTCAACTTCTCGGGCAAGCTGTACCGCTTTGTGCCCTACGGCCTTGACCTTGAGACCGAGGTCATCGACTACGAGGCGGTCGAGCGCCTCGCCGCCCGTACGGAGCGCCCCGCGCTGATCGTCGCGGGCGCCTCGGCGTACCCGCGCGTCATCGACTTTGAGCGCATGGCCGCCATCGCCCACGGCGTGGGCGCGCGCCTTATGGTGGACATGGCCCATATCGCCGGCCTCGTGGCCACGGGGCCCACCCTTCGCCCGTGCCGCATGCGGATATCGTGACCTCCACGAGCCATAAGACGCTGCGCGGCCCGCGCGGCGGGTTCATCCTCACCAACGATGAGGACCTTGCCCGCGCCATCGACAAGGCAGTGTTTCCGGGGACGCAGGGCGGGCCGCTCATGCACGTGATCGCGGGCAAGGCAGTGGCGTTTGGGAGGCGCTGAGCCCGAGCTTCTCCGTGTACATCGACCGTGTGGTCGAGAACTTGGTGTCGGGCGGAACGGACAACCATCTGTGCCTGGTCGACCCCACCCCCGCGGACGTGACGGGCAAAGATGCCGAGCACCTGCTTGACGAGGTCGGCCTCACGGTGAACAAGAACGCGATTCCGGCGAGCCCCGTTCCCCGTTCGTGACGAGCGGTATTCGCGAGGATCCGCGGCGGGCACCACGCGTGGCTTTTCCGCCGAGGAGTTCCGTGAGATCGGCGGGCTTATCGCGCAGGTTGTGTTCCATACGGATGACGAGGCGGTCGGCGCTCGCGTGCGCGCACGAGTTGAGGAACTGCTCGCCGCGCACCCGCTCTATCCCGAGCTCGGCTGACGTCTCGAGCGAATCGACATGATCATCTGGAGTGTGTCGATTCGCTTCTGTCAAGAAAAATACTGTTGACGTTGCCATTTTGACGGCTGTATGGTTTATGACATGTTCAGTCACTGCCGACATATCTTCTGGCTTGTGGTGCGTCGCGACCTCCATACGTTCCGCGGGGAGGCCGTGCGGCCGGGTGCCACGCCCACCATGCGGTCGTGTTCGCTGATTTGATGCGAGCGCCGGTGATGTCCGGCTGGCGGGGGCATCGCGCCTCGTCGCACCTGGGGCTTTAAACCCTGTACCCATAGTAAGAATCAATTAAACGCAGAGCGCCGTCGCGTGCACCGTCTTTACCCGGTGCACGCGACGGCGTGTGCCCCGGCGCGCATCGCCGCGGGGAGAGGAGTGCGCCGCATATGTCGCAAGCTGTATCAAAACCGCGCGTCGAGAGGGACGCGGTGGTCATCGTGGGGGTCATCACCCTCGGCGCGTTCGTGTCGCTGTTCAACCAGACCGTCATGGCGCCGGCGCTGCCCGCGCGCTCATGCGCGAGTTCGAGGTCACGGCCGGCACCGCTCAATGGGTGACGACCATCTACATGCTCATCTCGGGCATCATGGTGCCGATCTCGGGGTACTTCATGGACAAATACCCCACGCGCAAGCTGTTCTTCCTGTCCATGGGTCTGTTCGTGGCGGGAACGGTGCTGTGCGCCCTGTGCCCGAGCTACTGGTTCCTCATCGCCGGCCGCGTGGCACAGGCTGCGGGCGCGGGCATTCTCATGCCGCTCGTGGGTACCGTCCCGCTGCTGGTGTTCCCGGTCGAGCTGCGCGGTACGGCCATGGGCGTGGCCGGCATCGTCATGGCGGCGGGCCCGCCGTGGGCCCGGTGCTCGGCGGGCTGGTGATCGACGCATGGGGCTGGCGCCCGATGTTCCTGATCATCGCCGCCCTGGCGTTCGCGATCATGGTGCTCGGCATCCCGCTCATGAAAAACGTGGGAACGTTGAAGGACCCCAAGCTCGATATCGCCTCGGTGGTGCTGTCCACCATCGCCTTCGGTGGCTTGCTGTTCGGCTTTTTCCAGCGCGCCCGACGCCGGTTGGACGAGCCCGATGGTCATCGTGCCCGCGCTGGTGGGCGTCGTTGCGCTCGTCATGTTCGTGCGCCGTCAACTCGCGCTCGAGGTTCCCATGCCTCGAGCTGCGCTGCCTCAAGACCCGCAACTTCCTCATCGCCGCGCTCATGGTGACGCTCATCAACGCCGCCGTCGCTGCGACGAATGTCATCCTGCCGCTGCTCGTGCAAAACGGCATGGGTGCCTCGGCCACCACGACCGGCATGGTCATGCTGCCCGCGTCGATTGCCGGCATCGTGCTGTCGCCCATCTCGGGCATGCTGTTCGACCGCATGGGCCCGCGTCTCGTGACGGTGGGCGGCATGGCTGTCATCGCCGGATCGCTTCCTGGGCTTTGGCTTCATGGGCGCCGGCCTCACGGTCGGTCTTGCGGCGACGCTCTGCGCCCTGCAGGCGTGCGGTCAGGGCCTGGCGAACATGCCGGTGAACACGTGGGGTGTCAACGCCCTGCCCGACGAGCTGATCGCGCACGGCAACGCCATCGCGAACACGGGCCGTCCGTGATGTCCAGCGTCCAGGCCAGCGCGCTCGCCGGCGGTGCCAGCGCCGCCGAGGCGACGGTCGCGGGCGCCGGCGCCGCATACTTTGGCTGCGCTGTCGTGGCGATCGTGGGCTTGGTCGTCGCCGTGCTCTTCGTTTTCGAGAACAAGTGCGGTACCGCCGCTCCCGCCAAGGTGAACAAGGTCAAATAGGCGCGCATACAACAACTAGCTACGTGCAAAAAGCCGAGCGTGCAACGATGGTCGCGCGCACAACAACAGCTGGCCGCGAACGCAATGGCAAAAGGCAGGGGCTCGTTCCGTCGGGAACGGCCCCTGCCTCTTTTACGTGAGCCTATCGAGCGCGGTTTTCGAGTTCCCAACTACGCGGGCTGCTTTCCCAGCGTTTGAGCTGCGACCCGATCCTCCCGGCCAATGGCCTGTGCAACAACGTCTGGTCCCGGGGCCAACCCGGCGTTCGTTACACCCCTTTCACATCCATGGCGCGCATGGCGTTCAGGATGGCGATCACGGCCACGCCCACATCGCCGAAGACCGCAAGCCACATGCCCGCGATGCCGAATGCGGCGAGCACGAGAATGAGCACCTTGACGCCGATGGCGAACACGATGTTCTGCCACACGATGGCCATCGTCCGTCGGGCCAGGCGAACGGCGCGGGCGATGTTGCTCGGCTTGTCGTCCATGAGCACGACATCAGCGGCCTCGATCGCAGCATCGGAGCCCAGAGCACCCATGGCAATGCCCACATCGGCACGCGACAAAACCGGGGCATCGTTGATGCCGTCGCCCACAAAGGCAAGGTTGCCGCGCGCGGTGTCGAGCAGCTCCTCGACCTTGCCGACCTTGTCCTGGGGCAGCAGCTGCGCCTCGACCTCGTCGATGCCGAGCTCGCGTGCGACTGCCTGGGCCACCTCGGCACGGTCACCGGTGAGCATGACGCAGCGTTCGACGCCCGCGGCGTGCAGGTCCCTGATGGCGCTTGCAGCATCGTCTTTCACCGTGTCGGCGATGACGATGTGCCCCAAGTAGCGGCCATCGGCTGCCACATGCAAGATCGTGCCGGTGAGCTCGCATGTCTCACAGGTGATCCCGTGCTCCGCCATGAGCTTGGCGTTTCCCCACGCAGACCGTGCGTCCCTGGACGGTGGCGACGACGCCGTGCCCGGATTCCTCGCGCGCGTCCTTGACGTCCGCTTGGTCGATCTGTCCGGTGTACGCCTGCTTGATCGAGACGGCGATGGGGTGGTCGGAAAAGGCTTCCGCGTGGGCGGCGAGCGCCAGCAGCTCCTCTGCGCTCGTGCCATCTTGCGGGTGGATGTCCGTCACGCTGAACGTTCCCGAGGTGAGGGTGCCCGTCTTGTCAAAGACGACGGTGTCCACGTCGGCGAGCGTCTCGAGGTAGTTAGAACCCTTGATGAGAACGCCCAGCTTGGACGCGCCGCCGATGCCCCCCAAAGAACGACAGCGGAACGCTGATGACGAGGGCGCACGGGCAGCTCACCACCAAAACGTCAGGCCGCGCAAGATCCAATCGGACCACGCGCCCATACCGGCGAGCGGCGGGATGACGGCGAGCGCGACGGCCGCCAACGTGACGGCGGGCGTGTAGATGCGGGCGAAGCGCGTGATGAAGTTCTCGGTGCGCGCCTTCTTTTCGCTGGCATTCTCTACGAGCTCCAGGACGCGCGCGACGGTGGACTCGCCAAATGGCTTGGTGGTGCGCACGCGCAGGACGCCCGTCATGTTCACGCAGCCCGAGATGACCTCCGCGCCCACCTCGACATGGCGCGGGACGGACGGACTCGCCCGTGAGCGCGGCGGTATCGAGCTGTGTCTCGCCTTCGACGATGACGCCGTCGATAGGCACGCGCTCGCCGGGCTTGACCACGATCTCGTCGCCCACGGCGACCTCGTCTGGGCCCACCTGCACGAGTTCGCCGTCCCGCTCGACGTTGGCGTAGTCGGGTGCTATGTCCATCATGGCGCTGATCGACTTGCGGCTCTTGCCCACGGCGTATGCCTGGAACAGCTCGCCGACCTGGTAGAACAGCATGACGGCGGCGCCCTCCGCCATATGGGGCTCGGCCCCGGGGAACGCGACCATGGCAAACGCGCCGATGGTCGCGACGGCCATGAGGAAGCTCTCGTCGAACGCCTTGCCGCGGCGGATGTTGCGCCAGGCTTTGAGCAGGACGTCGTGGCCGGCGATGAGGTAGGGGGATAAGGTAGAGGGCGAAGCTCGCATACAGCGCACCCGGCTCACCGAAGATCGCGGCGAGTACGCCGAGCGCCTCGAGCGCCATCACGGCAATGAAGATGGCGAGTGCGATGAGGATGCGCTTGAGCCATTTTTTTTCTGCTTCTTGTTCATGGGAATACTCCTGTGGCGATGCCGCCAGCATACGGGAAATCGGGCTTGCGCAGAGGACGTTATGACCCGCCGCTTTCCTGCGCGCCTGTTTGAGGGCGGACCGGGCCTACGCGCGCGACTGGTTTCTAGACGAGGATCTCGCAGTCGGGCTCGATGCTCGCGGTGAGCTTGACCACGGCGTCGAGGACGGTGTCGAAGTCGGCGTCATCGGCAACGAGGGTGAGCTTTTTGGGTGAGGAAGTTGATCTTGGCGTCTTCCACGCCGTCGAGCTTTTTGATGGCGTCCTCGAGTTTGCCGGCGCACACGGCGCAGTCGATCTCGTCGAGCTTGAAAACCTTACGCATGATTGCTGTCCTTTCGGTTCGACCTCAAATGAGGGACTTCAAATGAGGAGCAGGCACCAATTTGAGGTGGGTTGGGGGCGGGGTGGTGTAGGCCATCGGTTGATGTGGCCTCGGAGCCAACCTCAAATCGGTGCCTGTCCCCAATTTGAGGTTGGAGGACTACTCACAGATGTGAGTGAGGCCTTGGTCCAGGATGGTCAGGACGTGGTCGTCTGCCAGCGAATAGTGGATGTTGCGTCCGTCGCGGCGGTTTACCAGGTGCGCCTGCTTGAGGATGCGCAGCTGATGCGACACGGCCGACTGAGACGTGCCCGTTGCTTCGGCGATCTCGTTGACGCTCAGTTCGTCGGTCATGAGCGCATACAGGATCTTGATGCGCGTGGTGTCGCTGAAGACCTTGAACAGGTCGGCGAGGTCGTAGAGAAGCTCCTCGTCGGGAAGCACGTCCGTGGTGTCGTCGAAAGAGCCTTGTTGAGCGGGAACCTTCGAATCGCTCGGATTTTCATGGGCTGCGAAGTCGTCTGAACTGCCTCCCATTTCTTGGACACGAGATATGGGAGGCAGCTCACAACCTGAAGAGGCCTTCATGCTGGGTTTATTGTCTAATGAATCCATGTTTCCTCCTCTCATATGAACACATTCTCATATATCAACTAAGCATTATTATATGAACGTATGCTCATATGTCAACAGGAAAGGTGATATCGCTTTCCACCAAAGCCCTTCCAGGCTATTCCTGTCATGTTTTCGATTCCAGATCCGCGAAGCTTCTGCGTTTCTGCCGGCATGGCAAGCCATAAGGGCGTCTAAAAATAAAATGTGTGGGGTTTAGCGTGGAGGGGTTGAGTAGACGTACGTTTCGCGCAATCGCCAACTGGGAAAATGTTTGATTCTGCGGCGGGCTACTCGGATCTTTCGAATAAACCCCCACATTTTGATGAATACGCCCCCAGAACCAGAAATCGGTGCTGGGGGCGCATGGGCGGGCCGAGTTGTGAGTGAATGAAAGCCTCGTTGGAGGGCGCGGCGCCTACTCCTTGAACATGTTCTTGCCGTTGAATTCGGCCTGGACGGTGCGCAGCATGAGGTCTGTGTCGTCGAGGCCCAGGTGCTGCTCGTTGGCGTCGGCGGCGAGGGTGCCACGGCGGCGCGCCCAGTTCTGCAGGCTCGCCGGCGCGCTCTCGCGCGGCAGGGTGCGCACCTCGCCGTCGACGGAGCGGCAGATCTGGCGCGAGTCGATGACGATAATCTTACCCGCGCGCGCGCCTCGGCGTAACCGTCCAGGTGGATCTTGAACCAGCTGTCCTCAAAAGCGGCGTTGTGCGCCATGATGGGGTAGCGCTTCATAAGCTTGAGCAGCTCTTTTGCAACTTGACGTCTTGGCGGAAGGGCGTCTTGCCCTCGAGGTCGCTCCACTGGATGTGGTGGATATCGGCCAGTGGCACGCCGGTCTCTCGGTACAGGTCGGGGATACCGCAGTAGAAGGCCTTGGGATCGTGCGGAATGGCGTCGCTGGTGAGCTCCATGATTTCCCAGCCAACGTTGATGATGTAGCCGCGCTCGGGCGCGCGACCGGTGGTTTCGATGTCGATGCCGAGCACCGTGCCTTGGATGGGCTTGCGAGCGTAGGCGACGGAGTACGCGTCGCGGTCGCCGCGGACCTCGCGCGCCACGCCGGCTGCGGTACGACCCTGCATCTTTTGCGATGGCGGCGCACAGGTCCGCGTCGGAGAGGTTGCGGGCGAGCAGCGGGCTGGAGAGGTTGCGCAGGCGCGCCTCGCCGATCTGGTCGCAGAGCTCGCGGTTTTGGTCGGCGATGGTGAGGACGACATCGAAGTCGAAGCCCGGCTCATCGGTGGCGCGCCACTCGTCGATGAGCGCCTTCATAGCCTCCTCGCCGCGCTGGCGCTCGGACTCCATGGCGTCGTAGTCGCCGTAGATGAACATGGGGATGAAGGGCTGCATCGAGTATTCGAGGGCCTGTTGGACGTTCATATGGTTGGTGCTCCTATCGTGGTGCGCCGCGCTCCGTGCGCGGGGCCGTGACGCCCGCGGCGGGCCGCGGGGGAATGCGCGGCGGTCGAAGATTCCGCTCAAGAGTATAGAGGGTCATCGAAGGGTCGAAGTGTTTAGGGTGTGAAACTTTTTAGGCCGGCGGACCGCCGGTGCCGCGCGTGCCCGGTTGCCCGCGGCGCCTTGCCGCTCGCCCGCCGATCCCATGGGGCCGCGCGGTCGGGTCTTCGGAGGGCTCGGCGGCGCCTGCGCGCCGGCGGTACAATCGAGGGGTAGGCACCCACAAGCTGTCGAAGAAAAAGGAGACTGCAGATGGCTAAGTTGGATGGAAAAGTCGCGCTGATCACCGGCGCCGCCGCGGGGCCTGGGCGAGGGAATCGCCATGGCTTATGCCAAGTACGGCGCAAAGCTCATCATGGTCGACCTGTCCCCCTCGGTGGAGGAGACCGCCGCGAGGCTGCGTGAGGAGTACGGTTCCGAGATTATCACCGTGGTGGCAAACGTGGCCGACCGAGCCCAGATGGACGAGGCCGCGGCGAAGGGCGTCGAGGCCTTTGGCGAGATCAACGTTGCCTGCTGCAACGCCGGTGTCTGCCGCCTGGCTCCCTTCGAGGAGATGGACGACAAGACCCGCGATTTCCACATCGACGTGAACATCAAGGGCGTTTGGAACACCTGCAAGGCCGTTGTTCCTTACATGCTGAAGCAGGGCGGCGGCAACATCGTGATCGCGTCCTCGGTCACCGGTGACATCGTGGCCGACGCCGGCGAGGCCGCTTACGCCATGACCAAGGCTGCTCTGGTCGGTCTGACCAAGTGCCTGGCTGTGGAATACGCCGATCGCAATATCCGTGTGAACTGCTCGCAGCTGGGCTACGCCCGCACCCCGATGGTCGAGAAGATGGCGCTCGAGTCCAACCCCGACGACCCCGAGTCCGCCATCGCCGACATCGCCAAGTGGGCGTGCCTGATGAAGCGTCTGGCGAAGCCCATCGAGGTCGGCGAGCTGTTCGCCTTCCTGGGCAGCGACGAGTCCAGCTACCTGACTGGTTCTCAGATCGTCATCGACGGCGGCAGCACCCTGCCCGAGACGATGTCTATCGGCACCAACTAGTGCCTAGCTGTTGTGTGCCAATAGGTTGTTTACACCCACGATGCGCGACATGGGCGGCAGGCCCCGCACGCGCTGTGCGGACGCTCCCAATTGTAGCGCTCGATGAAGGCCGGGAGGGCGTCCGCCCTCCCGGCCTCGCTCTCCCATGCCCTTCCGTACTGCCACTCCTGCGCGATAGTGCGGTTCATCCGCTCCACCTTGCCGTTCTGCCACGGGCTGTAGGGCCTCGTGTAGACGTGCCGGACGCCGGCGGCGGCGAGCAGCTCGTTGAACTCGCCGCTGCGGTAGCCCGGGCCGTTGTCGGTCATGACGCGCTCCACCGTCAGGCCGAGGCCCGCGTAGAAGCGCAGGGCCCGCCGCATGAACGCCGCGCAGGTGCCCTTCCGCTCGTCGGGCAGCAGCTCGGCGTAGGCGACGCGGCTGAAGTCGTCCACTGCGACGTGCAGGCAGGCGTAGCCGCCTCCCGAGTCCGGGTGCGCGAGGACGGACTCCCCGCGGGCCCTCCAGCCGCCGCCGTCCGGGATCCTCGCGACCTTCTTGATGTCCACGTGGACCAGCTCCCGGGCCTCTCGCGCTCGTAGCGCACGGGGGGTGACGGGCCCGCGCCGCCGGACCTCGCCCGTGACCCGGTCGACGTCGGCGAGCCTGGGCATCCCGCGCCTCGCCACGATCCTGGCGCAGGTGCGGGCCGGCACGCCGGTGGCGGCCGCCAGCCCGGGGCGCGAGCATGAGCTCCCGCCTGGCGGCCGCGACCCGCTCCTCGGCCTCGGGCGGCGTGAGCCTGGCCAGCCTGCGCGGTCGGCTGCTGCGGTCGCCCAGCCCCTCGCCGGACCTGCTGCGGCGCAGCCACTTGCTGGCGGTCTGGCGGCTGACGCCCATCTGCCGGCGGGCGGCCTCGGCGACGCCGAGGCCGGACTCTATGCGGGAGACAAGGGTCTCTCGCCCCCTCGGGGTGAGTCGCCCGATTGCGCGGTGCTGCGGTCGGGCAGGTTTTTATAGTTGTGAAGTGCTGTCTGTCGTTACGAGTTATCCAAAGGAAACTATTGGTATACTGGTTCGCTCGCGTATCGCGTGTTTGCCAGGTGGCGCACGGGGTATGTAAACAGCTACCCTCGGGGCGTCGGGTCCCGTTGGATGTTCCCGTTGAGGAGAGTCGTTCGTGGATCTGCTACTGCATTTCATGGAGCATGCGCTCGAGGACACCCTCGCGCTCGTGCCGTTTCTGTTTGTGACCTACATCGCGCTCGAAGCGCTCGAACATGCCGCGGGTGCCCGCGCGAACGCGGTTGTGCGCCGAGCCGCCGGCCCGGTTGTCGGTGCGCTGTTGGGCGTGGTTCCGCAGTGTGGCTTCTCGGCCATGGCGGCCACGCTCTACGCCGGGTCGCGTGGTGACGCTCGGTACGCTCGTGGCGGTGTTTCTCTCCACGTCCGACGAGATGCTGCCCATGTTGGTTGCCGGCGTGTCGACTCGGGGTTGCTGTTCCGCGTGCTGGGGTTGAAGGTGCTGGTCGCGCTGGTTACGGGCATCGTCGCCGACCTCGCCATCCGTGCGCTGCGCAAAACGCCCGCGTGCACGCATTCTTGCGCCGCACGGTGCTCTCGGTACGTCGCAACGGCATGGAGGCCGACGTGGTGGACCAGATGGCCGAGGGCGGGGAGATGCCGCCGAGCACATCTGCCGTTTGTGCTGCAGGATTATTGCGGCTGCGGCCACGATCCGCGCATACGCATGGAGCAGCACGGCCATGAGCACGGCAATGATCGCGGCCATGAGCACGCCGACGAACATGTTGCGGGTTGTGACCATGGCCACGGCCACGACCACAGCCACGCCGGCGGGCGCTGAATCGTCGGGTCAATCGTGATGAGCGCCGTCGCACACACGGTGCAGGTGAGCCTTTTCATCTTCCTGGTGACGTTCGCGCTTGTCCTGGTGCTCGAGACGGTGGGTGAAGACGCTGGCGGCGTTCCTCTCC
>VOFI01000613.1_pt1 | contig 72000 bp, 66 predicted proteins | sample 5384131 | NCBI WGS metagenome assembly VOFI01 (sample SAMN12384728, study PRJNA508395) | human gut metagenome | isolation source: healthy gut H | host: Homo sapiens
GGCAGATATTTTAGCTCATTTTGAATACAAAAAAGAATCGATAGAGTGCAAAAAGTATTTTATCCTTCTACTTTAAACCGGGAAGCTTGTTTTTCTTGTAACTTTGCAGCCAATTTAAGAAAAAGAAGCGTAGAATGATAAATAAATACGAAGAACGGCTGGGGACGGAACGTATGTTGCCGCTCATCTTTAAAATGGCACTTCCCGCAGTAGCTGCGCAGTTTGTCAATCTGCTTTATAGCATTGTCGATCGTGTATATATCGGACATATTCCGGGCATCGGAACCGATGCGCTTGCCGGTGTCGGAGTGACTACTTCCCTCATTATTTTGATTTCCTCTTTTTCTGCGATTGTCGGTGGCGGTGGTGCGCCGTTAGCCGCCATTGCGCTCGGGCAGGGAGATCGTTTGCGTGCCGGTAAAATATTGGGAAATGGTTTCGTCCTTCTGATATTGTTTACCTTGCTTACGTCTTTTATCGCATATACATTTATGGAACCCATTCTCCTTTTCACGGGAGCTTCGGCGAATACATTGGAGTATGCCGTGGATTATCTTTCCATTTATCTGCTGGGTACTATATTTGTAGAAATATCGACAGGACTGAACAGCTTTATTAATGCACAAGGGCGTCCTGCCATTGCTATGTTTTCCGTTCTGATCGGTGCTTTGCTGAATATTATCCTTGACCCTATTTTCATCTTTGGGTTTAATATGGGTGTGAAAGGAGCAGCTTTGGCCACAGTGCTTTCACAGGCTTGCAGTGCGGCCTGGGTACTGACTTTCCTTTTTTCCAAACGCGCCTCTCTGCCTTTGGAGAAACCTTATATGAAACTGGACAGAAAAATAATCCTTTCCATATTGGCTTTGGGAGTTTCTCCGTTCATTATGGCGAGCACGGAGAGCTTGGTCGGGTTTGTGCTTAATAGCAGCCTGAAAGAGTTCGGAGACATCTACATCAGTGCATTGACAATTCTGCAGAGTGCGATGCAGTTTGCCAGTGTACCACTGACCGGATTCGCACAGGGATTTGTTCCGATAATAAGCTATAACTATGGGCACGGCGATAAGCAGCGTGTAAAAGAATGCTTCCGTATTGTGCTGATAACCATGTTCTCTTTCAACCTGTTATTAATGCTTTTCATGATTCTGTTTCCTTCAACGGTAGCTTCCGCGTTTACGAGTGATGAAAGATTGATAGAAACAGTCCGCTGGGCAATGCCTGTTTTCTTGGGTGGTATGACTATTTTCGGATTGCAACGTGCCTGCCAAAATATGTTTGTAGCGTTAGGACAGGCTCGGATTTCTATTTTCATTGCTTTGTTGCGTAAGGCAATACTGTTGATTCCGCTGGCATTGATATTGCCGCATTTTATGGGAGTGACAGGTGTATATGCGGCTGAAGCTATATCCGACGCGACAGCGGCGATATGTTGTACGTTGTTGTTCTTTTGGCAATTTCCCAAAATATTGGGAAAGATTCAGGGGAATACACTACGCACGAGTTAATTTCTGTTTCTGCTGGATGTGATATTCGGCGAACGCCCTGATTACACATGACGCGATAAGTAATATCGGAGATAAACTTCGCATACTCAAAGATTTTACTTACATTTGTTCCTATAAATAAAATGTAAGTAAAAAACATGAGAAAACAACTATCAGTTACATTAGCTTGTTTCCTTCTTTCTTCGGCTACGGCGCTCGCTCAAAGCTGGAAATCTTATGAAAATACTGCGAAGGGAAAGACTTATGAAACATCCGATTACGTGACATTGCTGGATAGCACGTTGGTATCTGTCCAACCTACCGGGCAAGGCTCGTTTGCTGTGTGTAAAGTGATTAAAGTACAGACTCCGAGAGGGGCAGTGGCTAACCGGGTAATTAAATACGATTATGACCCTCTGACCGCCTATGCCGAGTTTAAGCGTGTAACCGTCTATCGTGCCAATGGCAAGGTTGACGAACTGGATGTAAAAAGAAAACCTGTGATTATGCTGCTCCTGCCCGGGCTATTTACTGGGGAGCGAGACAAATAATGCTCGAAATCGGCGCTTTGCAACCCGGTGATGTTGTGGATTATGAGATAGCCAAGAAGGGGTTCACTTATGCGTTGCTTGGAGCCGGTGATGAAGACGATTCTCGTTTTATCCCGCCTATGCGCGGGCAATTTTATGATATTGTTCCTTTCTGGAGCGCTGCCCCCACCGTGCGTAAAGTTTATAAAGTAGCTGTTCCTATGGAGAAAGAACTGCAATTCCAGTTCTATCAGGGGGAATGTGCTTCGTCCATGCGTTATGAAAATAATAGCAAGGTATACACTTTTGCCATGGATAATGTAATGCCTTTCGGCAGAGAGCCGAATATGGTGGATCTTTTCGATGCAGCTCCCAAATTGATGATGTCTTCCACTCCTCAATGGAAAGACAAATCTTTGTGGTTCAACAAAGTGAATGAAGACTATGGTAGTTTTGCCCCACTGCCCGAAGCGCAGAAAAAAGTGGATGAACTGATAAAAGGCAAGAAGACCGAAATGGAAAAGATTGCCGTGCTGACTCATTGGGTGGCTGATAATATCCGTTATGCCGGTATATCCATGGGAAAAGGAGAGGGCTTTACACTTCACAATACCAAGATGAACTATACCGACCGTTGCGGAGTCTGTAAAGACATAGCGGGTACACTGATTTCTTTCCTGCGCATGGCCGGTTTCGAAGCCTATCCGGCTATGACAATGGCGGGTAGCCGTGTGGAAAGCATTCCTGCCGACCATTTTAATCACTGTGTGGCAGTGGTGAAGTTGAGCAATGGAACATATATGCCTCTCGATCCGACATGGGTTCCTTTCTGCCGCGAGCTATGGAGCAGTGCCGAACAGCAGCAGAACTATCTGCCGGGTGTACCCGAAGGTTCTGATTTGTGTATCACTCCGGTTTCAGCTCCCGAAAATCATTATGTGCGTATCAAAGCCGACAACCGCTTGGATGCAGACGGTACTTTGCGCGGTACTTTCACTCTTACCGCCGAGGGGCAGAGTGACAGTAATATCCGCCGTATCTTTACTACCGGATTCCGGAGCGAATGGAAAAATACAATGGAAAGCCAGCTTTTAGCCATATCTCCCAAAGCTAAATTGCTGAGCGTAGACTACGGCAAGAATCCTAAAGACTATCAGGCAGCACCTATTAAAATCACTTTCCGTTATGAAATACCGGACTATGCATTGAAAGGTGAGAAGGAGATGTTCTTCCGTCCGATGGTGATGAATAACCTTTATAATCAGGTACGCTCTTATTTGCGTATCGATACTTCACTGGAAGAGCGTAAGTATGGTTTTAAAGATGGATGTTCGCGTTTGGTTGAACTGGATGAAACGATTCAACTTCCGGCAGGATACAAGCTGGCGAATGCCGACAAGAATGAGACAATGCAAGGTACGGGAGCCGATTTTGAAGGTTCATTGGCGCAGCAAGGAAACAAAGTGCTGCTTCACAACAAACTGGCTTTGAAGAAACGTGTTTATGAGGCTGCTGATTGGGATAGTTTCCGTAATGCTGTGAATGCGCACAAAGCGTATGGTGAATATTTAGTGATTAAAAAGTAGAGCAGAATGAAAAATATACATTATTATATAGTTACGCTGGTGGTACTCTTATTTATGGTAGCTCCGGCAAAAGCGGTATCCGAAGCCGAATTCGGGAAATTGCACAAAACGTACATCTTGCATACTGACGGTAGCCAGGAGATGCGTGTACAAAAGGAACTGACATTGTTTACCCATACGGCAATGAATCGTCTGTATGGCGAAAGTTTTATTGTTTACAATCCGGAGTTTCAGGAATTGAAGATTCACGAATCGTATACCCGTCAGAAAGATGGCAATATCGTTAAGACGCCCGAAAACGCGTTTGTTGAGGTACTTCCTTCTGCTGCAGCCGATGCTCCGGCATATAATGGTCTGAAAGAAATGGTTGTAGTCCATACCGGATTGGAGCTGGGAGCTACTATTTATCTGGATTACTCGGTTATTACCCGTCCGGGTTATCTTCCCGAACTGGATGTGTGCGAGCAGATAGAGGAATTATCTCCTATCAGGGAGTATGTGCTTTCGGTATCGGTACCCGAAAACAAACCTTTGCATTATGAGTTATTGAATGGAAAAGCTGTTCCGGTGGTGAAAACAGCGGGTGGTGTAAAGACTGTGACCTGGGCGTTGAAGAATGTGCAACCTCGTCCTAGTATGCTTGCTGTTTCTTTGCCGGCAGGTAACGTACAGGCTATTGTGGCTTCTACGTATGCTTCAAAAGCCGATGCGTTGAAAGTGATTAAACGGCAATTTGAAAGTAACGACAAAGAAGTTTCTGAACTGGCAAAGAGGCTGACTGCCAATACACAAAGTCCGGAGCAAAAAACGAAACAACTCACTGCTTACGTGCAAGGATTAGGAAACTGCCGTTTGTCATTGTCACAAACCGGGTATCGTTTGCGTCCGGTTGCCGAAGTGATTCGTTCGGCTTATGGAACGGAAGCGGAGAAAGCGGCTTTGCTGGCTGCTTTGCAACAGGCAAGCGGCATTCAGGCCGAAGTAAAGGCTGTCTTTCCTAAAACAGAAGATAAGGATGCGGCAGGACTCGCTGCTGTCAGCAGACTGTTTGTTGCTGATAATGCTATTGCCGATATACAGGATTTTGTATCTGTTGTCAACATGGACGCCCGGCCGGTGACTTTGGAAGGAGTTTCCCATGTTATTTCGCAAACCGACACATTACGAGTGACGGCAGAAGCCGGAAAAACTTTGGAAGCAGGTTACCGGAAATTTGAACTGCCACAGGCGCGGAATGGTTGGGCTGCTTATGAAGGACGTTCAACAGTTGTAAATACGACTCGCCCGGTTAATCTGTTATTGAGATATTTACCTGATGAAACTTATACTTGTATTGTGAAAGTTGCTGACGGGATGAGGCCGGTAGTGCTGCCGACTGATAAGAAGATTGATAATCCGGTAGGTACCGTAGGAGTTACAGTGAAAAAAAGCGGCAAAGGAGATAAAGATTGTCCGTACCTTGAAACTGAAAAAGCAATTGATAACTCCGGCCGAATATCCGGCATACTATCGTTTGATGTCGGAATGGTTGGATACCGGTGAAAGCGTTTTGTTATTTTAATCTGTCTTCTGCTGTTTTATAGGCGATGAAGCAGCAGAAGACTTCGATACGCTGCTCGGTAAAGTGGAATATGGGGAGTGTTTTCAAAGTTCCTTTTGATATGCGGAAGGCCTTATGTAAAATTTTACTTAAGGCCTTCCGCATATCAAAAGGAACGAAATGTTAAAAAATATACCTAGGGGTGTGGGGACAGACGCTCCTGCGGTGTATTTATATTATAGAGAAGCATTAAATCTGGATACAAATAAAAAACACTCGTCATGAAAATGGATAAACTAAAAAGGATGATATTCAGTTAGAAAAAGTAGTATCTGAATTGAAGGAGAGGTTGAAATACAAAGATGAGCTGAACCTAAATTTAATCCAGCGTAATCGAGAGCTGAAAGCTAAACTCAGATTGCAGTTATCTCTTAAAAGTGAATTAACTGAAAAAGAATTATTATTGACAGTTGGTTTAGAGTCATTGTTGCTTTTGAAGAAACATCGATATAATCACATCAAGAAAGAGGAAGACTGGCTGTTGCTTTACGATGCTATCAATATATTATATGGAGATATTAGCCATATAGTTTCTTCCTTTGGCCTAACCTCTCAAGAGGTGAAGGTTTGTTATCTTACTTATATAGGAATCACCATCTCTGAACAAGCGAAAGTCCTGATTATTGAGACAAATACAATCAAAAGGTATAAAAACAGGATAAAAAACAAGTTGAAATTAGGAGAAGAAATTCTACTATCTGTCTACCTAAATCTCAATTCAACGAAGATAAATAAGAATTAAACGTACAGATAATCAATAAAGTACATGTATAGATAATTTACATATTTTGTCCTCCTCCAATAATTGCATGATATTATAATCCAGACTATCTTTGTCTCACAATAACAAATATATTAATGCTATGAATACATCAACATTTGCCAAAACGATTGTCTCACATTGGAGTGTTATTGCAGTTGTTGCTGTATTGATATATTATAGTATATTTTCGCACGAATTTCAATTGTATTGGGATGATCAGTGGCAAGTGATTAATTCGATGACGAACGACGGGATATCATTGAAGAATTTGCAGACTATATTCCACAGTATTAGTAACGGTCAATACTCCCCAATCAATCAATTATACTACACGCTTATTCATCTATGCTTCGGCTACAGTAGTTTAGCCTTTCATATAGGTAATTTGCTGTTTCATATATTTAATGCCTGTTTAGTGTACTTATTGGCCTATTCTTTTATAAGAAATCATTTTGATTCTAAAAAGGCATTGGGTATATCCTTCTTCACCGCACTGTTATTTGCCATACACCCGGTTCAGGTAGAAACCGTTTGCTGGATTAGTGCGTCGAAGATAGTGCTTAGCACTTTTTTCTATTTGTCGGCACTGATATGCTACATACAATATATGCGCAATAGTAAATGGCAGTATCTTCTAGCGAGTGTGGTCAGTAGTATATTGGCTATGGGCTGCAAAGAACAGTCCGTTATTATAGTTCCATGCTTGTTGCTGTTCGACTGGATGCTGTTCAAAAGAAATATGCGTTCCTTGAAAGTGTATATCGAAAAAGTATATTATCTCATTCCTGCTATTGCCATTTTTATAGTTACCCTTGTGGCCAACAAAAATACAGGAGAAGAAATCATAGGATATACGATAGTAGACCGTTTTATATTCCTTTGCTATTCATCATTTAAGTATCTCTTGATTTCGGCTATTCCTTTCAAGCTTTCCTATCTTTATCCTTTCCCCTTTCAGGTAGGCGAAAAGATACCCATGGCTTTATGGATATACCCATTTGTTATCCTATTCATAGGATATGTGATATACCTGAACCGCAGAAAGCCATTATTGGTCTTTTGCACGCTGTTTTTCATATTACATCTGTTGCCGGTGCTTCATGTGATTCCGCTACCCCGCTACGTTGTTGCAGCTGACCGCTATCTGTATATACCGTATATTGCGTTTGCAATTGGGCTTTCCATATTGTCATATCATCTATACGAACGCCAAAGAAAGTGGATTCTATATGCCGGATTCCTATATTGCTCATACCTATGCGTTTACACTGCCGGTTATGCTCCTGCATGGAAGAACTCAGATACTTTGAAAGAACACTTTAAAGAAGTTTTAAAGAAAAGAGAAACTAACCTTAGTATTAATTTTAAACACGAGAAACAATGAAAAAGAACAAAATCGTAGTATTAGCCGGAATGGCTTTACTAATGGTAGGAACTATCTTAAACGTGCATGACGCGCTTAATGAGTTCGGAGTAATGGAGATATCACTGCATCCGCAGGTGATGGCGCAGACGGGGACGACATCCGGAACTACAACTAACATGGGAAAACAATTAGAGACAGATGTGAAATGCACAAAAACAACCACCACCTCGAGTTCTTCATCTGTCACAACGGGTACTAGAACCGATACTAATATCAATGGTGGTATTAGTGTAGGTAATGGAATCATAGGTGGTTCTATTGGAGGTGATCATTCATGGGGCTCAAACTCTTCATCTGGTTCATCAACAACCACTACTGAAACTGTAGTACAAGAATTTAATGCTAAAAAGTATTACTGTGGTCCAGCCACAAATTACGTTGAAGTTTGTAGTATTACTGATCCTTGCCGTCAGTAATGATTAAAAATGCTAAGTTCATGGATTCCTAATGCTATGGACTTAGTATATAATTTTTTTAAATATATATTGTATGATAAACTATAAGTCATTATCAAAATTATTCACACTTTGTTGTAACATTGTTACAGTAATCATTCTCTTCATAAACATTGGCTGTCAGACACCCCAAAATAAAGTTTCAACAGGCGAGCATATTATTTCCGATTCAACTCTTATTCAAATAAATGTTGATCCGGATGGAGAAGAATCCTATGCTTTCGACAGCTTGATCGATGATATATCATACATCAAATTGGAAACAAACAGCGACTGTTTAATAGGAAACATACATCAGATACTTTGCTCTAATGAGTATATTTTCATAATGGATGTTTTTGTTGCAAATGCTGTATATTGCTTTGATAAACACGGCAATTTCGTTCGGAGAATCGGAAAAGTAGGACAAGGTCCTGGTGAATACTCGCGTTTATGCAAAATGTGTCTAACAAGCGATCAAAAACAAATAGTTTTGTATGACTGGAATCGTCTTCATTATTACGATTTGAATGGGAAGCATATAAAAGATGTATCTCCTAGCTTTTATGCAAATGATATTGAATTGATTAATAATGATTTTATTGCTGGGTTTATAGAAGCTGGTATGGACGATGATTCTCAACGGCAAATGCTATCTGTTTATGACAAAGATTTCAAACTACTTTATAGAGAATTTCCAAGTTTTTATAACGAGGTATTTCACTTAAACAATGGAATGCATCCTTTACGTAGTTTTGGAAATGACATTTATTTAAAAGAGCCATGGACGCATAATATTTATAAGATAGAGAAAGATCGTTGTTACGAGAAATATAGAATAAATATAACTAATGGTGGATATCCAGAAAGACCAGAGGACATGAACAGTGATACATATATAAAAATAGTCGGAACAAAAGTTCATATGGCAGACTATATTATATTAGAGGACTATGCATTGTTCTATTTTAGCAAAAATGGATTCACTTGGTCTCCTTTCGTTATTTATTCTCATAAAACGAAAAAGACTTATAAGTGTAATGGCAGATATTACAATCCTTTATTTTTTGCACATTCTCCAGGAAATACACCCATAGTTTGTTATGACAAAGAAACTTTTCTTATTCCACAATCTGCCACTACTGTTATGCGTATGAAAGAGCAAATCTATAATTCGCCATTAATTAACGATAGCAAGTTAATGCAGTTGTATGATGGATTAACGGAAGATAGTAATCCTGTCTTATTCCTCTTACATATTAAATCTATTTAAATGTAACAGGATGAAAAAGAATATCAACATATATATTGTTGGCATATTAGCACTATTATTACTAGGTGTCAATATGGTCACTTTAAAGAAGTATAAGGCCCTAAAGACGTATTGTCAGGAACAGATTGCTGATAAATCCATTACCGGACAAAAAGAAATGGCACTATGGGTAAATTCTCAAATTGCTTTCTCGGTGAATGGAATGAAGATGCCAAATATCTTATTAAAAAGAATACAATGGTGTCACAATTCCGCTTGAGGAATATATGAAAGGGAGAAAAGAAGTGTTAGTAGTAAGAGTCAACGAATTATATTGCAGTGATTGCGTCAATTTCATACTTCAAAAAATAGGGCGTTTATCTAAAGAATTAAATCTTGACGAGAATATTTTGCTTATTGGAAGCTACCAATCGTCAACAGCTCGTAGATATTTAGAGAAAAACATGAAATTGCCTTCTACTGTATTTGATATAGAAAATGGAAATTTATCTCTCCCATTGGAAGAAGAAGGTTTTCCATATTGCTTTTTGTTATCAAGTGACATGACAATCTTACATGCTTTCATACCCGACAAAGCTGTTCCTGATTTGGCAAACAATTATCTTAAAAACATAAGTCAACGATATTTTCAAACCAATTAAAAATTTAGAATTATGAAGAAAAGAATTTTATTGTTATGCTTGTTTTGCATGACATTGGGTTTTGCCTATTCGCAAGAGCCTGATCCTCAGATAACAAATATGACTAAGGTTGTTATTTGCACATCTGATAAAAAATCGCTTATAAAAGCTGAGAGTTTAAAAGAAATATGGAAACCGGCTTATATCCATACTATCTCAATAAGTCCAAAGGCTAATCTCAAAGCACTTATTCGGTTGGAAGAATTATTGCAGAAAACTCCGATGTTATACAATCCGGAAAATACACTGATTATTTGTACAGACAAGTATCTTGAACTTATAAAGGAAGCGGCAGCGGGGTATAAACTCGTTCAACTCCCCAGTTTGGGATCTTCGGAATCTATGATTGTAGAGGGAAAGATTACTCCTTTGACGAAGGAAGACAACGAACCGGGATATGACTTTAAATTTGTAGAAGAGAAAGCTCTATAGTTCTGTCTATTAGATGCAAATAATGACTCATGCAGTTCCTGAAAAAACATATTACTGAACTATGTTTTATGCTATTATTGTGCGGCACCCTATGGGGAGCCGTGCAATTAATAGTGTCGGGGCATATATTCAACGGTGACTTTGCACTTTATATCCGACAGGCACAAAGCATACAATACGGAGATATGCAGCAAGTGTTTTCGGACATGCAGGAGATGATAGCCCATTCTACTTATCAGCGCTATTCACCTATACTTTACCCGTGGGGATATCCTCTGCTACTATTTCCGTGTGTGGTATTGTTTGGCATCAACTATTTTGCCTTCAAAATTGTAGGAGTTATCTGTCTGGTAGGGGCTTTCATCTTTCTCTATTATCACCCTATTCTCTCGAAAGAGCGTTTCAGAATGTCCGTCCTACTCGTTTTAGCTTTGCTGACAGGCAACATATTCTATTGGGGGTATGTTAACTCCGTCAGCAGCGAACTTCCCTTTTTCTGCTTCCTCATGTTCTCCTTTTGGACAATGAACAAACTCTATGCATTGAAGGAACAGACCGAAAAGCGAACTATACTATACATCGGTTTAGGTATTCTTCTTTTTTTCACGGCACAGATTCGTACGGAAGGATACTTCTTATTTATTTCCTTAATCGTACTTCAATGGAAAAACAGATTATTAGGATGGAGATTTTTCCTTCCTTATGCATCTGCTCTATGCATTTGGTTTGTCTTTACTCTTGTTTTTCCTTCGGGATATACAGAACATTTTGAGCACTTTAAGGTAGTGACTCTGACAAACCTACTCCACAACATCCAAACATTTTACGAATATCCCGCTCAGATCTTATATATTCCTTTTTCACTCTTCAATCTTTTCTTTTGGGTGAATTGCTTGCTCGGCTTATACATAAGTAGCCGGAAATTAACGGCAGAGTCGGTTTATCTGGTTTCTACCATAATGCTCTTAATCTGTTGGCCTTATGATGTAATAAGGTATTGGCTTTCTCTTTTTCCATTATGTTTCATATTCTTCATTCAAGGATTCCGATTTATGTGTATGGTGTGGGGCAAGAAAGCGGGAAAATGGGTTCTCTATCCAATTATTGGCATACTAATCTGTTCTGTTTGGAAAGTTTCAATAAAATATGCGACCTCACCCATACAGATTTATACTACCATAAATCCGAACGTGGAAGGCGAGAGTGCTCAAGAAATGTACGCCTTCCTCCGTACGAATACCGCTCAGGACGATTGGATAGCCTGCGGAGAAAGCCGCTCTATCTATTTATATACGAATCGTCTTTCCTGCAATATTTCGGGAGAGGTATCCAATCTTCCTGCCAACGTCAACTGGTATGTCGAGTTTCTGTATCGTGGTTCCTATCTTCAATACCCTCATGGGGTGATCAGATTGAACCATAACCGTTTTCAACAAGTATTTTGTAATCAAGATTTCGCAATATATAAAATACTAACACCATGAAAACCACAGACATTGAATATTCTATCATTTTGCCTTGCCTCAATGAAGAAAAGACATTAGGCATATGTATCCGGAAAATCCATCAATTTTTTTCAAACACCGGATTAACTTATGAAATTATAGTCGCCGATAACGGTAGTACAGACAATTCCGCTCTCGTTGCTAAGAATAATCGGGCGGATGTGATACAGGTAAGTCAGAAAGGATATGGCAGTGCTTTGAGACATGGCATCGAACATTGCAATGGGAAATATATCATTATGGGTGATGCTGATGATAGTTATAACTTTCTTGAATTATCATTATTTATCGAACGATTACAGGCTGGTTATGATATGGTAATGGGAAACCGCTTTGCAGGTGGAATCACGAAAGGGGCTATGCCATGGCTTCATCGCTATGTCGGCAATCCGTTCTTGTCGTCCTTGGGGCGTTTTTTATTTAAGAATAATATTGGAGACTTCCATTGTGGTCTGAGAGCTTTCACGAAAAAATGCTATAACATTATTAACCCGCAGTGTAATGGTATGGAGTTTGCTTCTGAGCTTGTTGCCTTGGCTTCTATTCATCAGATGCGTATTTGTGAAATCCCGGTGATTCTCTATCCCGATGGTCGGAAACGCAGACCACATTTGCGTTCATGGCGAGATGGGTTCAGACACATGGTGTTGCTTTACAGTCTTTATCTACTGAGGAATTGAAATGAAACGTATCAAATTTCAGACGTTAGCCAAACTGGGGACTTGTATGTTACTTATATTGCTTTTGGTTAAGGTATTCATTGGCGAATGGGTATATATTCCGTCTGATAGTATGTTTCCTACGATAAGTGCAAAAAGTCTGGTCTGGAACTCGAAAATTACATACGGGGCTTTAATGCCTCAGCGAATTGTAGAAACACCTGTACTCAATTTACTCTGTCTGATACCAGCCGTAGCCAAAGCTGATAAAAAAACAAATTGGGGGTATCATCGTGTGTGGGGATACTCTTCTCCGCAGCGTATGGACGTTGTTATATTCAAGTGGGATGAAAATGAAACGCAGTTATACGTTAAACGAATTATAGGGATGCCGAAAGACACAATACAGCTTAAAGATGGGATCGTATATATTAATAATAAGGCTATTGAGGAAAAAGGTAAACGAATTGCTTCTCATGATAATTTTGGTCCTATCATTATAAAAGAGGATTGTTATTTCGTCATGGGAGATTTCAGGTATAATTCTTTAGATAGCCGGCAAAGAGGACTTGTTCCGCTTCATTGCATATCAGGAAAAGCAATTCATAAGTTATGGAATCGAAATAGTGACTTATCTTTATTTGAAGCGATTGAATAGTGTAATCAAACTTCAGCTCATGTTCTTCGATCAGAAGTTCAACATCTAGTTGGAATCTTCCGTTGCTGTTGACTACTCCAATATAAGTTCTATAACCGGTAACTCGACATTTGGGCGTTCTACAGGTAAAGTGATGATAACATCATCAGCTCCTGTATTTTCGGTCATATGGCTTCCTTTTTGGTTTCAGTCCGAAATTTGAGTTCTGAATTGTCATTCAATAATTGAGCATATTTGATTTTTCCTTTATATTGTTTTAGATATAAGGATTTGAATGGCCATTCTAACACGTGTATATACAGTCGGTTAGTATTGGGGTTATATGTGAGAATACAATTGTTGGGACAAGCATATTCAGTTGGTGCGGCAGTACATCCATAAATGGCGCTACTATGAAAACGCATCCAATGTGCCAGGCCGTTTAAACGTTCTATAGCACGTTCGTCAAAAACACCTCTTGCTGTTGGCCCGACGTTTAGTAATAGATTTCCACCCTTACTGACAGTTTCGGCTAACATAACAATTAGTTGATGTACACTTTTCCAACTGTATTCATCACGATGGTAGCCCCATGAACCGGAGAATGTTTGACAGGTTTCCCAAGGAACTCGTTGGCTGTTTACTGTGGGCCACTGTTGTGGCATGAATTGTTCTGGAGTGATGTAATCCCAGTCTTGTCTATTTTCTGTTAGTCCGAGGCGGTTGTTTATAATAATCTGTGGTTGCAATTTTCGTGCTAATTTGACAATACCTTCTGCATCCCAGTCTTTACTATTCTTTCCATTCTCTCCTTCAGCATACGTATAATCCATGAAAAGTTCATCAATTTGTCCAAATTCAGTGAGCAATTCGGTTAATTGGTTTTTCATATATTCCCTGTATTTTGCCATATTACGGTTCTTATTTAATTCTTTCAAGAGTTCGGGGTTTTGTGGCATTTGGGGGTGGTTACGGTCAATGGTGAAATCGGGATGATGCCAATCCAATAGCGAATAATAAAATCCTATACGTATACCTTCGTTACGAAAAGCATTAACTAACGGTTTTAAGACATCCTTTTTATAAGGTGTATTGGTTATTTTATAGTCCGTATATTTACTGTCCCACATACAAAAACCATCATGATGCTTAGTCGTGAAAACCATATATTTAACTCCGGCTGCTTTTGCCATATACGCCCATTCTTCCGGATTATACAAATCGGGATTAAATAAGTTTTTGTAACGGTTGTAATGTTCATCGGACATTTTTTCTCTGCTTTTTACCCATTCGTGGCGAGCAGGCATAGCGTAAAGTCCGCAGCCGGATAAAGAAGGAGGTGCATGACAAGACAGACTAAACGACGCAGTATGCTTTGGGCACTCTTTCTGACTATCCTTGCAGGAAGATTGAATGCCCAGGAAAATGCGGTCAATCCGCTTTGGGAATCGGCTGTTGAATGTATCATGAAATACGAAAGTTGGCATGGTCCGGAACATTATCCCTATGTGGCATTTGGTCATCGTATCCGTCCGGGCGAACGGTTTCCATCCCGTTTGACGAGAAAGGAAGGGGAACAGCTTTTAAGAAAGGATCTGAAGGAACTGTGTGCCCTCTTTCGCCATTTGGGAAAAGATTCATTGATCATAGCTTGCCTTGCTTATCAGGTGGGTCCATACCGGCTTCTCGGCTATGGAAAGATGCCCAAAAGTACATTGGTCAGAAAGCTGGAATCCGGTAACAGGGATATCTATGCGGACTTTGTGAAATATTGCCATTACAAAGGAAAGAAGATTCCGTCCATAGAAAGAAGAAGGAAAGAAGAATACGAACGGTTGTTCGTACCCTGAATGTAGCGCCAGCCGTGAAGCATCATGCAGTTCACGGCTGGCGCTTTACAATGTCCGGTTCAGAAGGATGGACAGGGGATAGATGAACCGGTTGTATTGTTTCAGTGCCTCCAAATCCAACGTCGCGTTTCTGTACGGATTAGATTCCTCCGAGTAGAAATAGACGTCCGTAGTATGGTTCCCGTTTTGGACAAATATGCCGTTCAAAGGAATCTCATTGACATCTTCAAAACTCTCCAAGGGAAGTTTTTCAATGGAGCCGGTTTCTCTGTTGCCAAGCGTATTGGCATAACGGTTGAAAAGAACAAATCCCTTTTGAGCATAATCAATCCGCATTCCATAGGGCCGGTTGCAATAAAAACCGATCTTGGCTTTTTCCTGTAAGTCATTCATTATACATACGGTTTTGTTTTGTTGCTGAATTCTGTTTCTGATTTTCTTTTGTTTTCTTTCCAAATTTGACTTCACACAATAATCATACGCTTCCTTACGGAATGCTTCACGTTGCCGGGTACCGGTTTTGCCGAACTCGGCATCCATGAGGTCATCTATGCTGGTCAAGGGCTTGTTTGTTGTTTCCATCATGCTGTTTTGGGTTAATCACGTCTTTTTGAATTTCATACACAGTCAAAGATTGGCTGTTTCGATGCTGTCATACTGGATCCGGACAGTCAGGATTCCTTTCAACAGGTTCATAATGATTGTTCTCATCAAAGCAATGTGCACAGGTACCCGGAAAATCGGTAATCAGCCGGTGTCTGATAGAGTCTATACCTTTGAACACGGTAAACCAGATGGACCATTGTCCGTTACAATGGGCATAGTCTATTACATCATCTTCTGCTATAGCACCTTTCAGGTAGAGTTCTTTGTATCTGGATGCCTTGTTCCATGCTTCAAAGCGATATTTCCATCGGAAGTCTTTCGGAGAAGGAGACTTGTCAGTTCCAGGGTATCTTTGAAGCTGTATCAGGTCCAACAAATTCTGGGCTTTCTTCCTTGACAGTTCCGACATATTGCCATTGACATGAACTCTCCCTGTTTCATCATAGATAAGACTATAATAAGTATTGTTCAAATGAGGCCAGTGACAATCGGCATCCACTTTTGTGCCTTTATTGCTGTTGCAGACTTTACAGCACAACAGGAAATTATCCCATGCTGTCTCAGCTCCACCTTTACTTTTAGCGGCAAGATGTTCCACATCCAGCGTGGGGATTTTTTCACATCCCTCGCAATAGGAACAAAAAGCACCGATGTTGGCACTCAAAGGGAACTTGGCATCACCATAATCAGGATAATGTTCCTTTATCCGATGTTCTATCTTTTGGTTGTTCGAATCCGTGTAACAGATCAGTTCTCCGGGTCGTTTTTTCTCAACAGGTCTCATAATTGTTTCTGCCTTGCTTTAAGTTCCGTCTTGACCAGCGCAAGATAGGCCGGGTCATCGCTGAATTCCGCTTCGATTTCGTTAAGGCGAGCCTTTAGCTCATCTCTGTCCGCACTTCCCTTATCGGTTGCTTCAAACAAGCGTGATGCAACTTCCACCATTTCATTGAAGCGTCTGCTCCGGATATCTTGCTGCAATCCCATACGTTCTGAAGTGATATCCTCCAGCCCTTCCCGGAAGGGTTCTCCAGAGGTCAGGACATTTGGGTCAAAGCTTACAAGCCGTCCTTCCTGAAGACTTTGAACAATGAAAGGGCTATGCGTGGATACGATGAACTGTATCATGGGAAAGGCATTTGTCAGATCCTGCAAGACATGTTTCTGCCAGTGCGGGTGCAAATACAGGTCTATTTCGTCAATCATGACAATTCCGGGAGTCATCTTGATTGCATGCTGTCCTAGAAAACCGTTCAGTTCAATACAGCGGTGAGCGATTTCAGCGACAATGTTGATCATGGACTGAAGTCCGTCACTCATGTAGGAAAAGTGATGACGGGATGGGGTATGTCCGGTAACGCTGACCACGGCTTCAATCTCTCCGTTGTCGAAATCTATCTCAGACAAGGCTGGAATGGCCAGCTGCAAAGCTTCAAAAAAAGCCTCTCTTGTGCCTTCAAATTCTTTCCTGTCTTTGATATTCTTGTCGTAGTGCTTCAACCACTCCATGGCTCCCTCGAAATCCACTTTGTCATGCAAGGCAAATTTGTAGGCTTTTTCAATTCGGGATGCCCTTTCTTTGACTGTAGACTTGCTTTTGGCCTGAGCATCACTGGTCCTTTTGGCTCCAAAGGAAAGGACTAACGGATAAATGGAGTATTCTTTCTCTTCATTCCTTAAATGTTCCATACGGTGAACCGCATCAATCAGTTCACCTGCCGAAACGCGTGTATGTGTGGTGTAATTGCCTGCATATTCCCTGTACCAACGGATGGGTATAAATGACACTTCAGGACAATGCCCATCCGAAGATGTGGTTATCGGAAAATCGGCATGGATGGTTATTCTGGGCTTCTCTGTATTGGGAACATAATCTCTCAGCTCCTGGTCAAATCTCATGAATTTGTCGAGTGAACTGAAATTGCGGCGATAGGAAGTTCCACCGGGAAGCGTTTTCAGGCTCTGCAGATAAGCTCCCAAACCCACTTGAAGCGCTTTCAGCAAGGTGGTCTTACCGGCCGTGTTGTTTCCGATGACAACCGTAAGGTTTCCATTGAAAGTGACTGTCTCGTTCTGGAAACCTTTGAAATTGACTATATTGACCTCTTTGATTCTCATATGCTTTGAATGTTTTTATGCGATCCTATTGTCCCATATTAAACAAAACGGTTCAATCAACAATAAGTTCGCTTCTTTTTACATCAAGTAATTTGGAAATTTGATTGATGGTCTGCAAATCCGGCTGCGTTTTTTGCGAGCACCATTTGCTGACAGTGCAGGTTGACTTTCCCAACTGCTCTGCCAGCCATTTGCTGGTAACATGCTTTTCTGCCAAAACAGCCTTGATCCTATTCAGATTTTTATCTTTATCCATATACAAAATTAAACTTCAGCGCAAAGTTATATAATTTATTCTACATTGCATTCTGATTCATAATTTTCTTTGGATATCCGGTTTTGAATATCTGCGGTCATCAGTCCCATAAAGAAGGCGGCAGGTTCTTTTCCAGATATTCCAGTTCTTTTGCAGCATTCAACAGATGCCGTATCTGATTGTCCGCTGTATGATTGTCAGCATATTCTTCCTTGCTGATGCGTCGGATGGAAGGCAGACCGCTGAATTGCAGGGTCGGATTGACTTTCCATCCGTCCGTAAACTTGTCCGGCATGAGGCTGTCGTGACAGATGACCTCACCGACACACCCGTGAATCAGCATGTTGCATACGGTCATCATGCAGCAGGTCCGGCTGATGTCTTCACCGACCAGGTAATTGCCCGGAAAATGTACATGGTAGGCCAGCAGCAGCCTTCCGCTTCCGCAGGTCGGGTCACTGATGCGTTTGCCCGTAGTGCCTTTCTCAGTCCTTGTACATTGGACCATCAGCTCGCAGATGGAAGCCGGGGTGAAAAACTGGCCGAGATACTGCTGCCCGCTTTTTTTGAACAGTAGGCCATGTGAAGCTCCCCGAATGCATCGAACCAGCCGGACAGGGCAGTCTGCCGTTGCATGATGCCGACCCATTCCCGGGTCATCTCCAGGAATGCCATATTCTGCTGCCGCTTGTATTTCCAGTCCTTCAGGGGTGGAGCACCCGGTGAGAATCCGTGTATGATATACCGCAGCAGGTCATTGAACACCTGCTGGACTTCGTAGCCGCATTCTCCGGCCAACCGGCTGATGATTCGGTCGAGCGGCTTGACTTCGTTGGATAATTCAAATTTTGCCATATGCTTGTTGTTATAGGTGATTGTTTTCCGTGTATGCTTCCCGGTTCTGTACATACCGCTCCACTTGCCGGGCGACCATGTCACAGAACTTCTGTCCTTTGTCCTCCTCTCCTCTGAAATAGGCTATCATGCCCAACAGGTTCTTTTCGTAGTAGTGGACCCATTTCTCGTAGTAGTGTGCACCCGGCACGGAACCGAAGGTTTCCTGAAACAGTTCCCGCGTCAGTTCTTCATCCGGATACCGGTTGTATTCCCAGAAAGCCAGTTTCAGCCATTCGTTATAGTTCAGTTTCATCAGACAAATGATTTTAATGGTGATACATATATATAAGGTAAGAGGCATACAGGTGGAGATGATGTTCCTCTCCTGTATGCCTCATGCCGCAATCCGGATGCGGTTTACGTATGGATGCTCCATCCGTGGAAACGGTCCAGGGTTACGGCAAACGACCGGTCCGGGCTGCCGTGATACAGCAGTCCGCCCACAATGCCGATTTTTCCGTCCGCATACCGTTCGCAGAATCCGAACGAATAAGGGGCTGAGTCATAATAAAGTTCGATTTCACAGCCTTGTCCGTTCTTTTCCCATTGCTGGAGACGTTCCAGGCAGTTCTGCAATGTCCGGTCCTGGATGGAGTTGGCATACTGTACGACCTTGTCGTAATGTTCTTGTGAACAACAGATTTTCATGATGATAGAATTTTAAAAGTGAATGAATCGTTTGATATTCAGTCTATCCAGAATGTGCCGCAATGAGGGCAGCGGCATCCGGCCGGATAGTTGTTGGAGTAGCGTACGTCACGGTGACGCTTGTAGTTCATGTCTCCGAATGTGCATCGTCCGCTGCGGAAAGTCCTTTCATAAGCCTCTTCCTGCTGTTGGTATCCGGTCATCCGGCTTTTCCGGATGGAACCGTTGAAGGGCCGCATGTCCGTCTCCCACCGGGTGGCCTGGCACCAGTCGTGGCTCATGCCGCAGATCTCAACCGCATAGGAATAATGTACCTGTGAATCCACAAACAGATTCTCCCGGCAGAACGGCAGGGTGATGTCCAAGGGAATGTGTACGTGATAACCTGAACCGTTGCGGCTGTCAACGATGGCCACCACCACATTTCCGCTGAAGCGGATACGTTGGAAATCCTCCTTCTTTCCGGGACTGATGAGTCTGTCAAACCGGGCATTGAAGTAAATCCGTAGTTCTCCGCCGTATGAAGCGTTTTCAACGAGTCCTTTAACCGGTCCGTCAAATTTTCCTTTGGGAAGGCGGAGTGCACGCCGTACCTTGTAGCATGCCATGGATACCGATTCACCCCGTTCCGGGCAGCCTGTGCTGTAACCGTCTATTTCTACTCCGAGGGAATAGAACAGATTGGTGTCGCAGGAATTCCGTATCAGGTCCTTTGCCGGATTCGAATCATTCCGCTCATAGATGAGGTCACGGATCTGTTCCTCGTGTTCTTTAAACAATCCGGACAGACCCGCTTTCTCCATATTTCTGCGTGTCTCGTCCATATATTCCTCCAGATTCTCCTGTTCCGGGCTTTCATACCATTCGAAACTCTTTTCATACAGACTTTCCAGGCTGTTGGACCGGAGACATTTCTCCTGAATATCTTCATGTTCATCCAGACTGTCCCGGTAATCCACATAAAATAGACAGACATATCTGGGCAGAAACTCCGTAATTTGCGATATAGGGTTCATAGGATTGGATATTTTAAGTTATACCATTTTGTTTTTCAGTTTTCGGCTGTCAGTTCATCTTCATATACTTCCAGCTCCAGGCCGCTCTCGACCACCCGTACCAGCCAGCGGTAAGGCAGTCTCTCAATCAGTTCAACGGCACGGTATCCCCTGTAGGGGCGTTTCAGAAATACAATGTCTCCTTCTTTCATTACAGGATAGCTTTTAAGGTGGATGAATCGGAAATGTTTTCCATGCAATTCTCTCTTTTGACCGTCCTCAGCCGCTTCAGCAGATAGAGGAAGTAGTCCCGGTCGTAGATACGGAACAGGAACTCTTCTCCGGTCTCCTTGACCTGCCCGAAGAAAGTGGCGGATTCCCGGTTGGTGGGATACTGGAAAAAGCAGCCGCCGGAAATGATGGTAAGATCTTCCTGGAACGCACGGTCCATCAGGCAGTCCGGTGTTTCATAGGTACCTTTTCCCCAACAGTACCGGTAATGGCTGTTCCGCAGGCTTTTCAGGGTATGGGCCATATCTGTCCTTGCCTGCCGGCGGTCATCCCGGTAGACAAGGTTGCACAGGAAAACCGGTGCTTTGCCGTCCACTGAAAAGGAATAAGGTGTCATATGCCAGAGGTCCGTGTCGTTATCACCGACCGGTGTATCCTTCCCTTTGAGGAGGAAAGCCTTCCGCCGTATCAGTTCCATGTGCCGGTCCACTTCCTTGTCCAGTATGGCTTGCGGTGTGCAGACGGACCGGATTCCCTTGAAGAACCGGTTTTCCCGTGTAAAGCAGAATTCGGCCAGTTCCCCGTAATAGGGCTCGGACAGGAAGAAGGAGTCCTCCCGCTTCCGTATCGGTGGAAGCACGTTCAGCCGTTCAAGATATTCCTTCTTCGTGATTTCCTCGAAGGGGGCACACAGTGCCTGCCGGTAAAGGCGCATCCGCTTTTCCATCTGGCGGGGTGACAGGGCCGTGATGTACGGATTGTCTTTCCGGATGCGCAGCTCTTCCAGCGTTTCTCCGCTACTGTCGCTGTGCAGTCCGTCTGACATGATTGTCTGGCAGACCCCGCTGAAACAGCGGGAATCTGCAATGAATCGGGTTCGGCTGTCCATGGCTACAGCGAGTTGAGGTGCAACACACGTTGGGCGGCAAGCACCGCATTCTGCGTCAGCTGGCGCTGCCAGGCCTGCTGCTTGGGAGACCACTTGAATCCGGAAGCCTTCAGCTCCTTGCGCATCCCGTCGTTGGGAATGTTTTCGAAGAGAATCTGCAGCCGGTCGGCTTCGTAGTTCCAGACCAGCGTTCCCCCTTCAAACGCCACTTCCCGTTTTTCCTTCTCCCGGATTTCTTTCAGTTTCAGCCGGTTCTGGCGGGCCACTTCCGGCAGCTGGAAGAAACGGTTGCGTGCCGTGATGACCGGCTTGCCGCTGCGGGCATTGTACTCCCGGATCAGGTCCACCGCCTTCTCCACGATTTCCACTTCACCCTTGCCGGCATAGGTGCTTACCTTGTTCAGGATGCTGCTGACGAACAGGGCACGGCTGTACCCTCTGGCTCGTCCTGCATCAATTTCATGGATGGTGTGTGCGCTGCTGGAAATGTCCCGTTTCAAGCGGTTCCATGACTCTTCCTGATGTTTTTCCAGATTGGAAACATCCTTCATTCTTTCATTTTCTTTCATGTCTCATTGATTTTTAGGTGAAACTTCCGGTTCCGTGGAACCGGTATTTGATTTGATTGTATATCCTTTTGTCCGTTCATGCATCTGTTTCATGGCAGGACAGGAATCCGTAGTCAGCCGAGTCATCCGGCACATCGTCCCATACCAGCCGGTAATCCTCGTAGATCCGGCTCCAGTCCTCTGCAGACAGGCGCGGAAAAGAGGGGGAATACAGGCTGCGGAGGTCTTCCAGCGACAGGGACGGGTGCCGGTGCAGAATGTCGTGAATCTCCTCCTCGCACTCGAAGAAGGAATCATAGAGTGCATCTGTCCCCTGATGGACATAGACGGCTGTACAGTCCTCAATGAGATGCTCCACGAAGTCCAGACATTTCTGCAGGTCCTTCTTGACGGTGATTTCCTCGTCCGTATGGGCATTGTAATAACCGCAGCTGACATTGGCACAGCTCACTTCCAGCCCGTTCTCCTTCAGCGTGAGGACATCCGTCATCAGTCCGTTGTTCTCCGCATAGCCCCACCTTTCGGGAGCAGCCTCCCGGATGAACTCTCCGGAACACAGCTCCGTGAAGCTGATGGCCGTAATCAGGTCGGAATTCCCTTTCCGGTCGGGCTGGACGACAAACCGCACGTCGTCAAAGAACGGCATGTATGCCCGGGAACTGCCCCTGCACCCGGTTTCCTCCTCACGGAAGAACACGACCTTGAGGACATCGTATTTCCGCAGGCATTCCAGACAGATGAAGATGCCGTTCTTGTCATCGGCCCCCAGGTTCTCGAATCTCCGCTTTGACGGGGAATAGCCGAAGAGGATGCCTTTGGCTTCGACGGCCCTAAAGTCCTTTGAATGCCTGCAATGGGACACCTGGTCCAGATGGCTCACCAGGCAGGGATAGGACTCTCCGCTTCCCTTGGTTACATACAGGTTCCCGAAGCTGTCCTTTTCCAGGCTGATTTCTCCGGGAAGCCCGTTGATGTAGGAACAGAGGAAGCGGACCATCTTCTGTTCCTTTCCGCTCGGGCTGTATATGCTATACAGCTTCTTCAACAGTTGCGTATTCATGTTCTTCTTCATAAGCGTTCGTATCATCGGAATAATTCAGTGGAAGGCCGGTTTCCGGATCCAGCAGGTCGTAGTATTCATCATCGAAACAGCCCGCCTGCCCGTTATCCAGCAGACTTTCCACGGTATCCACATGGATGGTCTGGGATTGGTAAGCTTCTTCCTGCGGGTTCCACATATGGATTTCCGTCAGTTCGTCCGCATCTTCAAACCAGGCCTTGTCATATTCGGAGTAATGCCAGTAGTTTTCCTTGTGGCTGCTTTCGGCATCCTCCCGGCATTGTTCGCAGCAATAGTATTCTTCGGTGATTTCCGAGTAGACGGGTGGTCTGTCAGGCAGTAGCCTTCGCACCAGTCACAGCAGACCGTATCATCGTGATGGTAATAATCACCGCAGGAGGATATGTAGTTGAAATCCTCCAGGTCGTCCACATCCACTTCGATTTCCCGTCCCTGCATGTAGCAGACCCGGGTTTCCGTGCAGTAGCGCTGGTGGTATTCATCCCATGCCTCGTCGCTTTCGTCGTCATCGCCGTTCAGGTTCCGGTCGGTCGTGTCCAGCAGGTAGTCATCTTCCGAATGCTTGTAGTTGTAGGCCTTCCTTTCATCGTAGTCGTACCACTTGAAGGAATCCTGATAGGAAAGCGTATTGTCCATGCCCAGGTCGCAGTCTATCTCAAACCGGCGGTCAAAAAGTGAACTTCCGTCAATGCCGACAAATGCGTTCGCTTCATGGCAGGACGCCCCCACAATCTTGTATCCGTCGATGCGGTTTTCCTGGATCAGCTTGTTGACCAGCATGTATTTCAGCATCTCGTCCTCACCGGTGGTATACTGGCGCTCCAGCAGCCTCCACCGTCTGTTGTCCTGGTCGGTCACTTCGGTGAACAGGACAGCCCTTGCTACAATCTTTCCTTCCTCGTCCTTGAGATAGGCCGCTTTGGCCTTCACCGAGTCCAGATAGAAGAAATGTCTGTCCTTGTCCGTCATGCAGGAGTTGAAGTCTCCCTTGCACCGGTAGCTGTCATAGATGGCCTCGAAGTTGTTGTCCACATGCAGCTCCATATTGGACGTACAGCCCAGGGTGAACGTGTACCACTGCTTGGTGAACACGTCCCCGCACAGCCAGTTCACGACACTCGGGGAAAGGACCTTTCCTACGGAGGTCTCCAGCATGACGGCTCTCAGGAACTTGGCCGACTTCATCTTGAACACCCTGCTGCGTTCCATATTGACATAGCGGATGGAACCGTAGTCACCGTCTTCACAGATACCGCGAGATTCATCCGTGCGGTACTGCCCGGACCAGTAGGTGCATCCGATCAGCTCCACCTTGTGGGGAAGCGAATCATCTCGCTTGCCGGAACTGCATACGGCATCGGTGACAGACTGCTGCAGTTGAGCCATGTCCTTGATGTCAAGCAAGGTGAAATCATTCCTTTCCCGGCAATATTTCAGCAGGGCTGCATTCTTCAGATGGCTGAGCAGGATCTTGTTCTTTCTGACCTCTGCGCCGTTGCTTCTTTTTTCCACTGCGAAAATTTCCTTGAACTCTTCGTAGTTCCTGAACCGATAGTACAACATAGGCTAAAGGGTTGTGGCGTTAATGACTGGGTTATTTCCAAATGGCGGAATTGACCGGTCCGCCTGTTCTTCCCTGCCGGTATAGGCACATCCGCTTTCCGGTACGTATTCCGGAAAACCTTTCCAAGACTGGTATCTTTTCATGATTCTTGATGGATTAAATTTGACATGACCGGCTCCTTGGAGCGCGGTATTCCTGTTTCTTACATGCCCCGTCCTGTTTTTTGCCTTGTCCAAAGCAAGGCTTGGCGGAAAAAATACCGGAACGGAGTGAGGATGATTTTTTTCCTGCCAACCAGCCCGCAAGGGCCGCCTTGCCTGCGACAAGGCAAAAAGCTATCTTTGCAGGGAAGAATCAGGAATATCTGCGGATGGATACTTGAAGAACCGCTGTCTGTTTGAGGGAATAAAAAAACGGGAATAACCTTGGATGGCTACTCCCGTTGTTGAGGTGAGGGTGGTTTTTACCGTTATGGATGGGTTGGCAATGCAAATTTGTCCTGTAAGGTCTGCATTTCAAATGCGATGGTGGAATTCATGATTTTTGCATAGATTCGGGTGGTACGTATATCCGTATGCCCCAGCATCTTGGCAATGGACTCCAATGAAACCTTGTTCGCCATGGCCAAGGAAGCGAATGTATGGCGTGCGATATGTGTGGACAGTTTCTTCTTGATGTGACAGATGTCGGCTATTTCTTTCAGGTACCCGTTCATGCGCTGGTTGGAAGGGACCGGCAGCAGGAATCCCCTTTCAGAGTAGCCCGGTCTCGACTTGTATTTTTCCAGAATCAGTCGGGGGATATCCAGAAGGGGGATGTCGCACATGTTGTCCGTTTTTTCCCTGGCCTTGCGGATCCACCAACGTCCGTCGTCAGCCTGCACGATGTGTTCAGCCTTCAGGTGCTTTACATCCGTAAAGGCGAGTCCGGTGAAAGAACAGAAGATGAAAATGTCCCGTACGGTTTGCAGACGCTCGATGTCGATGTCTTTGGCAATAATGCGGCGAAGTTCAGATTCATTCAGAAAGTCCCGGTTGGTCTTGGTCTGCTTGAAATGGATGTCGGCAAACGGGTCTTCATTGATCCACTTTTTCAGAATGGCGGTCTTGGTGATTTTTTTCAGGTTCTTCAGGTATTTGACCGTAGCATTTTGGGCACATCCCTTTTGGGTCTTGATGAAATGTTCGAATTTGGTGATGAACTCATAATTGATGGATTTGAGAGGAATGTCGGCGCAGTTGTACTGTTCGCGCATGAATTCCACCAGGTAACGGACCGTCCGTTCATAACGCAGTACCGTCCCTTTTGCATATTCCTTGTCCATCAGTTCCCGGTACTCCTGATTATGCTCATTGAATGTTTCAATCAGCATTTTGGGTGAGTCATACCCTCCATAGAAGATGTTCTTGATGGTTACGGCAGTAATGGGCTTGCCGTCCGCCTCCAGTTGTCGGTGTATTTGGAAAACCCTGTTTCTAACCGTTTCAAGATAGAGGTTGATTTCCTGGTGTTTCCTGTCCTTTCCGACAGCACATCCTTTCAAGTGGTTCCATTTGTCCGGTTCCACACTCCGTTTGACTTGTACTTCAGCGCGTTTGCTGTTCACTGTAATACGCATACAGATGGGTGCCTCTCCATTTTTTAGAAGCTTGGATTTCTTGATGAAGAACAGCACCGAAAATGAGTTGTTTTGCATGGCCATACTCTTTGTTTTTGACGTTGTAAAATTACTGTTTTTAACGCGAGTTGGATTTATGCAAAACACAGATATTCAATGAAATAGAACCTAAAAAGGTGGACTTTTTTAGACCGGAAATCAAGTCCACCTTTTCGTCCACCTCGTAAATGCCGTAAAGTGCCTCAATTTGCCGTTTTGTAGAAAAGAAAAACCGCTGACAATGTTTGATTATCAGCGGTTTACGTTAAATTGCTTTTTGTTTGAGTGATCCGCCTGGGGCTCGAACCCAGGACCCCAACATTAAAAGTGTTGTGCTCTACCTGCTGAGCTAGCGAATCAATCCTTATTTGCAAATCAGTTATTTCCTGATTGCGGGTGCAAAGGTAGTGACTTTTATTTAATTTGCAAGCGTTTCGTGGAAAAAAGTTCCAATTATTTTTCCTTTTTACTGCTTGTTTCTTGATTATCAGTTGTTTCTACTTCATCATATTTTATCTTTTCTTTGTTGATAATAAAGCGTTGGTAGTAAGAGAGCATTAAAGTTGTTAACGGTAAAGCAATAATCATTCCCAACATTCCCATTAATGAGCCCCAGATAGAAAGTGATAAAGGATAATAGCAGGATTTAGGCCGGTAATCTTTCCCATAATTTTGGGGACGAGAAAAGTATCCTGTATAATTTGTACGATAGCAAAGACAGCTAATGCGCATGCAATGATAATCCAGAAATTCTGCCCCGTATCCGCTGCTTTGAGGATAGCTAGCAATACAGTGGGAAGGAAACCTATGATTTGCAGATAAGGAACCATGTTGAGAGCACCGATGAAAAGTCCCAGAGCGATAGCCATTGGAAAATCAATAATGAGGAAACCTATGCTGAACAGGATACCTACGCAAAATGCCACCAAAGCTTGACCACGAAAATATCTGTTCATACCGTCCTGCACGTCATGAACCAGATTGGAGGCAAATGTACGGTACTTGTTCGGAAGCAGGTGCAACCACCCTTCGGCTATTGCTTCATAATCCAGCAATATAAAAATAACATATAATAAGATAATAAAGGACGCAAGAATGCTAAATAGAATATTGAGAGATTCTGCAAGCAAAGCCCACATCCTGGGCACGGTATCCTTGATAGCTGCAAGAATATTCTCCTCGCTTAATATACGGTTGAGCGCTTGAAGGTCGATATTCTCATGGATAAACTCGGAAAGATTTTGAGGGACGTTGTTGCCGGCACCGTTGGTGAGGTAAGTCACGAGCAAGTCATTCATTCTGCTGATTTCCGAAATCATTGGCGGTACTAACAGATAAAATAAGGATACTCCGACAACTGTAATCAGGAATAATGCACAGAGGATAGAGACGATACGACTTTTCAACTTCAGCTTGTATTGGAAGAATTTGACCAGCGGATAAACCATGTAAGCGATCAGCCACGCAATAAAGAAGGGCAATAACACTCCGCTCAGTCGTTCCACCAGCATTAATATTCCTACCACCAATACACATCCGATGGCACCACGTATAAAACTGTCGAATGTTATTTTTTTCCTTTCCATATATGTAATTGTTAGTTTATATTTTTTGTCCGTCCTCTTCGAGCGCACGGAGATAACACTCCCTGCAGAGAGGCTCATATTCTGCTGTTTCTCCCAAAAGAACCTGTTTGTCATTCTTCACCGTGCGATGCGAGAAAGAAGCCAACTGTCCGCATTTCACACAGATAGCGTGCACTTTTGATACTTCGTCTGCAATGGCGCATAACTGAGGCATTGGTCCGAAAGGGTTCCCTTTGAAGTCCATATCCAGTCCGGCGATGATGACACGTACACCATTATTGGCAAGCTGGTTGCAGATATCAATTAGTCCGCTGTCGAAAAACTGAGCTTCGTCAATACCCACTACATCTATTTCGGAAGTGAATAGCAGGATACTTGCCGATGAGTCGATAGGAGTAGAAGCGATAGAGTGACTATCGTGTGAAACCACATCTTCTTCCGAATAACGGGTGTCGATAGCTGGTTTGAATATCTCCACACGTTGGCGGGCAAACTTGGCTCTTTTCATTCTACGAATTAGTTCCTCCGTCTTTCCGGAAAACATGGAACCGCAGATAACTTCGATTCAGTTAAATAAATGTGTGTACAAATATAATGTTAATGTTAAACGGGCTTGGTGTCCCAAAATTTGAATGCCTATGAAACAAGTATGCGGTCTTGACGTGCACAAAGATAGTGTGTTCGTCTGTATTCTCAATGAAAACGGTGTTGTTTTTTCAAGAAAAGTATGGGGTTCTGACCCCGGAACTCGAGCAGATGCTCGCAAAAATGTTGGAGTACCATGTGGAGGAAGTCTGCATGGAAAGCACGAGCATCTACTGGATGCCAGTGTGGAGGGTGCTGGAGAACTACGTCAGTTTGAAGCTGGTCAATCCATACTTCATCAAGCAACTTCCGGGAAAGAAGAGTGACGTGAAGGATGCGGAGTGGATTGCCACCTGCCTTCTCAAGGACCTCATCAAGGGAAGTTACGTGCCGGATGACCTTATCCAGCAGTTGCGCCAGTACGACAGACGCATCTCCGACCTGAATGCAGAGTGCGTCCGCAAGCTGGGCAAGCTCGATGCGGCCCTGCAGCGCTGCAACATCCGTATCAGCAACTACGTGTCAACGACAGATAGCAAGAGCTACAAGGAAGTCGTTCGCCTGATATCCGAAGGGACTCGTGATCCCGCAGAATTGACGAAGGTCATCCATGGTCGTACAGTCAATCGTGTCGGCAAAGATGTTATTCTGGCATCGCTCACCGGAGTTATATCCAATACGGACATTGATGTCATCCGCCAGCTACGGGAAGAAGTCGCTCTTGCCGAGAAGCACAAGGACGAATGCCAGTCGAAAATGGATGCCATCTGTCAGCAATACTTTCCAGAACAGTTGAAGAACCTTCAGACCATACCCGGAATCAAGGGACGTTCGGCTACAGCCATAATCGCCGAAGTGGGCACAGATATGTCATCGTTCGAAGATGCAGCCCACCTTGTGTCCTGGTGCGGACTGAAGCCTCGCAATGAGGAAAGCGCCGGCAAGATCAAGGCAAGGAGCATCACACATGGAAACAAATACTTGAGGAAAACTCTCATAGAATGCGCCTGGGCCGCATCCAAGACGCAAGGATGCTACTTCAATAAATTCAGCTATCACCAAGTCGTTGTTCGTCGGAAGAACAAGATGAAAGTGCAGGTCGCCATCGCCAGAAAGGTCCTTACCGCCGTCTGGTATGTGATGCACGACAGTGTCGCCTACCGCGACTTTACCCCCGATATTGCACCGACTGAGTAATCGGTCGGCTCAATATATACCACATATTGTAAGGTCACTACCTTTGTGGTGGTTCGTCCCCGTTTCACAAATTGGCGAACGCTCTATGTGGCTTAGGAGGCCCGTTTGAACCATAGAGTTCGAAGAGGAAAGTTCTTAATTATCTTATCCGCCTTCCATCAAGGTGGCGGAAGCCATACGCACCTGTGATGCCATGGCTTTTACTTATCTCCATTTATACGGATGTCTTTTTTGAAATAAAATATGGTAACTTTCTTGTCTCGTTTTGAAGATGCATGAACAGATTTATTTATTAAATAATTAAATGAAAACAATGAAGGTAAAAGTTTGAGGATGCTGTTGTGTAGGGTTCAAAAAAGGTTGTGTTTAAACCGGAGAAAAGAGATTGTCAGTCTGATAATGGAAGTGTTTAAACCGGAAAAAGAGATTGTCAGTCTGATAATGGAAGAGGATACCAAAGTGCTTGGGGAAGTCGTGGTTACTGCCCTGGGTATCACCCGCGAGGCTAAATCATTGGGATATTCGGTACAGAAGTTGGGAGGTGACGGAGTGGTGCAAGCGCACGAATCCAATTTTGTGAACGCGTTGAGCAACCGTATTGCAGGTGTGCAGATTACGAATTCTTCTGGTGGCATCGGAGCTTCTTCGAGTATTCAGATACGTGGTCAAAACTTCGTGGGCGGATACAACTATAACAACTCTCCTTTATTTGTGGTAGACGGTGTGCCTATTAGTAATAACAATGAGCAGTCTACTCGAAGTTTCACCGGACGCCAGGACTACAATAATCCTAATTTTACATCAGGTGAAGCTGAAGTAGACTACGGAAACGCTGCCGGAGAGATAAATCAGGAAGATATTGAGAGTGTTTCTATTCTGAAAGGTCCGAACGCTTCGGCTCTTTACGGTGCACGTGCCGCTAACGGAGTGATTCTGATTACCACCAAAAGCGGGAAAGGGCAAAAAGGACTTGGAGTGACATATAGCTCTACCGTTTCTTTTGAGACTGCCCTTCGGCTTCCGGAATTTCAGAACAGTTTCGGCCAGGGGCTGGAAGGAAAATACGCTTATGTTGACGGTGCCGGAGGTGGTGTGAACGATAAGGACGTAGCCAACTGGGGCCCCGCAATGAACGGGCAGCTTATTACTCAGTTTGACTCTCCGTTGGATGATAACGGAAACCGGATTGCAATCCCTTTTGTGTCCGGAGGTAATCAATTGGAAGATTTCCTTCAGACGGGACATAATATCTCTAATACAATCACGCTGAGTAACTCGAACGATAAACTGAATTATCGCTTGACGTATACTAATAATCAGCAGAAGGGTATTGTCCCTAATACCGGGCTGGCGAAGAATACGATAGGTTTGTCTGCCGGATATCAGATCATTCCACAGTTGCGTGCCGATGTGACTATGAACTATGTACATACCAACAGCGACAACCGGGCAAGTACGGGAGCGAAGAACGCTGACAACATCATGGCTATCTTCTTGAAAATGCCGCGAAATGTCAGTCTGAATTCCTTGCAGCAGCAGTGGCGTGATGGAAAAGAAAATGTAGCCCAGAATACACCTATCGGTGATGAAACGTCTACAGGAATCAACAACCCTTATTTTGTGGTCTACAATAATCTCAACGGAAATACCCGCGATCGTGTCTACGGAAATCTTCGTTTGAAATATGATATTCTCAAGGGGCTGTCTTTACAAATCCGTTCGGGGCTTGATGTATATTCGGACAAGAGAACGATGCGTCATGCCGTAACTTCACAATCTTTCTTCAACGGTTATTATCAGGAAGATGACGTTTCTTTTATGGAAATAAACAATGACTTTCTGTTGAGTTACCGTCTGCCGGATGAGGCTGTAAGAAACTTCGGGTTCAGTATTTCTGCCGGAGGAAATATGATGAACCAGATATCCAAGCGACTGGGGGCCATTGCACCGGAACTGACTATTCCCGGGGTATACAACCTGACAAATAATGCTAAACCGATTCTTGCGGGTAATTCTCTTACACAGAAGAAGGTGAACAGTTTGTATGTAACGGCACAGTTCAGCTATTTGAACGGATTGTTTCTTGATCTGACAGGAAGAAACGATTGGTCAAGCGCGTTGCCCAAGAAAAATAATTCTTATTTCTATCCTTCGGCTTCTCTGAGTGCTGTGCTGACAGACTTGTTCGATATAAGGAGCAATATCCTGACATTTGCCAAAGTAAGAACAAGTACCTCTATGGTACGTCGGGATTTGGAACCTTATCAGACGGCTTCCAACTTTATCATTTCTCAAGGGTGGGGAGGTAACTCTACTGCAACTGCCAATAATAACTATCCAAACCCGGATATCAAACCGGAGAAAGTAGTATCCTACGAGTTTGGTGGTGATTTTCGCTTTTTCAATAGCCGCGTAGGGATCGATGTGGCTTACTATAAAAGTATTACTACTGATTTGATTATTCCGATCACGCTGAATCCGTCTGCCGGATATGATACGAAACTGATGAATGTTGGAAAGATGACTAATCAGGGAATAGAGTTAATGGTCAACGTGGTTCCTGTGCGTACCAAAGACCTTGAATGGAGCTTGAACTTCAACTTCTCCAAGAATAAGAACAAAGTAGTTGCTTTGGCGGAAGATAAAGGAATCTCACGTATTCGCCAAATTGAACGGTGGGCCTCTCTGGAATTACGTACTGAAAACACTAAGGGCGATGGTTCTTATGGTTCTCTTTACGGTGATTATCTGGTATACAAAGACGGACAACTGCAACTGAAAAACGGCCTGCCGGTAGAAGAAAACGGTGACTGGGGATATTTGGGAAATGTGAATCCTGATTGGACGGGTGGTCTTGGTACGGATTTCAAATATAAGAACTGGACGTTCAGTGCGCTTTTCGGATTTCAGCACGGAGGTTCTGTTTACTCACGTACTTATATTGAAGGGATGAGAAATGGTTCGTTGAAAGAATCTCTGGCATGGCGTGATGCTGACGGAGCCGGAATGATTGTAGCAGACGGTATCGATGTGGAAACGGGACAGAAGAATACAGTGGCTGTACCGGTGAGAAACTACGTGCAGGCGTACTATGACAACGATATGATTGCCACCTTCGACGCTTCTTACGTGAAGCTGCGTGAACTGAAAATCGGATATACCCTTCCAAAGAAATGGCTGAAGAATACTCCGTTGAAAAACGTCTCTGTATCAGCTTTCGGACGTAATCTCTTTATCTGGACGGATGTCCCCAACATTGATCCGGAAGTTGCTTCTTACGATGGGCAACTGAAAGGGATAGAAACAATGTCTTTACCTTCTACCAGAAGCTTTGGATTCAATCTTAACGTAACTCTCTAATAAACAACAGAAATCATGAAAAGAAATAAAATAACTTTGTTGCTTGCCGCATTTCTACTGGTGTGTGGTTGTAGTGACTTCGAAGAGATTAATGTCAACCCCAATAATCCCCCGACTGTTCCTGCCAATCTTCTTTTGCCGACTGTTATCAGTACTGCTGTTTCTTCAATGACGGGTAGTGGCAATGGAGCTGCCGGACAGTTTATCCAACACATTAACTATATCGGAGGAAGTAACGAAAGTTTCGGGCGTTTCAATATAACCGGGGCTTCTTTCCGCGAAGAATGGAATGCTCCGATGCGTAGTGTAAAGGATATTAATCAGATCCTTGATATTGCAGAGAAAAACAATCAGCTTCAGTATAAGGCATTGGGATTGATCTGTAAAGTATATGTTCTCTCATTGATGACGGATGCGTATGGTGATATTCCGTATAATGAAGCTGGAAAAGGAGATGTCAGCGGATTGGAATTTCCGCATTATCAGGAACAGAAGGAAGTGTATCGATTAATGCTTGCCGACCTTGAAACTGCAAATCAGCTATTGAAGTCATTAAAGGCTGACGCTACTATTAGTGACGATATTCTTTTTAATGGAGATGCAGTGAAATGGCGTAAATATGCAAATTCTTTAAAAGTACGTATCCTGATGCGCCAGTCGGCGAAGAAAGATGTGTCTGCCGATATAGCTGCGATCTTCAACAATGCACAGGAATATCCCGTCTTTACTTCTATTGACGACCAGGCAACACTGGTGTATAACAATACCGTTGATTTCTACAAGTGGTATATACAACCTAAAAACCTGCCTTCTGACGGATCGGGTGTTATATTCGGAGATAATTTCCGGGTAAGTGAAGCCATAGTAGATGCTCTGCAAACCAAGGATGATCCTCGTTTACCGGTTTATGTTGCTCCGACAAAGCATTCTTTTGAAGCACATCGGGCAAATGCTTCTGTACCTTTTGTCTATCGCGGGCAACCGGCGGGACTGAGTGCGGCAGAGCAGAATGAGATTGATAAGGATGATTATTCAGTATTGAGCAGTACGATCCGAAGCGAAAGCCGTGCTTTCGTGATGACTTTTGCTGAACTTCAGTTTCTGAAAGCGGAAGCGATTATCCGAGGTATGATAACAGGGAATGCAGCCGATGAATATGCCAAAGGTATCAGAGCTTCTATGCAGAAGTGGGCTGCTATTTCTTCTGATGACGTGGACGTCTATCTGGCACGTCCGGATGTGGCATTGAATACAGCTCAGAATGAAGCATTGAAACAAATAGGTACACAGGCATGGATTGATAGTTTTCTGAATGGTTTTGAGGCATTCGCAAATTGGCGGCGTACCGGGTATCCGGAGTTGAAGGTCGGTACATCGGTATCAAGTGCTATTCCCGTGCGCTATATCTATTCGGATAACGAGCAGAACAACCCGAATCTGATTTCATGGACAAATGAGAAAATCGGACGCATGGTGAATGAAACAGATATGGTATGGTTTCAACCTCAGAAATGGAATACAAATGTTTATCGATAAATGATAGATAGAATGAAAAAGTTATATAGTATCGTAGGAATGTGGATCGTGTCGGCCTTTTGTTTATTGTCGGCTCAATCACGTGTTTATTCTTCAGTCGAGAATGTACATTCTCATAATGATTATTTGCAGAATGTACCTTTTTATACTGCATACTCCGCACGGTGTGCTTCTATCGAAGCTGATGTGTTTCTGGTAGACGGAGAGTTGTATGTGGCTCATAAAGAGAATGAAATTAATAAAGCCCGTAAACTCCGGAATCTTTATTTGAATCCGATCAGGGAACAATTTGAAATGAATGGCGGCTCCGGTTACCCGAACGGAAAGAGCTTCCAGCTACTGATTGACTTGAAAACAGATTATAAGGAAACAATGAAGGTGTTGGAACAGCAACTATTGGAATATCGGGATTGTTTTGATGTAAAGAAGAATCCTTTGGCAGTCCGGGTGGTTGTCAGTGGCTTTCTCCCTTCACCGGAAGAATTTTCCAATTACGCAGATTTTATTTTCTTCGACGGAAGACCCCGATTCATCTATACGCCGGAACAGAGCCTGCGTATACCTATGATGAGTACTTCTTTCCGGACATTGACTCAATGGAACGGATTGGGAAGAATGGTAGAAACCGATTACAACAAGGTAAAAGCGTTTATAGATAAAGCTCATGCCGAAGGGAAAGCGGCACGTTTCTGGGGGTGTCCCGATACCAAAACGGCTTGGAATACTTTTATGAAACTAGGATTGGACTATCTGAATACCGACCATCCTGCTTTGCTGGATGATTTCCTGAAACGTTATCCGAAGAACTTTTATACCAGCAAGGGAAAGTTTCATGAGATTTATCAACCCACCTATAAAAATGACGGAAGCAAGAAAATGCCTAAGAATGTCATTGTGCTTATCTCCGACGGCGGTGCGGGGCAAGGGCAGATGTGGGCTGCGGCTACGGCTAATGGCGGCAAGCTGAATCTGATGCAAATGAAGAATATCGGACTGTTGAAAACGAATCCGACAAATGACTATACGACTGATTCGGCTGGAGCTGGAACTGCATTGGCTACCGGGCAGAAAACCCGTAACCGCCGTATCGGTACCGACTCTCTGGGTAATAAAATACAAAACATAACGGAAGCTTTGGCCGCAAAAGGAGTTCAGACAGGAATCATCAGTAATGACGGAATCACGGGAGCTACTCCTTCCGCTTACTATGCTCATCAACCGGAACGGGACATGGGGCAAGAGATAGCGGAAGATTTGCTTACTTCGCCTGCAGATCTGGTGATAGCCGCACCGGTGGAGGCTTTGCAGCAAACGATAGTCTGTTGACGAAGCAATTGCGGGAGAAGAATATAGCAGTCTGTAACCAATTGCCCCAGCTGAGTCAGGTTCCTTTAAACCAGCGTGTTATCTGTTTGCAAGGAGATGACTATGGAAAGAATTTTCGGGTGATAGAAGAATCTTTCAATACAGTGATAACCCGTCTTTCGGCAGGTAAGAAAGGTTTCTTCACCATGATAGAAGGAGCAAAAGTTGATAAAGGCGGCCACGCTAATGATTTGTATACAGTGGTGGACGAATATCTGTCTTTTGACCGCTTGGTGGGGAAAGCTCTCGAATATGCCGATCAAAACGGAGAAACATTAATACTTGTACTCTCTGATCATGAGACGGGAGGATTGACTTTATTGGACGGTGATTATAAAACCGGAACTGTAACTGGGAATTTCTTTACGAATGACCATACAGGGATTCCAACGCTTTTATATGCTTATGGCCCCTGTTCACAGTATTTCTGCGGTTTTGCTGAAAACTCATCCTTATTTGATAAAATTCTGGGTTTCTATAAGTAATAGATACTGTCGATTCTGATAATATGGATAATATCCCCGAATGTATCTTTTTGCATTGCCGAAAAGTACATTCGGGGATGTTTTTTAGTACATAATTTAATATGCAAGAACTGTTAAATTATCCATTATTTTAAGTTATTGCATAAATTATTCCTACATTCGCACCATATTAAATAATAGACGGACATGAAACAGAAGCTATTAACAGATATCGAGTTGGATGTTCATGAGTTGAAATACCTCATGGAGTCATTCTCAAAGGAGTCGACTCAGACTTTGTCTGAACTGTTGAAGCGGAGTATTACACGGATGCAGGGACATTTGGATGAACTCTTGCAGGATGTGGATACTGTTTGTGAAAGTTTGCCGCCTTCTCCTATCGTAGAAGAATATAAAGAATCAGACACTTTTGTAGCGGAACCGGAACCTCCTGTTGTGGAAGAAACAATTGAGGAGGAAGAGGAAGAACCTGTTGCTGATGAATCAGTGACAGAGGAGTCTGTATTTATTGAGGATGAGGTGAGTAAACCGACCGTATTGGGAGAAAGTATCAAACTGTCCGCCGGAGGGTTACGTCAATCTATCAGTCTGAATGATTCATTCCGTTTCTCACGCGAGTTGTTTGGTGGAGATACAGACTTGATGAATCGTGTGATCGAACAAATATCAGTCATGAGCTCCTACAAGACTGCTGTTGCATTTCTTTCCTCGAAAGCCGATATGAACGAAGAAAATGAAGCAGCAATTGATTTTCTGGAGTTGTTAAAGAAGTATTTTAACCAATCAGCGTAATAAAAAATATATGGGAAAGTTGTATGTAGTACCTACGCCGGTAGGAAATCTGGAGGACATGACCTTTCGGGCTATCAAAGTTCTGAAAGAGGTCGACTTGATTCTGGCAGAGGACACGCGCACTTCCGGTATCTTGCTGAAACACTTTGAAATAAAGAACGCAATGCAGTCCCACCACAAATTTAATGAACATAAAACGGTGGAAAGTGTTGTTAATAGAATAAAGGCAGGTGAAACAGTTGCGTTAATTTCGGATGCTGGAACGCCCGGAATTTCCGATCCCGGATTTCTTGTCGTTCGTGAATGTGTACGTAACGGTATCGAAGTAGCGTGCTTGCCGGGGGCGACAGCCTTTGTTCCGGCACTTGTAGCTTCGGGATTGCCGAATGAAAAGTTTTGCTTCGAGGGGTTTCTGCCTCAGAAGAAAGGACGGCAGACACGATTGAAGGCATTGGCAGAAGAACATCGTACAATGGTGTTTTATGAATCGCCTCACCGATTGTTGAAGACATTAACTCAGTTTGCCGAGTATTTCGGAGCTGAACGTCAGGTAACCGTGTCGCGTGAAATATCCAAGCTCCATGAGGAGACGGTTCGCGGCAGTCTGGCGGAATTGATAGAACACTTTACCGCTACCGAACCGCGGGGCGAGATTGTGATAGTACTTGCAGGAATAGACGATTAATAATAACTTCATTTAAAAACGTAAAACGTAAACGTATGAAAAAGTTAGCAATTTTATTAGTATGCGCAGCCATGTTGGCTTCGTGTGATGGCTTTAAAGGTGGAAGTAAGGACCTGAAAGCTGAAAATGACTCTCTGTTGATGGAACTGAACCAGCGCAATGCTGAACTGGATGATATGATGGGAACTTTCAATGAAGTTCAGGAAGGTTTCCGTAAGATCAATGCTGCCGAAAGTCGTGTAGACTTGCAGCGCGGTACTATTACCGAAAATTCTGCTAGTGCCAAACAACAAATCGCTTCTGATATTGAATTCATCTCCAAGCAGATGGAGGAAAACAAAGCTCAGATTGCTAAATTGCAGGCTCAGTTGAAAAATAGCAGTTATAATTCTGCTCAGATGAAAAAGGCGGTTGCCGCTCTGACTGCTGAATTGAATGCTAAACAACAACGTATCGAAGAACTTCAAACCGAACTGGCTTCCAAGAATATCCGTATTCAGGAACTGGATGCTGCTGTAAGCGATCTATCTGCTGCCAAAGAAACGCTGGTTGCCGAAAACGAAGCGAAAGCTAAGACAGTTGCTGAACAGGATAAGAGCCTGAATGCTGCATGGTTTGTATTCGGAACAAAATCCGAACTGAAAGCCCAGAAAATTCTTCAAAGTGGTGATGTGCTGAAAAGCGCTGATTTCAACAAGGATTATTTCACTCAGATTGATATCCGTACAACAAAAGAAATCAAGTTGTACTCTAAACGTGCTGAGTTGTTGACTACTCATCCTGCCGGTTCTTACGAATTGGTGAAAGATGACAAAGGTCAGTTGACTTTGAAGATTACGAATCCTACTGAATTCTGGAGTATATCCAGATACTTGGTTATTCAGGTAAAATAAGGTAGACACCTCTTTTGAATTGCCAATGTGCTGATTCCTGAATGCAAGAAATTAGCACATTGGCTTTTTGTTTCTTATATATACCCCCGTAACTGTTGATGAAATATAGAAATCTTTTTTTTGATCTTGACGACACTATCTGGGCTTTTTCCCGTAATGCTCGCGATACTTTTGAAGAAGTCTATCGGAAATATTCATTCGAACGTTATTTTGATTCGTTCGATCATTATTATACGATTTATCAGCAACGGAATACCGAACTCTGGATTGAATATGGTGAGGGGAAGATAACGAAGGATGAACTGAACCGGCAACGTTTTTCTTATCCTTTGCAGGCGGTAGGAGTGGAGGATGAGACCTTGGCTGAAAAGTTCTCGGAAGATTTCTTCGCAATTATTCCTACCAAAAGCGGTTTGATGCCTTATGCGAAAGAGGTGTTGGAGTATCTGGCTCCGAAATATAATCTTTATATACTGTCCAACGGTTTTCGGGAATTACAATCACGTAAAATGCGTTCAGCAGGCGTAGACATCTACTTTAAAAAGGTTATCCTTTCCGAAGATCTCGGGGTACTGAAGCCGTGGCCTGAAATATTCAACTTTGCTCTTTCCGCCACTCAGTCCGAACTGCGCGAATCATTGATGATTGGTGACAGTTGGGAAGCGGATATAACCGGGGCACATGGAATAGGGATGCACCAGGCTTTTTACAATGTAACCGGTCGTACCTCATTTCCTTTTCAGCCTACTTATCACATTTATTCTTTGAAAGATTTGATAGATTTATTATAGATTTTATGGATTAAGTCGTATTTTTGTCGTGTTTAATAAATGCATAAAAATGCGATACTGCCATGGATAGTACACTTCTCCCGTTTGCCTTGCTTTGTTTCACTTCGTTCTTTACGTTGACCAATCCTTTGGGGACAATGCCCGTCTTTCTTACAATGACTCATGGAATGACGGATAAGGAACGTCAGTCTATCGTGCAACGTGCCACCATTGTGTCGTTTGTCACATTAATGGTTTTTGTTTTTGCCGGTCAGTTTCTTTTTAAGTTTTTCGGGATCTCTACTGATGGATTTCGTATTGCCGGTGGGGTGATTATCTTCAAAATCGGTTTTGATATGCTTCAAGCCCGCTACACGCCGATGAAGTTGAAGGATGAAGAAATAAAAACTTATGCTGATGATATTTCAATTACTCCTCTCGGGATACCAATGTTGTGTGGTCCCGGAGCGATAGCGAATGCTATTGTTTTGATGCAGGATGCTCACAACTTCGAAATGAAAGGGATTTTGATAGGAACTATCGGACTGATTTATCTGCTGACTTTCTTTATTCTCCGTGCTTCCACGAAATTGGTGAGTGTCTTGGGAGAGACGGGGAATAATGTAATGATGCGTCTTATGGGATTGATCTTAATGGTGATCGCAGTAGAATGTTTCGTCAGTGGGTTGAAACCGATATTGGTGGATATAGTGAGAGAAGGGATGGTTGGTGTCTTAAAATAAGAATAGTGAAAAACCGGGTAGTGGAAAAGTTACTCACTACCCGATTTTTTGTTGTTTGCAGATGAATGAATTATCTGTTACCGCCTGCCCACCAGACTTTTTCGTTATAAACATACTGTCCATTTCCATAAGCAGCTTTCACTTCTGCGTTTGTCGTTGTGTCACTATTGCCATATGGACAACGTAAGGGGAAAGGCTTGGTATTCTGTAATTGAATGAAACTTTCAGTAGGTGCTGTCATTCTACGGAGGTCATTATAAGATTCTGTAGCTTCTCCGGAAGCTCCCCATAGTGCAAAATATTTTTGTATCATGGTAGTTTTCAGAGGCTCATTCGTATATGTAGCTTCTACAGTTTTGTCAAAATAGCTATTCGCTTCTTCTTCCGTGATAGCGCTAGCTGGGTTTAGTAATGTGTTTCCCAATTCTTTTCTGGAAATACTAAAACTGTTCTCTGCATTTAGCAATCCGGCTACCACAGCCTCTTTCAAGGCGCTTTTTGCATCACGTCCCAATCGGCATAAAGCTTCTGCTTCTAAGAACTTTAACTCATGGAAGCTCATTAAAAGAGTAGGGGCTGTTGCTGAATACATAAACAGAGATGTACCATATTTGCTGGTTCCTTGTTCCGGTGTTCCGCTAGGTGCATATACATCAGTATCAGGAGTCCCCGGAGCTTGTGCTTTTCCTTCTTTCTCTTTGTCTAGTTTTGTAATGAATGCCCTGGACAGACGTGGGTCATTATATTCAGCTAGTTTGCTTCTCATGCTTTCGCTTGCTCCCAATGCTGCACGTGCTTTGAAGAAACCATAAAGTGGATTTATGTTATTGACATCATATACACTGAATGCTGCCTGTTCTTCTGTGTTTTTAAAAGACTTGCTTACATACTCCAACACTTTCTCCATATCAGCGTCTTTATTAGTTGACCTTTGAAGTAGGTGCATCGTATAGCGTGCTTTCAGGGCATATGCAAATTTGAGCCATTTTTCTGCATCTCCTTGGTAAAGTAAATCTTGACTGGATGGATCTATTAAATCCTCTTGTTGTAAGTCTGCAATAGCGTCATCCAGATATTGCATTGCTTGTTTATAAATATCCTCTTGTTTATCCATTTTGGGATTTAGATAAACGGGGGAACCATTTTCGTCAACTAAGGCAGCTTGGCTGCACGGAGCATCGCCAAACATATCTGCTATTAATGCACAGTTGTAGGCTGCTAATACTTCGGCCATGCCTTTGGTTGTATAATTGCCGTAATCTATCCCTCCATCACTACATTGGTTAATTATGATACGGGCGGATTTCAATGTTGAATACAGACCATTCCATGTATTGTTGAAAGTGGAAGATGATGTCGGTTCACTTTCTCTGGTTTCTGCATAATACAATTGATTGTCAACACCTACTTCATATTCAATATATGAAGATAGATAAGTATTTAAGTCTCCTCCTGCATTGGAAAACGCGGTAGAGGTTATTACATCAGTTAGATAAATCTTCCAGCCACGCTTTGTGTGTGTCCATGATCTTTATTTATTCTATCCATTGCATCTTCCGAACATCCGGAAAGGACAACTGATAAAACGGCAACGGCAAAAAATACCTTTAATTATATTATATGTTTTCATCTTTCTTTTTAGCTAATTAGAATTTTACATTAAATCCAAAACCATAGCTGGCTGTTCCCGGAAGAGAGAAACGTTCGAATGCGCCTCCCATATTGTCATTGCCTTGTGAAGCCTCTGGGTCGAATCCTTTAAATTCTGACCAAACTAATATGTTACGTGCAAAGACATTTACGTTTACGTTTAGCCATTTTTTGGAGAGGACCGGATAGCTTATGGATAATTCACGTAACTTAATATAAGAGTTGTCATAAATATAAGACTCGTCAATAGACCTTCTTCTTGTGAAATAGGATTGAGCATCAGATACCTTTATGTCATTAGGAGCATAAATCGGATTTCCATTGGTATCTTTACCCGTTTCTTTAACTGAGTTTTCTACAATAAAATCAGTTTTACGCATATCTCCAGATAATTTACTCACACCGTAATAGTTCATCTCGCCAGCGGTACCGGAATACATTTGACCGCCTTGTTTCCAATCAAATACAGCTGAAATGCGGAACTTGTATAATTCAATATTAGTATTGAACCCCAGGCGGAAGTCGGGAGATACAGTTCCGATGACCGCATCTTCTCCTTGCATGGGGAGCCCGTTTTGATCTACAACTATCTTACCTTCATTATTGCGCATATAGCTTTTTCCATAGATTACAGGGAATTTGTCACCAATTCCGGCACGTACTTGTGGAGTAACAAAACCTCCTAACATAATGCTTTCTACTCCTGGAGCCAGTTCATCAACATAATTGTCGATTTTGGAGAAGTTGAAGGCAAAATCAAGTTTAAAGTTCTTTGTATCTACCGGAGAAATGCCCAAGGTCACTTCATGAGTATTAGTATGTATCTTACCTCCATTCATTATCATACTTGAGGCTCCGGTTGAACCTGCCAAAGGAACTTCGAATATCTGATCTTTCACATTCTGACGTGAATAGGTATAATTCAATGTGACCAGTCCGTTTAAGAAAGTAAGATCTGCTCCCATCTCGTATGATTTTGTATTCTGTGGCTTTAAGTTGGGATCATATACTTTATAGTATGGTACATAAGCCATTGCTCCGGCTATTGGGTATACAATAGGATTCCCCATATAGAAACCGCCACCATAAGCGGGAGTGTAGTAATAGCTTTGAGTATAATCTCCTGCCATACCTACTTCTGCGTAGGAGGCACGTATTTTACCGAAAGTTAATATATTGTTCTTTAACGGTGCCAATTCTGTAAAAATGAATCCTAATGAGACTGATGGATAAGTGAAAGAACGATTGTTACGAGGCATACTTGAAACGATGTCATTACGTATACTTCCACTTAAGTAGAGCATATTTTTCCATGCAACTGATACATTTGCAAAATTACCTACGGTTCGTTTTTTATTGTATTGACTTTCATTGGAAAATACAGAAGCATTATTTAAGTGATTCCAGCCCGGAAAGTTGAAATTCATGCTATACGCATATTCGTATTTTGTCTTTTTATCAACAAATTCATTACCGATTAAAGCGTCTAATGCCCATTCATCATTAATATTCCATGTGTAAGAGGCAGTCAGTAATGAGTTTAGCTCATTAACAGTATAGTGATATTCCGAATCTTCACCTGTAGCGGCCCAAGTGCTTCCATATCCATAAATTTCAGAATAGTTAGTTGTATAAGCATCGTCACCTATTTGATACTTAATATCCAGTTTATGGTTGTCGGTCCCGAATTTAGTGGAGTATTTCACAAAGGCATTTCCAAAGAAGCGTTGTGAACGTTCTGAAAATTGATTATTATCGACAGCCCAGTAAGCATCGTCAATCCAATCACTACGATAGGTATTTTGAGTATATAGGTCACCTTCTATATGGGAAGGAATGCCTGCCATATTATAACTAACAGGAGCATTGTAAACAGTAGCAACTACACTTGTGTTGGCAGTAGATTGTTTTGTGATCTTTGAAGTCACAAAATTCCCATTAAATCCGGTAGTCCAGTTGGGGTGCAGTTGTGCTTCGGCAGACATTTTCACGTTATATCTATCCATACCGGTTGAGGGAACAATACCATTGGTAGTGGTATTACCCATAGAGAAAGAGTAGTTCCCTTTATCAAATTTTTGGGCTACATTCACATTGTTGCTCCACGATACACCAGTTTCGAAGAAGTCTTTCATGTTGTTATATGCTTTTGGAGTAGCCCAAGGGTCCATACCGGCTGCTGCAAGCTGAGGAACGTAATACCTGTCTGGTTGTTTACCATACTTATTGGTGTAACTATTATTAGTATTTCCACCATAGTTAGGATCATTAGGTAATTCTGAGATTCTAGGACCCCATGCAAAAGGTGATAAGGGATCAAATACTCCTTTAGAGCCTTGTGCGTATTCTTGTTGTAACTCTGGCAGGGTTGAGATCTTATCGAATGAAAGGTTGGTGCTAAAAGTGATGTTTGGTTTCCCTTTATTTGCTCCTTTACCACTTTTAGTAGTGATAACAATAACACCGTTCGAGGCCCTCATTCCATATAATGCAGAAGCAGCCTGTCCTTTCAGTATATTAATACTTTCGATGTCGTTAGGATCAATATCGACTGCACGATTAGCATAGTCTGTGCCATATGCTCCGTCAGTAAGAGATGTACTAACATCGGCAGTAGAAGCAATTGGCATACCGTCAATTACATATAAAGGAGTATTGTCTCCGTGAAAGAACGAGAACCGCGAATCGTAATCTTTGAAGAAGCACCCGGCATACCTGATGATGGGGTGATGTCAATACCTGATACTTTTCCTTGTAATGCACCTGCTAAATCCGTATTGGCCGCCCGTGTCAGTACATCTGATTTTACATCTTGTACAGCATATCCTAATGCTTTTTTCTCACGTGAGATACCCATTGCTGTCACAACTATCTCATCTAATTTTTGTGCATCAGCTTTCAGTATGACTTTTAAGGTCGGTTTAATAATGACTTCCTGAGTCTGCATTCCAATATACGAAATCTGCAAAGTCTTTGCAGAACTTGGTCGTTCGATATTGCTCTTATTATCAATAGATTATAACTATTTGCAAAACATAAGTATCTTGTCATTCTTCTTAATAAAAAACAACCTATATCTTTAATTTATAGCTTATTATTTATAGTAGCAATGATATAAAAACAGAAATTGTGCTACTAAATATCTACTTGAAAAAGAGATAAGTATTTAGTAAATAATCGTTTAGACTTTGAAAAGAACCCACTTTGACTTTGTTATTTTGTTCCACAACAATTTCCATTGAATGCAAATACTAGAATTACTTAATTGAGAATATTCCTCAGATGTTAATAAAAATAGGTTTTATTTATTCTATGTGGTATCTTATTTTATAAATTAAAATGATTTACTTCTTTCCGTACGGTTGTGGATTATTTTTAAGTTAGTAACTATCTACTTCTCGTACTTAATAAATCAATCTTTGTTATTGCATAATTTTATTCGTCTGACAGATGTTGTTTTTTCGTCTGACAACTGTTAGACGAAAGAGAAACAACTGTCAGACGAAAGTTTAACAGTTGTTAGACGAATAAAGCTATGCATAACGAGTACTAACTAATAGTATCCGGAGAGCTTAATCCTGGAAGATTTAGGATTAGTTTCCTTTATGTTTGCCACCGGCTTTTGAGTAGATTGCTTTTTCAAGATCCCGTACAAGAGTTATATCCATAATATTCGCATATACCTGAGTCGTTTTTACACTTTTATGTCCTAACAACTTTTGTACAGTAGTGATATTAGCACCACTATATATTAATAAGGTAGCATTTGTATGGCGGGCGGTATGAAATGATATACGTTTATCAATTTCTGCCAGTTTCCCTAATATATTCAGTTCCTTATTAATATTCGAATTATCTTTCAATTTGAAAAAACGATTAAGATCATCCTTATAGCGCTGCAATATATGAATACCTTTCCCTTCAAACAATAGATATAATGGTAGACGTACCTCAATACCAGTTTTGACTGATTTGTAAATAAGCCACGTTTCCTGTTGAAACTCAACAATATTTGCAGATGTCAAACTGGTAAAGTCGGAGTATCGTAATCCGGCGTAACAGCAAAATAAAAAGGAATCTTTTGTCTTTTGCAATTTAGCATATTTTCCTCCTAGCTGTAAATCCTCCAATTTATGCAATTCTTCCGGTGATAGATGACTATGTCTGCCTTTCTACACTTTTTATTTTATATTTTCTGAATGCATATTTCTGCACGTCCATATAATCCTTATTTATAGCGACGTTAACATAATGTTTCAAATGTTTCATATGTTTGGCAATCGTATTCAGGTGATATCCCTTGGATTGCAGATAATTGTCAAATGAAGACACAAATTCAAATGTCAGGTCCGTGAACTGTACTTCCTTCTTAAATTCTTGGAGTAGCTCCAGAGTAGACAGGTGATTCTGTCTGGTGCTTTCTTTCAAAGAAGAATTAGCGACTTCTTCTCTGAAGAAAGTTAAGAACGATCTACCGTTGCTTACAGGTTTATCGATGGAATCCTTTAATAACTCCAAAGAAATACTCTTCCCCTGTTGCCATAATCCAAGTTCTATTTGTTCAATAGCCGCAATGTGCTCGTATAACATACGATTCAATACGTCTGCATTAGGATGTCCCTTTACCATTCTACGTTTCGTATCCCACTGTTCAGGTTTAAGGTATATCTTAGTAGAGAAATATATTTTTCTTCTATTTAAATAAGCTTCTACCTGTACTAATGCCATTCCCTTTTTATTCAATCTTTTTTTTCTGTTAAACACAAGGTTGTAACTAATCTTTTCCATACTTCAGTTTTTTAATTAATAATAGAACAAATTAGACGTAGTTCTGTGCTACGCCAGGGTTGAATATGCATTAATATCTCTAAAAAAATAAATCCTCAAAAATGAAGTATTCACAAAACTTTAAATTAAATGCCACTTTTTTATTGATGTTTTTTCAAAATAAGCAAAAAGGTTTGTTAATAGAGGTGTTTTGTGACTAAAAATGAGTATGTGAAATATTAAAATGAGCATTTTGCTTTTGCAAAGTGTCGCTTCTGAGTTTTGAAATCAAAACTTTTGCAGCCAATATCTATGCTTATTAGCATAAATATTAGCAATTGAATAACAGAATGCCATATTTGCAACCTTTTTTTATTAAATGAATTGTTAGTTTCATATTTATTAATATATTTGCAAATTGTTAGAGTAAAGAAACAATTAATGTAAAGTTAAACTTTAAGAGAGAATTTATGAAAAGAAAATTGATGCTGTTATTGGCATGCCTTTTTGTGGGCATAAGTCTGGTAACTGCCCAAACTCAGAAGATCACAGGTGTTGTGATTTCTGAAGAAGACGGGCAGCCAGTTGTTGGCGCCTCTGTGTTAGTAAAAGGTACTACTCAAGGTACAATCACAGACATCGATGGTAATTTTAATTTGGCAATGTACCAAGTTCTGCAAAGACTTTGCAGATTTCGTATATTGGAATGCAGGCGCAAGAAGTGGCAATTAAACCCCATTTAAAAATCACATTGAAGCCGGATGCTAAACAATTAGATGAGATTATAGTTGTTGCTTATGGTACTGCTAAGAAATCAGCATTTACCGGTTCTGCTTCAACTATTAAAGCTGATAAATTGGAAGAGAGAATTGTGTCGAATATCACCAATGCCCTCTCCGGACAGGTGGCCGGTATTCAGACAGTAAATGCTAACGGAGCTCCGGGAGCGTCTGCGACAGTTCGTATCCGTGGTATCGGTTCTATGAGTTCAAGCAATGCTCCGTTGTATGTAGTAGACGGAGTACCTTATGATGGTGATATGTCTTCCATTAACCCTCAAGATATAGAATCCCTTTCTGTATTGAAGGATGCGGCTGCTAACTCTATTTATGGAGCACGCGGAGCGAATGGAGTTATCTTGATTACAACTAAATCTGCTAAAACAGAAAAAGCAAAGGTCACATTTGATGCCAAATGGGGGTCCAATTCGCGCATGGTTCCTCAATATGATGTAATTGGAACGGCAGAATATTACGAAACGCAGTACAAGACTTTGTACAATTCCAAGATCTATACCGGTTCCTCTAAGGCCGAAGCTTATAATTATGCAGATAAAACTTTGTTGGACGCAAAAAATGGTGGATTGGGATACCTTGTTTATACCGTGCCTGATGGTGAAAAATTGATTGGTAACAATTTCAAGCTTAATCCGAATGCTAAGTTAGGGTATTCTGATGGTAAATATTATTATACTCCTGACGATTGGTATGACGAAGTATTCAGTTCAAATTTCCGTCAGGAATACAATGTTAATATCTCAGGCCGTTCTGACAAATTGAATTACTATGCAAGTGTCGGTTACCTGAATGATTCCGGTATTATTCAAAATTCTGCTTACAAACGTTATACCGGTCGTGCAAAAGTTGATTATCAAGCTAAAGAATGGTTAAAAGTAGGAACCAACATTGCATACACTTATTCGGATTCACAAGCTCCTGACTATCAGGATGGTGATTCTTGGGGAAGTTCTGCTAACTTATTTTATGTATCCAATACAATTGCACCGATCTATCCTTTATATGTACGTAATGCTGACGGAAGTATTGCTATCAATCCCAACACAGGGTATAAAATCTATGACTCGGGTAACAACAGCGGCTTTTCTCGTCCTTCGGTAACTGGAAATGCGGCTAGAGACATCGAACTGAACCGTCAGCATGAATATACCGATTTGTTAAGTGGAAAATGGTATGCTAACATCACTCCGATTGAAGGTTTGACGCTGACTGCCAATATTTCTGCGAATGTACAGAACAGCCGTTTGAACCAGTTGAGCAGTGCTTTCGGATCTGCATCGGCAGATGATGGTTCTGTTTTTGTACAGCATACCAGAATGATGGGAGTGAATAACCAGTATCTGGCAACCTATGCACGTACGTTTGCCGATAAGCATAATGCAGATTTATTGGTCGGTTATGAACAATACCGTTATAAGAATCAAGTACTCTACGGAGAAAACACCAATCTGTACAACCCATATATCGGTGAGTTGAATAATGCCGGAGGTATAGACAAGAAGAATGCGAAATCATATACGGACAATTATATGACCGAAGGTATTTTGAGCCGTTTGCAATATAACTATGACGGAAAATACTTCCTCAGTGCTTCTTATCGTCGTGACGCTTCTTCACGTTTCCATAAAGATCACCGTTGGGGTAACTTCGGAAGTGTAGGTGGAGCTTGGCTGATTAACCACGAAAAGTTCATGGAAAACGTGAAATGGGTAAATATGTTGAAACTGAAAGCTAGTTGGGGTGTGCAGGGTAATGACAGACTGCTGATTACTGTAAACGGTGTACAGCGTGACAACTGGTATGCTTATCAAGACCAGTATGATGTGAACTACGCTAACGGGCAATATTCACTGATTCTCAAATATAAAGGAACGAAAGATCTGACTTGGGAAACGTCTTATGCTTTCAATATCGGTACTGACTTTGAATTATTCAACAACCGTTTGAATGGTACTATTGAATATTTCAGCAGAAAAACTGTCGATTTGTTGTATAACAAACCGATCCCTGTATCATCCGGTATCAGTACAGGCTATGAGCCGACCAACGTGGGCGATATTATGAATAAGGGTGTTGAATTGGATTTGAACGGCATTATCCTTCGCGGAAAGGATTATGAATGGGCTATGAACTTCAACCTGACGCACTATACCAATAAAATTACTGCATTGGATCCGGATTTGGAGAAAAATGGCGGTCAAAAAGGTTCTTATTATATTTACCGGGTAGGAGGATCTCTTTACCAGTCTTATTTGAAAACATACGCCGGAGTAGATCCGGATACGGGAAAGGCATTGTATTATGTGGATCCGGATAATGGTGATTATACAAAGACTTCTAACTATGAAGAAGCCCAACAAGCGGATCAGGGTACTACGTTGCCAAAAGTATATGGTGGTTTGGGGACTTCAGTGCGATTCTACGGTTTTGATTTCTCATTGCAGCTTTCTTATCAGTTGGGCGGCAAATATTACGACGGGGCTTATCAGGCATATATGCACAATGGAAATAGTGGTATGCAAGGTACAAACTGGTCTACGGACATCCGTAAAGCGTGGACACCGGACAATCGTTATACTGACGTACCTCGTTTAAGTGCAAGTGATGCAAGCTACCAACAGGATTCCAGCCGTTTCCTTGTTAGCTCGGATTATCTCAGCCTTAACAATATTACATTGGGATATACAATACCGAAACGTTTGACCAGCAAACTGGGACTATCTCATTGTAGAGTTTATTTGACGGCTGACAATGTAGCTCTTTTATCGGCACGCAAAGGTCTTGACCCGCGTTTGGGATTAGGTCTGGGAAGCTCGACTGCTGAAAGTGGTGCCAATACTACCAGTTCATATTCTGCGATGCGTACTATCACAGGAGGAATTTCTCTTACGTTTTAATTAAAAAAGAAAGAACTATGAAACGAATAAATAAGTTTGCACTTTTTATATTGGGAGCATTATCGTTTGCTTCCTGCTCTGACATCAATGATATTGAGAGTGAGGGCTACCGAATTACAGGTGAACAGATAGATGATGCTACATCTGTCATCCCTTCCCGTGTGGAGGCTAAAATTGCAGGTATGTATAGCAGCATGGGGACAGTGTGTGCTGCATTTCCTTCTGATACCAGAGATGATGACGGTGGTTATCCGACAGTTTGTCTTTCTCAGGATTTGAATGGCCCGGATATGATCTGTGCCAATAATGGTTATAACTGGTTTTCTGTCAGCAGTGAATATAGTGACCGTTATGCTACGTATGCCAATCCCTTTGCACGTTATGCTATCTTTTATAATCAGATAAAAGCGGCTAATGATATTATTCTTTCTATTGATCCGGCGACGGCGAGTGAGACTGAAAAGTATTATTTAGGACAAGCTAAGGCGGTTCGTGCGTTTGATTATTTATGTCTGGCACCTTATTATCAGTTCCGCTATGCTACCAGTAAAGACCTTCCATGTGTGCCGTTGATAACGGAAGAAACGACTAATTTTGTCAATAATCCTCGTGCTACGGTAGGTAAGGTCTATGAACAAATTATAAGTGACTTGAATAGTGCTATTGATTTGTTGGAAGGATATAACCGTCAGGGAGATAAGACTCGTATCGACCAACAGGTTGCTTATGGGTTACGTGCACGTGCTCACTTGTATATGGGAATGTGGCAAGAAGCATACAATGATGCTGATAAGGCAATGGAAGGCTATACTCCTTATACTAAGGAAGAAGTGTCCAAACCTGCTTTTTATGATATATCCGATCATAACTGGATGTGGGGAATTAACGTTTCTGTACCTATGGTGAATAAGAATGCGTATGCAACTCCGGCAGGACAATTAGGGTCATTCTCCAGTTATGCTTACACGGCGGGAGTAGCCATGTATAAGACTATAAACTCCTTGCTTTATAAGAAAATCTCAACATCAGATGTCCGCAAACAATGGTGGGTCGATGAAAACCTGAAATCAGACGCATTATCTGGACTTAGCTGGGGCTCTGCAATTGGAAATGATATTTCGACATTGGAAATAGAAGATGTAAAAATGAAATTTATCAAATATACCAATGTGAAGTTCGGAATGAAAAGTGGTATAGGAAGCTCCAATAATGACAATGACTGGTGTATCATGCGTGCCGAGGAGATGATTCTTATCAAAGCGGAAGCTTTGGCACAACAGAATGACGAAGGTAATGCTGCTAAAGAGCTTAAGGTATTGATGGATGAGCGTGATGCGAGTTGGAACAAAAGTTCTGTAACTGTTGATGATGTTTGGTTGCAACGTCGTATTGAATTATGGGGTGAAGGCTTCTCTATGGCAGATATTATGCGTTTGGGTAAACCTGTTGTTCGCTTCCAGGGAAGTGACAAGGGAAACTGGCCGGATGCTTTCTGTTTCAATATTGCTGCTGATGACCCTTGGTTGCTGTTGCGTATCCCGCAGAAAGAAAGCAATAACAATGCCGGTATCGTGAATAATACCGGAGGTAACCTTCCCGTAGCAGGGCAGAATCCGAATTTAAAAGATGGTGCAACTGATTAAAATGAATACTACAATGAAAAAAGTAACAAAATATATAGCTTTATTAATTGGAGGAATAGCATTGCTAAGCATGGCTGCTTGCTCCGATGATGATGGACGTACTCCTTCTCCGGCAGTTGATCCCAATTGTATTGGTGCTTCTTTTGTGGGAGATAATATTGGATATGAAGAGTTGGAAGATACTGATCCTAAAGAACTGACGTTGACAATTAGCCGGGATAAGACAGAGGCGGCTGCAACTGTTGCAATTGAGGTACAGGCTAATACGGAAAATATTTTCAACATCCCTCAGAGTGTTAGTTTTGCAGCCGGACAGGCAACGGCTGATCTGGTTATAACTTTTGAAAATGCACAGCTAAAAGAGGAGTATTCGTTTCAAATCTCATTGGAAGCTGCTGCCGTTAATCCATATAAAGGAAACGGACATGCTAGTTTCACTGTTCAATGTTTGAAATGGGTGGATGTTTCGGGAACATTTGCTTTCAAAGACTGGGTATTTGATGAATATAATGCTGGTAAAGAATATAATGTAAAAGTACAACGTGTAGATGGCGAGAATCGTTATCGCATTGTTGATCCGTTCTCGCAAGCTTTGGCAGAGTCAGGAGAAGAAGTTGGTGAACCGGATGAATATTTGTTCTTCACGATTAATCCGAAAAACAATGGAGTCGCTTTCGATAGTTATAATACCGGGTACTTGACAGAAGAAGGATCAGATATCCTAGGATTTAGCTCATTGGACTATTTAGGGGTAGATGATGTGGATTCTAAATATGATCCGACAAGCCATAAGGTGACTCTCAATGTCTATTATTACGGGGATGGTCTAATTGGACAAAAAGAATCTGTGCTTACAGTGCCGGATGACTTTAAATTGATACTTGAGGATGAGTGATTCGAATCTAATCAATATTTGAAAGACGATTAACATGAAGAAATAGATAATTTCTTCTTGACAAGAATAAATAGAGAGTATGTTCGCGTTTTAAAAAAACGTAAGCATACTCTCTTTTATTATCTCATTGAAATCATTATCTTTGTCCCCGTGTTATATAGGAAAGAAAAAAGTAAAGAATGAAAGAATTTGTAATATCCGAAGCCAAAGTAGAAATAGCAGTGCTTGTGGGACTCATCACTCAGACGCAGGATGAGCGTAAAACGAACGAGTATCTGGATGAATTGGCGTTCCTTGCCGAGACGGCTGGGGCGGAAGTAGTGAAACGATTTACGCAGAAGTTGCCGACAGCTAACTCGGTGACCTATGTCGGTAAAGGAAAATTGGAGGAGATTAAACAATATATCCGGAACGAGGAGGAAGAAGAACGTGAAGTGGGAATGGTTATCTTTGATGATGAACTTTCTGCGAAACAGATACGTAATATTGAAGCTGAGCTGAAAATTAAAATACTTGACCGTACATCACTGATCCTCGATATATTCGCGATGCGTGCTCAGACTGCTAATGCAAAGACGCAGGTGGAACTTGCCCAGTATAAATATATGTTGCCACGCCTGCAACGACTCTGGACTCACTTGGAACGCCAGGGAGGCGGTTCCGGAGCCGGTGGCGGTAAAGGTTCCGTGGGGCTTCGCGGACCGGGAGAAACGCAACTCGAAATGGACCGCCGTATCATCTTGAACCGTATGTCGTTACTGAAAGAACGTTTGGCAGAGATTGACAAGCAGAAAGCTACCCAGCGCAAAAATCGTGGACGCATGATACGCGTTGCATTAGTAGGTTACACTAATGTCGGAAAATCAACCATGATGAACCTTCTCTCGAAGAGCGAAGTATTTGCCGAGAACAAACTATTTGCTACTCTGGATACCACTGTGCGTAAAGTGATTATCGATAACCTGCCGTTCTTGTTATCCGATACGGTAGGATTTATCCGTAAATTGCCGACTGATTTGGTCGATTCGTTCAAGTCGACGCTCGACGAGGTGCGTGAAGCGGATTTGCTTGTGCATGTAGTCGATATTTCTCACCCCGGATTTGAAGAACAGATCGAAGTGGTAAACAAGACACTTGCCGAAATTGGCGGTGGTGGCAAACCCATGATACTTGTATTCAATAAAATAGACGCTTACACCTATGTGGAGAAAGCGCCGGATGACCTTACCCCCCGAACGAAAGAAAACTTAACACTCGAAGAACTGATGAAGACGTGGATGGCAAAAATGGAAGACAACTGTCTCTTTATTTCCGCCCGCGAAAGAATCAATATGGACGAACTGAAAAGCGTAGTTTATCAACGAGTGAAAGAATTACACGTTCAGAAATACCCCTATAACGATTTTCTTTATCAGACCTACGAAGAGGAGGAATAATTAATCAATGTGCTGCTTTGCTGATTGGGGGAAGCGGCACATTACTTATATTTATTAATATGAAAGATTATCGTAGACTAACTGAAGATGAAGTGCTTCAGTTAAAGAGCCAGTCGTGTCTGGCTGATGATTGGGGAAATGTATCAGTTGCAGAGGGGTTTAATTGTGAGTACGTTCATCACACCCGTTTTTCGGGAGAAGTGAAACTGGGTGTATTTGATGCTGAATTTACATTGCCGGGAGGCATCAGGAAACATTCCGGATTGCGTCATGCACAATGTGGATAACTGCTGCATTGAAAACATTCAGAACTACATTGCTAATTATGAGATCGGTAATGATACCTTCATTGAGAATGTAGATATCATTCTGGTAGATGGCCGGAACAACTTTGGTAATGGGGGTAGAGGCGACAGTTCTTGAATGAAACAGGAGGGCGTGAAGTACTCATTAACGACAAGTTGTCAGCGCATCAGGCCTACATTCTGGCATTGTACCGTCATCGTCCTGAACTAATCAATCGCATGAAAGCGATTACGGATTACTATTCCAATAAGCACGCTTCTACTGTCGGCAGTATTGGTGATCATGTGATGATTCTTAATACAGGTTCAATCAGAAATGTCAGGATTGGTGATTATTGCCACATCTGTGGAACCTGTCGGCTGACCAATGGCAGTATCAATAGTAATGTGACGGCACCTGTGCATATCGGTCACGGGGTGATCTGCGACGACTTTATTATCTCTTCCGGTTCAGACGTGGACGACGGAACGATGCTAAGCCGTTGCTTTGTCGGACAAGCTTGTAAACTGGGACACAATTATTCTGCTTCCGACTCGTTATTCTTCAGCAACTGCCAGGGAGAAAATGGAGAAGCGTGCGCTATCTTCGCAGGCCCTTTCACGGTGACTCACCATAAATCGACTTTGCTGATTGCCGGAATGTTCTCTTTTATGAATGCGGGTTCCGGATCTAATCAGAGCAACCATATGTATAAGTTAGGTCCGATTCATCAGGGGACCATGGAAAGAGGGGCCAAAACGACTTCCGATTCCTATATCTTATGGCCGGCACGTGTCGGAGCCTTTTCTCTGGTAATGGGACGTCATGTAAACCATGCCGACACTTCCAATCTTCCTTTCTCCTATTTGATAGAACAACGGAATACCACTTATCTGGTTCCCGGAGTGAATCTGAGAAGTGTCGGGACAATCCGTGACGCCCAGAAATGGCCGAAACGTGACAAACGGAAAGATCCGAACCGGCTTGATTATATCAATTATAACCTTTTGAGTCCATATACCATTCAGAAAATGTTCAAGGGACGTTCTATTCTGAAGGAATTGAAACGGGTATCCGGCGAAACCTCTGAAATCTACTCCTACCAGAGTGCAAAGATCAAGAATTCTTCTTTGAATAACGGGATTCGTTTCTATGAAATTGCCATCAACAAATTCTTGGGGAACTCTATCATAAAACGGTTGGAAGGCATTAATTTCCAAAGTAATGACGAAATCCGCCAGCGCCTGAAACCGGATACGGAAATCGGTGTCGGCGAATGGGTGGACATCTCCGGACTGATTGCTCCCAAGAGTGAAATAGACCGATTGTTGGACGGTATCGAAAACGGCTCTATTAACCGCCTGAAATCTATTAATGCCAGTTTTGCGGAAATGCATGAAAACTATTACACGTATGAATGGACCTGGGCATATAATAAGATTCAGGAATTTTATGGCTTGAATCCGGAAACGGTAACTGCTCAGGACGTGGTTACTATCGTGAAAGCATGGCAGAAGGCTGTGGTAGGGTTGGATAAAATGGTTTATGAAGACGCAAAGAAAGAGTTCTCGCTTTCTTCAATGACAGGATTCGGTGTCGATGGTTCTCGCGATGAAATGAAGCAGGACTTCGAACAAGTACGTGGTGATTTTGAAAGCAATACATTCGTGACTGCAGTTTTGAAACACATCGAGGACAAAACTGCTTTAGGAAATGAACTGATTAAACGAATCGAACATATACAATAAGTGAACCAAACTATGAATCGATGAGCGGTGGACATTGTACAATAAAGTACAATTCGTTCACCGTCTTCATTTGTACCTCGTCATTCTCCGTTATTCATTCTTAATTCTTCTTCTTTCCTTTCTCATTCTTCATTCTTAATTATTACCTTTGCCACACTAACTAACATTACGTAATAAAATAAGAAACTTATGGCAACACCTCCGTTTAAGTATCAGCCCATGTTTGAAAAGGGAAAAGATACAACTGAGTATTATCTGCTTACAAAAGACTATGTATCAGTAAGCGAGTTTGAAGGAAATCCTATCCTGAAAATTGAGAAAGAAGGTTTGACTGCAATGGCTAATGCAGCTTTTCGTGATGTATCATTCATGCTTCGTCGTTCGCACAACGAACAGGTAGCAAAAATCTTGAGCGATCCGGAAGCCAGCGAGAATGACAAGTACGTGGCACTGACTTTCCTGCGTAATGCAGAAGTTGCTTCGAAAGGCGTGCTGCCTTTCTGTCAGGATACGGGTACTGCCATTATCCACGGTGAAAAAGGACAGCAGGTATGGACGGGCTATTCTGATGAAGAAGCTCTGTCACTGGGTGTTTACAAAACATATACTGAAGAAAACCTGCGTTATTCACAGAATGCGCCTTTGAATATGTATGATGAGGTAAATACAAAATGTAACCTCCCTGCACAGATTGACATCGAAGCTACCGAAGGTATGGAATATGAATTCCTTTGCGTAACAAAAGGTGGTGGTTCTGCCAACAAGACTTATTTGTATCAGGAAACAAAGCGATCCTGAATCCCGGTACACTGGTTCCATTCCTGGTTGAAAAAATGAAAACATTGGGAACAGCCGCTTGCCCTCCTTATCATATCGCTTTCGTGATCGGTGGAACTTCTGCTGAAAAGAACTTATTGACAGTGAAGCTGGCTTCTACTCATTTCTATGATAACTTGCCGACTACTGGAAACGAATATGGCCGTGCATTCCGCGACATCGAACTGGAAAAAGAAGTTTTGGCAGAAGCTCACAAAATTGGACTTGGCGCGCAATTCGGAGGTAAATATCTGGCTCATGACGTACGTATCATCCGTTTGCCCCGTCACGGTGCTTCTTGTCCGGTGGGTTTGGGTGTATCTTGTTCTGCCGACCGTAACATCAAATGTAAGATCAATAAAGACGGTATCTGGATTGAAAAACTCGATTCTAATCCGGGCGAACTGATTCCTGCAGAATTACGTAAGGCAGGCGAAGGTGATGTTGTGAAGATTGACCTGAACCGTCCGATGGCCGAAATACTGAAAGAGTTGGCTAAGTATCCGGTTTCCACCCGTCTGTCTCTGAACGGTACTATCATCGTAGGCCGTGACATTGCTCATGCCAAGCTGAAAGAACGTTTGGACCGTGGCGAGGACCTGCCTCAATACATTAAGGATCATCCTATCTACTATGCAGGTCCGGCAAAAACTCCGGAAGGCATGGCTTGCGGTTCGATGGGACCGACTACTGCCGGACGTATGGACCCTTATGTAGACTTGTTCCAGAGTCACGGCGGCAGCATGGTCATGTTGGCAAAAGGTAACCGTAGCCAGCAGGTGACAGATGCTTGCAAGAAGTACGGTGGTTTCTATCTCGGTTCTATCGGCGGTCCTGCCGCTATCTTGGCGCAGAACAACATTAAGAGCATCGAATGTGTAGAATATCCCGAATTCGGTATGGAAGCCATCTGGAAAATTGAAGTGGAAGACTTCCCTGCATTTATCTTGGTGGATGACAAGGGTAATGACTTCTTCAAACAGTTGAAACCGTGGAATTGCACTAAATAATTTGTTTGCAGTTCTGATTCAATAAATGATTTATTTAAGGGATACCTGTCAAATTCGTATAGGCATCCCTTTTTTACTAACTCTCTTTTTCTAATCACTAACTATTATGAAACCACCGACAATCGAATTAAACAATCCGAAGAACCAACATATCGTCTGGTTGGATGTAGTACGCCTTATTGCCATGTTTACAGTTGTTTGCTGCCATTGTACCGACCCATTCAACTTCTATCCGGGCACAGCTCCCAATATTGGGGAAATAAAGTTGTGGGGAGCCATTTACGGTGCTGTACTTCGTCCGTGTGTGCCTCTGTTTGTAATGATTACAGGCGCATTGCTCTTGCCTGTATTCCTTTTTTTTTATCCGTTCTTAATTTGGTCTATTATCTATAATCTTTTTCCCTTGGATTACCGGCTTATTGGGGTTAGACCCAAAGATTATCCTTGATTTCTTTCCTTATTCCGGTGAAGAAGTGATGCAGCAATCCCTTTCAGTAGCTATACAATACATTCTGACAATTCCTTTTAACTTCTCCCTTTTTGGCAGTGCACATGTGGTATATCTATCTGCTTATCGGACTCTATCTTTACCTACCTGTTTTTTCGGCATGGGTGGAAAAAGCTTCGCAACGGGCTAAGTTAATGTTCCTGCTGGCTTGGGGAGTGACATTGTTGCTACCTTATTATTATCAGTTTGTTTCCCCTTACTTATGGGGCTCTTGCTCTTGGAATTCTTTTGGAATGTTATATGCATTTGCCGGTTTCAACGGATACTTATTGTTAGGACATTATCTGAAAGATCTCGATTGGAGCCTGAAGAAAACATTGGCAATCGGTATTCCGATGTTTGTGGTGGGGTATGTCGTGACGTTCTTTGGTTTCCGTTACATGACAGCTTTGCCGGATTGTACGGACGAAATGTTGGAACTCTTTTTTACCTATTGTTCTCTCAATGTGGTGATGATGACAATTCCTGTATTTATGTTGGCTAAGAAAGTCAATGTCCGTTCGGAAAGAGTACGGAAGGCATTGGCTAACCTGACCGTATGTGGTTTCGGTGTCTATATGATACATTACTTCTTTACCGGTCCGTCAGTGGTATTGGTAAGAACACTCAATATACCTATTCCTTTACAGATACCGATAGCTGCGATAGTCGCTTTTCTGGTGTCCTGGTTGATTGTAAACTTGGTGAATCGTATCGGTAAACCTGCTAAATACATCATGGGATAATCTGTAAAACGATATACTATAAACGCGATAAACGGTGAACAAACTGCGCAGTATGCTGCCAGTTGTGTTCACCGTTTATCGTTTATTATTCACGTAGTTTTTCTATTCTTCCAGGTATTTTGTAATCTTTCCGCTGATTTGCAGCAAAGAGATCTCGCAAAGTTTGGTGTTATATTCTGCGGAGAGGATGCGTTCTTCTGCATCCAGCAAACTCTTTTGTGCTTCACGTACCTCAAAACCGGAAAGGTCTCCCTGTATATAACGATCCATGGCAATATCGTGATTATCTTTGGCAGTTACGAGGTTCTGACGTTCCAGATTCAGTAATTGAAGGTTGTTGCGATAAGCCTGCCATAAATTACTAAGGTCGGAGCGAAGGGCAAGCTCCAATTCCTGACGTTCCAGACGGCGGTTCTTGAAGGCAAGGGTTGCATTCCGCTTTTCACGGCGGCGGTTGCCGTCGAATATATTAAATCCGACAGTTACTCCGGCATTGAAGCCCAAGTTTCCCCTTCGGCTGGTTGCATTAATATCGTACTTATTAAAGGTATATCCATATCCCGTATTCAGTTTAAGGTACGGATAGTTACGTGAATTTACCTTTTTATAATCCAATTGCGCAAGTACCGTATTCTGATCTGCTTTCAGTAAAGAAGCGTTCGTTGCCAGTGTGCCATTCCATAACTCCTCAAATTTCAAATCCCCATGTACGTCGATCGTGGAGTCTTTGATTATAATAGCCTGATTAACATTCTTGTTAGCCATTAGCTCATTTAACTGGATACGCGATGAGTGCAGCAATTCCTGTTGTTTGATATATTGAGCACTGTCTGCATTGAAGTCTACTTTCGCCTGTTGATAATCCAATCCTGAGAACTTTCCGACAAGATGACTCGCTTCTGCTATACGCAAGCGTTCTTTGGAAAGTGACATTGCATAATGAAAGTTTTTCAGACGGATCTTCTGTTGGATAAAGTTATAATATTCCGAGGTCAGGTCCGCAATGAAATCTTCAATGGCAATACGCGTGTTGGTTTCCCCCTGACGTTCCAGCTCTTTCAACTGTTTGTAGGTGGTACTGATATTGAATCCGTCGAAAATAGTCCAGTTGAGGTTAAGACCGACGTTAACTGTCTGGTCGTAGACTCCGTTGTTCTTTGTTAATTTCTCCGGTAGCACGCGCCTTGGTCTCAATATTGTCCAGGTTTCCGGTATATCCGGCAGAGAAGTCCAGTGTAGGCAGGTAACCTGCATTTCCCAACGTTGCGTTGTTTTTGCTGATCTGCTCTTCGTTATGGATGATACGTAAAGAGTAATTGTTTTGCAATCCTTCTTCCAAACACTCTTTCAGTGTGAGGACTTGTTGCGCCTTCGCAGTAGAAACTGACAAGAAGGCACATGCGGTAACTATATATATGATGCGTTTCATGCAAATTCCTTTCTGTTTCATTCTTTTAGTTTTTTGATTCGGTTAGTCGAAATATAACTGTAAATAGCCGGTACGATATACATGGTAAGTAGGGTAGAAACGACCATACCACCTACTACAGCCGTACCCATGGCAATACGCTGATTACAGCCTTCTCCGGTGGCGAATGCCAACGGGATAAGTCCCAAAACCGTAGAGGCACTTGTCATCAGAATCGGACGGAGGCGTTGAAGGGCAGCATCTTTGATGGCGCTCATTTTATCCTCTCCGGCTTCCTGTTTCTGATTGGCAAATTCTACAATAAGAATACCGTTCTTCGCCACCAGACCGATCAGCATGATAATACCGATCTGACTGAAAATATTCATCGTAATATCTCCGAAATACATGAAGACCAAAGCTCCGGCAATAGCCAACGGCACTGTCAACATGATAATCAATGGATCTTTGAAACTTTCAAACTGGGCTGCCAGAATCAGGTAAATCAGAAGAATAGCCAAGACAAAGGCAAACATCAGACTGGAAGAACTTTCACGATATTCCTTGGAGTCACCCGCCAAAGCTGTTCGGAACGTGTCGTCCAATGTTTCCTTGGCAATCTTATCCATTTCGTCTAGTCCTTGTCCGATCGTTTTTCCGTCTGCCAATCCTGCGGAAATAGTAGCTGATACAAATCGGTTATACCGGTATAACTTTGGAGGAGCGATACCACTTTCCAACTCAATCAAGTTGTCCAACTGAATCATATCCCCATTGCTGCTGCGAACATAAATGGCTTTCAAATCGGCCGGCTTATTCCTCTGCTGACGATTGATCTCGCCGAGAATCTCGTATTGCTTTCCGTTCATATAGAAATATCCCATACGCTGGCCACTCAATCCATATTGCAGTGTTTGAGCAATATTCTTGGTACTAACTCCCATGATACTGGACTTGTCACGGTTAATCTGAATACGGGCTTCCGGTTTACTGAACTTCAAATCAACGTCCGCCATCTGGAAAACAGGATTCTCATATACTTTAGCCATAAACTTGGGCAACACTTCTTCCAGCTTTTCCAGATTGGTAGCTTGAAGCACATACTGGACAGGCATACTTCCACGACGTCCTCCGAAAGAAGACTGCTGCTGCACAAACGAACGTGCCATCGTCTTGCTCCGTATTTCTTTCGAAATCTTTTCGGCAACTTCCATTTGCGTGTAGTTACGATCTTTCATGTCTTTCAGCGTGATACGCACGTTTCCGCTACCACTGGATACACGGGCGGTCACAGCTTCGGCGTCAGGAAGAATGGAATCGACAAGCTGGTTGATATCTTCTGTGTAATCCCGGATATATTCATAAGTCACACCTTCTGCACCACGAGTATTGATACTGATTTGCGAACGGTCTTCAAGAGGGGCCATTTCCGCAGGAACTGCATTCCACAGAATACCAATCAGGCAAATAGTAATAAAAGTGAAAGGAAGGGCAATCCAACGTTTGTTCAAGAAAGCAGCTAGCGAACGGCTGTATAGCCGGTTCATTCCTTCAAAGAACGGTTCGGTCTTTGCATAGAACCAGCTTTGTTTTTCCCGTTTGATGAGTAACTTCGTTGCCAACATCGGAGTGAAAGTCAGTGCCGCAAATGAAGAAATGATAACCGAACCCGAAATTACGATACTGAACTCTCGGAATAACCGCCCCGTCATACCGTCCATGAAGACAATCGGGAAGAATACGGCAACCAGTGTGATCGTCGTTGAAATAACAGCAAAGAAAATCTCTTTCGCTCCTTCGATCCCTGCCTCTTTCGGGCTCATTCCCTTTTCAATGCGGATGTAGATATTCTCCGTCATAACAATCGCATCGTCCACCACCAGTCCCACGGACAACACAATGGCGAGCATGGAAAGCACATTGATGGAGAATCCTGCCAGATACATGACGAAGAATGCACCGATGAGGGAGACAGGAATTACGATACAAGGCACCAATGTAACGCGCCAGTCACGCAGGAAGAGGAAGATAATGATGATTACGAGTACAAAAGCCTCATACACTGTTGACTTTACCTCATTGATAGACGCACGGATAAACTTGGTATTATCAAAACCGTAGTTATAGTGTACGTCTTCCGGCAAGTCTTTTTTCATTTGCTCCATACGCTGGTATACAGCGTCGGCGATTTCAATATGGTTTGCACCCGGCTGTGGAATTACTACCACGCCGACCATGGGTACGCCGTTCATCTTCATGTAGCTCTTGATGTCGGCTGGCCCCAGTTCAGCACGTCCGATATCACTGAATCGTACAATACGGTTATTCTCTTCTTTGACAATCAAGTCATTGAATTCATCTGCGGTATGCATCAATCCTAGTGTACGGATCGTCAACTCGGTGGTATTTCCTTCGATACTACCGGAAGGAAGTTCTACGTTTTCATTGTCAACTGCATTTTTTACATCGATAGGAGTAATTCCGTAACCTGCCATTTTCACAGGGTCGAGCCAGAGACGCATGGAGTAACGTTTCTCTCCCCAGATAGACACACTACTTACATCGGAAATTGTTTGCAACTGTTCTTTGACTGTCAAATCTGCGATTTCACTCAACTCCAGCAGCGAACGTTTGTCACTTTGAAGAGCAACCATTAAGATAGGCATGGCGTCCGCATCCGCTTTTGATACGGTAGGAGGGTCACAGTCGCGAGGCAAATAACGTTGTGCACGTGAAACTTTATCACGAACGTCGTTTGCGGCGGTTTCCAGATCGACGGACAATTCAAACTCTACGGTAATACGACTTTGTCCTTGCTGGCTGACACTGGACAAAGAACGGATACCGGGAATACCGTTGATATTCTGTTCCAACGGTTCGGTTATCTGATTTTCGATAACATCGGCATTAGCTCCCGGATATGAGCAACTAACAGAGATAATCGGATTATCTACTGACGGATATTCGCGGACACCCAGATAGTTGTATCCGATGAATCCGAAAAGGAGGATAATGATTGTTAATACAGTGGCTAATACCGGGCGACGTATACTTAATTCGGATATATTCATAAGGCGCTGGTATTAATCAATGTTATCAAGTTTCACAGCCAGTCCGGTGCGGAGCTGCAGTGTTCCTGAAGTAATGATTGTATCTCCCATGTGTAGTCCTCTTATCACTTGCACTTCGGATGCTGTACGGATACCGGTAATAATATCCACCGGTTCGGCTTTCCCCGATTTATACAGGTAGACTTTATCTTTCCCCATTTCCGGCACAATAGCTTCCGTAGGGATAGCGATTGCATCGGGAATCTCTTCCTTTTTCAATAAAACACTGGTATAGCGTCCCGGCAGCAGGGGATGTGGTTTACATTCGGATAAAGTGCGCGGGCTGTGAATTGGTGCAGATTCGGGTCGATTGCCGATTCTACTGCATATACTTGTGCGCCGAAGGCATCTAGTTTACCTTCAACGCTGAAATTCAGGTTGGTTCCTTTTTTAATCTGCTTGGCATAACGTTCCGGTACGGAGAACTCTACTTTCAGCGGGGCGATTTTAGTCAGCTTCGCAACGACAGTGGTCGGAGAGGCGTACGTGCCGACACTGACCTGTCGGAGTCCGATAATCCCGTCAAACGGGGCACGGAGCTCGGTCAATTCGATATTCGCTTTCACTATTTCAATATCGGCATTCAGCGTTGCTAAATCTGTCTTAACTTGTTCGTAGGCTTCCTTGCTGACTGCATCCCGTTTCAGCAGGGCGTCCTGACGGAAAACACGGTCTTCTGCCAGTTTCAGTTGTGAAACCAGTCGTTGTAGTTGTGCCTGTAACTGTCGGTCGTTTACCTTGGCTAGTAACTGGCCTTTCTTGACAGACGTACCTTCTTCAAAGTTGATTTCGACTATTTTTCCGGAAGTTTCGAAAGACAAATCTACTTCTTCATCTGGTAGAAGTACACCGGTAGTCGTAAATTCATCCGTCAATAATTGTGGTTTTATGACTTTGGCATTTACGTTTAAGATTTGTTTTCCTTTTTTTGATTACCACCCATTACTTTGTCGGCGGCTGCCAGTTCGTCGTTTTTCTTTGGTAATTGTGAGTAGATTCCTCCTCCGATAATTCCGGCACCAACGAGGATAATGATGCCCCATTTAGTTTTCTTATTCTCCAGCCCGGTACTTTCCTTCTTCTTTATCCTCCAGCATATTCAGGTAAGAAGTATAGCGTGACTCGCTGATTAAATGCTCCTCTACCGCTTTGTGCACAGCACATCCCGGTTCGTGACGATGCGTGCAGTTGCCATATTTGCACTCGGAGGAAACTTTGAATATTTCAGGAAAATAATGACCAATTTCTTCTTCTTCCATATCGAATGTTCCGAAACCTTTGATACCCGGAGTGTCGATGATGTATCCGCCGCCGTCTACCGGGAACATTTCGGAAAAGGTTGTGGTATGCATTCCCTTATTGTGATAAGTGGAGATTTCGCCGGTTTTTGTTTCAATTCCCGGCAGTATAGCGTTGATAAGAGTCGATTTCCCTACTCCCGAATGTCCGGAGAAAAGAGTAATCTTATCTTCGAGCGCCTTTTTGATTTCGTCTATTCCGTCACCGTTCTTTGCGGAAACCTTGAAACAAGGGTAGCCGATATGCGTATACAGGTTAATAAGTGCGTCCAGATAATGCAATTCTTCTTCGTTGTAAACGTCTACCTTATTAAATACTAATTTGACGGGAACCCGATAGGCTTCTGCGGACGCAAGAAAACGGTCGATAAAAATGGTGGAAGTCTCGGGATAGTTAACAGTTACCACCAACATACATTGGTCGAGGTTGGCGGCAAGTATATGCGATTGTTTAGAAAGATTGGAAGAACGACGGATGATGTAGTTCTTCCTATCTTCTATTTCGTTGATAAAAGCAGTGCCCTCTTGATTGGTTATAATCTGAACACGGTCGCCCACGGCTATCGGATTGGTACTGCGAATCCCTTTTAACCGGAAATTACCTTTGATCTTACATTCAATAAATTGTCCGTCGTCGGTTTTCACCTGGTACCAACTGCCCGTGTTTTTGATTACTAATCCGTGCACTTGCTTTTTGTTTTTTAAACGGTCATGATTTCTTTATCCTTTTCAGCCAGCATATCATCTATTTGCTTGATATACTTATCGTGGATTTTTTGCAGTTTGGCTTCCGCATTCTTCTGTTCATCTTCTGCCAATCCGTCTTTTACAGCTTTTTTCAGTGCGTCGATACCGTCACGGCGGGCGTTGCGTACGCTCACTTTGGCAGTTTCGCCTTCTCCTTTACACTGTTTGGCCAGTTGTTTACGACGTTCTTCCGTCAATGGGGGAATACCGATACGGATTATTTCACCATTGTTTTCGGGCATAATGCCGAGATCAGAGTCGATAATGGCTTTTTCAATAACACGGAACATACTTTTGTCCCAAGGCTTAATAGTGATGCTGCGTGCATCAGGAGTAGTTACGGCTGCTACATTGCTGATAGGAACCATGCTTCCGTAAGAATCTACGCGGATACCGTCCAACAGTCGGGTACTCGCTTTTCCGGCGCGGATATGTGCCAGCGCTTCTTCCAGATACATAATGGCCATATCCATTTTCTCTTGTGCATTGTCAAGGCAAGTCTTTACGTCTACCATATTTTTTGATAATTAAAGTTGCTATTCGATTGATTAAGTAGCAAAAGTATATTATTTTTTGTTCACCTGCAACAGCATACTCATCTTTTTTATGAGTGACTTACCGATGATGATTAGGGTAACTGCTGTAATAATCATCAGAATACCGACCATTAAGCGGGGTGTCAGCTTTTCGTGAAACAGAAGGACACCGAAAAATAAAGCGGTCACAGGTTCCAGAGCCCCCAGTATGGCGGTCGGAGTGGAACCTATGTAATGGATAGCCAATGCTGTGCAAACCAGTGATACGGCAGTAGGCAGGATAGCCAGTGCCAATACATCTCCCCAGAGCCACGCGGTAGGTATCACTTGCAAATCCGTCAGGAAGTTCAGACGGACGATGTAGACCGATAGACCGAACAAAATAGCGTAAAAAGTGAGTTTTGTTGTCGATAGGTTTTTCAGTGTCGAGCGGTTGACACCTACTATATATATGGCATAAGATAGCGATGATAGCAGGACAAAGATGATTCCAATGGTAGACAACGGTTTGCCTCCGTCTCCCTGATAAAGCAGGGCAATGCCGGCGAGAGCCAGTAGAATGGAAAAGACGGTGATTGCTGAAATCTTCTCTTTAAAGAACGCTCCCATAATGACCGCTACCATTACCGGATAAACGAACAGGATCGTTGACGCGATTCCTGCATCCATATAGTTGTAGCTCATGAACAGTAGTAAGGAAGAAAACGAAAACAACAATCCCATAATAACCAGCGGAAGAATATCCGCTTTACGAAGGGCGAAAGATTGATGCTGCATCTTCATCAGTATCCCTAGTACGATGACAGCAAAAAAGTAACGATAAAATAAAACAGTATCGACACTCATGCCGGCAGCATAGAGCGGGAGTGTGAAGAGAGGATTCATACCGTAACTTGCGGCGGCAATCGCTCCATAAATAAAACCTTTGGTTTTGCTGTTCATTGCTTTAAGTCTTTAAAATGGCGTGCAAAAGTACACAGTTCACTGATGATAAACAAGTGTTTAGCCTGTTGATAGTATAATTTAATCTTTCGTGTGCTAAAAACTATTATTTCGGCTGCATAAAACTAATCCTGTTTATGCGATCGGAAGATTAAATAAGTGTAGCCGGAAGAATAATTCTTAGGCAAATAGGGAAACTATATGCACGGAAGAAATTGTACCCTTAGAAGCAAATCGCCTTTTTCATTGTATCCTATCCAATGCTTGGGAGTTTCTCGTCTTGTACAGATAAACAGGGGGCAGGTAAAATCCGGCTTCTCGGATTTGTTGAAGAAATTTATAGAAATTAATATCGATAATGCGATAGGAGAGTATATATGCTCTGTCTATCGCTCATCGCTATAATAAATCCTAATTCCCTTATTTACCGGGAACGTCCTCTTTTTATAATTAGTTGTGTACAATTGTACCTATTTCTTCTCCGCTGATTACTTTTTTCAGATTGCCTACCGTATCCATGTCGAAAACGACAATGGGCAGGTTGTTTTCTTTGCACATACAAGTAGCCGTCAGATCCATTACTTTCAGGCCACGTTTCAGCACTTCATCGTAAGTGATGTCGTGGAACTTGGTTGCCGTAGGGTCTTTCTCCGGGTCGGCTGTATAAATGCCGTCCACGCGAGTCCCTTTCAGCATCACGTCTGCCTCGATTTCGATTCCTCTCAATGAAGATCCTGTATCGGTAGTAAAGAAAGGATTTCCCGTTCCTGCAGACATGATGACGATTTCACCGTTTTCCATGTGTTCAATCGCTTTCCACTTGCTATAAAATTCGCCGATCGGTTCCATGCGGACTGCTGTAAGTACACGGGCTTTCACCCCGGCAGCTACCAAGGCCGAACTCAATGCCAGACTATTGATAACAGTTGCCAGCATCCCCATTTGGTCGCCTTTCACACGGTCGAATCCTTTATTGGCTCCACTCAAACCACGGAAAATGTTTCCTCCGCCAATCACGATGCCGATCTGTACGCCTTGTTCATGAATTTCTTTGATTTGTGCAGCATATTCTGCCAGTCTTTTTTCATCAATGCCATATTGCTTTTCGCCCATAAGGCTTTCTCCGCTTAATTTCAGCAAGACTCTTTTATACTTTGCCATACCTTTTTTATTTTATTATTTGCCGCAAATATAGAGATAATTTATTGGATAGCCTCATTGCGGTACGATTACTTTTCTCACGATTTGCCTTCCGATAAAGGTTTGTACAATTCCTCTCAATGAAAGATAAATGAGGAAAGCGAGCCACAAAGCATGATTGCCTAAAAAGTCATGGAAAGCATAGTAGACGAGGAAAAAGCTGGCAGAAGCAATCAGCATTGAATAAAGCATGGAACGGGTGGCAGTGGCACCGATAAAAACTCCGTCCCACAGAAAAGCGGAAAAACCGGCCAACGGAATGGCGAGTGCCCAATAGAAGTAGGTGTCGGAAGCGTTTATTACTGAAGTGTCATTAGTCAGTAATTCGAGAAAGCCTTTTCCGCCTATTGCATACAAAAGGGTGAATGCTGCAGAAAGACCGACGCCCCAATAGAACAGGTGATTGACTGTGTTACGGAGAGCCGGTTGGTTTCTTGCGCCTATATAACGTCCTGCTAACGCTTCACCGGCATAAGCAAAACCGTCCATGATATAAGAAAAGAGAGTGAATAATTGCATGAGCAATGTGTTTACGGCTAATACGATCTCGCCTTGTGCGGCTCCGGCTGAAGTGAAAAACATAGTGACGATAACCAAGCAAAGTGTACGGAAGAATATATCCCGGTTGACCTGAAAGAAGCGGTACATAGCTTGTTTCTGCCATATCTCCCGCCAGGCAATTCGTTTGCGGAGTTTGCTGTAATAACGGATATATAGTAATATTGCCATTATGAACCCTGCATATTGGGCGATAAGGGTTCCGGTAGCTACTCCTGCCACTTTCATGTCCAGCAGATAGACAAGGCATAAGCTGGCTGTGATATTGACGATATTTTGCGTAATGGCGATATACATCGGGAAACGTGAATTCTGCATTCCGATAAACCAGCCTGCAAATCCATAAAGCCCTAACATGGCTGGAGCTCCCCAGATACAGATATAGAAATAGGTGGTTGCCAGTTGTTCAACTTCCGGAGTCGTCTGTATAAAAGTAAATGCAAGTTTTAGGATAGGATACTGGAGTATTAACAGACAGATTGCAATGGATAGACCGACGCCGACGGAGCGGAGTAATAACCGGGTGATTTCATTCAAGTCATGTTGCCCGTAAGCCTGCGAGGTCATGCCGCTCGTCCCCATACGTAGGAATCCGAAAATCCAGTAGATGATATTGAACAACATTCCTCCTACGGCAATGGCTCCGATATAGGCCGGAGAACCGAGGTGACCGACGATAGTTACGTCAATCAATCCCAGTAAAGGGACGGTGATATTCGATATAATCGATGGGATGGCTATCTGTAATATGCGTATGTTTTCGGAGTACAATTTTATATTTATCATCTTGTAGAAACACTTTTATCAATTTGATTGTTCTTTTCGTGAACAAAGGTACTTTTTTAATTTTTTTATTGTATCTTTGTGTGTCACGAACTAAATAGCAATCTGATGGATTATGAGGACCTTAACTATTTTTTTTTGTCTCTGTTTTCATTGCCGCTGGTGCTGAATGCACAGTCGGTTGATGAGATGTTGCAGAAAGTGTCTGCCGCTATTGAAGCCAGGCAGCAAGGGCAGGCTATGAGCTATTTCCGTCAAACGATTAGCTTGAATATAGATCGTACGGAAATGTATTATTGGACAAATATTGATAAGAGCAGTGAGATTAGTGTGAAGTTGGCTAACGAGCTGGCTATTGCATTTAGAAAGAAACGAAATTACGACAAAGCTTATCTGTTCTATAAAGAATTACTTCAAAAGGCTCCCAATAATGTAGCTTATCTGGAATCTTGTGCAGAAATGCAGGTATGTCGTGGGCAGGAAAAGGATGCTTTGCGAATGTATGAGACGATATTGCAACTGGATGCGGACAACTTAGCTGCTAACATCTTCTTGGGTAATTATTATTATCTAATGGCGGAACAGGAGAAAAATAAAGTTGGAAACCGATTATAAGAAAATTTCTTACAAAGATGCAGTACGCACGATACCAATGGATTATCGAAATTATTTGCTACGGGATATGAAAAGGCAAGAAATTCTTTGCAGAAGGTTGTTTTAAGGTTTCCTGGGCCGGAGGCGCAAAGACGTTGGACAAGATATTTATAATAGATAACAGAGGTGAAGCGATAAGCGGTTCACCTCTTTTTCTATTATAAATGCTATTTTATCATTCTCATCGGAAGTTCCTGTTCCCCGGATAGCGTACGAAGAAGTTGTTCTTTCTACTTTGGGACCGGGAACGAGAGGACTATGCATCAACACATAGCGAATACGTTCTTGCTGATTGGGAGGAAACGGTTTACCCAAGATATATCATAGTCCATTATGTTGTTTGCTGTGGATGTTAGATTAGTGACGCAGTCTTTTCGTTCAAACATTTTTGTTAAATTCGCTAAGACTCATGTTCTTTATGCCGTTCTTTGATTCGATATAATTTTTGCATCCAATTGCTATATGCTTCTTCTATCATAGGGAAGTCGTCATTAATAGTCTGTGTCCATACATGTATTAAGTCCTTCATCATCCGATTCGGAGAAAAATGTATGGAATAATGCAAATAATGGGCTAAATTATGGGCGATTATTGCCACTATATCATTAGAACTGTATATTTTTTAGATTCATTACTTGGTGTACTGTTTATAAACCGGATATAGAAATACAATGAGGATATTTGAGCAGAACCGACAGGCTTTATTACCATTTAATTGATTTAGTCCTTCTAGATAATCGGCCATTGATTGTATATAAATGAGAGAATCTTTTATATAGAACATCATGCTTCAAAGATAATGTTTTAATCAGTTTGTATATTACTTATTTCAATAAAATATTCCACTTCTTTAAACATATAGCCTCTTTTTGTCTGTATCTCATCTTCCAAAATTAATTTTCCTTCGGGCTCCACACATACAATCTGTGCAAGAACTCTCCGTCAGCATCTTTGTATCGATGCATCCGTCCTTTCTGAAAAGCGATTCTGTATATCGGGTAACGATTGATGTTGTATCACCTTTTTTGAGCAAGCTATAATAAGATTGGATACGCAGCATGATATTTTTCAGTATCTCAAAAATATCATATTGCTTTCCTGTGATTTGTAAATAACGAAACAGGGTTGGGAGCTGCGAATGAAATTCTTCCTGGTTAATATTGATCCCTATTCCTACAATGCTCTGACTGATATTCCGCCCCATCAGATCGTTTTCT
>VOFI01001367.1_pt1:0-2500 | contig 72000 bp, 84 predicted proteins | sample 5384131 | NCBI WGS metagenome assembly VOFI01 (sample SAMN12384728, study PRJNA508395) | human gut metagenome | isolation source: healthy gut H | host: Homo sapiens
ATCTTGCGCAATGGGGAAACCCTGACGCAGCAACGCCGCGTGAAGGAAGAAGGCCTTAGGTTGTAAAGTTCTTTTTCAGGGAGGAAGGCATTTATTTAATAATTTAGGTGATTGACGGTACCTGAAGAAGAAGCACCGGCTAACTCCGTGCCAGCAGCCGCGGTAATACGGAGGGGCAAGCGTTAATCGGAATTACTGGGCGTAAAGCGCACGCAGGCGGTTTGTTAAGTCAGATGTGAAATCCCCGGGCTCAACCTGGGAACTGCATCTGATACTGGCAAGCTTGAGTCTCGTAGAGGGGGGTAGAATTCCAGGTGTAGCGGTGAAATGCGTAGATATTGGGGAGGAACATCAGTGGCGAAGGCGGCCACCTGGACCGGTACTGACGCTCATGTGCGAAAGCGTGGGGAGCAAACAGGATTAGATACCCTGGTAGCTGGGGAGTACGGCCGCAAGGTTAAAACTCAAATGAATTGACGGGGGCCCGCACAAGCGGTGGAGCATGTGGTTTAATTCGATGCAACGCGAAGAACCTTACCTGGTCTTGACATCCACGGAAGTTTTCAGAGATGAGAATGTGCCTTCGGGAACCGTGAGACAGGTGCTGCATGGCTGTCGTCAGCTCGTGTTGTGAAATGTTGGGTTAAGTCCCGCAACGAGCGCAACCCTTGTCCTTTGTTGCCAGCGGTCAAAGCCGGGAACTCAAAGGAGACTGCCAGTGACAAACTGGAGGAAGGCAGGGATGACGTCAAGTCATCAGATTGGAGTCTGCAACTCGACTCCATGAAGTCGGAATCGCTATAAGCCCCGGCGAGGAGTAAACATCCTTCGACCCGCCGATTTGCCGAATGGGGAAACCCATGCAGCAGCGTGCATATCCCCCGCTGAACACATAGGCGGGGGAGGGACAACTCGGGGAAGTGAAACATCTCAGTACCCGAAGGAAAGGAAATCAATCACGAGACTCCCCGTCAGTAGCGGCGAGCGAAACGGGACCGATGGCCAAACCGGAGCGGGCATACCCGGGGGGGTTCCGCCGTAGGGGTTGCAAAGCGACATCCGGGGGAGCCGCCCCAGGGCGCGAATCAGCAGGGGAGTGGAAGCGGTCTGGAAAGGCCCGCCAGCCAGGGTGACAGCCCCGTACGCGAACCCGACCGGACGGCGCGACGCGGTCCCTGAGTAGGGCGGGGCACGTGAAACCCTGTCCGGAATATGGGGACCATCTTCCAGGCTAAGTACTACCCTGTGACCGATAGTGCACCAGTACCGTGAGGAAAGGTGAAAAGAACCCCGGGAGGGGAGTGAAAAATCTGACCTGAAACCGTGCGCCCAGCAGTCAGAGCGGACCTGGGTGACGGCGTGCCTTTTGCATAATGAGTCAGCGAGTCGCTATTCTGGGGCGAGGTTAACCGAAAGGGAGCCAGACGAAACCGGAGTCTTAACAGGGCGACTTAAGTCTGCAGGGCGGACCCGAAACCGGGTGATCCTATCCATGGGCAGGTTGAAGCGGGGGTAAGACCCCGTGGAGGGCCGAACCGACGTCGGTTGAAAACGGCGGCGATGACTTGTGGATAGGGGTGAAAGGCCAATCAAACCCGGTGATAGCTGGTTCTCCCAAGAAATAGCTTTAGGGCTAGCGTCGCGCGTTCACTGCCGGAGGTAGAGCACCGGATGGACTAGGGGTCCCGCCGATTACCAAACCCTATCAAACTCAGAATGCCGGTCGGCCCACCATGCGCGGCAGTCAGAGCATGTGGGCTAAGGTCCGTGTCAAAGGGTAAGAGCCCAGACCGCAGCTAAGGTCTCCAAATTCATGCTCAGTGGTTAAAGGTGGTGACGTGTAGAGACACCCAGGACGTTGGCTTAGAAGCAGCCATCGTTTAAAGAAAGCGTAATAGCTCACTGGTCTAATGACGTTGCGCCGAAAATGTAACGGGGCTAAGCATGATACCGAAGCTTCGGATTCCGCGTAAGCGGTCTGGTAGGGGAGCGTTCTTCACGGGCTGAAGTCGAAGCCGTAAGGCCCGATGGACTGTGGAGAAGTGATTATGCTGACATGAGTAACGATAAAACGGGTGAAAAACCCGTTCGCCGTAACCAAGGTTTTCCGGGTAAAAGGTAATCTTGGAGTCGGCCCACTAAGGCGAGGCTGAAAGGCGTAGCTGATGGGAAGCGTGTTAATATTCCACTTGATGGAAATGTGCGATGGGGACAGGAAGATCAGGCCGGGTGTTGGTTGTCCCGGTGCAAGCAGGTAGGCCGGACTTTGAGGCAAATCCCAAAGGCCAAGGCCGAGACGCGAGTCCGTAAGCTGCTGAGTCTCTACTGCCCAGAAAAACCTTCTAGGCAGGGCATTTCCGCCCGTACCGCAAACCAACTCAGGTGGGTGGGATGAATAATCCAAGGCGCTCGAGAGAACTCTGGCCAAGGAACTCGGCAAAATAACCCCGTACCTTCGGAAGAAGGGGTGCTTTGCAACGTGAACCGATTCACTTGTCGG
>VOFI01001367.1_pt1:5000-72000 | contig 72000 bp, 84 predicted proteins | sample 5384131 | NCBI WGS metagenome assembly VOFI01 (sample SAMN12384728, study PRJNA508395) | human gut metagenome | isolation source: healthy gut H | host: Homo sapiens
TGGCGTGGCGGGTGAGGCAGCGGCGTTTGAGGTCGTCTCTCCCTTCCAGCCGTCCGGCGATCAGCCCGAGGCGATCGCCTCGCTCGTCAAAGGCGTCGAGGATGGCGACCGGTATCAGGTCCTGTTGGGCGTGACCGGTTCGGGCAAGACGTTCACCATGGCCAAGACCATCGAGGCGCTGGGTAAGCCCACGCTGGTGATGGCTCCCAACAAGACGCTGGCGGCCCAGCTTGCAAGCGAGCTCAAGGAGTTCTTCCCGCATAACGCGGTGGTCTATTTTGTCTCCTACTACGATTACTACCAGCCTGAGGCCTACGTGCCGTCAAGCGACACGTATATCGAGAAGGACTCGTCCATCAACGAGGAGGTCGAGATGCTGCGGCACCAGGCGACCGCCTCGCTGCTCTCGCGCCGCGACGTCATCGTCGTCGCCTCGGTCTCGTGCATCTACGGCATCGGCTCGCCGGAGGATTACGCTGGTCTCGCCCCGAATGTCGACAAGAAGGTGCCGCTCGAGCGCGACGAGTTCATCCATGCGCTTATCGACATCCAATATGACCGCAACGACTATGACCTCGCGCGCGGGACGTTCCGCGTGCGCGGCGACGTGGTCGATGTGTACCCACCCTATGCCGAGCACCCCCTGCGGTTTGAGTTCTTTGGTGACGAGGTGGAGCTGATCGCCGAGATCGACGAGGTGACGGGCGAGATCCTGCGCGAGTACGACGCCATCCCGGTGTGGCCCGCATCGCACTACGTGACGGAAAAGCCCAAGGTCACGGCCGCGCTCAAGTCCATTGAGGAGGAGCTCGAGGTCCGTGTGGGCGAGCTCAAGGCGAACGACAAGCTGCTGGAGGCCCAGCGCTTAGAGCAGCGCACGAGCTACGACCTCGAGATGCTGGAGACGATGGGCTTTACCACGGGCATCGAGAATTACTCGCGTCATCTGGACGGGCGCAAGCCCGGTGAGCCGCCGTTCACGCTCATCGATTACTTCCCCCAAGGACATGCTCTGCATCATTGACGAGAGTCACGTGACGGTGCCGCAGATCCGCGGCATGCACGAGGGGGACCGTTCGCGCAAGGTCACGCTCGTGGAGCATGGGTTCCGCCTGCCGTCCGCCCTGGACAACCGCCCGCTTCGCTTCGACGAGTTCGAAGCGCGCATCCCGCAGTTCATCTACGTATCGGCCACGCCGGGCGACTACGAGCTGCGCGTGAGCCAAAACAACGTGGAGCAGATCATCCGCCCCACCGGCCTGCTCGACCCCAAGATCGACGTGCGCCCCGTGCGCGGTCAGATCGACGACCTCATCGATGAGATCAACACGCGCGTTGCCAAACACGAGCGCGTGTTGGAGACGACGCTCACCAAGCGCATGGCGGAGGACCTGACCGACCATCTGCTCGATGCGGGCATCCGCGTCAACTACATGCACTCGGATACGGCGACCATGGACCGCGTCGAGATCCTGCGCAGCCTGCGCCAGGGCAAGATCGATGTGCTGGTGGGCATCAACCTCCTACGCGAGGGCCTCGATTTGCCCGAGGTGTCCCTCGTGGCGATCTTGGACGCGGACAAAGAGGGCTTTCTGCGCAATCGGCGGTCCCTCATCCAGACCATCGGCCGCGCGGCCCGCAACGCGGAAGGCGAGGTCATCATGTACGCCGACACGGTGACTGACTCGATGCGCGAGGCCATCGATGAGACGAACCGCCGCCGCGCGATCCAGATGCAGTTCAACGAGGAGCACGGCATCAAGCCAAAGACCGTGCGCAAGGCGATCAGCGATATTTCGAGCTTTATCGCCGAAGCCGAGGAGACGGTGGGCAAGAAGGACCGTTCGCGCGGCGACACGCTGGGCCATGGCGCGTTCTTCTCGCCGGCGGCGGACGACGACGCTGGTGATGAGGGGCGCCGCCTCGATGGGGGGGAGCGGTTGGCGGAGGAGTTGTCGGAGCTGCCCCAGGAGGAGCTCGCGCGCGTCATCGCGACCATGGAGGACGACATGCGCGCCGCGTCGGAGGCCATGGACTTTGAGGAGGCCGCGCGCCTGCGCGACGCCGTGGTGAGCCTCAAGGCCATGGCGGAGGGCACGAGTGAGGACGAGGTGATAGAGGCCCTGCGCAAGAGCGCCCGCAAAGGGGTCGGTGTTCGCCTCGGGCCGCAAACGCCAAGGTGCGCGGTTCAAGAAGTAGGATGGTATACTTACCCACGGGAAAATCGCGGCTCAGGGCCGCTGGGGAGGGAAGGCCATGACTGACTTCGATATGATATTCGACCGTTTGCGCGGGCTGACGTGGAGCCATGTCGCCATGGCAGCGTGCTGCTTTGTCCTGGGTGCGGCATTGTTCGTTTCCCCGGCATGGGTGCACGCGGATTTCGTCCGCCTGCAGCAGCCGCTGTCCTGGTTCGCCATCGCGTCCGGCGCCTTGTCGCTCATCGGGTCGTTTGCCTCCGCGGCGCCGTTCTCGCTGCGCGGCGTCGAGCCCGTTGCGGGCGTCGTGCTGCTGGCAGGCGGGCTGTGGACGCTCAACTTCCCGCTCGCCGCCTCGTCTTTTGCGGTGAGCGTTTCGGCGTTGGGCATATTCCTCGCGCTGTACCTGGTGCTCACGGCGCTTGAGATGGACCGTCGCGGCGCCGGACACTGGGTGGCGCAGCTGGTGGGCGCGCTCGCCGTCCTCGCGGTTTCCTTTGCCGGCCTGTTCGGCCTGGCCGGCTCCGCGGGCATGCTCGCCCTTGCCGCCCTGCAGCTGTACATCGCCGGCTGGGGCTTTGTGTACGCCTCGGTGAGCCTGTCGGTGCGTGCGAGTGAGGTCGTGGCGGCGTAAGGACTTCTGCCGGTCATCTGGTCGCTCTATATGGTGAACGCCGTCTCGGTCTGGTGCCGGGACGGCGTTCTTCTTGCGGCGATGTGGAATGTGCGCCGCGCTCTCTTAGGCGCGCTGTGCGTCGATGAGCGCGCGGGCGCAGCGGATGCCGTCGGTGGCGGCGCTCATGATGCCGCCCGCGTATCCCGCTCCCTCGCCGCAGGGGTAGAGACCGGGCGTGCTGACGGAGACGCAGGACGTGCGGTCGCGGACGACGGTGACCGGTGAGCTCGAGCGCGTTTCGGGCGCCGTGAGCACGGCATCGGGGCAGTCGTAGCCCTTGAGCCTGCGCCCAAGGAGCGGCAGCCCCTCACGCAGGGTGTCGATGACGTGCGCGGGCAGGACCTCATCGATGCTGCCCCAGGTGACGCCGCGCGGGTACGTGGGGGCGATGCGGCCCGGGCCCGTGCTTGCCCGTCCCTGCAGGAAATCGCCGATGAGCTGCGCCGGCGCGCGATACGCACCGCCGCCGCACGCAAAGGCGCGTCGCTCGCACGCTCGCTGAAGCTCGATGCCGGCAAGGGGGTCGGTGCCGGGCAGATCGCTGGGCGTGATGTTGACCAAAAGCGCGGCGTTGGCGTTGCGCCCATCGCGCGCATTGAGGCTCGCGCCGTTTGTGACGACCCCGCCGCGCTCGGATGCCGCTGCGACGACCTCGCCGCCGGGGCACATGCAAAACGAGAAGAGGCTGCGCCCGTTATCGAGGTGGGCGACCAGGCTGTAGGGGCGCCGCGCCAAGGGCAGGGTGCCCGGCGGCGGTGCCATAGAGCGCTCGGTCGATCTCGGTCTGCAGGTGCTCGATGCGCACGCCCATGGCGAACGTCTTGCGTTCGAGCGCGACGCCGCGATGCTTGAGGAGGGCGAAGACGTCGCGCGCGGAGTGACCGCAGGCGAGGATGACGGCGCGGGCGGGGATGTGCTCGGCGAGGCCCTCGTGAGCCACGGTGACGCCGCGGACGGCGCCGCGCGCATCGAGCTCGATGTCGGTGACCTGCGTGCGAAAGCGCACCTCTCCGCCGCACGAGCGAATGCGGGCGACGATGTTGGTGACGACCTCGGGCAGGACGTCCGAGCCGATGTGCGGCTTGGCGTCCCAGAGGATGTCGCGCGGCGAGCCCGCCTCCACCAGCGTGCGCAGGACGAGGCGATGCAGGGGATTTTTGGTGCCCGTGTTGAGCTTGCCGTCGGAGAACGTGCCGGCCCCGCCCAGCCCGAATTGGATGTTGGACGCAGGATCGAGCTCGCCGGTGGCGTTGAAATGGCGCACGGCGCTCGTGCGCCTGGTCGCGTCGTCCCCCTGCTCGATGAGAAGGGGCGCAAGGCCCGCCTCGGCGAGGGTGAGGGCGGCAAAGAGCCCCGCGCATCCCGCACCCACCACGATGGGGCGCTCGTCTGCGTCTGGCGCGATGGCGGCGTTGCGGGGACGCTCGAATGAGGGCTCGGCGCCGTGGACGGCCCCGAACGCGCCGCGCGTCGCGGGGAGGGACGTGTTCGAGGAGTCGCAGCTCGTCGATGCCCGAGGCGACATCGATGCGCGCGCTGAGGGTGAAGTGCACGTTTGATTTTTTTGCGCGCGTCGATTGATTTGCGGTGCAGCGCGACGCGCGACAGGTCCTGACGGCGGCAGCCGAGCCGGCGGGTCGTCTCGCGCGTGCAGGCGGCGATGCATCCGCGCTCGGGAGGCTCCCCTCCGTAAGCGAGCAGGAGATCTCCGAGATTTCTAGCATGATGCTCCTTTCGCTGCGCACGCGGCGGCCAGCATGCCGAGATCCACGCCCAGGCGAGGTTGTATCCCCGCAATCGGCGTCCATGTCGACGGCCTCTCCGCATGCGTGCAGGTCGCGCACGGGGCTGCCGTCCCGGCGCCGTGTGACGGCAAAGCGATCGAGGTCGATGGCGGAGAGGGGGATGCCGCCGCGATGCACATGGGCCTGGCGGTGCTCGGCGGTGCCCAGCACGCGCAGGGGCAGGCGATGGAGGACGGCGGCGCACCGGGCGAGCGGGTCGTTCGACCCGTTGGCGAGATGGCAGACGAGCGCGGCCAGGGGGCGCGCCACCAAGCCGTCGAGCCACGGGGCGCTCCCGGCGAAGCTTCCGAGATCGCGCTCGCGCCGCCGCAACAGGTCGAGCAGCTGCGCCTCGCTCAGATGGGGAAACAGGTCGAGGTCGATGATGTCGCCGGGCTGGAGCCGGCGCGACAGGTTGAGGGCGGCGATGCCCGAGATGCCGTAGGTCCTAAAGAGGACTTCGCCGTGCTCAAAGGCGATGGCGGCCCCATTGCGCATGAGGGTGAGCATGCCCTCGGCGCGCAGGCCGTCGAGGTGCTCGAGGGCCAGCGAGGCGGCGTCGGCTTCGCGCGCGCCTTCGGGCGCGAGTCGGCAGGAGATGGGGCAGAGCACGGGCTGCTCCTGAAGGTGGGGGATCCCAAAGATCTCGCAGATCGCATCGGACTGCCCGCCCGTGGCGATGACGACCCTGCGGGCGCGAATCGTACGCTCGGCACGCGGTGCGGCGGCGAGCGCCTTGCGCGCGTTGCGGATACGGGGCCTTGGCGTCTCGACCCGGCTTGAACGAGAGCGGCGCGGAGGGCGCGTTCAGGGTGAGCTCCCAGCAGTCCGCATATGAGGCGCGCACGAGCTCGACGCCGCACATCAGGTCGACCTGCAGGCGGTCGCAGGCGTTGAGGAACACGTCGCGCACGGATTCGGCCCGTCGCGTCACGGGGTAGAGCCGGCCCTCGTCCTCCTCGGCGAGCATCAGGCCGAGCCCCTCGAAAAAAATGAGGCGATGTCGCGCTCGGCATGATCGCCAAAGACGTGGGCGCACGGTGTCCTCGTGCCTAAAATGACGGGGATCGAGCTGCGCATTCGAGATGTTGCAGCGCCCGTTGCCCGTGGCGAGCAGGCGCAGGCCGCATTCGACGTCCTGTTCGAGGACGCAGCAGCGCGCGCCCGCACGCGAGGCCGTGACGGCGGCCGGCGGTGCCGGGGGCATATCGACCAGCAGGTAGTCGAGCGGGCCCCAGCTGGTCTCGCTCCAGAACTGGCGGATGGCGCCGGCGATCACGGGGCCGCGCCACAAAACGGGTCGGTCTCGTTCTGGCAGCAGCAGGTTGCTGGACATCACCTTGATGCCGTGGGTGGAGATCTCGGGCAGCAGCAGGTTGCCGAGGCCCATGGCGTGCCGCCCGCTCATGCCGAACATCTTGGGGATGGAGGGACCGGTGATGTCGGCGTCGAGGATGCCGACCTTGTGGCCAGCGCGCGCCAGCTCGACGGCGACGACCCGGTGACGAGGGACTTGCCCACGCCGCCCCTTGCCGGACAACACGGCGATGACGCGTTTGACCTCGGAGAGGTTGTTCTCCTCGAACTCCTGCGGGGCGGTTTGCCGCCCGCGGCCGTTGCATGCTCACAGTTCATATGCGCTTCCTTTCGCGTGACGTGAAACGCCCCCATTGTACCCGTCTGGCGTCGATTCTGGCTCGGATGGTGCATGGGGGCAGCGGTAGCCCGGGGCGTTTTGGGGCCCAGTGCCCGAGGGCTGCGCGCCGCATTGCCGTTTTGTTGACAAGTGGGTATTCCTCATGGCGGTGTTGACCTCGTGTGCCGCGCATGACAGATTAATAATCTTAAGGAAATGTGTGATTATGTGCCGAGCGCGCGGTCGGGATCGATGGCGCACGGCGCACATGCGTATTGAGGATGCCGATGGTTGAGACTGCCAGCCGCTCTCGCGGTGATTCCGCTGATATTCGCTTGTGCCCTTTTTGCCGCCGGGGCAGGGTACGCCTTCTGGTGGGTCAAGCGCCTGGGTCGCCGGATGTCCGCGGGCCAGGTGGCGTGGCCGCTCGTGTTCGCCGCATACCTCGTGTTCATCGCGGTGTGGTGCGCGATCGGGTGGCTCGACGCCGGCATCGGGGCGCTCGATATGGCGGTATGGTCCGCCGTGCAGGCCGCCTGCGGACTGTGCACGCTGGCGCGTCGTCCCGTTCTCGACTGGATCGAGTCGCTGCCGCGCGCCGGTGGCCGAGGAATCCGCGCAGGGCGTGACGTCTCGGTGCTGGCGGGAGTCTCAATCGCGTCCGCTCTGATGGTCGATGCTGCTTGGTCCGATCTCGCCGGGAGCATCCGGTCCGCTTCGTCGCGTTCACCGCGCTGCTGCTCGCCGGCTTTGGCGTGGTGGCGTATGCGCTGGGGCAGCGCTCGGGCGTGCTCATGTGCCTCGTCCCCATTGCAGCGGCGGGCTTTGGCGTGGCGCAGCATTTCGTGGTCCAGCTCAAGGGCGCGGCCATCTTGCCGAGCGACCTGCTCGCGCTCGACACCGCCGCCGCCGTGGCCGGCGCCTACGACTTCATCCTCACGCCGCAGATCTTTTTGGGTGCTCTGCGTTGTGGGCGTATGCGTGTGCCTTTTGTCGTTCGTGTGGCCGGGGCGCGTGTCGTCGCGTCGTGCCCGCATAGCGAACATCGCGGTGAACGTCGCGTGCGGCGCCGCGTTGAGCGCGGGCTGCGCGAGGCTCTTCCGCTCCGTCTCGATCGATGAGGCGCTGGGCTTTACGTACGACCGTTGGCAGCCCATCGAGACGTACCGTTCGTGCGGGTTTGTCCCGAGCTTCATATCGCTGCTGCAGGACTTCGCGATTCCCGTGCCCGAGGGCTATACGAGCGAGGGCGCCCAGGCGCTCGAGGATGAGCTGGCCGCTCAATTCGACATGGGTATGGGGGCCGCGCCCGAGCGCTTGGCGGCGTGCGAGCAGTTCGAGCAGGTGCGCCCCACCGTCATCGCGGTGATGAACGAGACGTTTACCGACTTGTCGCTCTACGAGGGGCTTCGCCGCCGGTTATACGGGGCCGGAGGGCTATAACTCCCTGACCGGCACGCTCATGCGCGGCACGCTCATGGCGTCGGTGGTGGCGGCGGCACCGCCAACACCGAGTTCGAATTCCTCACGGGCAACAGCTCCGCGTTCATCGGGTTTGGAAAATACCCCTATCAGCTCTACGACCTGTCGGGCGTCGACAGCCTGGCATCGCAGTTCGCGGGGCTCGGGTACGCCACCACCGCCATGCATCCGCAGCTTCCGAGCAACTACAACCGCTCGAGCGTGTATCCGGAGCTCGGCTTTGGCGAGTTCTTGTCCATCGACGACTTTGGCGAGGTGGAGAGCTATCATGCCGGCGCGCGCGACAAGGCGACGTACGACAAGATCCTGGAGCTGCTGGAGGGCGACGATGCTCCCCAGTTCATCTTCGATTTGACCATGCAAAACCACAGCGGCTACGACCCCGGCTCCGTGCCCGCCGAGGATGTCGTCCGCTATGCTCCCGCCGGCGTGGCGGACGAGGCCCTGCTGGGACAGCTCGACACGTACCTGGCGTGCATCAGCATGTCCGACAGCGACCTGATGTACTTCATGGATCGCCTGCGCGGGCTGTCTCGCCCGGTCGTCCTCGTGTTCTTCGGCGACCATCAGCCAAGTTTTTCCGGGGCCTTGAACGATGCGCTCTATCCGGGGGAGGACCCCTTCCTGCACGAGATGCGCGCCTATGAATCGACGTACATGGTCTGGGCGAACTACGAGGTCGCCGGCGCGCCGCTCGATGTGCGTGCCGAGGTTGGCGCCGCCCAGCTCGCCGCGCAGGTGCTGTACCGCATCGGCGCTCCGCTCAGCGATTACCAAAAGGCGCAGTTGGTGCTCGATGCGCAGGTGCCGGCGGTCAACCTGCTGGGCTATCGGGGTGCGGACGGCCTGCGTTACGCGCTGGAGGCCGAGAGCCCGTACCGGGGCGCGCTCAACCAGATGGCGACACTGCAGTACGAGAATTTCGCGCGCAAGGTTCAATAAGTGGGGCCGGGGGATCCGCCCGGGCGTCTCGCCGCGGTGCCGGGGCGGGGTCGCCGATGAGGAGGAGTCGTAGACTCGCCGTCGCGTCAATGGCCGATCGGTGGCCCGCCGATGGGCGATGGATGGGTTGTCGACGAGGCGGGGCTGTCGATGAGTGAAGGGCGGGGCCGCGTTCGTCGAAAGACGGGCCGACGAGGACGCAAGCCGCCGATGAGTGACAGGCCGGCCGACGAGGACGCGAGCCGCCGATGGGCGACGGGCAGAGCGATCGATGGGCAGGTCGACGGGGCGGGCTTGGCGATGGTCGAGCGATGACCCGCCGATGGCCGAAAGGCGGGGTGCCGTACGCGGGGGGCGTCTGAATGCGGGGAGTGCGAACGGGTATCCTTCTTGGCAATATGGGCGCGCGAGGCATGAGGTGCGCCCCGCTGATTCGAAAAGGAGCGCACATGCTGCTCGAAGGTAAGAAGGCCATCATCACCGGCGGCACCCGCGGCATCGGCTATGCCATCGCCGCCCGCTTTATCGAGGAGGGCGCCGCCGTCACCGTGTTCGGCTCGCGCCAGGAGACCGCCGACGCCGCGGTCGAGAAGCTGCTCGCCAGCTACCCGGATGCCAAGGTGTGGGGTCGCACTTGCGACCTGTCCTCGCTCGACGCCGTGACCGAGGCCTTTGCCGCCGCCGCCGAGGATATGGGCGGCGTGGACACCATCGTCAACAACGCCGGCATTTCCCAGTCCACCCCGTTGCTCGACTACACCGCCGACGAGTGGCAGAAGGTCATGGACCTCAACGTCACCGCGGTCTTCAACGGCTGCCGCGCCGGCGCGCAGATCATGACTGAGGCGGACCACGGCGGCACCATCACCACCACCAGCTCTATGGTCTCCAAGTACGGCCAGCCGTCCGGCTGCGGGTACCCCACGTCCAAGTACGCGGTCAACGGCCTGACGCAGTGCCTTTCCCGCGAGCTCGCGCCCAAGGGCATTCGCGTGAACGCGGTCGCGCCCGGCATCACCAAGACCGACATGGTCGCGGCGCTGCCCGAGAAGATGATCCAGCCGCTGATCGCCACCATCCCGCTGGGCCGCATCGGCGAACCCGAGGACGTCGCGAACGCCTTTGTCTACCTGGCAAGCGATATGTCCTCTTACGTGACCGGCGCCGTCATCCCCGTCGACGGTGCCGCCCGCTCGTAGCCGAACGACGGCAACGGGATAAGCCGACGTGGGCGGCCCGGGGTGATCCCGGGCCGCCTGTTTTTGAAGCCGATGGTCGCATAACTGGAAAAACTTCGTGATTTCCGAAAGTTTTTCCAGTTATGCGGCCATTTTGCTGCCCGGTCCGCCCGCGTACCGGGGGCACCCGCGTACGCGGGGAACACGCGCGTACCCGGTGGTCGCCCGCAGGTTCGAATGTCACGCTCTGCCCCTGTGCCCCGCGCGTGTCCCCGGCCCGCCCTGCCCGCGTGTCCCCGGCCCGCTCGCTCGCCCAGCTCGGTCCGCGCGCGGCGCAAATCGAACAAACCGTGCAGGAACGGTGGCGGCTATCCGGGCGAACAGGTGTGCGCGGAGATGGCGGTACACTAAAAAGGTCGGATACGAAGGTGTCCGTGAACCATATCCGATCTTGCTCCGGTTGCGTGTCGTGACGTGCGACTGCTCGGGGCGAGCCGCATCGTCAGATAAGGACCTCCCATGTCTGATTCCTCCATCGTCATCAAGGGCGCGCGCGAGCACAACCTGCAGGATATCGACGTCGAGATCCCGCGCGACAAGCTCGTGGTCATTACCGGCCTGTCCGGTTCGGGCAAGTCGAGTCTCGCGTTCGACACCATTTACGCCGAGGGCCAGCGCCGTTACGTCGAGAGCCTCTCCAGCTATGCGCGCGCCAGTTCCTGGGGCAGATGGACAAGCCCGACCTCGATTCGATCGACGGCCTGTCGCCGGCGGTCTCCATCGACCAGAAGACGACCTCGAAGAACCCGCGCTCCACGGTGGGCACGGTCACCGAGATCTACGACTACCTGCGCCTGCTGTACGCGCGCATCGGCGTGCCGCACTGCCCCGAGTGCGGGCGCGAGATCGAGCGCCAGACCACCGACCAGGTTGCCGATAAGATTCTCGAGGCGGGGCAGGGGCGTCGCGCCTTTGTGCTCGCGCCCGTGGTGCAGGGCCGCAAGGGCGAGTTCACCAAGCTCATGGACGACCTGCGCGCCGAGGGCTTCTCGCGCGTGCGCATCGACGGCGAGGTGCGCAGCCTGACGACACCATCGATCTCGACAAGAAGTTCAAGCACACCATCGAGGTCGTCGTTGACCGCATCGTGATCCGCGACACGAGTCTGGGCCGCATCGCCGAGGCGGTGGAGCAGGCGACCCGCCTGGCGCACGGCAACGTGGGCGTGTACTTGTTGCCGGACCGCGATGCGCCGGAGGGCTCCGAGGGCGATCTGCTCACGTATTCGCTTGCCCTTGCCTGCCCGGAGCACGGGCATTCCATCGACGACCTGCAGCCTCGCGACTTCTCCTTCAACGCCCCCTACGGCGCCTGCCCGGAGTGCGACGGCCTGGGATTCAAGAAGGTCGTGGATGCCGAGGCGCTCATCGAGGACCCGAACCTCTCCATCGAGGAGGGCGTGTTCGGCAGCTTCTTCGGCAGGTCCAACTACTACCCGCAGATCTTCCGCGCGCTGTGCCTGCACCTCAAGGTCGATCCCGCGACGCCGTGGAAGGACCTCCCCGCCCGCGTGCGCAAAGGTCTTCCTCGACGGTCTCGGCGACAAGAAGATGCGCGTCGACTACCGCACCCAGGACGGGCGCGACACGCACTGGTTCACCAAGTACGCCGGCGTGCGCAACATCCTGTACGAACGCTATACCGAGACGACGAACGAGAACACCAAGGCCAAGCTCGAGCGCTATATCCGCGAGGAGCCCTGCTCGACGTGCAAGGGTGCGCGCCTGCGTCCCGAGATGCTTGCCGTCACCGTGGGGCGGCAAGTCCATTTACGATGTCTGCTGCATGAGCTGCCGTGAGTCGCTCGAGTTCTTCCGCTCGCTCGAGTTGACCGAGCGCGAGGCGTTCATCGGCCAGGCCATCGTCAAGGAGATCGGGGAGCGCCTGCGCTTCTTGGTCGACGTGGGTCTCGACTACCTCACGCTCGACCGCGCCTCGGCCACGCTCTCGGGCGGCGAAGCCCAGCGCATCCGCCTGGCCACCCAGATCGGCGCCGGCCTCATGGGCGTCCTCTACATCCTCGACGAGCCGAGCATCGGCCTCCACCAGCGCGATAACGAGCGCCTCATCGCCACGCTCGAGCGCCTGCGCGATCTCGGCAACACCGTCATCGTGGTCGAGCACGACGAGGACACCATCCGCGCCGCGGACTACGTGGTGGACATGGGTCCCGGTGCCGGAGAGCACGGCGGCAGGTCGTCTGCGCGGGCACGCCCGAGCAGATCGAGGCATGCCCCGCGTCGCTCACCGGCGCCTACCTCACGGGTCGCGCCATGATCCGCGTGCCCGAGAAGCGCCGCAAGCCCGGCCGCGGCGCCCTCAAGATCACCGGCGCCAAGGCGAACAACCTGCACAACGTGACCGCCCAGATCGAGTTCGGCACCCTCACCGTGGTGACGGGTGTGTCCGGTTCGGGCAAAGAGCTCACTGGTGACCGATACCATCGCACCCGCCCTCACCAACGCCATCCACCACTCCACGCGCGTGGTGGGTCCGTATAAGAAGCTCGAGGGCATCGACCAGATAGACAAGGTCATCGATATCGACCAGAGCCCCATCGGCCGCACGCCTCGCTCCAATCCCGCGACCTACATCGGCCTGTGGGACGACCTGCGCGCCCTGTTCGCGAGCGTGCCCGGAGTCCAAGGCGCGCGGCTACTCGCCCGGGCGATTCTCCTTCAACGTGCCCGGCGGTCGCTGCGAGGCCTGCAAGGGCGACGGTCGATCAAGATCGAGATGCACTTCCTCCCGGATATCTACGTGCCGTGCGAGGTGTGCGGCGGCAAAGCGCTACAACCGCGAGACGCTCGAGGTGCGCTACCGCAACAAGACCATCGCCGACGTGCTCGACATGTGCGTGACCGAGGCGCTGGCGTTCTTTGGGAACATCCCGCAGATCAAGCGCAAGCTGCAGACCCTCTACGATGTGGGCTTGGGCTACGTGCGCCTAGGCCAGCCCGCCACGACACTCTCCGGCGGCGAGGCCCAGCGCGTGAAGCTCGCCAAGGAGCTCCACCGCCAGCAGACGGGCAAGACCTTCTACATCCTCGACGAGCCCACGACGGGCCTGCACTTCGAAGACGTGCGCCAGCTGCTTGACGTCCTCCAGCGCTTGGTCGACGCGGGCAACACCGTGCTGGTGATCGAGCACAACCTCGACGTCATCAAGGTCGCGGACCGCATCATCGACCTTGGTCCCGAGGGCGGCAGCGGCGGCGGGCGCATCGTGGTGTCCGGCACGCCGGAGAAGGTCGCGGCGTGCGAGAAGAGCTACACGGGCAGGTTCCTAAAACCGCTCCTGGCTCGCGACCGCGAGCGCATGGCGGCCCTCCCGGACGCCCAAGCTTGACGTTCGATCGTCGCTCGCGTACGTGAGCACACGGCGCTCCTCTTTCGCGTCAATCTCGGGCACCTGGAAGGGCCGCAGGGGAGATGCGATGCGTTGGGCGCCGCACGCAAAGGCGCATATTGATGGTGGGAAGGATCGCCAATGGCTAAAGGCGGCTAAGGTCCAAAAGACGAACGCGATGCGGGAGCTCGAGCGCGCGGGCATCGCATACGCCGTCCCACGTATGAGGACGACGGCGAGGAGGGCTCGTGGGCTGGGGAGGCGATCGCGGCGCAGCTCGGTGAGGATCCGGGTCAGGGCTTCAAGACGCTGGTGACGGTTTCGCCGACGGGCAATCACGTGGTGTGCTGCGTGCCCGTGGCCGAGGAGCTCGACTTCAAGGCCGCCGCCCGCGCGACGGGTGAGAAGGCGCTCGCCATGCTGCCCACCAAGAACCTGACGGCGGTGACCGGGTACGTGCGCGGGGGATGTTCTCCCATTGGCATGAAGAAACGGTTCCCCGTGGTGATCGATGAGACCTGTCAGCTCTATGATGAGATATTCATCTCGGGCGGGCGCCGCGGCATTCAGCTCGCGCTCGCGCCCGATGATGTCATTGCATGCACCGGGGCCGTGGTTGCCCCGATCGTGAGGGAGAGGTAGCCCTATGGCGTACACGGATGAGGAGACGGGCAGGCCGCGCGGCGCGCATTTTGCCCAACCGGGGGAGGCGCCCGCCCGGCAGGCATCGGTGGTCGAGGGGCCTGCCCCCCCGCTCGCCGCGTCCCGACGAGACCGCCGTGTTCCTTCGCGCCGCAACGTGGCGCACGGAGCAACCCGCGCCGCGCTTTGATCCCGCGGCGACGGACGCGTTCGACGAGACGAACGTCTTTGACGAGATCGCCCCCGAGCCGTATGCCCCGGTGGACACCGGGCAGTTGCCATCGGTGGGCGACCGCGCACCCGCTCCTGCGGACGCGACGCCATCGAGTGCGGAGGAGGACGACCTCACATCGTCCGACTACGAGCAGGCGGGGCGCTCCGCGGGCATGATGACCGTGCTCATTTTGGTGAGTCGCCTCACCGGTTTTGTGCGCACTTGGGCCATGGGCGCCGCGCTCGGGCTGTCCCTGCTGTCCTCCTCCTACCAGATCGCCTACAACCTGCCGAGCATGCTGTACGAGCTCGTGATCGGCGGCATGCTCATCACGGCGTTTTTGCCCGTGTACCTTGAGGTGCGCCGCGAGCGCGGCGTCGAGGCGAGCAACGACTACGTGGGCAATCTGCTCGGCATCCTGCTGGTCGTCCTGGGCATCGCCTCGATAGCGGCGACCATCGGGGCCCCGGCGGTCATTTGGACCCAGTCCTTCATGAGCGCCGATGCCGGCCAGATGGACACCGCGGTGTACCTGTTCAGGTTCTTCGCCATCGAGATCCTCTTCTTTGGCCTGGGCTCGGTGTTCTCGGGCGTTCTCAACGCGCACCGCGATTACTTCTGGAGCAACTTCGCGCCGGTCCTGAACAACCTGGTGGTCATCGCGAGCTTCGCGGCCTTTTACGTGATGGACGAGATCCTGCACGTGCCTGCGTTCTACAGCGTCACGACCCTTGCCGTGGGCACCACGCTCGGCGTCTTCATCCAGATGGCGTGCCAGATCCCCGCCCTTGCCAAGCACGGCGTGCGCCCCCGCATCCATGTGGATTTCCACGACCCCAACCTGCGCAAGACCCTGGCCCTGGGCATCCCCACGCTCGCGGCGACGATCTGCGCCTTTGTGACCGCGAGCGTGCAGAACGCGGCGGCGCTGAGCGTGCAGCCCGAGACGGGCGCCTCGGTGGTGGCCTATTCGCGCCTGTGGTACACGCTGCCCTACGCCCCTGTTCGCGGTACCCATCACCACGGCGCTCTACACCGAGCTCGCCCGCGATGCGGCGCGCCACGACGACGATGCGGTCTGCACGGGGGTGGCGCGCGGCATCGCCCAGATGCTCTTCATCCTGATCCCGTTCGCCCTGTACTTGATCGTGTTCAGCGAGCCGCTCAACATGGTGTACTGCGTGGGCAAGTTCGATCTTGAGGGCGTGGCGCTCGTGAGCAGTACCTGTGCTGGCTCGCTCCCGCCCTGCCCATCTACGGCGTGTGCGTGCTTTTTGCAGAAGAGCTGCTCCGCGTTGATGGACATGAAGCCCTACGCGTTCTCGACCGTCCTGGGCGCGCTGGCGCTCGTTGGCGTTTGCATGGTCGGCGGTGTGACGCTCGGCGGCGGCATGCCCGTCATCGCGTTTGCCACCAGCGCCTTTTACGTCGTCGCCATCGTCATCACGCTCGCGTGGATGCGCAAAGCGCCTGCACGGCCTGCAGCTCGGCACCATGGCGCGCGGGCTGTTCTTTGGCATCGTGTTCGGCGGCTTGGGCGCCGCAGCCGGCTGGGGCACCCTGCAGCTGCTGCAGATGGTCCTGGGCCCCATGGTCATCGAGACGGCGGGCGGCCTGGTGGCGGCCCCCATCCTCAAGACGGTGGCCTATATCGCCGTGGCGGGCTTGGTCGCCATGGCCGTGACCTTCATCCCCGGTGTGGTGCTCAAGCTGCCCGAGGCGGGGATGTTCACCTCGATCCTGCGGCGGTTCTCGCGCCGGTAGGCGCAGCCGCGCAAAAACTGCGTAAAAACGGGCCTTTGGGAACGACAGCCGAGGTGCTGGGATTCCAAAGGGCCCGTTTTACGTTCTGGGGCACAGCGGCGTTTACGCGCCCGATGTGAGGCTCGCCGAGGCAATCCGGTCGGCGAAAGCGCGGCGCTGCGCCATTCACGGTGCGTCGTTATTTAAAAGCGCGGCCGACGCCCGAGCGAACCTATGCGTCGCGATGGTGCTCGAGGTAGTAGCGTACGCACCGGTCGGCGAGCACGTCCATGGCGTCGATGAGGTACGCCGGCTTGACGGCGAGGTCCTGGTAGACCACGGACAGCTCCGTGCACCCCGATGACCGCGTCGCAGCCGTTCTCGTGCATGCGTTGCGCGAGGTCCAGCAGCTCCGCGGGGTCATAGGGGAGATTGCGCTTGATGCGGTCGTAGATGAGCGGCATGACGATTTTCGCCTGGTCCTCGTCGCTCGGCGCCACAACGCTCAGGCCCGCCTCGGAGAGGTAGTTTTTGGAAGACACCCGAGGTGAGGGGTGCCGTCGGTCGCGAGCAGGCCGATGGTCGCGTGCTCGCCGTACGCCTCGACGATGCGCGACGTCGTCTCGCGCATGATGTTGAGCACGGGCACATGGGCCACCGCGTTGATCTGCTCGTAAAAGAAGTGCGCGGTGTTGCAGGGGATGGCGATGTAGTCCGCGCTTGAACACGATCATGGGGATGTTGTCCTGGTCGCGTTCGGCGGGCGTCTTTGATGACGAGCTCCATGAAGTAGGCGGTGGCCAGCGGCCCCACGCCCCCCGAGCACGCCGAGTACGGGCTTGTGCATGGTTTTGCTCCCCCAGATGGTCTCGGGGGTGAGGACCCGAGCGGGTCCCGCCCCGTATGGTTTAAGGGTAGAATGCGGTACCGATGAAACATGCGTACCACCGCCTCGCGTTCGTGGTGCTCATTATAGCGAAGGGATTTGAAGCTTATGAGACCCGCCCGCCCCGAGGAGGCGCGATCTTCCGCGCGTGCTCGCCCCCGTCATCCTGGGTTCCGATTTTTGTTGCTACGCCTATATCCGCTGCTTTTTTGGGAGGCGTACGGCGTCAAGCCCATCGTGCTCGCCTCCGCCGACATCAAGTCGGTGCGCAGCGCGTTCTGCGATTTCCGGGTGATCGCGGGCATCGATCAGCCGGAGGTGCTGCTGCCCGAGCTCGAGCGCTTGGGCGACGAGCTGATCGCCCAGGGCAAAATCCCGTTCTTGGTGGGCTGCGGCGACCACTACGCCCGTCAGGTCTCCGAGCACAAGCAGCAGATCGAAGAGCGCTGGTACACGCCGTACCTCGACTTCGAGCTGCTTGACGACATCACGCAAAAGGAGCGCTTCTATCAGATCTGCGAGGAGATCGGCATCCCGTATCCCAAGACGGTCTTTTTGGACTGCGGCGACAAGACGGCGCAGGTCGACGACGGGGGCTTTACCTACCCGGTGATCGCCAAGCCCTCCAATTCCGCCGCATGGCACTACGCCGAGTTCCCCGGGCAAAGAAGGTGTACCTCATCCGCAGTCGCGAGGAGCTCGAGGCCCTGTATCGCCAGCTGCAGGATACGTCGTACGACAAGCTGCTCATCGTGCAGGAGTTCATCCCCGGCGACGACACCCAGATCCGCATCCTGTCCACCTATGTGGACGCCGCGTGCGACGCGGTGTTCATGGTCGGCGGCCGCGTGGTGCTGGAGGACCATTCGCCCACCGCTATCGGCAACCCGGCCGTCATCGTGTCCGAGCAGCTCGATCAGGTCTCCGAGGACGCGCTGCGCTTCATGCGCCATGTGGGTTACCGCGGCATGGCCAACTTCGACGTCAAGTTCGACGAGCGCGACGGTACGTACAAGTTTTTCGAGATCAACACGCGTCCGGGCCGCAGCTCCATGTTCGTGCATCAGGCGGGCGTGAATTTTGCGCAGGTGCAGGTTGACGACGTGCTCATGGGGAAAGCGCATTCCTCGCATCACGGACACCAAGCCGTTCATCTACACCACGGTGCCGCCGTATGTGGTCAAGCGCTCCGTTGACGACCCCGCCATCCGCAAGCAGGTGCTCGACGGCTTTAAAACCGGTGTGACCCGCTATGCGCTCGACTGGCCCCAGGATTGCGCGCGTCAGCGCTTTTGGTCCAAGGTGACCTACTACCACCAGATCGACAAGTTTCGCAAAGTACTTCTGGGGCGCCGGCGCCTAAGGGCTCGCGTAGAGCCTCGGCGCTTGGCGGTGCTGCATGGCGGGCAATCGGTCTGAATCCAACAACTTGCAGGCGGGACGCCCCGGCGTGAACATGCCGGTGGCCCCTCTTTTCCACCCGCGCCGCCGCGGCGCATGTGCGCGAGGAGGGAGCGGGCCACGCGCCGAGTTTGGTGGAGCAGGTGGGCAAGGTCCCCACCGATCCCGGTTGCTACCTGTGGAAGGGGACGCCGAGGGCGGCGTGATCTACGTCGGCAAGGCGAAGAACCTGCGCGCTCGCTTGCGCCAGTACGTCACCCCTCACCGACAATCGCGCGAAGATCCCGCTCATGATGCAGACGGTGGAGAGCTTCGGCTACATCGTCGTCGAGTCGGAGCACGAGGCGCTCGTCCTCGAGCGCGAGCTCATTGCCCAGCATCGCCCGTACTTCAACGTCGACTACAAGGACGACAAGACCTATCCCTACATCGCCGTCACGCACGGCGACGCCTTCCCGGCGATCAAGTACACGCGCGAGAAGCACCGCCCGGACACGCGCTACTTTGGCCCGTACACCGACAGCCGCGCCGCCCGGGAGACCATCGACACGCTGCGCAAGGTGTGCCCCGTGTGCACCGCCTCGTGCGCGGAGTGGAAGCGCGTGCGCCGCCAGCTCGAGAAGCGCCCGGATGAGGCGGACATCATCGAGCTCATCTGCGCGAGCCAGGGTCGCCCGTGCTTCGACTACCACGTGGGGCGCGGTCCCGGCGTGTGCGCGGGCATGATCGGACGCGAGGAATACGCCAAGAACGTCAAGCGCGTGGAGCGCTTTCTCTCGGGGCAGCGGCGCGAGCTGGTGGACGAGCTCAAAAAGCGATATGGCCGCCGCGGCTGCTGATCTGGACTTTGAGCGGGCGGGCCGCATCAAGCGCCGCCTCTCCGTCATCGACGGGCTGGACGACCGCCAGCAGGTCGTGTTCCCCACCAGCGTCGACTTGGATCTCGTGGGCTTTTACCGCGAGGGAGACCATCGCCGGCGCCTGCGTGTTCGTGGTCCGCGAGGGCCGCGTGCAGTGCACCTGCGAGTTCATCTTGGACAAGGGCTTCGATGTGGACGAGGTCGAGCTCGTGTCGGGCTTTGTCAAGCGCTACTACGACGAGACCGCGGATATTCCCGCGGAGGTGAACGTGGCCGTCGATATCCCCCGACGCCGAGGTGATGGGGGAGTGGCTCACCGCCAAGCGCGGCCGCGTGTGCCGCCTCCACCGTCCGCAGCGCGGCGAGAAGCGCCGCCTGCTCGAGATGGCGCAGAAGAACGCGCGCCATGCCCTCATGCGCTACATGATGCGCACGGGCTATTCCGACGACCGCACCAACCAGGCCCTTTTGCAGCTGGAGAGCGCGCTGGCGCTCGATGCGCCGCCGATGCGGATCGAGTGCTTCGACATCTCGACCCTGCACGGCGCCTTCACGGTCGCGTCCATGGTGGTGTTCACCAACGGCAAGCCGGACAAATCGCAATACCGCCGCTTCAAGATCCGCGCTGAGCTGGACGAGGCGAACGACTTCGTTTCCATGCAAGAGGTCCTGGGTCGCCGCTATGCTCCGGAGCGCATGGCGGACGAGCGCTTTGGCTCGCGGCCGGATCTTCTGGTCGTCGACGGCGGTCGCCCTCAGCTCACCGCGGCCATCCGCCAGCTCGAGGAGCTTGGCCTGGACATCCCGGTATGCGGCCTGGCGAAGGCCGATGAGGAGGTGTTCGTCCCCTGGGACGACACGCCCATCGTGCTGCCGAGCGGCTCCGCATCGCTGTACCTCATCAAGCAGGTCCGTGACGAGAGTCACCGATTCGCCATCACGTTCCACCGCGAGCTGCGCGGCAAGGCCATGACCGCGTCGATTTTGGACGAGGTGCCCGGCGTGGGCCCCACGCGCAAGAAGGCCATCATGCGGCACTTCGGCTCGATGAAGCGCCTGCGCGAGGCCAGTGCGGAGGAGATCGCGTCGGTGAAGGGGCGTGCCCGCCGACGTGGCGCGTGCGATCTATGATTTCGCTGCGCGCGCTTGACGCCGAGCGGTTCGCCCCCGATGGGGAGAGACTGCTTCGTAGCGAGCCGATGCGCTTCCGGTCCACATGCATGAGGTGAGGTACGGGCGGCTTGCGTTGGTGGGCCGCCCGTTTGTTTGAGAAGGAGGACGTATGTCCGTTCATCCCCTGATCGAATCGCTCAAGGGCGAGCTCATCGTGAGCGTGCAGGCGTATCCCGGCGAGCCCCTGCGCACGCCCGAGCACATGGCCGCGATGTCGCGCGCCTGCGAGCTCGGCAGGGCAGCCGCCATCCGTTGCCAAGGTCTCTCCGACATCGCGGCCATCAAGGGCCGCGTCGAGATCCCGGTGATCGGTCTGTGGAAGGACGGCCACGAGGGCGTGTATATCACCCCGACGCTGCGCCACGCCCGCGCCTGCGTCGCCGCTGGCGCCGACATCGTCGCCATCGACGCGACCGACCGCCCGCGCCCCGACGGCAAGACCGTCGCGGACACGCTGATCCCCCTCAAGGAGGAGGGCGTTCTCTGCATGGCCGATTGCGCCACCATCGAGGACATCCGCCGCGCCGTCGAGCTCGGCTTCGACCTGGTCTCCACCACGCTGTCGCACAACAAGCCGGCCATCGAGACCACGCTGGACGAGGGTCCGGACCTGCCCCTGCTGCGTCAGGCCACGGCGGAGTTCCCCGACCTGCCCATCATCTGCGAGGGCCACGTGCACACGCCGGCCGAGGGCCGCGCCGCCATCGACGCCGGCGCGTGGGCCGTGGTCGTGGGCACCGCCATCACGCACCCCACGAGCCTCACCTCCTGGTTCAAGGCTGCGCTTGAGGAGTAGGTCTGCGTCAAATCACGGAATAATGCGCCATGCGGCCCGATGAGCCTGTCTCGCCGGGCCGCATGCTCTTTCTTGCGGGGTGGCGTAGTTTACATTAAGAACGGCGGCGGCTGATGGCTTGTGTCCACCGATGCGATAAGGTGTTGGCATACACGTTTTGTCCGGACGAATGCGTATCTTGTTGCTCGCTAGAGAAGGGAGAGGAAATGGCTTACCGTTCATCGTTGGCGGAGCATCTAGATCCCGCTGCCGCGCGCAAGGAGCGTGGCGCCTTTTTCACCCCTCCGCAGATCGCCTCGTTTTTGACATCAGAGACGATTCTATCGAGAGATGATCGCGTTTTGGAGCCCTCGTGTGGTGAGGCGGAATTCGTGTTGGCAGCCTGCGGGCGCTTGCGTGCCCTGGGACATGAGTCTGGGCAGTTCAATAAACAGGTGTTTGCCTACGAGCTGCACGAGGCGAGCGCCCGCGCTGCCACTGCGAGGCTTGAGCGCGCTGGCTTTTCCTGCGTGTGCGAGACGGGGACTTCCTCGCAAAGGAGGCCACTGCGTCCTTCGACGCCGTCGTGGGCAACCCTCCCTACGTTCGTTTTCAGGGTGTCAGCGCAAAAGATCGCCTACGCCAAAGGGAGCTCGCCCAGCGCATGGGCGTCGACCTTAGTGCGCTTTCCTCTATGTGGGCGCCTTTCATACTGCACGCATGCGAATTTTGCTTCCTGGTGGGCGTTTGGGCCTCGTGCTGCCTGCGGAGCTTTTTGACGGTGAACTACGCGGCTCCCATCCGCTCGTTTCTCCTTAAGTCGTTCGCGCGGGTCAGCCTGTACACCTTTGATGTGAACGTGTTCCCCTGAGGTCCAGGAGGAGGTGGTCCTCCTGGTAGCCAAGGGTTATCTCATGGACCCCGCCGAACATCTGGAGTGGTTCCAGTGTGAGTCGCTGCGCGATTTGGGCATGAAGACCTCTTTGCGCTTCACACCAAAAGAGGTTGGTGCCCGCTGGTCCGAGGGCTTGGCATCGGCGAGTTCTCGTGACGTACTTGACTCCCCTTTGCGTCTCAAGGATCCTTGCGTGAACTTCGGTGTTGGGGAAGCCTGCCACTTGGCGCCGTGACGGGGGGGCGAACGCGTATTTTCACTTTCCGAGGAGTCTGCCGCGCAGTTTGGCCTCGTGCAAGGACGCGACGTGATTCCCCTGTGCCCAGCGGGTCGCGTCATCTTCGTCGCCGCGATCTGGATGAGGGCGCTTTTCGCTCGCTCTCGGCCAAGGGGGCACCTACCTTGCTGTTCGCCCCCAGCGAGGAGCTGAGCCCTGAAGCCCTAGCGTATATCTCGATGGGCGAGAAGATGCAGATCGACAAACGATATAAATGCCGCAAGCGTTCCCCATGGTGGAGAGTTCCGCTTCCGGCAGTTCCCGATGCCTTCATAACTTATATGAACTCCTTCGGTCCGAATATATGTGCGAACTCGGTCTCAGTCCCTCATCTCAACTCATGTCACGGCATCCGTTTCCAGGACGGGGCTGAAGGATCTCGGCACTTCTTCGCTTCCTATTGCGGCCTTTAATTCCGCGACCCTTCTCTCGGCAGAGCTCGTCGGTAGGTCGTACGGAGGAGGTATCCAAAACTTGAGCCTCGCGAGGCTGCCAAGGTCATGACCCCGTCTCCTCAGATCGTCGAGTCGATTCAGTGCCAGCTGGAATCCATGCGCGCTTCATTTGACGATTACCTGGAATCCGGTGATTTTTGAGACGGCGGTCTCTGCGGTCGATTACGTTGTGCTCGCGCAGGGACTGGGGGATGAGCGAGGAACAGATACAGCTTGTCCAGGAGGAGTTCCGTCGCGTCAGGGAGCGCAGGAAGAATCGGTCGAGAGGGAGGTAATGGGGAAATGGCATTTGACGCATTTTCGCCGTACGAGGTGATCATCAAGTCGAAAGGCGACCGCGACCCGCTTTTTGACGCGCACGGTGCGGTGCTCGATTACGGTTTGCTCGAGCTGTTGATCGACGATGCAGCGCGGCGTGGCAAGTCCGCGCAGAGCGGTGATGTCGCCCGCGCCCTCGATATGTGGGTCGCGGAGCAATTCCGACGTGCCAAACTTCCTGAGGATTCGATCTGGCCGCGGCTGGTGATGCCGCGCGCCCTCGATGCCTCGATTCTGTCGTTTATTGGTAAGATGCCTCCCGCGCTTGCCGAGCAATGCTGTGCATCGCTCACGGAGAGATATCGCTCGTCAAGTGTCTCGGTTATGGGTGCCGCCTATTCTAAGCAGGTTGACGTCGGAATGGCAACATGGCCGTCGGGACCCGAGCTCCTTGTGTCCACCAAAACGATGGGCTCGTCTTTTGGTAAGAACATGGCTAATCGCTTCGAGGAGGCGTACGGCGACGCTAAGAATCTGAAAAGCCGGAACCCTTTCGCGGCGACGGGCTTTGCATTCCTCGTTCATGCCGACATTTTGAACGAGCGCTCAAGTTACCTGAAGGCTCTCGCCATGCTGGAAAAGCTGCAGGCGGAGCAAGACGTCTATGATGCGGTTTGCCTGATCGTTGCGGATTGGTCGAGTGAGGGCGCCGTTTTGATGCACGATGAGCCGTCGATTCCGGCAAGCCTTTCCGCGGAGAGGTTCTTCACGGAGTTGGTGCATATTGTTTTGATGCATGCTGCGACCGATGCCTATCCAGAGGCTCGCGCTCAGTTTGTACATATGAAGTCACATGGGGAGTAGTAGAGCAAGGAGGCGCCCATGGCGGATTCGAACAGCATCACCACGGCCGAGCTCGCGGACCGTGTGCCCGACGTCGTCATCATCACCGGCATGTCCGGATCGGGGCGCACGCAGGCCATGCACGTGTTCGAGGACATGGGGTACTACTGCATCGATAATCTCCCGCCGAGCCTCATCTTGCAGCTCGCCCAGATCATCGGCATCAACTCCGGCGTTGGCCGCCACCTGTGCGTGACGAGCGACCTGCGCAGCCAGGGCTTGTTCGATGAGCTGCTCGACGCGATCGAGACGCTGCGCGACCACGAGATGACCTGCAAGGTGGTGTTCCTCGAGGCGTCGGACGAGGTGCTCATCCGCCGCTACAGCGAGAATCGCCGCAGGCACCCGCTCGCCACGCGCGGCGACACCACTGCCGACGCCATCCAGCGCGAGCGCATGGCGCTTGCGAGCATCCGCGACCGGGCGGACATGGTCATCGACACGAGCCGCATGCGCACCGCGGCGCTGCGCAAGCGCCTGCAGGCCGCGTTCTCCGAGCTCACCGCCGAGCAGCTCATGGACGTGCACGTGTTCTCGTTCGGCTTTAAGCACGGCATGCCCATCGAGGCGGACCTCATGATCGATGTGCGCTTTTTGCCCAACCCGTTTTACGATCCCGAAATGCGCACGCTGACGGGCCTCGACGCCAAGGTGTCGGATTTCGTGCTCGACCACCCCAAGACGCATGAGTTTTTGGACGCCTGGTTCCGCCTGCTGGACGCGGTGATGCCCGGCTATATCGCGGAGGGCAAGCCCCAGCTTTCCATAGCCGTGGGCTGCACGGGCGGCCAGCACCGAAGCGTCGCCATAGCGGAGGCGACGGGGCGCTACCTGGAGCGCCAGCACTATCACGTGAGCATCTCGCACCGAGACCTCGCCAAGGCGAACTTGAGGAGCTAGCAGATGTCTACGCGGCGGCTGAAAGCGGTTTCCATCGGCGGCGGCACGGGGCAGCCCCGGCTCATCGCCGCGCTGCGCCTTATGGGCGCACAGATCGACTCGGTGGTGGCGATGGCAGATGACGGGGGCTCAACGGGCCTGCTGCGCGAGCAGGAGCACGTCGTGCCCCCGGGGACGTCCGGAAGTGCATCTCGGCGCTCGCCGAGGACCCGGCGTCGCCCATCGCCCGCGCCTTTGCCCATCGCTTTCCCTACATCGACGACCATGCGCTCGGAAACCTCCTGCTCGTGGCGCTTGCCAAGGAGGCGGGCTCCTTCGTCGAGGCCATCGACGCCTGCGAGCGCCTGCTGGCTGCATCGGGCACGTCCATCCCTCCACGCTCGAGCTCGTGAGTCTGGCCGGCCAAACGCGTGAGGGCGACATCGTTCATGGCCAGGCGCGGATCTCGTACGGCATGCGCGCCTTTTCCCGCGTGTGGCTCGAGCCCTCCGACGCCCCAGCGAACAACCGGGCCGTGCAGGCGATCCTCGATGCCGACGTGGTGGTTATGGGGCCGGGGTCGCTGTTCACCCCGATCATTCCAAACGTCCTTGTCGCTGGGATCCGCGACGCGCTATGTGCCACGCGCGCCACGCGCGTGTTCGTGTGCCCCAAGATCGACTCGCTGGGCGAGACGAGCGGCATGAGCGTGGCCGACCATGTAGAGGCTCTCGCCGCGTGCGGGCTTGAGCATGCGCTCGACGCCGTGCTGGTGCACCGCGCGAGCGAGCCGGAGTTCGTCTACCCGTACGAGAAGCGCGCCTGGGAGCGCGCCGTCGCCGACGCGGCGGCGGGGGAGACGGTCGTCTCCGCCGAGGCGATCGCCGCGGCAAAAGGGGTGCCGTTCGGTCCCATCCGCACCACCGAGGAGGACCTCGAGCGCATTCGCGCCGTCGCCGGGCGCGTGCTGGTGCGCGACTTCACTGGGACGCAATCGCCCGCCGTTCACGACGCGGGGCGTCTCGCCGCCGCCCTCTCCGAGGTGGTGAGGTAGATGTCGTTTACCGCCGAGGTGCGTGACGAGCTCGCGCGCGCTGCGCTCCGGAGTGCACCTACTGCGACGTGTCGACGCTCGCGGCCCTCGTGCGCGTGTGCGGCACGCTCTCCATCACCGGCAAGGGCGGGTACCAGCTGCAGGTTGCCACGGAGACGGGCGCCGTCGCGCGCACGATGATCGAGCTCACACATAAGATCCTCAAGCTCAAGACGGACCTCACTGTGCGCCGGTCCATCCTGCACAAGGTGCGCAACTACCTGATCGTCCTGCCCGACCAGCCCGATCTTGAGAAGGCGCTCGTGTTGCTGGGCATCCTCGACCGCTCGGGTGGCCTGGTGGCCGGCGTGCCCCGCCATGTTGCGAATCGGGCATGCTGCCGCCGTGCTTTTGTTCGCGGTAGCTTGATAGCGGGCGGGTTCGTGGCAGACCCCAAGGGCGACTTCCACCTGGAGATCGCGGTGCAGGGCAGCAGTTCGCCCGCGACCTCGCCGCGATCGAGGGCATGGGGGTGCATGCCCGCGTGAATCCCCGGCGCTACGCATCAAGAGCGCCGAGGGCATCAAGATGCTCCTCTCCAAATTGGGGCGAATGCCCGTCGCCGAGATGAATCCCCGGTCAAGAACGACGTCAACCGCCGCGGTCAATGCGGAGCTCAAGAACGCGCCCGGTGCGGCAGCGTCAGATCGAGCTGATTGAAGCGCTTGAGAAGCTGGGGCTGAGGCGCGACTTGCCCGAGGCGCGAGACCTTCTGCGCCCTGCGCGCCCGACCTGTCGCTCAGGGACCTGGGACAGCGCGACCCGCCGTCGAAAATCACCGGGTGCTGCGCCTGGAAAAGATGGTGGAGGAGGCCCGTGGCGAAACGCCGGGCAACCGCCGCGTCAATGCGGCGTGGATCGCATGCGGAACGCAGAGCGCGCGCGGCCCGCCGGTGCGCGGGCGGCGCGTCATGGCGGGCGACCGCGTTTTGGCGGCTTGCGCGGCGGCGGCGCAGCGTGCAGCATGATCGTAAAAGGGCTGTTCAACGATCGCTTCAACGCGCAAGATTTTGAGCCAATCACGCGAATGGGGGCTGAGGCGCGACTCAACGGCGGGCAGCCAGCCCGCGGGAGGCAATGAAAGGAGCATGGCAGTTAAGCTATCAACCTTCGGTCGCGGCCGTCTGGCCTTCCGCCAGATGGATCAACGACCTCACCAGCCCGAAAATGCTTGCCCACCTGCTGAAATATGACACCGCGCAGGGCAACTAGGGCTCCCGCGATCACAAGGTCGAGGCCACCGAGGACTCCATCACCGTGGATGGCAAGAAGATCGAGATCCTGGCCGAGAAGGCCGACGCCAACAACCTGCCCTGGGGCGACCTCGACGTTGACGTTGTGCTGGAGTGCACCGGCTTCTTCGCTTCCAAGGCCAAATCCCAGGCCCACATCGACGCGGGCGCCAAGAAGGTCGTCATTTCCGCTCCGGCCGGCAACGACCTGCCCACCATCGTTTACAGCGTGAATGAGAACACCCTGACGGCTGAGGACACCATCATCTCCGCCGCTTCCTGCACCACCAACTGCCTGGCGCCGATGGCCAAGGGTCTGAACGACTTTGCTCCCATCGTGTCCGGCATCATGACGACCGTTCACGCCTACACTGGTGACCAGATGCCCCTCGACGGCCCGCAGCGCAAGGGCAACAAGCGTCGTAGCCGCGCCGGCGCCGCCAACATCGTGCCCAACAGCACCGGTGCCGCCAAGGCCATCGGCCTGGTCATCCCCGAGCTGAACGGTAAGCTCATCGGCGCCGCCCAGCGCGTTCCGACGCCGACCGGCTCCATCACCAACCTCTCGCTGTCGTTGACAAGAAGGTTACCGTCGACGAGGTCAACGCCGCTATGAAGGCCTACGCTGCCACCATCTCCGAGACCTTCGGTTACAACGAGGATGACATCGTCTCCACCGACATCATCGGCGAGACCCACGGCTCCATCTTCGACGCCACTCAGACCATGGTCAACCAAGCTCGGACGACGATACCTATCAGGTGCAGGTCGTCTCTTGGTACGACAACGAGAACTCCTACACCTCTCAGATGGTCCGCACCATCAAGTACTTCGAGAAGTTCGTCGCCTAAGTTGAGCGGCTTCTCGCATCTAGACCGTTAAGCGTCTAAAAAGGGCGCGGCCTCACGGCGAATGCCCGGGGTCGCGCCCTTTTCACCTGCAAGAGGCGATACTGCCCTTGCTCGATACAGAAAGGATTGGACATGGCCTTTACCAAGAAGACCGTCCGCGACATCGATGTCGACGGCAAGCGCGTTCTCGTCCGCGTTGACTTTAACGTGCCTATCAAGGATGGCGTCGTGGGCGACACCACGCGTATCACCGCTGCGCTTCCCACGATCAACTATCTCGTTGAGCACAATGCTCGCGTCATCCTCATGAGCCACCTCGGCCGTCCCGATGGCACCGGCTTCCAGCCCGAGCTGTCCCTCGAGCCCGTCGCCAAGAAGCTCGCTGAGCTCTCTGGTCTCGACGTTGCCTTTGTCGCCGACACCTATGGCGAAAAGGCTGCCGAGGCTGTTGCCGCCGTCGAGCCGGGCAAGGTTCTCGTTCTCGAGAACGTCCGCTTCGATAAGCGTGAGAAGAAGAACGATCCCGAGATCGCCAAGAAGCTCGCTTCCTATGGTGACGTCTTCGTTCTCGATGCATTCGGCACCGCTCACCGCGCCCAGGGCTCCGTGGTCGGCCCCGCCGCCTACCTGCCCGCCGTCGCCGGCTTCCTGCTCGAGAAGGAGGTCGACACGCTGACCGGCATCTTCGCCGAGCCCGAGCGCCCCTTCGTCGCTATCGTCGGCGGTTCCAAGGTTTCCTCCAAGATCGGCGTTCTCGATCACCTCATCGACTCCGCTGACACCCTGATCATCGGTGGCGGTATGGCCTACACCTTCTTCCTGGCCAAGGGCTACAAGACCGTCGGTACCTCCCTCAAGGAAGAGGACTGGGTCGAGCGCGCCGGCGAGATGCTCAAGAAGGCCGAGGAGAAGGGCGTCAAGATCCTGCTCCCCATCGACAACCGCGTTGCCGATCACTTTGGCGAGGACGCTGTCCCCGAAGTTGTCGCTTCCGACGCTATCCCCGATGACCGCGAGGGCATGGACATCGGTCCCAAGACCGAGGCACTGTACGCCGAGGCTGTCAAGGGCGCTAAGACCGTGTTCTGGAATGGCCCCATGGGCGTCTTCGAGTTCGACAACTTTGCTCACGGCACCCAGGCTATCGCTGAGGCTGTCGCCGAGCTCAAGGACAACGGTGGCACGTCCATCATCGGCGGTGGCGACTCTGTCGCAGCTGTCAACAAGTTCAACCTGGCCGACAAGATGAGCTGGATCTCCACCGGTGGTGGCGCTTCCATGGAGCTCGTCGAGGGTAAGGCCCTGCCCGGAGTGGAGGCTCTGAACGATGCCGAGTAACCGTACCACCCTTATTGCGGGTAACTGGAAGATGAACAATGACCGCGAGGAGGCCAAGGCTCTCGCCTCCGCCCTCGTCGAGGCCCTCCCCGAGGTTCCCGCTGGCGTCGAGGTGCTCGTCTGCCCTCCGACCATCGACCTGTGCTGCGTCTCCCACAAGAGGCCAAGGGTGCCTATACCGGTGAGACCTCCGTTGCCATGCTCAAGTCCGTTCCGGTGCAGTACTGCATCATCGGCCACTCCGAGCGTCGTGATTACTTCCACGAGACCGACGAGGATCAGAACAAGAAGGCCGCCGCGCTCATCGCCGGTGGCATCGTTCCGATCTTCTGCTGCGGCGGGTCCCTTGAGGTCCGCGAGGCCGGCACCTATGTCGAGCACGTGGTCGCTCAGGTGAAGGCCGGTCTGACCGGTCTCCAGGTCACCGATCCTTCCCAGCTCGTGGTCGCCTACGAGCCCATCTGGGCCATCGGCACCGGCATGACCGCTACCGCCGAGGACGCTCAGGAGGTCTGCGCCGCCGTCCGCGAGGCCCTCGCCGACCTGTTCGGCGCCGAGCTCGCCGACGGCATCCGCGTTCTCTATGGTGGCTCTGCCAAGCCCGGCAACATCGCCGAGCTCGTCGCCAAGCCCGACGTTGACGGCGCCCTCGTGGGCGGCGCGTCCCTCGTCGCCGAGGACTTTGCTTCCATGGTCGTGAAGGCTGCGGAGTAATTTCCGTCATCCCAAAGGGGCCGTGGTGCTCGCACCGCGGCCCATTCTTATCAAAAAGGGAGAATTACCTATGGCTAACCGCCACCTTCCTGCTTTGCTCGTCATCATGGACGGTTTTGGCCTTGGCGCCCGAGGGTGCCAACAATGCCGTGAGCACCGCCAGCACGCCGTTTATCGATGACCTGTACGCCAAGTATCCGCACACCACGCTCGGCGCTTCGGGCGAGGACGTGGGCCTTCCCGACGGCCAGATGGGTAACTCCGAGGTGGGTCACCTCAACATCGGTGCTGGCCGCATCGTGTTCCAGGAGCTTTCGCGCATCAATAATGCCATCAAGGATGGTTCCATCGCCAAGAACGAGGTTTTCGTCAAGGCTATGGACGACGTTGCTGCCGCTGACAAGACGCTGCACCTCATGGGCCTCATGAGCCCTGGCGGCGTGCACTCCATGCAGAGCCACTGCGAGGCGTCTCGTCTCCATGGCCGCCGAGCGCGGCGTTAAGACTGTGCGCATCCACTGCTTTATGGATGGCCGCGACGTCGACCCGCAGTCCGGCGCTGGCTACGTGTCCGAGCTCGTTGCCTTCTTGGGTGAGCTGTCCGAGAAGACCGGTTGCGATGCTCGCGTCGCCACTGTTTCTGGCCGCTATTGGGCCATGGACCGCGATAATCGTTGGGAGCGCATCCAGCGCGCCTACGACGTGCTGGTGAATGCCTCCGACGCCGAGGCAGATCCGGTCGAGGGCATTAAGGCCTACTACGAGAAGGATCCGCGCGGCGACGAGTTCGTCGAGCCCTTCGCTGCCCACAACGAGGGCATCCACGAGGGCGACGCGGCCATCTTCTTCAACTTCCGTCCCGACCGCGCTCGTCAGATGACCCGCGCCTTCACCGACGCCGACTTCGACGGCTTTGAGCGCGAGCAGATCAAGCTTTCGCACTTTGTGACGATGACCGAGTACGATCCGACGTTTGACGTCGAGGTCGCCTTCCCCAAGACGTTCCCCGAGAACGTCCTGGCCGACGTTATCGCCGCCAATGGCCTGAAGCAGCTGCACACCGCCGAGACCGAGAAGTACGCCCACGTGACGTTCTTCCTGAACGGTGGCATCGAGGACCCGAAGCCGGGCGAGGAGCGCGTGCTCGTCCCGTCCCCGAAGGTCGCCACGTATGACCTCAAGCCCGAGATGAGCGCTCCGGAGGTTACCGAGAAGCTTGTCGCTGCCATCAACGAGGATCGCGCTGATTTCTACATCGTGAACTTCGCGAACTGCGACATGGTTGGTCACACCGGTGTCTTCGACGCCGCCGTTAAGGCCGTCGAGGCTGTTGACGATGCCCTGTCCAAGGTTGTCCCGGCGATTCTCGCCAAGGGCGGCTTTGCGCTCATTACCGCCGACCACGGCAATGCCGATCACATGTTCGATGAGGTCGACGGCAAGAAGAAGCCGTTCACCGCGCACACCACCAACCGCGTGCCGTTCATCATCGTGAGCGACACCGCTAAGCTCACCGGTATCGAGGACGGCCGTCTTTCTGATATCGCTCCGACGATGCTCACCATGGCCGGTCTCGAGCCCAGTGCCGAGATGACCGGCCGCGTGCTGGCCGTCGAGGAGTAGGGCGGACGTCAGCTGATACGGCTTGAGCCGGATTTCGGTATGTGGCCTCCCGTCGGGTACGCCGATGGGAGGCTTTTGAGTCTGGAAAGCGCGCGGTGGGGTCGCATGGTGGCCCCAAAACGTCGGATACATGTGTTTTCTTATTGCCATCGCCGCGTACATGCTTGCGTTTATGCTGTATCTAGGTAAAGTTTGAAAGGTTACTTGCGCTCATTTGGTATCCGTAGGCGCATGGAAGTGGTAAGAAAGGAGCGTCATGGGACGGTTTCTCGGTTATCTGGGCAAGCGTGTGCTCAGTTATGCCGCGATGGTATTCATAGCCACCTCGCTCACCTTCTTCTTGGCGAGTTCATTCATGGACCCGCGCTCGAACTATGAGTCCCGCACGCCTCGCCCCCGCAGGAGTCGATCGAGCGCGCGCTCGATGAGGCGAACATCAACGACAAGACCCCGATCATCGAGCGCTATGGTAACTGGCTGCATGATGTCATCTTCGAGGGCGATTTTGGCCTGTCCCCGTCGGGCGACTCGGTCAACCGCGCCATCTCGAGCCGCATCGGGGCCTCGGTCAAGTTGCTCGCCATCTCGACGGTGCTCTCGGTCGTGGTCGGCGTCAGCTTGGGCGTGTACACGGCGCAACATCAATATCAGTGGCAAGACCGCTTCTTCAGCGGTATGGCATCGCTGTTCATGGTCATCCCCACGGTCGTACTCGCGATCCTCGTCGTGTTCGCCGCCATCTGGATCAACGACGCCACGGGCATGCGCCTCTTCTACGTGACCGGCCTGTCGAGCTACACCGGGTCCGACCCCATCATGGCCTTCATCGACTTCCTCCAGCATGTGTTCCTGCCCTCAGTGGTCCTCACGATCGTCTCCGCGGTCGGCTACCACCTCGGGCAGCGCACCTATCTGCTCGATGAGATGAACGCCGACTATGTGCGCACCGCCCGCGCCAAGGGCCTCACGCGTAAGAAGGCCATCCGCAAGCACGCTCTGCGCAGCTCGCTGATTCCCACCGCCGTGAGCGTCGCCTTCTCCATCGCCTCCGTCTTCACGGGCGCCGTCATGACGGAGAAGGTCTTCGCCATCCACGGCATGGGCGAGTACTTCATCAACTGCATCGGCACCAACGACATCAACGGCGCCGTCGCCGTCGCCGCCTTCAGCGGCGTGTGCACCCTCATCGGCGCCCTGTTGGCAGACCTGTTCGCCGCGGCCCTCGATCCGCGCATCAAGATGAATTAGGAGGGCTGAGATGGCAGAGACGCAAGAACCCCAGATGCTCACCAACGCCGAGCTGGAGCTCAAGGCCGATGCCCGCGGTAGCGGAGAGGTCAAACGCATCAGCTACGCCCGCTTGATCGCCCGGCGTTTCTTCAGGCAGAAGAGCGCCGTCATCGGTCTGGTCATTTTCATCGTCCTGGTGCTTTTGGCGATCGTGGGCCCGCATTTGACCCCGCACAGCTACACTGACCCCGACTTCACCGCCCTGGGCGAGGCCCCGTCGGCCGAGCACTGGTTCGGCACCGATGGCGGCGGCTTCGACCTGTTCGCCTGCGTGGTGCACGGCTTGGGCCGCTCGCTCATCATCGGTATCTCCTTCTCGATCATGACCACCATCATCGCGGCCATCGCGGGCACCGCCATCGCGTACTCGCGGCTGGGGTGAGAAGATCGGCATGTTCCTGCTCGATACCCTCATGGTCATCCCTGGCTTCCTGCTCGTCGCCATGATCGTGCGCAGCGCCTCGGGCCAGACCGGTTGGCTCATGCTCATCTTCGGTCTCACGGCTTTTGGCTGGATCGGGTACGCTCGTACCCTGCGCACCATGGCGCTGTCGCTGCGCGAGCGCGATTACGTCACCGCTGCGCGCTACATGGGCGTGTCGCCCATCAAGATCATCGTGCGTCACCTCATTCCCAACCTGGGCAGCATCCTCATTCTCGATACGGTGCTCGGCGTCATCTCGGGCATCAACTCCGAGACCGCCTACAGCTTCCTCGGTCTGGGCATCAAGGCCCCGGACACCTCGCTCGGCTTTTTGCTGAGCCAGGGCTCCTCGGCCATGCTCACCACGCCCTGGGTCATCTTGATCCCCTCTGCGGTGCTCATCATCCTGTGCGTGAGCATGCAGCTCATCGGCGACGGCCTGCGCGACGCCATCGACCCGCACTCGCGCGCCGCCGGTTCGGCAGACAAGGATGACGAGTCCAAGGAAGGGGACGCCAAGTGAAGGACATCCTAGAGTACGAGCTCAAGTGCTGCAACGGGCCCAAGGGCGCTCCCAAGGGCGATCCGGTGCTCTCAGTGCGCGACCACGTGTCGTTTGCCACCGAGGCGGGCCGCGTTGACGCCGTACGTGGCGTGAGCTTCGATATCTGGTCGGGCCGCACGTTCGCCATCGTCGGCGAGTCCGGCTCCGGCAAGTCGATCACCGCCCTTTCGGTCATCGGTCTGCTCGACGACAACGCATCCGTCTCGGGTTCCATCAAGCTGCAGGGGAGGAGCTGCTCACCAAGAGCGATGAGGAGATGTCCTCCATCCGAGGGTCGCGCATCTCCATGGTGTTCCAGGACCCGCTGTCCGCCCTGACGCCGGTCTTTACCATCGGCGAGCAGATCGCCGAGGCCCTGCTCATTCACAATCCCGACATGCCCAAGGACAAGGTGCGCGAGCGCTGTATCGAGCTGCTCGAGATCGTGGGCATCACCGACCCGGAGTCGCGTCTCGACAGCTACCCGCACGAGTTCTCGGGAGGCATGCGCCAGCGCGTCGTCATCGCCATCGCGATCGCGAACAATCCCGACGTCATCATCGCCGACGAGCCCACCACCGCACTCGACGTGACCATCCAGGCGCAGATCTTGGACGTGCTCGCCGTCGCCCAGCGTGAGACGGGCGCCGCCGTCATCCTCATCACGCACGACTTGGGCGTCGTCGCCGGCATGGCCGATGACGTCATGGTCATGTACGCCGGCAAGGCCATCGAGCGCGGCAGCATCGACACCCTGTTTGCCGATCCTGCCCAGCCCTACACCATGGGCCTTCTGGGCGCCGTGCCCAAGCCGCACAAGGCCGCCGATACGCGCTTGGTGCCCATCAAGGGCAACCCGCCCTCGCTTGCCGCGTTGCCGAGCGGCTGCCCGTTCTCACCGCGCTGTCCGCTGGCGACCGACGTGTGCTTCGAGACCGAGGCTGAGCTCTCCGTCGTCGATGAGAGCGTGGGCCATCTGGCCGCATGCCATCGCCTCAAGGAGATTGTCGATCAGGGCCTCACCTATGAGGATGTGTTCCCCGAGCTCGATCCGCTGCCCGCCAAGTGGGCCGACGTGCCCCGTGAGGCACGTCCTGTGGTGCTTGAGGTCAAGGACCTCGTCAAGACCTTCCCCGTGCAGGGTAAGGGGTTCATCCGCCGCCAGAAAGGCGTCGTCACCGCCGTCGACCACGTGAGCTTCAAGATCCATCAGGGCGAGACGCTCGCACTCGTGGGCGAGTCCGGTTCCGGCAAGTCCACCACGCTCATGCAGATCATGGAGCTCGCTAAGCCCGAGAGCGGCCAGATCACCGTCCTCGGCCGTGACGTCTCCACCCTCAAGAACCGTCGCGAGCGCAACGAGGTGCGTCGCGACCTGCAGGTCATCTTCCAGGACCCCATGAGCTCGCTCGACCCGCGCATGCCCATCTACGACGTGCTCGCCGAGCCGCTCGAGGCCCAGAAGTGGACCAAGGCCCAGATCAACGACCGCATCGGCGATCTGATGCACCTCGTGGGCATCAACCCCGATTACGTCGACCGCTTCCCCACGCAGTTCTCCGGGCCAGCGCCAGCGCATCGCCATTGCCCCGCGCCCTCGCGACCGACCCCAAGATCCTGTTGCTCGACGAGCCCATCGCCTCGCTCGACGTCTCCATCCAGGCGGGCATCGTCAACCTGCTGGAAGACCTGCAGGCGCAGCTCAAGCTCTCCTACCTGTTCGTCGCGCACGACCTGGCGGTCATCCGCCATATCTCAGACTCCGTCGCGGTCATGCACCTCGGCAAGATCGTCGAGTACGGCGAGACCGAGGATGTCTTCACCAACCCGCAGGATCCCTATACCAAGGCGCTGCTCTCCGCCATCCCGATCCCCGATCCGGTGGTCGAGCGCACGCGCGAGCGCTTGGTCTACAAGGACGGCGAGCTCGTCAAGGCCTCGTCGCTCATGAAGTAGCCCCAACTTCGGTCGAATCATCCGGGGGCTATGCAGAGGCCTCGGAGGTTCCAATAGAAAGGAAGGATCATGTCTTCGATGAATCCTCACACCGTCAGCCGCCGCGCTTCCTCGGTCTCGCCGGCGCCGCCTCCGTCTTCGCGGGCCTCGGCCTTGCCGGCTGCGGTGGCAAGGAGGAGGGTGCCGGCTCCGCGCCCGTCGCCCTCGACGTCGAGCCCGCCAACGGCACTCCGGCGAACACCCCGCTCGACCAGATCCCCATGCCCGAGGTCGGCGGCGTGTACAACAACTCCAAGAAGCGCGACGAGGTCAAGGACGGCGGCGAGCTGGTCCCTCCATCGGCGAGGTCGGCCCGTGCTGGAACTACTACAACGTCAACGGCGGCACCACCTACATCCAAACGATGTGGAACCTCTACATGCCCATGTTGATGGATTCCGACGCCACCGGTTCCAAGTTCACGCCGAACCCCAACTACGTCGAGTCCTTCGAGGTCGATGACTCTACGGGTAAGCAGGTCGTCAAGATCACCATGAACCCCGACGCCGTGTTCAACGACGGCACCCCCATCGACTACCGCGCCTTCGAGACCGTCTGGAAGTGCTGCTGCGGCGAGAACGACGCCTACGCCTGCGCCTCCACCGATGGCTTCAACCAGGTTGAGAGCATCGTTCAGGGCGAGAAGGCCAACGACGTCGTGATCACCATGGCCAAGCCTTACTACCCGGCCGAGGGCCTGTGGAGCACGGTCCTGCACCCTGATTCCCTGGATCCCGAGGTCTTCAACAACGGTTGGAACAACAACCCGCACGTCGAGTGGGGCGCCGGTCCGTTCGAGATCGAGTCCTTCGATGACACGCACGCCGTCTTCGTTCCCAACAAGGCCTGGTGGGGTGACGCCCCCAAGCTCGAGAAGGTCACCTTCAAGCAGATGGAGGCTCAGGCCATCATCAACGCCTTCAAGAACGGCGAGATCGACGCCACCGATGTGACCACCGGCTCCGCCGAGATCCTCTCCAACTTCCTCGACATGGAAGACGCCGAGATCCGCCGCGGCTACTCCTCCGCTATCGCCTGCATCGAGATCAACACCACCCGCGAGAGCACCCAGGACGTCGCCGTCCGCAAGGCCTTCGCCCAGTGCCTGCACATGCCCACCATCGTTGAGATCATCTACAAGGGCGTCAACTGGGAAGAGAAGCCCTGCGGCTCCATCATCCTCCCGCCGTGGATGGACGGCTATGAGAACAACATGCCCGAGGACGTCCAGAAGCTCAAGGACGCCAAGGGAGCATACCGAGGCCGCCCGCAAGACCCTCGAGGACGCCGGTTACACGCTGAACGGCGACTACTACGAGAAGGACGGCAAGGTCGCCGGCTTCGGCTTCGTGCTGTTCGGCGACTCCAACACCGTGAAGAACCGCGCCGCCGCCTTCCAGAAGATGGCCAAGGATGCCGGCATCAAGCTCGACCTGATCACCAAGGCCTCCGCCGACTTCTCCAAGACCATCTCCAGCGGCGAGTGGGACTCTCTGCTGCTGGGTTGGAACGGCACGCCCACGAGCTTCAACAACGGTGGCCAGCTCTACGGCTCCGAGTCCGAGTCCAACTTCACCCAGTACGGCTCCGCCGAGATCGACGAGATGATGGCCGAGGTGGTCACCGTCTCCGACCACAAGAAGCAGCTCAAGCTCGTCAACGAGGCCGAGAAGCTCGCCATGGAGGGCTACGCTATCCTCCCGATCTTCTGCGGCTCCGATGTCATCGCCGCCAAGAAGGGCCTTGCCAATTACGGCCCCGCGCTCTTCCTCTCCGTCCACGCCGAGGACATGGGCTGGGCCAAGTAAGCAGCTTGTAGCAACGGGGTGGAGATGCGTGTGCCTTGCATCGCATCTTCGCCTGCGTGGTATCATCTCTGAGCGTTACCGATTGAAGGAGCAGTTCCGTGGGTCCCATCCAGATCGTTCTCTTTGCCGTGTGGGGGCTTTCCACCCTCGCCCTCATCGCCCTCGTACTCATGCACTCCGGCAAGGGCACCGGTATCTCCGACATGATCGCCAGCTCGCTCTATAACGCGAGCACTGCGACGGGCGTCATGGAGAAGAACCTGGACAAGCTCACGGTCATCGTCGCCTGCGTGTTCGCCGCGTGCGTCGTGCTCGCGATGTTCTTCTTCCCTCAGGGCATCGTCGGCCTGTAAGACAAGTACTTTTCGCTCGATGGCTGCACGGACCCCTTCCGCATTTGCTGGAGGGGTCCTTTTTTCGTTTGTTACGCAATGGCGACAATGACTTTCACCGTTCTTCTCGAGTGTGCGCTCTTTTGCGTGGTAAAAGCGCCTAAAGTGCAGTTGGCACTGTTTCCAAATAAAGAAATAATCGACGTTCACTGTCATTCTGCGCACTCCACCGTGCAAAAGTGCGCTAAGGAATGGCCCACGCCGACGGTTCGGTCGGCACGGCCGTTCCGGCCGAACCCGATGCCGAGCGCCCCGCTCTCACGCTCCCCGTCATGATCGACGCCTGCTGCGCGGGCGGCGTCTTTGCCCTGCCGGTTCCCGGCGTGCCGGGTCCTCGTCCGCAGTTCCCCGGCTGGACCTATTACATCCTGCCCGCCATCGCGCTCGCGGCGGTCTCAACGGCTTACACTGCGCGCGCGATGCGTTCTGAGCTCGCGCGTTCGCTGGGGGCGCCAAGGCTCCTGCAAGCGGCGAGTTCTTTACGCTTGCGCCATGCGCTTATCGAGAGGCCACCTTCGGGTGGCCTTTCTGCTATCGCGGCTGAATACTGCGTGGATTACGCGGCTGTGTGCGCCTTTTGCTTTAGAGTGGAGACCGTGATTAACGCAAGAGCCGGGGAGGACCCGAGATGATCGATAGGCGTACGTTGCTGGGCGGTGCGGCGGGTATTGCCGCCGGCATGGGGTTGTCCGGTTGCGGTAGGGCTGGTAGGGGCTCGGTGACGAGCGCCGAAGACGCCCCCGCCACCTGGGTGACGGTTCGCGTGGGCGTTCCCCAGGCGATCGATCCGCTCCTCGTGTCCGACCGGGCTGGACTGCAGGTTTTGCACGCCCTGTTCTGCCCGCTCACGCGCATCGAGGACGGTCGTGCGGTGGGCAACGCGGCCCGCTCGTTCGAGGTGTCCGAAGACGCGCGCACGGTGACGTTCCATCTGGTCGAGGGGCGACGTTCCATACCGGCGGCGTCGTGACCGCGTCGGCGTTCAAGCGCGCGTGGGAGCGCATCGTCAAGCCGCTTGATCAGGATGAGCGCTCCGGCAAGGACAAGCGGGATGAGGACGCCGAGGAGTTTGCGCACAGCCGATGGGCCGAGCTTCTCTCGGCCGTCGGGGGCTACGAGGCCCTGCATGAGGGGCGAGCCTCGGAGTTGGTGGGCCTGCGCTGCCCCGACGACAACACGCTCGTCGTGACGCTCAGCCGCCCGTTCGCGGGGTTCGCGGAAGTGGCGTCCCATCCGGCGCTCGGGCCCGTTCCCGCCAGTGCCGATCAGGACCCGGAGGCCTTTGCGGCCCAACCCGTCGGCAACGGCCCGTTCGCGCTCAAGGAGCCGTGGGATGGCAAGGCAGGACTGGCGCTCGCCCGTTTTGACACGTGCGCCTATGGCGTGGCGAGCCTCGAGGGCGTGCAATTTGTCATCGCGGGGGAGACCGTGAGCGGCTACCACCAGTTCCAGGCGGGAAACCTCGACATCTGCGATGTCCCCGTGGACCAGCTCGAGGACGCTGAGGAGACGGCGGGAGCCTCCGCGAACGCGTTCGACATGTATCCGGGCGAGCGGCTGGTGCACGGCGCGGAGCCGGGCTTGACGTATCTGGTATGCAACACGCGCGTGTCCCCGTTCGACCGTGCCGAATTCCGGCGCGCGGTGTCCTGCGCGATCGATCGCGAGACGCTGTGCCGCAAGGCCCTCAACTACAGTGCCGAGCCGGCGTGGAGCCTCGTTGCCCCGACGGTCGGTGAGATGCCCGCATGGGAGGCGTGCACGTTCGATGCCGAGCGTGCCGTCGAGCTGGTGGAGGCGCTGAGGAGCGAGGCGGTCGACGCGGCGGAGACGGGCGCGGATCCCGCAATGGGCTCCGCCGAGGCCGACGGTTCCGTTGGGGCCGCCGGCTCCGCGACGGCACCGGAGGGTTCTGAAAACTCCGCCGCGGCCGAGTCCGCTGCCGAACCCCTGGAGCTCGACTTCACGCTCTTGCGCCGCAAGGGCGGGGTGCAGGGACACATCGCGGACCAGGTGACGGCCGATCTCAAGGACGTCGGCGTGACGGTCAAGACGGAGGCGCTGGACGCGAGCGACCTGCTCGAGCGCCTGAGCCAAGGCGAGTTCTCCTGCGCCGTGGTGACCTGCGACCCGGTAGCGGCCACGCCCACGGCGACGGTGGAGGCGCTGTTTGGTGCCTCGGCAGGACGCGCTGCCTGGTCGGGCCTGGACGCCGGCGAAAGGTCCGCGGCGGTCGATGCGGTCGAGGCGGCGGCTGACGATGCGTCGCGCGAGGAGCGCGTGCGCGAGGTCGTCGCGCTGGCGGGGGAGAGCCTGGACGTGATCCCGCTTGTGCATCCCGCATACACCAAGATCGCGACCGAGCGCGTCTCGCATGCCCGGGTCGACCCCTGGGGGTGCCGTCGATTGCGCCACGGTCGAGCTCGCCTAGGGCGTGGACGCCCGCCGCGGGCGGCGGTTGGCTGCGACGTCGGGATTGACCGCCCGCGTGCGCGAAAACTTTTTGAAAAAAAGGTCTTGCGTGCTCGGCCAAACTCGGGTTATTATCTTCCTCGTTGCAGACGCGGAAACGCGAACACAACAAACGTCGGAGTGGTGGAATCGGCAGACGCGCTAGCTTGAGGTGCTAGTGACCGCTTTTTTTGGTCATGCGGGTTCAAGTCCCGCCTCCGACACCACGCAATAGACACGCGAGCCCTTGCGGGTTCGCGTTTTTGCTATATATCGCACGCGATTGTGCGATGCGTACGTCGTCTTGCGCGCTCGCGTCGTTTGGACATGGCGGAGGTGGCGCATGGAGCACATGCACAACGAGGAATTGAACGACGTCGCCCGCCTGGTCGAGGTGACGAGCGATGCCGTCGCCATATGCGACGAGGACGGCTCTGTCCGCCACGTCAACCGCCAGTTCCTCGCGCTGCGAAAGTCCGGCAGGGCCCAGCTCGTGGGAACCGACATCAAAGACCTGCTGTACAGCACGGGTTCGAGCGCTCGACGGGTCACCGGATGCCCTTTTCCGCCGACGGCGAAGAGAGAACACGCTCATGCTCAAGCTCCCCGATGGCTCGTTCATCCCCGTTCGCGTGCGCGCGGTCGAGCTCGGCGAGGGCGGGCAGGGCGATGCGCCCGGCCACCGCTACGTCGTCGCCATCCGCAGCCTTGAGGAGCAATACGCGCACGATCGCAAGACGCAGCGCCTGCTCTCAGGCTCAGGCGGCCAACAAGCGTCTCTCGGGCACCTTGTCGGTCATCATGTCCACCGTGGGCTCCAGCGATATGGCCACGCTGCTCGACACGGTGCTCAACCGCATGACCGAGACGCTCGACGCGACGGGCGCCACCATGTACTTCGCCGAAGGCGGCGGCTTTAAGCTGCGCGGGGTGAGCCGCGCGCTCGCGGGCCTCTACGTGCCCGACTTCATTCCCTACGGCGCGGGCATCCCCACGCACGTGCTGCGCGAGCAGCGCGCCTGCCGGCTCTCGCTCGTTCCCGGCACGGCCGCCGACCCCACGGCCCCCGGGTCCTTCTACGACTTGGATGCACGCGTGCGGCACAACTTGCGCCTCCAGGATATGCCGCCCTTCAAGACCATGATCGCCGTGCCCGTCTACTTTGGCACGCAGGTCCTGGGCGTGGTGGAGCTCGGCTGGGCGCGCCCGTGCAATCCGCGCGTGTACGACGTGCGCGTGCTCGAGGTGATTTGCGACTACTTGTCCATCGAGCTGGTGGGCGTGGTGAGCAGCCTGCGCGCGGCGCGCGCCTCGGGGCTCACGCGGTCGCTCAGCCGCATTCGAGAGCTGCTGTACGCCCACGGCAAGGAGCCCCTCGCCGCGTGGACCGAGATGACCGATGAGGTGCGCGATCAGCTTTCGTGCAGGATGCTGCCTGTCCTGCACGATCTTGAGCGCGGCGTGTACGTCATCGATTTCGACGGGGGAGCAAAGGTCGATTTGCCGCGCGATGTCGAAGAGATGTTCTTCTCGGTGACCGCGCCCGCCCGCGCGCGTGGGAGCCCCCGCCTCGGCCGACTTGCTGGTGGACGAGACGGGCCCGCTCGCCGTCCCGGCAAAACCCAAAGCAGATCCGTCTGGCGCGCGTGGACCGCATCACCTGGGTGGGCGAGTGGCTCGAGCGCCACGGGCTGCCCTGCCAGGGCGTCTTTGTGGACATGGGGCACGAGTCCGACGAGGCCGACGAGGGGGCGTTCGTGGAGGACGACGGCCCCTTCGCCGCGGTCCTGCCGCCCCGCCGCTTCCTGCTGCTGCGCGACGGCTCCCAGGAGCCCGTGGACGACATGGAGTTCGACTACCTCACGCACCTGGCGCACGACTTCGAGCTCATCATGGACGGGGCGCTGCAGCAAAAAAGCGAGCGCAGGATCGCGCAGACCCTGCAGGCCGGCATGCGCAACGACCTCGGCTCCGTTCCGGGCATCACCGCGGACTCGCTGTACTCATCCGCGACGCGCCAGGCGCTGGTGGGCGGGGACTTCTATACGCTCATCCGCCTGCCCGACGACCGCGCGGTCATGATCCTCGGCGACGTGTCCGGAAAGGGCGTCGAGGCCGCGTCCATGTCGGCGCTCGTCAAGACGGCGCTCACCGCGTACGCCTGGGAGGGGGCGAGCCCGGCGCGCATGGCCCGCTCGCTCAACCGCATGGTCATGAGCTTCTCGCGCGTCGAGACGTTCGTGACGGTGTTCATCGCCAAGCTCGACCTGCGCCACGGGCGCGCGACCTACTGCTCCGCCGGCCATCCGCCCACCATGCTCCTGCGTCTCGACGGCGCCGGGCAGGCGGAGGCCGAGCTGCTGAGCGTTCAGTCGGGCGTGGTGGGCGCGTTCTCGACCATGGTGTACGAGAACGGCACCTTCTCGTTTGCCCCCGGCGACATCCTGTTCATGTATACGGACGGTGCGATCGAGGCGCGCGATGCGGGCGGGGACTTTTTGGCGAGGAGCGCCTGCGCGAGGTGCTGCTCCGCGCCGCCGCCGGTGGGGTGGACGGCCTGTGCGGGAAGGTCCTCGATGAGCTCGACCGCTTCACGGGTTCCGCGCTCGACGACGATATCGCCCTGGTGGCCCTGCGCTTTGATCGAGAGGGGCGGACCGACCGCGCCGCGTTGTAGCGCGCGGTGCGGGGAGGACGGAGGGTTGGCCGGGTCGGTGCGGGCCGGGTGCCGGGGCGGTTGTCCCGTGCCACACCGCGCCGCCCAAAGTCGCGTTGTGCATGCGGGGAAGACGATGGGGGTGGCCGAATCGGGGCCGGGCCGGTTTGGGCACGTTGTGGCGGACGATGCGGGCCGCGCAGGTGCCGGGGTAGGTCAGTGCCGAGCGGCGAACGCGCGGCGCCGGCGAGGCGTCAAGGCGCGGACATGAGGGTATCGAGTCGCGGCGAATGGGGAACCATAGCACCATGAACGAGTGGAACGACATAGCCGTCATAGCGCCCGTGAGCGATATCGACATCGCGACGGTGCCGCGCCTGCGCGAACAGCTGGACACGCTGATCGCGGGGGCGTGCGCCGCGTGCTGGTGAACTGCCAAAACGTCGCGTTCATCGACTCCACCGGCTTGGCGTTTTTGCTCTCGCGGGCGCGGATGCTCCTTGCGCGCGAGGGTCTGCTCTCGCTGGTGAACACGTCGCCTCAAGTGACGAGGTTCCTCCAGATAGCGCGCCTGCTGGACATCCTGCACGTCTCCGCCTCCGAAAAGCCGCCCATTCCCGTGCTTGCCCCCAACACGCCCCCGCTGTGGAGCAAGACGTTTGTCATCCGCGAGGGCGTTGAGAACTTGGGCTCGTACCGCCATCGCGTGGCTGAGCTGCTGGGAACCTTGCCGCTCTCGCGTGACGATTGCTTCGATACGGCCCTGGCGGTGGGGGAGGCCCTGTCCAACGCGTACGATCACGCGTGCGGCGGCGTGGGCAGTTCCATGACCATCGCCGCCTATGCGGACCGCGTGGTGGTGGATGTGCGCGATTGCGGCTGCGGGTTCGAGATCGCTCTAACGAGGAGCCGCCCGAGAGCCGCGAGCGCGGACGGGGCATTCGCCTCATGCGGATGCTGGTGGACAGCGTCGAGGTACGCCGCCGCACCGATGCCCCGGGCACGCGCGTCCGCCTGATCAAGCTGATTGGGTAAGCAAGCGCCCCGCTTGTAAGCGAGCGCCTCGCCTGTAGGCAAGTGCCCCCGCCTGTAAGCGAACGCCCTACCTGTAAGCAAGCGCTCGGCTTGGGTCGCAGTGTGCTTCGGATCGTTCCATGGGGATAGGCATAGTTGGTTGAAAAGGCGTTGAGATGGTGAAAGACGCCGGGGCGGTGAAAGGCGCTTGAATAGCAAAAGGGCATCCCGCAGGATGCCCTTTTCTCAAGGCGATGGAGGCGGCTCCCGGATTCGAACCGGGGGTAAAGGCTTTGCAGGCCTCTGCCTTACCACTTGGCCAAGCCGCCGATATGAAAAGAGCCGATTGATCAACCGGCTCCTTGCAAACAATGGAGCGGACAACGGGGCTCGAACCCGCGACCCCAACCTTGGCAAGGTTGTGCTCTACCAACTGAGCCATGTCCGCCTGCGAAGAAGTACTATACGCAAACCGCGCGCATTGCGCAACCCCCCAAATGCAAGTTTGTTTTGCATCGCTCATAACCTAGGCGAATCCTAGCCTTTTGCAAATCGAGGGCGTGAACGTTGAGGATTTGGCGGTTGGAGGCTATGAACGATAGGAGGATATGAACGGTCTTCTCTTGTAGGCCCGCTTGTAAACCACTATTTGCGCAGGTACATGGCATGGTAAAGCAGGAGGATATGAATGATTCGTTCATATCCTCTGTTGCCGCCAAGAAAATCGTTCATATCCTCCAACCGTTCATATCCTCATCTGCAGACCGGCATGCGCAACGACCTTGGCTCCGTTCCAGGTATATCAAATTTGAGGTATGGAGGTGGGAGGCTGGAGCGTTGTGGAAGGTGATGGCGCATTTTTTGGATGCATGCGGCGGCGATTCTTCGCGTCGATGCTCATCAAAGCGGTGCCTCATGTCCTTTGGCGACCCTCTTCTCCGTGGGGAAATAGGCTTGGGCGCTGGAAGAGATGGGCCTGGGCGCCAGAGGGGGTCCGCCTCGGCGCTGGAAGAGATGGATCTGGATGCTAAGGGAGGTCCACCTGCGCTCTGGAGGAGATGGGAATGGACGCTAGGGGAGGTTCACGCTTGGGCCCTAGGGGAGGTTCACGCTTGGGCGCAACGGGAGGTTCACCTTGGAGCTGGAGAAGATGGGATTGGATATTTGGGGAAAGCGCGTCGGGGCGTTTGGGGCGATGCTGTGGGAGGGTGTGCATCTGGATAAAGAGAACCGCCTCCCATGGATCCCGCTTTAACGGGCATTGACATGCGATTTTGCTGAAAGAGACTCGGTTGAGGACCACTCTTCGACACGCGATTAAAATTTTTTGGAAAAAGTTGTTGCATCATGTTTTGAGCTTCGCTATAGTTAACCCCGCGCTGAAGCGCACCTGAGTTGGGCGATTAGCTCAGGGGGGAGAGCACTTCCCTGACACGGAAGGGGTCACAAGTTCGAATCTTGTATCGCCCACCATATGCGGACATGGCTCAGTTGGTAGAGCACAACCTTGCCAAGGTTGAGACCGCGGGTCCGAGTCCCGTTGTCCGCTCCATTGTATGCGCTAGGGCCGATGAGAGTCGGCCCTTTGCATATACGGCGAAGTGGCCAAGTGGTAAGGCAGAGGCCTGCAAAGCCTTTTACCCCGGTTCGAATCCGGGCTTCGCCTCCATAGACTTGCGGTGGACGTCCTAAGGGCGTCCATTTTTTATGGCGGGTCTTCCGCCAACTGCCATCACAACATTTCCGCCGACCGCCATCACAACATGTAGGCTTCCTGCGGTTCTTCTGACGGCGCTCTGACCGTTCGCCGACCACAAACGGAGAACTTGTGGATGGCCCCGCTCGGCGGCGCACGCGTCGTGTGGGATACCTGCAGGTGGGGGGCTTCGTGTACGAACCTCCCCGTTCTGTCAAGTTGCACGCCGTCAAATGAGCATGAAAATAAGCACATTGCGCTGACCTGCATAAACACAATATGTAGTGGTGGCCATTAAGAGTCACACCAGATGTTGAGCACAAAATGGCGTATCATACCCATACAGGCAATGACGAGCCTCGATTCCCGTCACAACCGATTGGTCGCGCGGGGTCGGGGCTTTCCTATCCAAGCACGGAAGCACGTACGTTCAGGGTCGCGGAGGAGTTCAATGAAGATCATCAAGCGCAGCGGTTCGGAGGTCACGTTCGACCTTCAGAAGATCATCAACGCCATCAATGGCGCCAACAGCGAGGTGAAGAGCGGGGAGCGCCTCACGATCGCTTCGAGGTCGCTCGCCACTACATCATCTATCGCTATGTTCAGAGCCTAAAGCGCCAAAAGAACACGACCGACGACAAGATCCTGTCGCTGATCGAATGCAACAACGAAGAGGTCAAGCAGGAGAACTCTAACAAGAACCCGACCGTCAACTCCGTTCAGCGCGACTACATGGCCGGCGAGATTTCCAAGGACCTGACGCAGCGCGTGCTGCTGCCCGCCGAGGTGGTGGACGCTCACAACGAGGGCATCATCCACTTCCACGATTCGGATTACTTTGCCCAGCATATGCACAACTGCGACCTCGTCAATCTCGAGGACATGCTGCAGAACGGCACGGTCATCTCCGGCACGCTCATCGAGCGTCCTCACAGCTTTCAGCACGGCGTGCAACATCGCGACGCAGATCATCGCCCAGGTGGCTTCCTCCCAGTACGGCGGCCAGTCCATCTCGCTGACGCATCTCGCCCCGTTCGTCGAGGTGAGCCGTCAAAAGATCCGCCGTCAGGTGGAGGCTGAGCTGGTGGAGCTCGGTGTCGACGCCCCCGAGCACAAAATCGTCGAGGTCGTCGAGACCCGCCTGCGCGATGAGATCCGTCGCGGCGTCCAGACGATCCAGTACCAGCTCATCACCCTTATGACCACCAACGGCCAGGCGCCGTTCGTGACGGTCTTTATGTATCTTAACGAGGCCCGCTCCGAGGCCGAGAAGCACGACCTTGCCATGATTGTGGAGGAGACGCTTCGCCAGCGCTATGAGGGCGTTAAGAACGAAGCCGGCGTGTGGATCACCCCGGCCTTCCCGAAACTTATCTATGTGCTCGAGGAGGACAACGTCCGCGAGGGCTCCCCGTACTTCTACCTGACCCAGCTGGCTGCTAAGTGCACTGCCAAGCGCATGGTGCCCGACTACATCTCCGAGAAGAAGATGCGCGAGTTCAAGCTGTCTAAGGGCGAGACCGCCGGCAACGGCGACTGCTACACCTGTATGGGTTGCCGCAGTTTCCTGACGCCCGACCGTTCGGGCAACGGCTACGACAACGTGGCGCGCGCCAAGAACTACGAGCCTGGCAAGCCTAAGTACTATGGTCGCTTTAACCAGGGCGTTGTGACCATTAACCTGCCTGATGTCGCGCTGAGCTCGCACCAGGATATGGACAAGTTCTGGAAGATCTTCGATGAGCGCCTTGAACTGTGCCATCGTGCTCTCCTGTGCCGTCATGAGCGCCTGATGGGCACGCTTTCGGATGCCGCGCCGATTCTTTGGCAGTACGGCGCACTCGCGCGCCTTAAGAAAGGCGAGACGATCGACAAACTTCTTGTGGGCGGTTATTCCACTATCAGCCTGGGGTATGCCGGGCTCTATGAGTGCGTCAAGTACATGACGGGCTACAGCCACACCGAGAAGGAGGGCACGCCCTTTGCCATGGCCGTCATGCAGCACATGAACGACAAGTGTGCGGAGTGGAAAGCCGCCGAGGATATCGACTTCTCGCTGTACGGCACCCCGCTTGAGTCGACGACCTACAAGTTCGCCAAGTGCTTGCAGCGCCGTTTTGGCATTATTCCGGGCGTGACGGACAAGGGCTACATTACTAACAGCTATCACGTCCACGTGTCCGAGGAGATCGATGCATTCGACAAGCTTAAGTTCGAGGGCCAGTTCCAGCAGCTTTCCCGGGCGGTGCTATCTCCTACGTCGAGGTTCCCAACATGCAGGACAACCTTAAGGCTGTCATTCGCGTGATGCAGTACATCTACGACAACATCATGTACGCCGAGCTTAACACCAAGAGCGATTATTGCCAGGTGTGCGGCTACGACGGCGAGATCAAGATTGTCGAGGATGACGGCAAGCTGGTGTGGGAGTGCCCCAACTGCGGCAACCGCGACCAGGAGACGCTGAACGTCGCGCGCCGTACCTGCGGCTACATCGGTACGCAGTTCTGGAACGAGGGCGGAACCGAGGAGATCCGCGATCGCGTGCTGCATCTGTAGGTGGATTTAGCGTGTGGGGCCTTGCGCTTCCGCTTGATTTGTTTGGACGTGGGTATAGTTAATGACGCAAGCCCCGTGTGACCGCTGGTTTCCATGTCACCGGGGTTTGGATTCTGGGCGCATCTTTCGGATCGCGCGCACGAGCGCGTCCTTTGGATACCCTACCTTCAGCGCGTGTGGCCGCGTGGAACCAATCGCACCGAGCTTGACGCCCGGATTCGTTTGATCAATGAGTGTCGTAATCGTATCGCTCACCATGAGCGTTTGTTTCAGCCTTCAAAGGCAGAACTTGAACCTGCTGCTGTCGATCGCATCATCGTCGATCTTCTTTACCAGCTTGTTCCCGAGGGCTCGTGGTTGCTTTCCGACGGGGAAACGCAGGTCGAGCGATTCTTACGCGAGCATCCCCTCGACACCATCATTTCTTCCAATTGTTCCAAAGCGACATCTGCCCAAGAAAGAGCGATTCGGGATTATTTCGCCATGTGGGTCACGCGTGATTTTTTCTCGCTTTGATGAGCTGTTTTCGCCTTGTTGCCGGTACGAGGAGTGCTACGGCCCTATTTACGAGGGGACTGAGGAGCTTCATCGCTGGATAGAGCATATGCTTGCTATCCAGCATGTGATGGCATGGGATATCCACGATATGGTGTTTGCCGCAGATGGGCAGAGCGTTACCGTTACCTGGACGTTTATTGCCGCGGAGAAGAAGCCCTGCATATTTGACGGCTGCTCGGTCATTCATTTTGATGGGCAAGGCCGTATCGATTCTGTACGGGAATTCGGGGCGGAGCACGAACGGTGTTTTCCACAGCGACGGGAAGAAGGGACCGAGGAGTGAACTACGCCGAGATCAAGCATTTCGACATCGCCAATGGCGAGGGGGTGCGCACGACGCTGTTCGTGAGCGGGTGCCGTCGCGGGTGCAAGAACTGCTTCAACGAGGTGGCCTGGAACTTCGCCGCCGGCAAACCGTTCACGCGCGAGGTCGAGGATGCCATAATCGAGAGCCTACGGCCCGACTACGTCGACGGCCTCACGCTGCTCGGCGGTGAGCCCATGGAGCCCGAGAACCAGGAAGGGCTCGTCGACTTTGTGGAGCGCGTACGTACGGAGTTTCCGCGCGGGGGCGGCAAGACCATCTGGTGCTTTACGGGTGACACATGGGATGTGGAGCTCGTGGACGGCGGGCGCCATCACACCGAGTTCACCGATCGCCTCCTTGCGTGCGTGGACGTCCTGGTGGACGGCCCGTTCGTACAGGGCTTGCATGACATAACGCTTCGATTCCGGGGCTCCTCGAACCAGCGCCTGATCGACATGCCCGCCACACTGGCGGCATGCGCGGCAGGGGAGGCACCCGCGGACGCCGTGCGCCTGTGGCAGGACGCCGAGGTGTACGCGACTCATTCGATGTAGGGGGGCGGTGCACGGCGCATCCGATTTCAGCGGCAGCACACGACGGGCTTTGTGTGGCGCCGGGGCATGCGATTTGTTGCGGTGGATTGAGGGAGTCGAAAGAAGCCGGAAAATGACCGGTCGCCTTACCTGCGGTTTTAGCACTGTCTTTCGAGCTCGTGCACGGGGATTCCTCGGTTCACTGCAACAAATCAATTTTCAGATCGTTTGAGTGTGTGTCGAGCTCAATTTGGTATGTTGGCACTGTGCGCAGGCTTCGGGTGCCCGTCAATTGTCGTGGTACGATACCTTGCGTATGAAAGAACACGGGAAGCGGGTACACATGGTCGATCAGGATAAGGTGCGCGAGGCGATTCGCTTGCTGCTCGAGGGTATCGGCGAGGACCCCACGCGCGAGGGGCTCGTCGAGACGCCCGATCGTGTGGCGCGTATGTACACGGAGCTCGCGGGCGGTATGGATGCGAACGCTTCCGAGCACCTGTCAAAGACTTTCGCCGTTTCTGACAACGAGCGCGTGATCGAGCGTGATATCCCGTTCTATTCCCTGTGCGAGCATCACATGCTGCCGTTTTACGGTCATGCCACCATCGGCTACATCCCCAACGGCCGCGTGGCGGGGCTCTCCAAGCTCGCGCGAACCGTCGAGGTGTATGCGCGTCGGCTCCAACTGCAGGAGCAGCTTACCCCAGATTGCCGATGCACTCATGGATGAGCTCGGGTGCCAGGGCGCCATTGTGCTCATGGAGGCCGAGCACCTGTGCATGACCATGCGCGGTGTGCAAAAGCCGGGTACCAAGACGACGACGCTCGTCCGCCGCGGGGTCTTTGCCGAGCCGGGTAGCGAGGGCCATCAGTGGGAAGAGCGCTTCTTCCGCATGCTGGGTCGTTAGGGATTCGTTTTGGCGCTGGTGGAATGGGCCGGTTGATCGGAATGGCGGTCAGCACCGCTGGAGCGGAGGCGCTGGATTGCGCGGGCGGATTGAACTGGTTGATCGGAATGGCTGGACTGCGCGTGTCGCATAACTGGAAAAACTTTTCAAAATGCAGAAGTTTTCCAGTTATGCGACACGTTTCTGGATTGGATGGCAGGCATGATGTCGACTCACCTCGCAGAAGCAGGAGCTATCGAGGTATTTGACGAGCTCGAATCGACAAACGCGGCGATGAAGGCGCGCGGTCGCGCGGGGCGTCGCATGGGGCCGCCTTGCGGGCGAGCGTTCAGACGGCCGGCCGCGGTCAGCGCGCGCATACGTGGAGCTCGCCCGAGGGAGGGCTCTACCTCTCGATTCTCATTCGCCCGGAGGTTCCCCGTGATGCCTTGCCCGGTCTCCCAGTTGCGTGCGCCTTGGGTGCCCTCAGGGCGCTTCGCGAGGCGGGGTGTCCCCGCGCGAGCCTCAAGTGGCCCAACGACATCGTGGTGGGGCGTCGCAAGCTTGCCGGCATGCTGACGGAGCTCTCTTCCTCGAAAGAGGGGGTGTTTGCCGTATGCGGTATTGGGGTGAACATGAACGCCCCCTGCGATTGCCGCGACTGGCCTGGACTCGAAGACTTGTTCGGGCTTCTCGGGTGCCACGGCTTGCCTGTGTACCGCTGCTGGCCCGATTGCCGCTGGCTGGTTCGGTCGCCGCTGCTGGTTCGGTCGCCGCTGCCGCTTCGAGTGCCATGGCTGGTCCGACCGCCGCGGCCGGCCTGGGCCCCGCGCCTTTGGCGCCCGCGGGCTTGCTCGAGGAGCTTGCCGCCGGTGTTCAGCCGCCGTCGCTCGACCGCCTTGCCGAGCTTGTGCGCACGAGGGTCTTGGAATCCGTTGACGAATGGATGGATGCATACGGCCAAAGCGGGGCGTATCGCGGGTTGCCCAAGCCCGGGAGCCGCGTGTTGGGACCCGACACGACACGCTGGATCGAGGATCCGGTGCGCGGTGGCGCCGAAGGGCCCTTGGCGCCACTTTTGGCCCCGTACAACGCATGTCTGGCGTTTGTGGGCCATGCGGTGCGTGTTTTTGCGATAGACGGCGAGGAGCGCGCACGAGGCACGTTTTTGGGGGTGGATGGCTACGGGCATGCGCTCGTTGCCCTGCAGGACGGTGCTGTGGGCACGTACGATGCCGCGAACGTCTCCATCCGCCCGGAGTAGGGCAGTCCATCGATTGCGTGCCACGCGTCTAGATAGGCACGCATGAGTGCCTGGTCGAGTGGTCGGCCGAATGGCCGTGCGAATGGTTGTGCGGATGGTTGAAACCAGCCCTTCGAGTAGACGCTTTTTGTCGAATCGTTGGCCGAATGGTTGCGTGAATGGCTGAGGGCCCGCGGCGTCGAATTGCGCCGCGGGCCCCTCTGTCCATCACAAGGTGCGTGTTGGCTGCTACGCCACGTCCACGCTCACGGTGACCTCTTGCACGGGGACGTCGTAGAACGGGTCCTCGCGGCGGCCGAGGAAGTCGCGCGCCTGCTCGGGGAACAGGGCGTAGGAGAGCACGTCCTCCTCAGAGCGGGCATATTGCGCGATCTCCTCGCGAAGACGCGGCATCTGCGGCTCGATCAGGTCGGCGGGGCGGCAGGTGATCACCTCGTCATCGCCGATGATCTGGCGGCGGATCTTCTCCGAGATCGTCACCGGCGGGCGTCCGTACTGTCCGCGCACGTAGTCCTTGATCTCGGCGGGGACCACCTTGTAGCGCTCGCCGGAGATGACGTTCATCATCGCCTGGGTGCCGACCATCTGCGACAGCGGGGTGACGAGCGGCGGGAAGCCCAGGTCGGCGCGGACGCGCGGAACCTCGGCAAGGACCTCGGAGTACTTGTCCTCCACATGCATGTCCTTCAAGTTGGCAAGCAGGTTGGACAGCATGCCGCCGCGGAACCTTGTAGAGCAGGGCCTTGGGGTCGACGCCCAGCACCTTGGGGTTGAGGCCGCCCTCTTCCAAAAAGCGGTTGCGGATGGGCAGGAAATGCGCCGCCACCGCCTCGAGCTTGTCGATGTCCAGGCCGGTCTTGTAGCCAAGCGCCTCCAGGGCGATCGCCATGGACTCGGTGGCCGGCTGGCTCGTGCCCTCGGCGAAGGGGGGAGGAGCAGGTGTCGATGATGTCGGCGCCCGCCTCCACGGCCTTGAGGTAGGTCATCTGGGCGATGCCCGCGGTGCCGTGCGTGTGCACCTGTAGGGGCAGGTCGCAGGAGGCCTTGATCTCACTCACGAGCTCAAAGGCGACGTCGGGGGTGAGCACGCCCGCCATGTCCTTGATGCAGATGGAGTCCGCGCCGGCGCGCGCCATCTCGTTTGCCAGGCTCACAAAGTAGCGCACCGTGTGCACGTCGCTCGTGGTGTAGGAGATGGCGGCCTGCACCTCGCCGCCGGCCTCCTTGGCAGCGCGAATCGAGGTGGTAAGGTTTCGCGTGTCGTTGAGCGCGTCGAAGATGCGAAGGACGTCGATGCCGTTCTCAACGGACTTCTTGACGAGGGCCTCGACCACGTCGTCGGCGTAATTGCGGTAGCCGAGCAGGTTCTGGCCGCGCAGCAGCATCTGCAGCTTGGTGTTCTTGACGTGCGCGCGGATGGTGCGCAGGCGCTCCCAAGGGTCCTCGTTGAGGTAGCGCAGGCAGCTGTCAAACGTGGCGCCGCCCCCACCTCGAGCGCCTCGAAGCCGCAGGCGTCGAGCGTCTCCAAGATGGGCAGCATGGCCTCGATGGGCATGCGCGTGGCGATCTGGCTTTGCTGGCCGTCGCGCAGGACGGTCTCCATAAAGCGAATCTTGCGGTTCATGACCTTATGCCTCCTTCGACGGCGGGAAGAGCCGCGCGAGCGCGAGCGAGATCACGTAGATGACGAACATGACGATGAAGATGCCGCCCCACCCCAGGATGAGGATCTGGATGGCGAGGGACAGGTCGGTGGAAAGCCCGAGCGAGGCGATGAAGTCTGCCATGGTCGACACTCCTTTCTAGAGCAGAAGTCCGAGCACGAGGCCGCCGGCGACGACCGAGGCGATCTGCCCCGCGACGTTGGCGGCAGCGGCCTGCATGAGGATGAAGTTGCCGGGATCCTCCTCGGTGGCGAGCTTTTGGACCACGCGCGAGGCCATGGGGAACGCAGAGATGCCGGCAGCACCTACCATGGGGTTGATCTTTTTCCTTGCGGAAGAGGTTCAGGAGCTTGGCGAACATGACGCCGCCCACGGAGTCCATGATAAGCCGACGAGGCCGAGACCCATGATGATAAGGGTGTCGAACTGCAGGAACTCGCTGTACTCCATCTTGACGGACACGCAGAGGCCCAGAAGGATCGAGATGAGGTTCACGAGCTCGTTTTGGGCGGAGGCGGACAGCGAGTTGAGCACGCCGCACTCGCGGATCAGGTTGCCGAACATGAGGAAGCCCACGAGCGGCAAGGATACCGGGGCGATAAGGCCGGCGACCACGCAGATGATGATCGGGAAGAGGATCTTCGCCGTTTGGGAGACCTGCCCGGGGCGGTAGGGCATGCGGATGGCCCGCTCCTTCTTAGTGGTGCACGCCTTGATGGCGATGGGCTGGATGATGGGGACGAGCGCCATGTAGGAGTACGCCGCCACCATGATCGCGCCCATGTACTTGGACCCGAGCGAGTTGGCGACAAAGATCGAGGTGGGGCCCGTCCGCCGCGGCGATGATGCCGATCGAGGCGGCGTCGGCGATATCGAAGCCGAACACGCCGGTGGCCACGATGGTCACGAAGAAGATGCCGAACTGCGCGGCGGCGCCGAACAGCAGCAGGAACGGGTTGGAGAGCAGGGGCCCAAAGTCAATCATGGCGCCAATGCCAATGAACAGCAGCAGGGGGAAGAGCTCGGTCTCGATGCCGGCGTCGAACAGGATCTGGAACGGTCCGGGCTCGGTGCCGGTCATGAGGACGCCGGAGGCCGGGATGTTCACCAAGATGGTGCCCAGGCCCATGGGCACGAGCAGCGTGGGCTCGTATTCCTTTTTGATACCCAGGTACATGAGGACGCAGCCGATGAGGATCATCGCGATGCGCCCGGGCTCGGCGATAAGCGCCTGCACGCCGTCGAGTAGGATTTCCATAGTGCCTCGTTTCTGGACGAAAACGCCGCCTTGCCGGCGGCGCGTTGTTGGTGTGCGCTTACGCGAGGGTGAAGAGCGTGTCGCCCGGGTTCACCATGGCGCCCTTCTCCACGTTGATGGAGGCGATGGTGCCCGCCTGCTCGGCGACGACCTCGTTTTCCATCTTCATGGCCTCGAGCACCATGACGGGTTGGTTGGCGGCGACGGTGTCGCCGACCTTCACGTGGATGTCGAGGATGGTGCCGGGCATGGGAGCGGTCTGCGCAAAGGACCCGGCAACGGCGGGGGGCGGCGGGAGCCGGTGCCGGCTCGGGTGCCGGAGCGGGCGCGGCGGCGGGAGCCGGGGCGGGAGCGGGAGCCGGGGCGGCAGGCGCGGGCACGGCGTCGGCGGGCGTGGGTTGCGGCGCGCCGACCTCCTCCATCTCGACCAGATACTGGGTTCCATCGATGGAAATCTTGAACTTACGCAGCATGGCTGCCCTCCTCTTTCATCTTGTAGATCTTCTTGACGGTGAACGAGCTCTGCTCGAGTGCGCCGGCGGCGAGAGCCGTGGCGATGATGGAGACCGTGCGGTGCTCGGGGTTGGCAACGAGCACGCGCTTGATGCGGAACTCGCTGGTGGGATGGTCTCCCGCGGCGATGGCGGCGGCGATCACGCAGGCGTGTGCGTGCTCACGCGCATCGACGGGCAGGTACGCGGGGAGCAGCTCCCAGCTATCGTCCGCGTCGGGACGCGCCGTTGCGGTGGCTGGCTCCGGTGCGGGTTTGGTGCTCGCCGGCGACGGTGCCGCGCCTGCATTCGACTGCGCGCCGCCGCGTCCGGTGTGCCTCTTGATCCAAGAACGTAGTCCCATGGCCCTTCCTTTCCCGTGGGGCGCATGCCGAAAAACCGCGCTTGGGGCACGGCCTCACGACCGCCTATGCTAGCGAGATTTGTAGGAATTGTGGCGCTCGCGGGCGGCTTCTTCGGCGACTGGTAGGAATTGGGCGGGGAGGTGGTGTTTCGTTTTAGCACCTTTCTCCGATGGCGCGGCTCCGGCGGCCCGTGATGGGGTGGCGAGGCGATTTGCGCACCGTCCGCATGCCCGTCAGGCGGCGGAGTGGGTACAACAAGACAATGAGTGTCGCTTGTGGGAGGTGGGCCGTGGAGCGCGTCGAGGCCATTCGCAACAATCCGCTGTTCCGCGCGAGCATGGAGCGCATCGAGCGCGCCGAGGCCGAGCGGGAGTTTTGCCGTCACGGCATGTCGCACGTGCTGGACGTTGCCCGCATCGCGTGGATCACCGCGCTCGAGCGCAGGTGCCGCGTGCCGAAGGACGTGGTGTATGCGGCGGCTCTTTTTGCACGATGTGGGCCGTGCCGAGCAGTACGCCACGGGTGAGGACCACGATGTCGCCGGCGCGCGCATTGCCGGGGAGATTCTGAAGGGGCTGCCCGCTCCCTTGCAGTTCGATGCCGCCGAGCGCTCGGCGATCCTCGCCGCCGTGGCGGGGCATCGCGGGCCGGCTGTGCCCGAGCCGCATGGGCGCGCTCCCGGTGGGGAGTTGGCGGGGGCGGTCCGCGGCTCCGGTGAGGCGGACGCCGGGGTGGCGGGCGCGCTCCCGAGGGCTCGCCGCCCGATTCGTCTGCCCAGGGGCTGGGCGAGGTGCTGGCGCGCCTCGTCAAGGAGGCGGACAGCCGCTCGCGGGCGTGCTACGCCTGTCCAGCGCGGGACGGCTGTTATTGGCCCGACGAGCGCAAGAACCTGTCGCTCGATATATAAGTGCATGCATGCGCACGCGCGCGGGTGCATCTGCCCGGGCGGGTGCGCGAACGGCCGTGAGGAGTGGAACATGGATACCAAGCATCTACCCGAGAACATCGTCGACGACCGCGGGGCGCTCGCCCGTCGCGAGGCGGGCCTTCCCGCCACGCGGACGCAGCTCGCCCGCATCGAGCCGGAGCGCCTGCACGCGCTCGACAAGATCTCGATCGAGGGGCTCGAGGTCTTTGCGAACCACGGCGTGTTTCCCGAGGAGAACGCGCTCGGCCAGAAGTTCGTGGTGAGCGTGACCCTCTATACCGATACGCGCCGCGCGGGGAGACCGATGACCTCGCGGCGTCCATTCACTATGGCGAGGCCGCGCACGCGGTGGACGAGTTCATGCGCGCACACGTTCAAGCTCATCGAGGCTGCCGCCGAGGGCGTTGCCGCCATGCTGCTCGACCGCTACCCGCTGGCATACGGGGTGCGGGTCAAGCTGGAGAAGCCCTGGGCCCCGTGGGCCTGCCGCTGCGCACAGTCTCCATCGAGATCGAGCGCACCCGCGCGTAGCAGGCGCGCCCGCGGGCGGCATGGGCGTTACGCGCGGATGGCGGGGCTCGGTCGTCGCTGTGATACAGTCGTGCGCAACACTGGCGGCCCGTGAGGAGGACGTTATGGATACTCGTTGCGATCGGCAAGACGAGGCGGGTGTTGCGCGCCCGCCGATGCGTTCGGGCGCTCCCGTTCCGCCTGCGGGGCTCGAGTTCATGCACCATGAGCCCGCCGGGGGGAGAGACTTCGCGCCCGGCGCTCGATGGGGGGCGCCATCGAGTCCCTGAGGGCCATGGGGTCCAATCGGGCCCTGAGACCCCATGTGCGGCGGTGTCAGGCCGCATGCCAAGCCCCATGTCAGATTTCGCATTAAATCCGGTGCTGGGCTCAGCGCCAGACTTCGTGTCGAGCTCCGCGCTGAACCCTGCGCCAAATACCATGTCGAGCCCGGCGTCGAGTCTTGCGTCCGGCCCTGCATCCGCACCCACGTCCGACCCCGCATCGAGCCCCGCGCTCGACCCCACGTCCGATCCCGCGCCAGACTCTGCTCCAAGCCCCGCGCTAAATCCCACCTCGTCCGCCTCGCCAGCGGTGCACGCCGCCAAGTGGATCCTTGCCATGGTCGGCGTCGCCGTGCTGTACCTTGTGCTCCAAATCGCGGTCGCCATGGTGGGCGGCACGGTGCTCGCCTTCGTCGAGGTTGTGCTGCACGGCGATGAGGGCGCGTATGGGGAGGCGCTCGCCAAAAGCGCGATATACGGCAACGGCATCCAAGTGGTGCTCGTCGCCTTTCAGCTCATCGCCGTCGCGGTCTTTTTTTTGCCGTGGTGGCGACGCATGCGCCCGGGGTCGTTTGCGCAGCGCCGCGAGGACTTGGCGCCCAAGGGGGCGTCGCGTGCCAAGACGGTCGCGGCGCTTTTGCTCGTCGGCATCGCCGCGCAGTTTTTCGTGAGTGGGCTGCTGGGCCTGGTGGAGATGTTCGCCCCCGAGGCCATCGCGGAGTATTCCGAGATGATGGCAGATTCGAGTACGGGCATCTTCGTGCTGGTGGCCGCGGTGTCGACCGCGATCCTCGCACCCATCAACGAGGAGATCGTCTGCCGCGGCATCATGCTGGAGTACGCCATGCGCGCGGTGAGCCCCTGGTGGTCGGCACGCGAGCGCGCACGCCGTCATGCCGTTTCCGCACGGGCGTTCTGGGTCGCCAACATCCTGCAGGCGCTCGCGTTCGGCGTGCTGCACATGAATCTTATCCAGGGGGAGCTATGCGTTCGCCCTCGGCATCGTGGAGGGCTGGGTCTTTTGGCGCACAGGCAAGCTGCGCTACTCGATCCTGCTGCATTTCGCCCTGAACGCCTCGTCGTATCTGGTGGCGCCGCTTGCTCCGTATATCAATATGCTGCCCGTGCCGGTGATGTTCGCCCTGTTTGGGGCGATGCTCGCGGCGGGCATATGGCTGTTCGACAACACCTGGGCACCTCAGGCACCTCAATTTAGGGACAGTCCCTAAATTGAGGTTAGGTTGCGGACGAATCGCGCCCCGAGAGTTAACTCTCGGGGCGCTTTTTTGCCGTATCCCCGGTAAAGCTGCCGCGAAAGTTAACTCTCGAGGAAGGCCTATCAATCCCTGGGAAGCCCCCGTCGGCTGTCGGGGAGGCCCCAGGGTCACCGTGTCCGTCATAGGAGGGCGAGCGTCTTGGCGCAGTTCTCGCTCACGGGGCCGAGCATGCGTTCGCGCAGCTCGGCAGCGCCCGGAATGTTGTCCGCCTCGGCATCGTCAAACACCTCTGCCATGCTCATGGGTATCTCTTTGCGCAAGGTCGGCCATGATCGCCGTGCAGGAATCTTCCGTGAACCCGGCTTTTTCGAGTGCCGCGGCGAGTACCGGGTCGTTTCCGCCCGCATATCGATGGATCGCCCCTGCCCCCACGCGACCGAAACGATTCTCCCCCTCCTATCGCCATGGCGAGGCGCCCCTTTGCGGCGGAGGTTTTCATAGGCAAGCCCGGATGCGACGTCGTACATGGGGGCGAGCACGGCGTTTCGACCGCTGCCGAGTATGAGCGAGTAGTTTTTTGCGTGCGCGTCAGGGGCGCCAATGAGGCAGTTGTAGAACAGCATTTGCGTAAAGAGCAGCAGGTTGAGATGGGCGTTTTTTGTCGAGCAAAGCAGTCTGAGCACATCGTGGGTGGTGGGGCCGCCTTCGGCCGTGTACTTCCGATTTGGCATGACGCCGAGCGCTTGGCAAAAATCTTCTTGATGCAGTCGCGCGATTTGCCCCGACGCATCGAGGACACGGTCATAGCGCGACACGATGAGGGCGGGCTCGTCTTCAAAGAAGCGATATTCAACACCGGCCGCGTTGATTCCCGAGCGAGCTGCCGTCTTCATACACACGTACTCATTAAGCGCCTGGAGTTTGAATCCTACGACCCCATTTTTGAAAATGTGCGTTGTCGCGGCGGCGCCAATACATTCGCACCATGACTCATCGTGCAGGCCAAGCGCGAATTTGCCCTGGTTTCCACCGAGTGACCAGCTTTCCTCGCTGCCCATCCAAGAGGTGGTTTCGTCTTGACGGATGGAGGAGAGCCGTTGGGCAATTTCATGCTCGCTCAGCGGGCTGTACCTCCCGGTCCGGTTGAGTACCGTTTCGAGGTCGGCCTCCTTGCAAAACTGAACGCCGCCTGGGCAGTCGCGTCCGATATGGGCGAGCAGTTCTATCGGATTGTTGGGGCGGACTTCGAATTCGAGAGCGATTGCGCGCCGCTGCGTCTCGCTATCGGGGGGAGCAGTCCGAACAGATACGGCAAAAGGACATCTTGCGAGTAGATGCGATTCGAGACGGGCATGGAGAGCGAGAGGGGAGTACCTCGATAGCTCTCGTCGTAACGAAAGCTCATGAGCCCCGCTTCGTTCTGCAAAAGCGTCCCCGCGACCGTGCCACTCACGATTATCTTGAGTGAAGTTGTCGCCATGGTCTACCTCGCAATCCCGATGAATGGAGGCGTGTCTGCTGTAGCCAGCTTTATGCCTTGGTCGCGCGCGATTTCTGCAAGAAGATCCTGGTAGGCGGTGGAGGGATCGGGCATGCGTACACTGCTTGAGCTTTGCGCCGGTGCTCGTCTTTTCCGTTTGCCAGGCGTCGTGTGCGCAAAGCCGTTGGCCGCTGTTTTTGGATGAGGGGTCGATGCGACCTGGATGTCGTTGTCGGCTTGCACTTGCCCGATACTCTCGCCCTGCGCGGCGAGTCCGATGCCGAGCGCGCTGAAGACGGCCAGGAGCTTGTCGAGGCGGATCCCGGTGGCATCGCCGAGCTCGAGTGAGGCGAGCAGGCGCTCGGAAACGCCCGACGTCTCTGCGAGCTGGGCGCGCGTGAGACCCTGGTGCTCGCGCGAGCGGCGCACGTAGATGCCGGCTTGGCGCGGCGTGACGATTGGCAGCGTATTCATGGGAGCCTCCTCATGCAAAAGTATGCAGTTTAGTCTATCTGCAAAAGTCTGCATATTCAAGCAGGATGCACCCACCTCAAATTAGTGCCTGTCCCTTTTTTGAGGGGGCTTTACTTGAGCGTTTGTTTTTGCGGGACCGCCCGGGCGGGTCGTGCGTTGGCGGTGTCGTGGTCGTGCGTCACCGCCGCACGTTCGAAAAGCGTGAAAGCGTCGAGCACCTCATCGGCGGAGAAGATGTTGCTTTTTTGTTGCGGGCATTTTGCACGAGAACGCCGTTGTCAACGAGCGTCTGTATGGCATTGCGCGCCGCCTCTCGGCTGCGGCCTGTCAGCCGTGCGGCGGACTGTATGCTCACCACGGGTGTTCCCGGAAGCACGTCCAACAAGCGCTCAGCGGCCGATCCCCTGCGCGGCCGCACGCGCTTCACCCAGAATGCGCGCAGGCATTCGATGCGCTCCTCAAAGGATCGCGCAAGCCCGCAGGCATCCACGACGGCGCTGCAGAAGTACCGTATGAATGCCTCCTGCGCTGAGCGCAGCTCGTCATCTTCGGCGCAGTGCAAGTTTTCAAGAGCGTCGATATATGCCCCGCGATTTGAGGCGATGGACATCGATATGGGTGGCAGGGTCCGCTCCATGAGGCCACCCGACCGCAGGACGAGCAGCGTGAGGGCCCTTCCTGTGCGTCCGTTCCCATCGGCAAACGGGTGGATTGACTCAAATTGCGCATGAGCAAGGGCTGCCTTTGCCACGGAGGGCAGTCCGCTGGTATTGCAGAAGCGCAGAAGGTCGTCGATGAGCCGAGGCACCTCCTCCGGCACGGGGGGGAATATAGGAGGCTCCTACGGGGTCGAGCGCCGATCCACCAATCCAGTTCTGCTCCGTGCGCACGATGCCTCCATGGTCCTTAAGGGGGCCCTCTGCCAGAAGCTCCGCGTTGATTCGCTTGAGGAGCGCCAGGTCGATGGGGTCGCCATGATGTGCGGAAAAGACGTGCTCGTGCATGATTTGGATATTCGCGAGAACTTCTACTCGCGCTACGACCGGGGCAACGCTCGCGGCACCATGGAAATCGACTTCCTCATCGTCAGGGGCTACGACAACGCTGCCATGAAGCCGCGCATATCGCCCGTCGAGGTGAAGTCGACCAAGAGGTACGGCACCTCGTCCCTCGATAAGTTCAGGGCGTCGTTTGGCAAACGGCTGGGCACGGAGTACGTGCTCCATCTCAGACAGCTGCAGGTCGAGGGTGACCGCGTGTACCTGCCGCTCTACGCCTCCTTCTGCCTGTAGTGCGCCGCGTCGGCATCTGATGGGCTGATGCGAGATCGTGCCCCGGCAGTCGGTCTAATGCCGGTTCGCGCCCTGGCGTCCCTGCGCGGCGCGGTTGCGGGCGTGGGGGTTGGTCGCCTTGTTGGGCATCCCGCCTCGTGCGGCTTTGCATGGCTTTCCAGCTCTGCTTGGGATCTTGCCGCCGTTCTTTTTCCCCGTGCCGGCGCCTGACTTGGGCGGGACCGGGCGGATGAGGCACTTGGCGCCGTAGCCGATCAGGTCCTCGCGACCTGCCTTTTGCAGCGCTTCCTTCACCAGCTTGTAGTTCTCGGGCTTGCGGTATTGGATGAGCGCACGCTGCATGGCCTTCTCGTGCGGGTCGCGTGCCACGTAGATCGGCTGCATGGTACGTGGGTCCACGCCGGTGTAGTACATGCAGGTTGACATGGTGGACGGGGTGGGGTAGAAGTCCTGCACCTGCTCGGGCATGTAGCCCATGTCGCGCACGGCTTCGGCAAGGTCCACGGCTTCCTTCATCGTTGAGCCGGGATGGCTCGAGATTAGGTAGGGCACCACGTACTGTTTGAGACCGTATCGGCGGAGAGCCGCTCGAAGCGCTCGGACGAACGCGTCGTAGACGGCTCGGCTCGGCTTGCCCATCACGGTCAACACCGCGTCGCTCACGTGCTCGGGTGCCACGCGCAGCTGACCGCTCACGTGGTGTTGCAGCAGCTCCACGAGGAACTTATCGCTCGCGTCGGCCATGGTGTAGTCAAAACGGATGCCGCTGCGCACGAAGACCTTTCTTCACGCCCGGCAGCTGGCGCAGGTCGCGCAGCAGGTCGGCGTAGGCGTCTTCGTCCACGTCCATGTTGCGGCAGACGCTCGGCCACAGGCAGCGGCGGTTCTTGCACACGCCGTGCATGAGCTGCTTTGTGCACGCGGGCTTGAAAAGTTGGCCGTGGGCCCGCCCACGTCGTTGATGTAGCCCTTAAACTCAGGATCGCGCGTGAGCAGCTCGGCTTCGCGCATAATCGAGTCGTGGCTGCGCATCTGCAGCACGCGGACCCTGGTGGAAGGTGAGGGCGCAAAACGAGCACTCGCCAAAACAGCCGCGGTTGCTGGAGATGGAAAAGCGGATCTCGTCGAAGGCGGGGATGCCGCCGGCCTCGTCGTAGTCGGGGGTGCCAGTGGCGCGCGGGGGGAGTTCGGCCACCTCGTCCATCTCGTCGGTGGTGAGTGTTGCCGACGGCGGGTTCTGCACCACATAGACGCTGTTGGGGTAGGGGCTCCACCAGGCGCCGCCCCGTGATGGGGTCCATGTTCTGCTGTTGGACGTTGAAGGAGCGGGCGTAGGTGATGCGATCGGCCGCAAGCTCGTCCCAGCTGGGGAGCAACTCGTAGTCGTACACGTTGTCGAGCGCTCCCCGGCCCGCTCGTGCGATATGCCGAGCCGTTCACGAAGGTGATCTGCTCCACGGCAGCCCGCCGTCGAGCGCGTCGGCGATCTCGACAATCGCGTGCTCGCCCATGCCGTAGATGAGGATGTCGGCGCCCGAGTCGAGCAGCACCGAGCGCTTGAGCTTATCCTGCCAGTAGTCGTAGTGGGCCAGGCGGCGCAGGCTCGCCTCGATGCCGCCGATGATGATGGGCGTGTTCTTGTAGACGCGGCGAATCAGGTTGCCGTACACGGTGACGGCGGTTGGGGCGCGCGCCCGCGCGGCCGCCGGGGGTGTAGGCGTCTTCGTGGCGCGGCTTCTTGTTCACGGTGTAGTGGTTGACCATGGAGTCCATGTTGCCGGCACTCGCGAGAAAGCCCAGGCGCGGCTCGCCGAGCACGGTGATGCTGGCGGGGTCGGTCCAGTCGGGCTGGCAGATGATGCCCACTCTGTAACCGTGCGCGTCGAGGACGCGGCTGATGATGGCCATGCCAAAGCTGGGGTGGTCCACATAGGCGTCGCCGCAGATGTAGACAAAGTCGCACTGGTCCCAGCCGCGCGCATCCATGTCGGCGCGGCTGACGGGGAGGAACGCCTCGCGCCCCGGACGTCCCTTGGTGCCGGGGCAGCGCGCGCAGGCCGGTTTGGAATGTGGGGCTTTCGCCTTGGCGCGATTGCCGGCGGGGCGCTTGGGGGTCGTGCTGTTTTTGGCTGCCGTGCCGTTTTTGGCTGCCGTGCTGTTTTTAGCGGGATGCTTGGGCATGCTGCTCACTTTCGCTCAGGTTGCATGCGGTTAGCATACGCCATCTTCACGTGAGGGGGAGCGGACGCGCCGCGCGGCGCTTTTAGTCTACGAACCAGAACCAGATAAAGAGCCCCAGATAGGGCAGGCTCAGCACGTACAGCACGGTTGTCGCGATGACAAAGCCCGTGCGCGCGCCCGCGCCCGAGCGCGTCCGCTTGATTTCGCGAACGGTGAGGACGATCGCGGCGATGAGCGCGATCAATGCCAGGAGGGCGAGTCCCAGCGACAATGCGGCAAGGCCGATGCCCGCCGCCACGACCGGTGCCATGAGCAGGGCGCAACCGCAGCCGCCGGGGCTGTAGACGCGCTGCGAGGACGCGGCGCGTGGGCGCGGCGCCGTTGGGGGCGCGGTGGAGAGGGGCGTGGCGGGGACCGGTGCGTTGGGAGGGGCGCGTCGGGAAGGGCTGCGGTGGGGAGGGATGTGCCGTTGAGCGGCGCGGCGGCCGCGCGCGTGCTTGCGATATCGTCCTTCGTGTCGGCACTGCGCTTTGAGGGTCCCATGGCTCGTCCCGCTTTTCTAGTCGATCGTATCGCCGGCGTGGTTCCGCCCGACGATGCCGCGCGCCCCCACGAGGGTGCGTGTCTTGGGGTACCAGCGCACCTCCGCCATGGGCTCGTCTAGGACGGCCGCGACTTGCGGCCAGTCGGCGGCGTTGACGGAGAGACGCGCGTCCGCCCGGCGATGCTTGACGGACTCGCCGTTCTTGTACAGGGCCACCTCGTACGTGGTGGGCGTGAGTACCGCGCCGCGTCCGCTCGGCTGGTCGATGCTGAACTCGTAAAACGCAAAGGTTTCCTGCCGCCATCCACCGTTCAGGTCGTCGATAACCTCGCTGCAGGAATACGCGCCTCCCGCCCGCGTTTCGGTGAGGTGCGGGAGGCCGGTACGTGCTACATCAGGCGGTCGAGTGCGGCGGGAAGCTCGGTGAGCGACGGCAGCACCTCGGCGCAGAGCTCGCGGATCTCGTCCGTGGGCTCGTTGTAGTCGGGGACCATCACCACGTGCATGCCCCGGCGGCGCCGGCGCGCACGCCGTTGAGGAGTCCTCGACGGCGATGCACTGGGCGGGGTCGACGCCCAGGCGCTCGGCGGCGACAGGTACACGTCGGGCGCGGGCTTGTGGTTCTCGATGTCCTCCTTGAACACGGTGACGTCGAAGGAGTCCATGAGGCCAAAGCGCGTCATGTTGTTGGTGGAGTATTCGCGCCCGCTCGAGGTCGCGTTCCATGGCGGGCTTGAGCTCATCGCGTTCCATGCTCCATGAAGATGCCCGCCTGGTGCTCGAAGAGGCGCTCCGTGAGGTCGGGGTCGCCAAACTCGGCGTTGATGATCTCTTTGGCGTTGGGGATGCTGCAGCCCACAAAGGCGTGCAGGATCTCGCTGGAGAGCGTGATGCCAAGGTCGCTCGCCGCGCGGCGCCAGGAGGATTGGCTCACGCGCTCGGTGTCGATGAGCGTGCCGTCCATGTCGAAGATGACAGTTTGCATGAGGTGTCCTTTCGAGACGTTGACTGGGCAGCATGGTAGCAGGTTTTGCATGCCAGGGGCCGCGTGCGGCGCGGTATGCGGCATGCGGGCGCGTTCGCTACAGCAGCTCCCCGTGAGCACGGACGTACCACGCCTTGGCGATGCTCGTGAGCAGCGGGTAGCCCGCCATCATCGCGGCGAGCACGCCAAAGAACGCGGCCGGCAGCGGCACGAGACCGAGCGCCTCGCGCACACCGGGCGCGTACGGCATGAGGGTGACGGCGCCCACGCCCAGCGCGGTGAGCAGCGTGAGCGAGGCGGCGGGCCTGCTCTGGACAAACGACAGGCGCTCGGTGCGCAGCAGGTGGATCACCAGGGTCTGTGTCCACATGGACTCGACGAACCAGCCGGTTTGGAAGATGAGCGCGAATAGGGCGCGCTGAGCGGGATCGGTGAGGGCGTCCCAGGGTGCGCCCAAATCGCCCAGCTCCTGAACGGCCGCCTTGGCGCTTGCCTTGGGCGGATCGAGGAAGGCGAGGTAGCCGATGAGCGTCATGCCATGCTCGTCATCGGCGGTGAGGTCGCGAGCCGGCACGTCGTTTCGCTGGGCCACTGCAGTCGAGCTCACGTTGTGGCGGACATGCGAGCTCACGCTGCCGATGACGCTGTGGATACTGCGGTGCAAGCGGCTTCCGGCTATGTGAAGGCCCGTTCCGATTCCGGTGGCCTTGATACGGTCGATGTGCTTCATTCAGGTCATGAGGCACCTCCTTGACGTTGCCCCGACGTTGTCGGGGTGTGTTAGGTAGGTTTGTAAAGAGGGCGTCAGGGCACCCAACGTCTTCTCATCGAGGTTCGCGAGGTTCACACGGCGAGGGCGCGGTGGTTAAATCTCTGAGACGCTGTCACATGGGCCGTGCATGGCATATGCTGTACGGGTGCCAGGCGTCATGACATGGCGGGCATAAAGAGTGGGGAGGGCCACATGCAACGCGCGAAACAGGTTTCCGAGTCGATCGAGCTCGGCATCCTCTTGGCGTTGGTCGGCGGATTCATGGATGTCTACTCCTACGTCGGCCGCGACGGCGTGTTCGCCAACGCCCAAACGGGCAACATCCTGCTCGTGGGTGTGCACCTTTCAGAGGGCGACCCCTCCCTTGCCATGCGCTACCTGCTTCCGGTCCTGTGCTTCTCCGTCGGCATCATGGTGAGCGACCTCGTGCACGAGCGCTTCGCGAGCGTCATGCATTGGCGTCAGCTCACCGTGCTGGCCGAGGCCGTGATCCTGCTTGGCGTCGGCCTACTGCCCCCGAGCACAACATGCTCGCCAACTGCCTCACCTCGTTTGCCTGCGGCATGCAGGTCGAGAGCTTCCGCAAGATCCACGGTCACGGCATCGCTACGACCATGTGCATCGGCAACTTGCGCAACGCGCTGCAAAACGTGGACG
>VOFI01000681.1_pt1 | contig 71587 bp, 77 predicted proteins | sample 5384131 | NCBI WGS metagenome assembly VOFI01 (sample SAMN12384728, study PRJNA508395) | human gut metagenome | isolation source: healthy gut H | host: Homo sapiens
CCTGGACGAGACGGACATCTGCAACATTCTCACAGAACTGCTCCGGGTCTTTCCAGTCCGGGAAATCAACGTTTGTATGCCCAAGTGGATCGCCACGCTGGAAAAAGACCACTGGCTGCGGGAATCTGTCTTTTCCTGCATCCGCCAGGCGGCATCGGAGATCCGCACCATCCGGGATACTTCCCTGTTTGCCGATGCTGTCAGCACCTGTCCCTATGTGACACGTGCCGGCATCCGGGAGATCAACATGGGAACCGGCAGCGTCTGCGCCGAAGTGGAACTGGACAGTTCCCTGTTTTACCGCATCCTGGGCGAAACTACCGGACTGGAGATCCACGGAGAAAACGATCTGTTGCCTATCCTGCTGGAACTGAGCCGCATTCAGAAAGAATACGCCAAAATCGAACCGGCACTGCGGGAAGTGGAGGCTACCGGCTATGGCATCGTAATGCCCGACCAGGAGGAAATGACGCTGGAAGAGCCGGAGATCGTCAAACAGGGCGGCAGATACGGGGTACGTCTCCGGGCATCTGCACCATCTATCCACATGATGCGTGCCGATATCCGCACCACTGTCAGCCCCATCGTTGGTACAGAACGGCAAAGCGAAGAGCTTGTCATGTACCTGCTGGAGGGCTTTGAAGAAGACCCCACCAAGATCTGGTCCTCCAACATTTTCGGAAAGTCGCTCCACGAACTGGTGGGCGAAGGACTGCACAACAAGCTTTCCAAAATGCCTATGGACGCCCGACTGAAACTCCAGGAGACCTTGCAGCGCATCATCAACGAGGGATGCAGCGGTCTGATCTGTTTCATTCTCTGAGTGTCTGCCGTGAGAAACAAAAAAACCGGAACGTAGCAAAATACGTTCCGGTTTTTTTGTGCAGATCCTGTTTGGGCAGGACCGAGAATGGGAAGGGTGAAAGTTGTCTTATTTCTCGTAGGTGAGCGCCGCTGTCTTTCCTGCCTCAGCAGTTCCGGCGCTGCGATGGATTGCCTTGACGGCATCCATATCTGTAATGAGAACTACCGTAAACTTCGGCAGTTCTTTTTTCCTCTAACAGTTTCAGGTTTACTGTTGCCAGCAGTTCGCCGGCGTGAATCTTGTCGCCGACCTTGTGCTTTGTCTGAAACCCGGTTCCGTTCAGCGAAACGGTATTAATACCGATATGCACCAGCACTTCCAGCCCGTCATCTGTAGAGATGCCGTAAGCGTGGAGCGAATCCTGGATATCAATAATTGTACCGGAAACCGGAGAAAGCACCTTGCCGTCTGTGGAGTCAATGGCGTAGCCGTCACCCAGCACCTTTTCGGCAAACACCGGATCGGGCAGGGACTCCACCGGAACGATCGTGCCGTTTTGCACTGCCAGCAATGTGTTCGCCGGCGCCTCCGGCAGTGTGGTTTCCGTCTTATTCTTCTTCAAAAAATCAAACATTCCCATGATTTTCATCCTTTCTGCTGCATCTGCTGTTTCCAGCGGATAAATGTTTCACGGTCGGGATACGATGTGATCGCACCGCTGCCCATAACGCTGTAGTTGGCATAATACACGGCAAATTCCAGCCATGCCTGCCACTGTTCCATAGTCACTTCGTTTACATTTTCCTTGGTGATATCCTGCTCTGCCAGGCAGAAGAGCAGCGCCCCGATGATGGCATCGCCTGCACCGGTGGTGTCTTTCGCCTGCACATCCGGATTCGGAACGGTACAGCTGCCCTTTGGCGTCAGCAGCATTGCCCCGTCTTTTTCCCATAGAGTACAGGATCACACTGCAGTTTCCGCTGAACAGTTCTGCCGCCGCCTGAGTGATCTCGTTCTTTCCGGTCACAAATTCCAGTTCCTCATCCGACAGCTTGACAATATCTGCGCATGGCAGGAACTCCCTTACCCGTGCCTGGCACTCTGCCGGACTGTTCCACAGCGGCAGCCGGATGTTCGGGTCAAAGCTAATCAGCGCTTTCTTTTCCTGCGCCAGTGCAATGGCACGCCGGTGTGCCTGCTGGATAGGTGCATCAATGAGTAAGACAGAGCAGAAGTGAAGAATCCCCACATTGGAAAACCATTCCGGCTGTATCTGTTCTTCCCGCAGCAGCATATCTGCACTGGGCTTGCGGTAAAAAAGAAAACTCCCGGTTGCCGTCCGCTTTCAGCGAAACAAATGCCAGCGCCGTGTTTGCCTCATCTGTCCGGAGAATGCAGGAGGTATCCACGCCTGCATCCTGCAGTGTGTCTACGATATAATCACCGAACGCATCTTTCCCCAGCTGCGTGACCATACGGCTTTCGCCGCCAAGCTTTGCCGCAGCCGCAGCCACATTTGCCGGCGCACCGCCGCAGACACGGGTAAAGGATTCTACTTCTTTCAGCAGACAGTCACGCTGTGCCGGAATAAAATCAATGAGCGCCTCGCCCATCGCCAAAACTTGTTTCATGTCACGCCTCCTTATTGGAAAAACAATTTTCAATTTGAATCGGGTGCAGTTTCCAGAGTGTCACCTCCGCCTGCGCAGACAGCACCGTCAGTTGCGATGCTGCGGCATCGGCGTAGAACCGGGAGGTAAACACTGCCTCGCCGTCGTTGGCAAACAACTCAATGGAAGATGTATCGCAGAAGATGCGCAGATTTTCCAGCTTTTCCAGCGGCACCCGGCGCAGCGGACGATTCTGACCGCTTTCGCCAAACGCCAGGGACAGGAATCCATCTTTCCAGGTGATTCTGCCGTCTGTGCCGAACTGTACTTCCATTTCTTCTCCGGCAGTGTTCAAAATCTCTGCCTCATAGACAAAGTCGGTTTTCTGCTCTGCACTGTCCTGCACCGTCATGTGCAGTTCTTCTCCACGGAGCTTTTGCAGCTCCGGCAGCGGCTCCTGGAAGATCCTGCCGTCTCTCTGGTGCAGGACTCTGGGAATGGTCAGCAGATTTGTCCAGCCGTATTCCCGTTCCGGATAGCCGTAATCACAGTCCGGCATTCCCATCCAGCCGATCAGAATGCGGCGTCCCTGCTGATCCAGATATGTCTGCGGTGCATAGAAATCAAAGCCGTGGTCGAACTCCCGGAACGGTTTCAGTTCATAGTCGCCGTACAGGTCGCCCTCCAGGCGGCAGTAACCGCTCTGGTAAATATTATTGTATTTCCAGTCCTGTGCATCCACACCCTGGGGCGAGAATGACAGGAACCGTACACCGTCCAGGGTAAAACAGTCCGGGCATTCCCACATATAGCCGAAGGGAGTCTCCGAAGTCACACGGTTCGCCAGTTTCCAGTCTTTCAGATCAGAAGAACGGTAAACCAGAATCTCGCCTACATCATCCTTTCGGCGGGAACCCAGCACCATTGTGTAGCTGTCTCCGTGCTTCCAGACCTTCGGGTCACGAACGTGGCAGGTCACATCTGCCGGATAGTCCCGGTTGTACAGCAGCACTTCCTTTTTCTCAAAGTGAATGCCGTCCTTGCTTTCCGCCCGGATGGTGTTGTGCTCTCTGCCACGGGTGATGTAGTCATAGTCCGGGTCATCACGCTGCAAAACATTGCCGGTGTAAAAACATACAGGGTATCATCCGCTTCCAGCGCCGAACCGGAATACACGCCGTGACAGTCAAACTTTTCATCACTGCACAGTCCCGGTTCGTGATACTGGTATGTCACAAAATCCTCTGTGGTGTAGTGTCCCCAGTAGTTCAGCCCCGGCTTTACGTCAAACGGGGAATACTGAAAGAACACATGATGGGTCGCACCGATCTGGCACAGACCATTCGGGTCGTTGAGCCAGCCCGTCATCGGTGACAGGTGAAACGCCGGTCTCCACCGGGTCTCCTTGTCTGCGCTGCGCTCCAGCGCCCTGCAGGCATTTTTTAGATTGATCGTTCTCACATTACTCATGGTCTGAAACCTCCGTTATGCTTTGGAAACGGCTTTCTCTGCCGCCGGTTTTTCTGCCTTATAGCCAAGAGCCATGTCAAAATAAACGCTACGCCCATTGCCACCAGCATGGAAACGATATACTGAATCGGATGATTCAGATGCAGCAGGATGGCAAAGATACCGGTAACACCGGTCGCTGTTGCGCCCAGATGGAAGATAGAAGTCATCAGCGCACCGCACGCTCCGCCGATGGAACCGCAGATAAACACCTTGATGTACCGCAGGTTGACACCGAAGATTGCCGGCTCAGTAATGCCCATCATACAGGACAGTGCTGCCGGAAACGCCAGAGAGCGCATTTTCTGATTGCCACGGCTCTTGAGTCCCACTGCCAGACAAGCTGCACCCTGTGCCATATTTGCCGCAGATGCCAGCGGCAGCCAGTGGGTCACGCCGTACTCGGAAAGCTGACCCAGGTCAATGATGGTATACATATGATGCACACCAGCTACAACTGTGGAGGAATACAGACCGCCCATGAGGAATGCGCCGATTCCGAACGGAACAGCGATCAGCCACTGCACGCCGTCCAGAACCCAGGTCTCCAGCTGAGAGAATACCGGGCCGATGGCAGTCAGTGCCAGATAGCCGGTCACGCCAACGCTCACCAGCGGTGTCACGAACAAGTCAATGGATGCCGGCACGATCTTATGCAGCCGCTTTTCCAGGAAACACATGAGCCATACGGAAATGATGACCGGGATGACGTGACCCTGGTATCCCACGGCGTTTACGTCATACAAGCCGAACCAGACGGAGAACTTCGGTATCGTTTCCCCTGCCTCCACCGCAGATGCCACGTTCCAGGCATTCATCAAATCGGGGTGAATCATAATCATGCCGATTACCGACCCCAGGAACATATTGCCGCCAAAGGCTTTCGCCGCACTGGTGGCAATCAGAATGGGCAGGAATGTGAAAGCGGTATTGGAAAACATATGGAAGATCTTATAAGTATCCGATGCCGCCATTCCAGGGAACAGGGTGCTGAAACCTTCCAGCAGTCCCATCAGCAGACCGGTGGCAACAATTGCCGGAATGATCGGCACGAAAATGTCGCCCAGCGTTTTGATTGCCTTTTTGAACGGGTTCATTTTCTGTCCTGCCGCCGCCTTGACCTCTTCCTTGGTTGCGGTCTCTATGCCGGAAACGGCTACAAATTCGTCATACACCCGGTTTACAACACCGGTTCCGAAAATAATCTGGAGCTGTCCCTGGGCAATGAATACGCCCTTGACACCCTCGATCTCTTCGATCTCTTCTTTTTTGATGTTTTTCTCGTCCTTTACGACCAGACGCAGACGGGTCGCACAGTGTGCGCCGGAGATCAGATTTTCCTTTCCGCCGATCTTCTCCAGCACCTGTACCGCAGCTTCATGATAATTCATACGATCATCTCCTTTGAACTTGCTTTCCCTTTCGGGAGATTTCTGAAATAAAAAATTCCATTTTCTCCGAACAGGCTGTCCGGCTTTTTGGTCGGAGTATCTGTCCTTTTGTTTCTGCTGAAATGTTTCCGGAAGCATCTCAGCTGCCGTGTGAAATCGATTTCTTAATGTAATTCTATTATAGCAGAAACAAGAGAAAATGGAAAGTGGTAAAATCACCAAACTTGTCAAATCTTTTTTGTATCTTGGCACAGTTAATATGAAATCGTTTTCATATTAAGCGTTTGCGCCGGTGCTTTCCCGTTCGTACAGGCGGCACTGCATCTGTGCCATACGAATGGCATCATTGCCGTTCTGGATCATATCCATCAGAATTGCCCCAGCCTCCAAGCCGCCGGTGCGGTGGGAAAGGTTGACAGAAGTCAGATGCGGCGTATAGATGGCAGACATCCGGTTGTTGCCGACTGCGGCGACCTTCACCTGCTCCGGGATCTGAATGCCGGCACGGTGCATGGCATCAATGGCACCGAATGCAATGGTATCTGTGGCACAGAACAAGCCGTCAAAGGCAATGCCCTTCTCCAGGAACGCCTGCATGGCATCGCTGCCGTCCTGTGTGGTGAATCCGGCGCTCTCGATAATCAGCTCTTCCCGGAACGGCATATGGTTCTGCTCCAGGGTGTCCAGATAGCCGCTTCTTCTGGCACGGCCTGCCGCCTTATCTTTTTAAGGTAACGGCAAGATGTGCAATATTCTTGCAGCCGCAGCGGACAAGACAGTCTGTCGCCAGCTGTGCTGCGCCGTAGTCGTCAAAATACACGCTGGATACTTCTGATTCCTGCTGTCCCATGAGAACGATAGGCTTTTTGTAGGACTTCATCAGCGCCAGATGCTTTTTCGTCATCAATGTACCAATGAAAATGACGCCGTCTACATTATTCAGCCGGAACGTTTTCAGATATTCCAGTTCCTTTTCTGTATCGTTTCCGGTGTTCGCCAGCAGTACCTGGTACCCGGCATTGTTGACCACTTCGGTAATGCCGTCAACCATCCGTGCCACAGACTCAGAACTGATCTTCGGAACGATAACGCCAATCAGATTGTTTCTTCCGGTGCGCAGCGTCTGGGCAGAGGAACTGGGACGATAGCCGGTGCGTTCGATCACTTCCTGGATGCGTTTCCGCTTTTCCTCGCTGACATAGCCGTTATTCAGATAACGGGAAACCGTTGCGGTGGAAACCTCCGCAAGCTGTGCGATCGTGCTGATATTCATTTGATACATCTCACCTTTCTGCTTCTGAAAGAGCCTGTCCCATTCTCTGTACCTGCCAGAGCAGACTCCAAACGAAGAAAATATGGGCAGCACCTTACAAGGCGACCCTGTCAGTTTTGCCCTGAAATCCTCTCGATTATTGCGGTTTCTCACATTTATTGTAACATATAGCCATAAAAAATGCAAGCAAAATCTGCATTTTTATGACAACGTCTAATTCCATCGCCCATCTTTTGTGCTTTTTGATAATTTTATGGAAACGGAAAAGCGTCTGTACCGGCAAACGCAGCACAGACGCTTTTCATCCGCTCTATTTTTCCGTCCAGAACTGCATCAGCAGCAGATAGCCGATGCCCAGCAGCAGTGACCAGTTCCACACAGCAGTACACCAGCAGACCGCAGCCAAAAGCAGGGAGATCACGACACTCACACGATTCTGGACACGCCTTTTCTGATCCGGCAGTACGCCGCAGATCGACAGGATACTGCCGCAGACTGCACCGCCGTCCAGGTTGGCATAGGGCAGCAGATTAAACAGCCCCAGCCCCAGATGCAGCATCCCGAAAGCAGAAGTACGGTCTAAGCTGAGAAAGATACCGCCCAGTACCAGGTTGACCGCTGGCCCGGACAGCGAGACCACAATGTCCTGCCAGTAAGCGCCGTACTGCTCTGCCGGCGTAAACAGCGTCCCGGCGCCGCAGAGAGCGACACTGCGGACACTGCGGTGAAACAGCCCCATTGCCGCCAGATGCCCCAACTCATGGAGCAGTCCGGCGAGAAACAGCAGCAGCACATACCTGCCGCCGCCCCACAGTGCCGCAACCGCAGCCACGGCAAAAAAACTGAATTCCACTGTAAATGTCAAGCGCCAGCGAATCATGCGCCGGTGATCCACTGCTGTACTGCACGCAGCAGTTCATCCAGCCACGCCACAGGCGGCGCATCCCGTTTGGCAGTGTACTGCGCCAGGAAAAATGCCTGCCAGTCCGGTTTCAGCCAGTGCAGTGCAAACACGCTGAGAACCAGCACCATGCAGAGAATGCACTGGGTCAGAGCGATATCATCGGCGTGCTGGGACTTTTGGGCGATGCCGATTCCGCCAGGTGTATGGTTTCCAGGTTGGGTATCGTGCTGTCGGTGATTTCCGTTTCCGGCTTGTCTCGTTCCAGGGAATGCTCCATCTCTTCCATTTTGACTGCTCTTTTTTTCTCTCTGAAAATTGCCGCTTGTTTTGTTGTAGCATATGCAGCCGGAGAAAAAAATAGACCTGCTGCGGAAAAAGGCGCCGCAGCAGGTCTGGAACCGATGGAGTTACTGTTCTTCTGCCGGAGATTCCTTCTGGATCCGGAAGATCATGCGGAACAAGCTCGACAGCAGTTTCGGACTCTTTACAACTACAATTTTCATAAGAAAAAGCTCCTTTCATGTATGGGCAGCTATGCGATGCACAGCGCCTTTCAGCGGTAACGCCTTTGTTCCAGTATATTCCCTGCCGGAGAAAAGGTGCAGAAAGCCGCCCGGACTTGTTTTTTTCTCTGTCCGGACGGCTGCGTCTCGTGTTCCATTTTTTCTGCTTTTGCGTGTTTTGTTGTCTCCCAAAGGCAAAGATGCGCCTTTTACGCATTGCATTCCGCAGAGGAACTGCGGTGAAAATGGTATTTCACTCAACTCGTTTTCTGCTTCTTCCTTTTTTCTTTTTTTCAGGCAACACTGCACAAAGCCCGCCTGACGGCTTTGCACGCAATCTGCTTGCTGATTTTCCGTCATATTGCCCAGAAATCCCTTGCCAGACACAAAGTCTGCCTGCGGAATTTTTGAACAATCTGCCGAAAAATCCAGCTGCGCATCTTACAGCTTTGTGCAGTGTCGCCTTTATTTCTCTTTTTTACAGCATATTTTTTCTTTTCCCTTTCCGACAGCCAGCAGCACGCTTAGCGCCGCCATGGACAAAAAGGATGCTGTTCCCTGCCCGTTCCAGCTGCAGAAAGAATAGAACGATCATCAGAATGCTCTCCGCACACCAGACGATCCGTGTCCGCCGCCGATAAACCTTTTTCTCCAATTCGTCCAAAGGCTTGTTCCGATCTGCTGTCGGGGCGAGACACCATAATAAAATGCCGGATATCGTATAGATCAGTACTGATACGCCCAGCGTAACGGATGCGAACCGCAAAATTGCCAGCACTGCCGCCTGCATTCCCACAGAATACCAATAGCAGCGCATCGGCGTTGCCGCATGAAATCCGCCGGCGTAACTCCGCAGCGGTATGTATGCAGCCAGGAACAGCAGACTCTCACCGATCATGCCGAATGCGATGCCAATGCAAAGTGTCGTCACAAGGTTCAGCAGAATGGAAAACGTCTGCCCGATCCCATAGCGACAGACGGCAAAGCGATCTTCTGAAATCGTACCGTGTGCCACAAACGAACGTGCGATCGTATCCGATAGTTTCGCAAACATCAGAACTTCCGCAGGCTCTTTGCGCTCTCCGGCAGTTCTTCCTGATAAGTCAGGTAAATACAGGTGGAATTTGCAACCAGTGTGGTAACTGTCATTGCCACTGCTGCCATCATTGCTGCCAATGTACCATAAAACTGAATCATTTTTGCTTTCATTTGAATTACCTTTCCTTTCTGTCTGTACCAAGCCCGGTACAGACACTCTGTTGATTTTTACGTTTTCCTTTTTGTGCGGCATCCCCCGGATACTCGTCCACAGCAGACCATTCTGCATATTACCGGATGATACCTTTTATTACAGCACACCTCCTTCCTGCATTTCCATTTTGGGATAGGATGTATACCCGCCGTCTGTGAGACGATGCCGGGTACTTATGGAAATACGAATGCAGGTTCTGACTTGCCTGCCGGGACAGATGCACGTTTCCGTCCCGTTGGCGTTGCCTTCACTCGCAGCGGATCAAAAGCCTGTGTTTCAACAATCACGTCTTCCTCCGCAATCCCCACGTATAGTATAGCACAAAAATCTCCCGATTTTTGAATTCTGTCAAAATTAGCAGACAGTTTGTTAAAAATAGCAGAGCGAATTTGTGATGCGTTTCCGAAACGTCCATGGTTTTCCACACGATTGTACACTTTATAAAATCATACTTTCAATTTACCAGAATCTATCTGTCGATTTTTTCTGTTGGAAATTACAATGCGTACAAAAAAATCGACCAGCCGTTTCTGTTGAAAACAGCTGATCGATTTTCATTTTCTATTAAAATGTCACATCATTCTGATGCAGATGCAATAACTTCAGCCACCAGATTCGACGGCAGCTGCTGATACAGCGCCGGCGTAATCCGGAACACGCCCTCGCCCTGGGTCATCTGCCGCAGCTGGAGTGCGATCTGCCATTTCCCGGAGCGGCACTTCTGCCTGGATCACAGTCATACCCTCGTCTCCCGGGTTCATGCCCAGTACTCTGCCCCGGCGCTTGTTCAGATCGCCCATAATGTCTCCGGTACAGTCATCGGGAATAGACACTTCCAGTGAACCCATAGGTTCCAGCAGCGTTGGCTCTGCCTGTTTCATGCCCTCTTTATACGCCAGAGATGCCGCCGTTTTGAAGGACATCTCCGAAGAATCCACCGGATGATAAGAACCGTCCACCAGAATCGCCTTTACGCCGACCATGGGGAATCCTGCCAGAACGCCCTTGGTGAAGGATTCCTGCAAGCCCTTTTCCACTGCCGGGAAAAAGTTCCGGGGAACTGCGCCGCCGAATACCTTTTCTTCAAAGACCAGCTCGTCAGACGGATACGGCTCGAACTCGATCCAGACGTCGCCGTACTGTCCGTGACCGCCTGACTGTTTCTTATATTTACCCTGTACCTTGACTTTTTTCCGGATGGTCTCCCGATAGGCGATCTTCGGCACGGAAAGCACAACCTCTACGCCGAAATCCTCTTTCAGTTTCGAAACCACAGCAGTCAGATGCTGCTCGCCCAGACCGGACAGGATCATCTCATTGGTTGCCGGGTTCTGCACATAGGACAGCGTCTGATCTTCTTCCAGCAGTTTCTGCACCGCAGCAGCCACCTTTGCCTCATCTCCACGGGCAGCCGGACGAACCGCCATGCCATAGCAGGGCGCAGGGAAAACAGCTCTGGGCAGGCGTACCACACGGGTGCTGTCGCAGAGTGTGTCACCAGTGCCGGCTGACAGCTTGGTAGCCGCAACCAGGTCACCCGTTTCTGCTGCGGCAGTCTCGATCTGCTTTTTTGCCGCAGAGGAAGAACAGCTTGCCGATTTTCTCCGCTGCACCTGATGTAACGTTTACCAGATCTGCCCCGGCTTTCAGTGTACCGGATACCACACGCATCATGGAGAGCTTTCCCACAAACGGGTCTGCCAGCGTCTGGTATACCTGAACGCAGACCGGTTCGTCTGCCGCCGGATGCATCGTCACCAATTCCCCTGCCTGGTTTTCTGCCGGAATTTCTTCCGCCGGGTCTGCCGCCGGAACAAGAAGTTCCATCTCCTTGCAAAAAGCAGATCAATGCCCTCCATCATCTGCGCCGAAGCGCAGGCAACCGGTGTGATCGTGCCGTCACGCATTCCCTTATGAATGCCGTCTACCCGTTCTTTCTGGGTAAACTCTTCGCCGGAGAAGAACTTTTCAAACAAGGTCTCATCGGTTTCGGCAATTGCCTCCGAGAACGCCTGGATCAGACCGTCTACACGGTAGCTGAGCTTTTCAGATACTTCCGATGTCGGCATGGGGATTTCCTGCGCCTTGCCGTCTGCATCATAGCGGTATGCTTTCATCTCGATCAGATTGATGTAGGAATCCACCTTGCGGTCCACGATGACAGGGACAACGACCGGGCAGACCGACGGACCAAACGTGGATTTCAGATCGGTCAGTACATTATAAAAATTGGCGTTTTCATCGTCCAGTTTTGTGACCACGAACATTCTCGGCTTTCCGGCTGCGGCACGATACGCTTTCTTCGTGCCGACACGGACGCCCGACTTGCCGGAAACGGTAATCATCACGCAGTCCGCTGCGGAAATGCCCTGGATCATGCCGCCGGCAAAATCGAACATTCCCGGCGTATCCAGCAGGTTCACTTTCAGTCCGTCCAGCTGAATGCTGCCCGTGGCAGTGCAGACCGAGGAATGCCGTTTGATTTCCTCCGGCTTATAGTCAGAGACTGTAGTTCCTGCGGCAACGCTTCCCATTCGTTCGGTGCAGCCGCCCTGGTAGAGCAGAGCCTCCATCAATGTGGTTTTTCCGGTTCCGGCATGGCCGGCGAGTGCAATGTTCTTGATTGTCATGGTGATTTCTGCTCCTATCTTCATTTTTTTCTATTTCATCTGCCAAATTGTCGGCAGTACAGCAAGTTGCATAGTTTTATTTCAACCGCATAATACAATTATAGCATATTTCACATTACAATGCAATAGCCTTTTGCAATAAATTGAATATTTTCGGAATATTGCATAGAGACAAGCTGATATTTTTACGCAAAAGCGGCATCTCGCCTTGTGAATATTTCACAAACTTTCAAAAAGCCATTGACAATGATGTGAAAAAATGCTATGATATTCTTAATTTCAAAACCTGCCGTGGAAATACGGCAAACGAACCAAAGGAGTACAGCACATGGACGCCGCCGACAGCGACACGGACATTATGACAAGTGCATACATATATTATGGTATGAGAATCCATATGGCAGAACTGCGCCGTTTCCAGAAATGGCTGTGTGTCAGTGCTGCCCGGAAAAGGCATGGTTTTCGCCGGATGCGGTGTTAGCTGTGTCTTTTTGCATACGTATATACTTATAATAATTTTGTCCTAAAATGAAAGGTTGGAGAATCCATAAATTATGATCGTTGATTGCACTGAACGCCATATTCGCCGGCACAGAAATAGCGGTGATCTCGGTAAACGAAACCAAATTGGAAAAGGAAGTGGAAAGTGGAAACAAGCGTGCCGGATGGCTGCTGAAAATGGTGCGGAACTCCTCTGGATTTCTCGCCACCATCCAGGTTGCTATTACCCTTTCCGGATTTCTGGGCGCTGCATTCGCATCAGACAGTTTCGCCGAAAAGCTGACCTGGCTGCTGCAAAAAACAGGCATCGGCATCAGTGAATCTGTTCTGAACACCATTTCCGTCATTCTGGTAACGCTCATCATCTCCTATTTTTCCATTGTGTTCGGCGAGATGATCCCGAAACGCATCGCCATGAAAAATGCGGAACGCTTTTCCCTCACCATGGCTGGTCCTATCACAGTCATTGCAAAGCTGTTTGCACCGCTGGTATGGCTGCTCACCAAGTCCACAAACGGCGTGCTGCGGCTGTGCGGCATCGACCCCAACAGCGACGAGGAAACCGTAACGGAAGAGGACCTGCTGCTCATGGCGGATGCCGGTCACAAAAAGGGAACCATTGATGCCACGGAAAATGACATCATTAAAAATGTATTTGCCTTTGACGATCTCACGGTAGGCGAGATCTGCACCCACCGAAAAGAAGTAGCGGTCCTGTGGATGGACAAAACCATTGCACAGTGGGAACAGACCATTCACGAATCCCGCCATTCCGTCTACCCGGTGTGCGGCGACAGTGTGGATCAGATCGTAGGCGTGCTCAATGCAAAAGGACTTCTTCCGACTGAAAGACCGCACCAGAGATTTTGTCATGGAACACGCTGTCCACACACCCTATTTCATTCACGAAAACATGAAGGCAGACGAACTTTTCAGCAAAATGAAACGACACGCCGATCATTTTGCTGTGGTAGTCGATGAATACGGCGGAATGTGCGGCATCATCACCGTGACTGACCTGGTAGAGCAGCTGGTGGGTGATTTTGACGATGACGAGACGGAGCGTCAGGAACCGGAACTGGAACGTCTGGATTCCCGGACGTGGAAAATCCGTGGCACCTGCTCTATCCACGATGTGACAAAGGCGCTGGAACATGAATTCACAGACGCAGAAGAGTTTGAGACATTCAGCGGCTTTCTCATTGGCAAGCTGGGCGAGATTCCCAAGGACGGCAGCCGGCTGAAACTGGAGATCGAAGGCTATCTCATCCGCATTCTCAACGTGCGGCAGCATTGTGTGGAACAAGGCCATCGTCCGAGTGGCAGATACTGCACCGGCAGCAGAGTCCTAAGAACTATCGAATCAAATCCAAATCGGCACAGGCAGACAGCGCTTGTGCCGATTTTTCTGTTTTCGACCCCATCTTATATTTTACGCAGATTTTACATAGCCGCCGTTTAGACTTTACACAGAACGATTATAATAAGACTGTTCTTATCCGTATGTCCGGATGAGGACAGTTTAAGAAATCGGTTTCCGCTGCGGAAACCAGAAATAAGGAGTCAAAACTTATGGATATCTTTATCCGGCTGGGCGGTCTGGTATGAACGTCATGTCCTCCGGTCTGGAAAAACTCGCCGGCGGCAAGCTGGAGATCATTCTGAAGAAGATGACCTCCAACAAGATCAAGAGCCTGCTGCTGGGCATGGGCATCACCATTGCCATCCAGTCCTCTTCGGCGCTGACCGTTATGCTGGTCGGTCTGGTAAACTCCGGCATCATGGAGCTGAGTCAGACCATCGGCGTCCTCATGGGTTCCAACATCGGTACGACACTGACTGCATGGATCCTCAGCCTTTCCGGCATCGAGGGGGACAACCCGTTCCTGAGAATGCTGAAACCGGAATCCTTCTCCCCCATCATAGCCCTGATCGGTGTCATCATGATTATGACAGCAAAGCACAACCGCACCAAGGATATCGGCAAGATCATGGTGGGATTCTCCGTGCTGATGACCGGTATGACGCTGATGAGCGGCGCTGTCAGCCCGCTGGCAGATTCTCCGCAGTTCTCGCACATTCTCACTGCATTCCGCAACCCCATCATGGGCGTTCTGGTCGGCGCAGTCTTTACCGGCGTAATTCAGAGTTCTGCCGCATCTGTGGGTATCTTACAGGCGCTGTCTCTGACGGGACAGGTCACTTATGGCATGGCGATCCCCATTATCATGGGACAGAACATCGGTACCTGTGTCACTGCCCTGCTCTCCAGCATCGGCGTAAACCGCAGCGCAAAACGTGTTGCCTGCGTCCACATCTGCTTTAACTGCATCGGTACACTGATTATTCTGCCGGTGTTCTACGGTCTGTACTGGCTGCTGGACTTTGCCTTTGTGGCATCTTCCATCGACCCGGCAGGCGTGGCACTGGTACACACCATCTTCAACATTGTTACCACTGCAATGCTGCTGCCTTTCACCAAGCTGCTGGAAAAGCTGGCGTATACACTGGTACGGGACAGCAAAAAGGAAAAAGAGGCGAAAGAAAAGCACGCTATGCTGGACGAGCGCCTGCTGGCAACCCGCTGTTGCCATTGAAGTATGTCACGGCGTGACCATCGAAATGGGCGAACTCTCCAAAAAAACCATGGAGCTTGCCATCGGAATGCTGTTCCAGTATGACAAAGGACATTGAGGAACAGATCAAGGAAAACGAAAACCGCATCGACAAATACGAGGACAAACTGAACGCTTATCTGGTACGCATCAGCAAGCACAGCATCTCCTCCAAGGACAACCGGACCGTATCCAAAATGCTCCACTGCATCGGCAACTTCGAGCGCATCGGTGACCATGCGGTCAACATTATGGAATCGGCACACGAACTGCACGAAAAGGGACTGCACTTCTCCGGCGACGCTGCCAAGGAGCTGCGCACCCTGTGCGACGCTCTGCTGGAAACGCTGGATCTGGCATTCCAAGCATTTGAAAAGGATGACCTCGCCATTGCGCACCAGGTCGAACCGCTGGAAGAAGTCATCGACACACTGAACCTGGAACTGAAAAACCGCCACATCAAGCGGCTGCAAAACGAAGAATGCACCGTGGAACTGGGCTATATATTTACCAGGATCTGCTGACAAACATCGAACGCATTTCCGACCACTGCTCCAATATCGCCGGTGTTCTCATTGAGATCGACGAAAAGCAGAATATCCATAAGTATCTGTATAAACTGAAAGAAACCGATGAGACCTTTCAGGAATCCTATCACGAATATCTGAACCACTACTATCTGGAGCTGGGTCAGCCCTCTCTGGACGAAGTGATCGACGCATAACAAGCAATAGAAAAAGCCCTCTCGGACTACTCGTCTGAGAGGGCTTTTCTGCATTCCGGAACAGCGTGGAGAAGTACCTCCCGTTCATTGGGCAGCTTATCGTCCAGCACCTGTTCCAGCAGCATATGCAGAATCTTTCCGATTTGTTTCCCCCTGGGGAATGCCCAGTGCAAGAAGATCAGCGCCGCCTACGGCAAGATCTTTTACACGCAGGCAGGCGTTTTCTGCCAGCAACTGTTCCAGGAAGTTTTCCGCCGCAGTCCACTGTGCTTCACGCCGTTCCAGCACGCCGTCTGCCTTTCCGGCATCATCTGCCCGTTTCAGCGCAAGCAGGCGGCGTACCTGTGTCTCACCAAGCTTTGCCAGGAGACGGCGCATGAAACGTGGACTGTCGCTGAGCGGCATATCATGATGTGCCACCAGCGTACAGACATCGTGGATGCGTGTATGGTCAGCGTGCAGCAGCCGCAGGATCTGACGGGACATCTCAGCGCTTTTCTCAGCGTGTCCGTAAAAGTGGTCGATGCCGTCCGCTCCGGTAAAACGGCAGGCAGGCTTTCCCACATCGTGCAGCAGTGCAGCCCAGCGCAGGATGATATCATGCGGAGCGTTTTTCCAGCACGTGCAGCGTGTGTTCCCACACGTCATATTGGTGGTACGGGTTGTGCTGGAGACATTGCTGCATCGGCAGGAACTCCGGGAAAATCGTGTTCCATACGGTGGGATACTGCCGCAGGATTTCTGCCGCCGCATCGCCGTCTGCCAGCAGCAGTTTCTGAAATTCAGTGTCGATCCGCTCCACCGCAATGCGCCCCAGCAGCGGTGCAAGCCGCACTGCCGCCGCAGCTGTTTCCGGTTCCAGCGCAAGGCGATAGCAAGCGGCAAAGCGCAGTCCACGGAGAATCCGCAGGGCATCCTCTGAAAAGCGGCGTTCCGGGTCTCCCACACACCGCAGCACGCCGGCAGCCAGATCATCCCTGCCGCCGCAGAGATCCACCAGCCCACGCTCCGGGTGATATGCCATAGCGTTCATGGTAAAGTCACGCCGCCGCAGATCCTCTTCCAGACTGCGGACAAAGGTCACCTCTTCCGGTCTGCGGCAGTCTGTATATGTGCCGTCTACCCGATAGGTGGTGATCTCATAAGGCTCACCGTTCCACAGCACTGTGATCGTGCCGTGTTTTTTTCCCCGATGGTCAGCATAGTACAGTCCAGAAAAACAGGCCTTTGTCTCCCAGGGCATGGCGCTGGTACATAAATCCCAGTCGTGAGGCGTTCTGCCGCAGATCATATCCCGGACACAGCCGCCCACGGCATACGCCTCATACCCGGCAGACTCCAGCCGGGAGATCAGCTGAGAGACAGACGCCGGCAGAAAAAACGCCATGAAAATCACCTCGCTTTTGTTTGAAAACGAAAACTGCATTTACAGGCTTATAAGATATATTCCAGCTGTCTTTCCTTTGTTTTCATCCCCATTTTCTCATAGAACTTTTTCTGCGGATGTGTTTCCTGCCCACACGTTCAAGGTCACTTCATAGCATCCCATTCTCTTTGCCTCCTGCTTGACATAGTCAAACAGGCTTTCTCCGATATGCTGTCCTCTCGCAAAACGATCTACGCAGAGATCATCAATAAACAGGGACTGAAACTGTACCATGTTGTTTGAAAAAGGCTGCTCTTTCATCTGGCAAAATGCGTATCCCATGCAAACATCCTCTTCATTTACTGCAACATAAATGGGCTTTTTCTCATCTTTCAAAAGTGCTGCTAACTCTTGTTCCGTGTACTTTGTAGTATCCGGAATAAAAAATATCCGGTCTGATCTCTGCATGGATCTGCAGGACCTGTCCCAACAATTCGATAATTCGGGAAATATCTTTTTTCCTGTGCTTTTCTGATAGTCATTTTTTTCTCCTATTCTAATTTGGATTGATATTGTTTTACAAACTGGAATTTAGCATATCAATTCCACTTTGATCTTCTCGCAGTAGATTTCAAATTCTATATCTTCTTCTAAAGAGGATATACGGTATCCACAATCCTTTTCATATCCCCAATCAGAGCAATCCTCTATTGTTAGTCCGCTGAAAAAGCCATCATCCATATCGAAACTGATTGCACCGCTAACATTGAAAAGGGATAATTTTATTGCATACTTTTCTTGTACATCCCGCAATATCAATTCTATACAGCAGATATAATCGCAGTATTCTTCACTATACATTTCCTTGTAATAATGCAATTCTGAAATATTACCCCATCTATGCCAGTCTTGTAATTCGTCAGGCAGCTTTTTTTTCTGAAGAATATCAATTGCTTCTATATTATCCGTATGAAACATTATCCACCTCTAACTTCCGATTTATCATGGCTTTTTTTACCTATCATACATTATACTACACCTCTCCGGAAAAAGCAAGAAACCTCATCCCCGGCTGCGAAAATAGTGATACTTCTTCCGGTTGGCAATCAGCAGTACCACTGTCACAACTACGCCCAGGAACTCTGCCACAATGATCGAACTCCATACGCCGTTCAGCTCCAGGAACAGCGGCGGCAGCACCAACACGCAGATGATCTGGAACACCAGCGTCCGTGCAAACGAGATCACCGCCGACACCAGTCCGTTATTCAGCGCCGTAAAGAATGCCGAACCGAAAATGCTAAAGCCGCAGATCAGATAAGACAGGCTGTAGATCCGGAACCCTTGACGTGTCATTTCCAGCAGCCCGGCATCATAGCTGACAAAGATGTTCGCCAGCGGAGATGCCAGCAGTTCCCCGGCTGCCGTCAAAAGCAGCGCACCTACAGACAGAATGCCGATGCTGCGGCGCAGCAGACCCCTGCAATTCCTCGTGATGCTTTGCCCCGTAGTGATAGCCTACAATAGGCGCACTGCCGATGGAATAGCCCATGTAAATGGAAATGAAAATGAAGTTGACGTACATGATTACCCCATACGCAGCCACGCCGTCCTCACCGGCAAAACGCATCAGCTGGAGATTGTACAGTGTATTCACAATGGACATGGACAGGTTCGTCATCATTTCCGACGCACCGTTGGAGCAACTGCGCCACAGCGGATGCCATTCCAGCTTTGTCCGCACCAGTTTCAACCGGCTGGTGTTGGGACGTGCAAAGTAGATCAACGGCACGACACCGCCGATAGTCTCTCCGATTCCGGTCGCCACAGCTGCGCCGGCGAGTCCCCAATGGAACACAACGATGAACAGGAAATCCAGCACCATATTCGCCACGCCTGCCGCCAGGATCACATACAGTCCCAGATGCGGTTTTTCGGCGGTGATAAAAAGCTCTGAAACATATTCTGGAGCATAAACATAGGCAGCGTGAAAATCAAGATCCGGGCGTACAGCACGCAGTATTCCAGCATCTCGCCCCGTGCGCCCATCATCGATGCAATGGGTCGAATGAGGAAAAAAGCACACCAGCGCCGCCGCAAATCCGATGATAACTGCCGCATAGATCACCATGGAAAAATACCGGTTCGCCCGTTTGGCATCGCCCTCGCCGCAGGTCTTTGCCACCAGAGCGCTGCCGCCGGTGCCCAGCATAAAGCCAATCGCACCCACCGCCATCAGCAACGGCATAATCAGATTTACCGCCGCAAAAAGGCGTTTTTCCCACGTAATTGGAAACGAAAAATCCATCCACCACGCCATAAATAGAAGTGAAGATCATCATTATGATAGACGGAAAAACAAACCGCAGCAGTTTTCCTACGGTAAAATGATCTGAAATCTGTATCCGCATTATTTTTCTCCTTTTTTCCCGAAATTCCGGCGCCAGATGTGCCGTTTGTTTTTGCAGCAGGTGAATGAATTTTCCCGTCAGCGCCACCAGCTGCTCCCGTTCTGCCTCTGCCATTTCCGCAAACGCCGCCTGCTCGGCATCGTAAATCGGTTTCACGCTTTCGTCAGCATTTCTTCGACCGGACGCTGTCAGATAGATATGCTTTTTTCTCTGCCCTTTCCAGACTCCAGCCGCAGCAGTCCCTGCTTTTCCATCTTTTTTTTCAGTGCAGAGTTGATGGTCTGCTTTCGGCTCAGCGCCAGTGCGCAGATGTCCCGCTGGCGGCAGCCGTCTCCCAGAACGGTAATGGCATAGTAAATATCCATTTCGCTGGGTACCAACTGCTGCGCACAAGAAAGCGCATAATAAGAGGCATCCATTTCTTTATACAGGTGCATATATTGCAGCTGTGCCTCTTTGCATCCATATGGTTTCCTCCCTTTTGTCCGATTTCGGACTCACAATGAATACTACTATACCACAAAATTTCGGCAATGTCAAGCAATTTCTCAGCCGAAAAACAAAAAAACCGGTGCAGGCTTTCCACCCACACCGGTTTTTGATATATTCTGCTGTTTTACAGTCTTGTCTGTTCGTCTGCCGTGATTTGCTGCAGGACTTCGCTCGCCAGGTACAGCGAGCCGCAGATCACCATCATACCGCCGTCGGCTTTCGCCTGCGCCAGCGCATCGGCGTATGCCGCCTGGAACGATGCCGCTGTCTGTACGCCGGCATGGTCTGCAAAAACACGCCGCCAGTTCTTCCCGTGGCACAGCGTTCTGCACGAAGTCATCCACACAAGTGACCGTATCCAGCACACCGCCCAGTATCTGACAAGCAGTGTGATAGTCCTTGGTGGAGATCATGCCGCAGATGCCGTGAATGGGTTTCTGTCCAGCAGAGCGCAGCAGATCTGCCAGCGCCATAACGCCTGCCTGGTTGTGACCGCCGTCCAGCAGCACCATGGGATCTTTCCGCAGCAGTTCCGTTCGTGCCGGAACACGCACCTTGGAAAAGGCATCGTTCGCCACTGCCGCCGTAATCAGATAGCCGTGCATTCCCAGGAATCGAATCACCTCGATAGCAGTCATGGCGTTGTACACCTGGTGACGCCCCGGCATATGGAGCGTATAGGTGAAACTGTGGTACTGGAACACCGTCTCCTCCAGCGTTTCCGAAAGGATACGGCAGTCCTGCATATTGGGGATCACCAGCTGTGCATTTTTTCTGCGTTGCTGTCTCCTGCACCAGGCAGACCACATCCATGGGATTATCCGTGGACAATACCACCGGGCAGCCCGGCTTGATGATGCCTGCCTTTTGTGCGGCGATCTCTGTGAGCGTGTTCCCCAGCAGAGCCATATGGTCGAAGGATACGGAAGTAATTGCGCAGACCAGCGGCTTTTTCACCACATTCGTGGCATCCAGCAAGCCGATGCCGGTTTCCAGAACCACCAGATCACAGTGCTGTTCCAGAAACCAGAGCAGCGCAATGGCGAAAGTGATCTCAAACTGTGAGCAATCCGCCGAAACGGGGCAAGCTTTCACCTGTTCGCAGAACCGGCAGAGCGCCTCGCCGGGAATATCCTGCCCGTCGATCTGGATGCGGTCGGTGTAATGCTGGATAAACGGCGACGTCAGCGTACCGGTTCGAAATCCGGCTGCGGTGGCTGCCGCCGCACAGAAAGCCGTCACAGAGCCTTTGCCGTTTGTCCCGGCAATGTGAATCACCTGTAACTGCTCCTGGGGATTTCCAATCGCATCCAGCAGCGCCTGTATCCGGGACAAGTCATGCACCGGCTTGCCGCTTTTCTGATATCCTTGAATATATGCCATTGCTTCGGAAATCGTCATTGCATTCACTCCCCTGTCCGACGTTCAGAAGTTCTTCCCTGTTCTGTAATTACTGCAAAGCCGCCATAGACTGCATGATCTTGTCCATCTTCTCCTGTGCCTTTGCCAGCTTTGCCTTTTTTTCTGCCTCTACCAGCTTTTTCCGGAGCCTTTGCCAGGAATCCCTGGTTCGACAGTTTCTTGCTCAGGAAGTCCAGATCCTTCTGCACCTTTTCCTGTTCCTTCTTCAGCCGTGCCAGTTCCTTGTCCTTGTCGATCAGCTCGTCCATAGGGATAAAGATACGGACGCTGTCGGTCACTGCGGTAGCCGCATCCGGCATCTCGAACTTTTCGCCCACTTCCACAGCGGATGCAGATGCCAGCTTTTCAAAAGAATACAGCAGTGCTGCGGTACAGCTCCGGCTCTGTGGTTTCGATGCAGACACGTGCCTTTTTGGACGGCGGAACCTGCATTTCGGTGCGGCGGTTCCGGATGGCACGGATGGCGTCAATGACCTTTTCGAACTGTGCCGCATCGGCATAGTCATACTTTGCATCATAAACCGGATAGGATTCCACAATAATCATGGACTCGCCGCCGGTCAGCACCTGCCAGATCTCTTCGGTGATATACGGCATAAACGGATGCAGCAGTTTCAGCATACCACGCATTACCCAAACCAGAACAGCCTGTGCCTTTTCCATGGTTGCGCCGTCTGCCTGGATACGGGGCTTTGTCAGCTCAATATACCAGTGGCAGTAAACATCCCAGATAAAGTCGTAGATCTTTGCGCTTGCCACGCCGATCTCGAACTTATCCAGATTCTCGCCCACTTCCTTGGCAACTGCATTGAACTTGGAAACGATCCAGCGGTCTTCCAGTTCCAGATCTTCCGGCAGTCCGTTGTACTGGAAATTCTCCGGCAGATTCATCATAATAAAACGGGACGCATTCCACAGCTTATTGGCAAAGTTCCGGGCAGCCTTTACCTTGTCATCGCTGTAGCGCATATCGTTGCCCGGTGCATTACCGGTCGCCAGCATAAAGCGCAGAGCGTCAGCGCCGTATTCGTCAATGACTTTCAGCGGGTCAATACCGTTGCCCAGAGACTTGGACATCTTCTGCCCTGCTCGTCACGTACCAGACCGTGAATCAGAACCGTATCAAACGGCACTTCGCCCATGTTCTTCAAACCGGAGAACATCATGCGGACTACCCAGAAGAAGATGATGTCATAGCCGGTGACCAGTGTATTCGTCGGATAGAAATATTTCAGTTCCTCTGTATTATCCGGCCAGCCGAGCGTGGAGAACGGCCACAGCGCAGAGGAGAACCAGGTGTCCAGAGTATCTGGGTCCTGGCGCATGGGCTTGCCGCACTTCGGGCAGACTGCGTGGTCTTCCTTGGTAACGACCATTTCGCCGCAGGCATCGCAGTAGAATGCCGGGATCTGGTGACCCCACCACAGCTGACGGGAAATGCACCAGTCCTTGATGTTTTCCAGCCAGTGGAAATAGATCTTGTTGAAACGCTCCGGCACAAATTTAGTCTTGCCGCTCTTGACAGCATCAATTGCCGGCTGTGCCAGGGGTTTCATCTTGACGAACCACTGCTTGGAAACTCGGCTCAACGGTGGTGCCGCAGCAGTAGCAGGTGCCGACATTGTGGTTATAGTCCTCGATCTCCACCAGAGCGCCCTCTGCCTTCAGATCTTCTACAATTGCCTTTCTCGCTTCGTAGCGATCCATGCCGGCATACTTGGGATATGCGTCTACGATCTTGGCATCGTCCGTCATCACGTTGATAACTTCCAGGTTGTGCCGCAGACCAACTTCAAAGTCGTTCGGGTCATGCGCCGGTGTGATCTTTACCACGCCGGTTCCGAAGTCCATCTCCACATAGTCATCTGCTACAATGGGAATTTCACGGTGTACCAGCGGCAGGATCAGAGTCTTGCCCACCAGATCCTTGTACCGTTCATCATTCGGGTTTACTGCTACGGCAGTATCGCCCAGCAGAGTTTCCGGACGGGTGGTCGCCAGTTCCAGATAGCCGCTGCCATCCTTGAGCGGATAGCGCAGGTGCCAGAAGTGACCAGCCTGGTCCTCATATTCTACCTCTGCATCGGAAATGGAAGTGAGACACTTCGGGCACCAGTTGATGATGCGCTCGCCACGGTAGATCAGACCTTCCTGGTAATACTTGATGAAAACTTCCTTGACTGCCTTGCTGCAGCCTTCGTCCATGGTAAAACGCTCTCTGGTCCAGTCACAGGAAGAACCCAGCTTTTTCAGCTGTTCTACGATTCTGCCGCCGTACTGCTTTTTCCATGCCCAAGCACGTTCCAGAAATGCCTCTCTGCCGATGTCTTCCTTTTTAATGCCCTCTTTGCGCATTGCCTCCACGATCTTTGCCTCTGTTGCAATGGATGCGTGGTCGGTTCCCGGGAGCCACAGGGTGCTGTAGCCGGACATACGCTTCCAGCGGATAAGAATATCCTGGAGTGTTTCATCCAGCGCATGACCCATGTGCAGCTGTCCGGTGATGTTCGGCGGCGGAATTACGATCGTATACGGTTCTTTCTCAGAATCCACGTGCGGGGTAAAGCTGCCGCTGTCATTCCACATCTGATAAATGCGGTCTTCAAAGTCTTTCGGCTGGTAAGATTTTGCCAGTTCCTGTTTCATAAATGTTCGTTCCTTTCTATTCGAATCGCCGACTGCCAAAAAAGCCCCGGCAATCCTGGAAATTAGATTGCTCAGGACGAATCAGCTTGGGCTGTCCGTGTTACCACCTGAATTCGGCAAAACGCCGCACTCATTGCTGCGCTGTCACGGGCGCACCCGGTGCAGACTACGCACCTTCCGTTTTCCGGAAAGCTTCCCCTGCACTGCTCTGAGGCTACCTTTTTCTGCGCCGCCCGAAAACTTGCACCAACCGTTTTCTCTCTGTCAGAGTCAGCCGCAGAATACTCTTCCTCTTCCCTGCATTTCACACATTTCTTATTATATCGGTTTTCCGCCGGTTTGTCAAGGGCGATTTTGGGAAAATTTATAGTTGACAATTCCTTGAAAATATACTATAATAAAATAATGTCTGAGAGTCTGCCGGAACACAGTACAGGATCTGCGGCAGCGGCAGGACTCTAGGCAGCACTGTGCAAAGCCCACAGGCGGATTTATTGCAGTGCTGCCCTATCACGAGAAACCAAACCACGGCGGCACTTGGCGTTCTGCACCTGCTGCCTGGAATCAAAGGAGCATGAGATTATGGCAAAGAAACAGATTTCAAAATCCGGTGCAGCAAAGCTGCGGGAAGAACTGGATTTTCTGGTAACCGTCCGCCGTGCAGAAATGGCACAGAAACTGAAAGAGGCACGTGCGCAGGGCGACCTTTCCGAGAACGCCGAATACGATGAGGCAAAGAACGAACAGGCGATCATGGAAGCACAGATCATGGAGATCCAGTACACCCTGGACAACTCTGAGATCGTAGACGATGACAGCATTTCCATCGACGAAGTCGGTCTGGGTTCTACCATCAAGGTAAAGAACTTCCGCACCGGCAAGATCGAGACTCTCCAGATCGTCAGCAGCAATGAGGCAAACTTCAAAGGGCAAGATCTCTGACGAGTCCCCCCATCGGCAAGGGCGCTCTCAAAAAGAAAGTCGGCGACAGCTTTATGATCGAGGCACCTGCCGGCGAACTGAAGTTCGAAATTCTGGAAATCAGCAAGTAATTCAAAATAAATATAGGAGTGAATCCAATGGCAAATCAGAACACACCGTCCGTTCCGGAGCAGGAACAGGACAGCAATGCCCTGCGCCAGATTCGTCTGGATAAGCTGCGGCAGAGACAGGCAGACGGCAACGACCCGTTTACCATCACCAAGTATGATGTAACTGCAAAGGCAGCCAGCATCAAGGCAGACTATGAAGTCACCGAGGCAAAGTTCAAGGAAGAGGCCGGCGAGGACGAAGAGGCGCTCCAGGCAAAAGCTGGATACGCTGAAGGAACAGCCGATCTCCATTGCCGGCCGTATTATGAGCTGGCGTGACATGGGACGTGCAAACTTCATTGATGTACGGGATTCCACCGACCGCATCCAGGTTTACGTCCGCATGAATGACATCGGCAAGGAAAACTTTAAGGAATTCAAGAAGTGGGACATCGGCGATATCGTCGGCGTCAAGGGCTTTGTTTTCCGCACCCGCAAGGGCGAGATCTCTATTCATGCAACAGAGATCACCATGCTTTCCAAGTCCCTGCTGCCCCTGCCGGAAAAGTGGCACGGTCTGAAAGACCAGGATACCCGTTATCGTCAGCGCTATCTGGATCTGATCGTAAACCCGAACGTCAAGCAGACTTTCGTTACCAGAAGTCAGATTGTCCGGGAGATCCGTGCGTATCTGGACGGCATCGGCTATCTGGAAGTAGAGACACCGGTTCTGCTGCCCCTGCAGATCGCTGCGGCTGCAAGACCGTTTGTCACACATCACAACACGCTGGACATGGATATGTTCCTGCGCATCGAAACCGAACTGAATCTGAAAAAGCTGATCGTCGGCGGTTTCGACCGTGTGTACGAAGTGGGACGCATTTTCCGGAACGAGGGCATGGATCCGTCGCACAACCCGGAATTCACCACCATCGAAATGTACCAGGCATACACCGACTATCACGGCATGATGGATCTGATCGAGGATATGTACCGCACACTGGCAAAGAAGATCTGCGGCAAGGATATTATTTCCTACCAGGGTACAGACATTCGTCTGGGCGAACCGTGGGAGCGTCTGACCATGGCAGAGGCTGTCAAGAAGTATGCCGGCGTAGATTACAACGACTGGGCAACGGATGCTGACGCAAGAGCCTGCGCCAAGGAAAAGGGCGTGGAAGTCGAAGAGGGCGAAAACGCAACCAAGGGTCATGTACTGATCGCATTCTTTGATGCCTTTGTTGAGGAACAGCTGATCCAGCCGACTATCATTTACGATTATCCGGTAGAGAATTCTCCGCTGGCAAAGCGCAAGCCGGAAAATCCGGCGTTCACGGAGCGTTTCGAGTACTTCATCTATGCCCGTGAAATGGGTAATGCGTTCTCTGAGCTGAACGATCCGGTAGACCAGAAGGAACGTTTTGTCAAGCAGGTAGAGGCTCGCCGTGCATTGGGCGACATGACCGGTGAAGTAGACGAAGATTTCGTCACCGCACTGGAATACGGTATGCCGCCGACAGGCGGTCTTTGGACTGGGTCTGGACAGACTGGTGATGCTCCTGACCGACAGCCCGTCTATTCGTGACGTACTGCTCTTCCCCACCACAGGCCGCTGCCGAAGCTGGGACAGGGACAGGATGAAGAGGACGCTGCGGAAGAAGAAACCGAGGCGTAAGCAAAAGCAATACATTGAAATGATAAGGGGAATTGGTACAGATCATTTGTATCTGTGTGCATTCCCCTTTTTATATTCTCTAAAAAAAGTGAGGTCACTTGATGCAGGAAGAAGAAAAACAAAACGGCTCTTCCGGCACGCCGTCGGAGCAGCCGAAAAAGCACAAAAAGAGAAGGGCAAGTCTCTGATCGAAACCATGCGGGAAATTGACGCCAAAGAGGCGCAGAAAGAGGCTGAGGCAGAAGAACGCCGGCAGGAAATTCTCGCAGAGCGTGAGAAAAAAAAAAAGAGGCATACGCCAAAAAAATCCAGCAGGACCGCATCGAATTGATGCGGCTAAAACAGGGCATCATTACCGAGAGCGACACCATCTATGAGGAAAAGGAAGAGAAACCCAAGCTTTCCTTTTGGAAAAAAAGATCTCCAACTTTTTATATCACAACAAGTGGTGGCTGGGGATCACTGTCTTTATTGCAGGTATTTTCGTGTTCCTCATTGTGGATTTTGTCACCAAAGAGCGCCCGGATATGATCGTGCTGCTGCTCACCGATGATGCCGAAATGCAGAGCCACACCCAGCAGCTGGAAGAGTATCTGGAGCAGTTCACAGACGATGAAAACGGTGACGGCAAGGTTCACGTGGACGTGTATCCCATCCCCGTTAGTGAGAACATCAACGATATGGACTACTACACCGGAAACGCCACCAAGCTTTCCGCAGAGTTCCAGATGGGTGAGGCAGTCATGCTCTTCACTGACACCAGAGCCAACGATTACATTATGGCATCGGAGACGCTGACTGATCTCAGCGAAAAATATCCGGGACATGAAAAACATTCAAAAAGACGGCTATTATCTGCGCCATACGGATTTTTTGCCACGAAAATCGACTACCCCGGCAATGTAGACCGTGACCTTGCCATCAGTCTGCGCAAGCCGGTCAAGACTTCGGACAGCAAAGAAAAAAATGCAGGAGACCTATGATGTGGCAGAAAAGGTATTTCTGCGCATCATGGACGATCTGGACAACACCACCGAGCCGGAAGATATCGTCACGACCGAACCGGAAACAACTGCGGTCACAACCGTAACCACAGCAAAGGAGGATTAACGATGCTGCGAATCGGAAACCATCTGCCCTCTTCCAAGGGCTATCTCGCCATGGGAAAACACGCCGTGAAACTGGGGGCAACAACGTTCGCCTTTTTCACACGAAACGAGGCGGCACTGCCAAGCCGATCAACGAGGCAGATGTCCAGGCATTTCTCGCCTATGCGAAAGAACATGACATCGACCGGCTGGTAGCGCACGCACCGTACACCATGAACCTGTGTTCCGCCAAGCCGGACATCCGTCAGTTCGGGCTGAATATGCTCCAGGATGATATGCAGCGCATGGAGTACACACCGGGACAGTACTATAATTTCCACCCCGGCAGCCACACCGGACAGGGCGCTGAAACCGGCATTTCACAGATCGCCGATGCACTGAACCAGACGCTGACGCCGGAACAGACCACCACCGTCCTGCTGGAGACTATGGCTGGAAAAGGGCAGCGAAGTGGGACGCTCTTTTGAGGAACTCCGTGAAATCCTGGACCGTGTGACACTGTCAGAAAAATGGGCGTATGCCTGGACACCTGCCACATCTGGGATGCCGGATACAACATTGCTGACGACCTGGACGGCGTGCTGACCCAGTTTGACAAGGTGATCGGACTGCACCGCCTGTATGCTGTACACCTCAACGACAGCATGAACCCCTGCGGTGCGCACAAAGACCGCCACCAGAAGCTGGGACAGGGCTGCATCGGGCTGGACGCACTGGTGCGTGTGGTCAATCATCCTGCACTGAAACACCTTCCCTTTATTCTGGAAACACCGAATGAGGACGCAGGTTATGCGGCAGAGATCGCACTGATGCGGGAAAAATCAGAGTGAACAACTGGTCCCGCATGACAAAATGAATCAAAAAACGGTTTTCATCCCCATATCTTGCATCATTTTTGACATTGACTTTTTTTTTTTGAAAATGGTGTATACTAAAAATGTACACAAGGGATACACCGTATTTTTTTGACAATAGGAAAGGAGCAACCCCATGAAAACGATCTTGCTTGCAGGCGGCGCCGGATACATCGGCAGTCACACTGCGGTTGAACTTCTGAATGCCGGTTTCCAGGTTGTCGTTGCCGACAACTATTCCAACAGCTGCCCGGAGGCAGTAAAGCGTGTGGAGGAGATCACCGGAAAATCTGTAAAGCTGTATGAAGTCGATATCAAGGACAGCAAAAAGCTGGAAACGGTTTTCCAGGAAAACCACATCGATGCTGTCATCCATTTTGCCGGTCTGAAGGCAGTGGGCGAATCGGTACAGAAACCGCTCCTCTATTACCGCAACAACATCGACACCACGCTGTCTCTCCTGGAATGTATGCAGAAATACCAGGTGAACAACATCATCTTCTCTTCCAGCGCAACGGTTTACGGAGAAGAAAACCCGGTTCCCTACACCGAGGAAATGAAGCGTGGCACCTGTACCAACCCTTACGGCTGGACAAAGGTCATGATGGAACAGATCCTGGAGGATGCTGCCAAGGCAAATTATTTCTTACTGTTCTTCTTTCCGGTAAACGGATCCACTGATTCAAACAAACTCAATTGATCATTTGCAATATCGTCCTGCAACTGGTGTCCTTATGTATTCTTCTATTCTCTTCTTATTTTTCCCTACTGTATCCACATAGTATCCTCGACACCAAAAATGTCGATTTCCATACTTGTATTTCAGATTTGCGTGTCGATCAAATATCATCAATGAACTCTTTCCTTTCAGATATCCCATAACTTGTGCTACACTATATTTTGGCGGTATTGATATCAGCATATGGATATGATCCGACACGCTTCTGCCTCTATGATTTCGATTCCTTTCTGCTCACACAGTTTTCTCAGTATTTTTCCAATGTCTGTTTTTATTTGGTTATATATCACCATTCTTCTGTATTTCGGTGCAAATACCACATGATACTTGCAATTCCACTTTGAATGTGCTAAACTACTTTATATCGTCTCTTTTTCATGACGATACCTCCTTTGTTTTTTCATTGTTATCTTCCTTATTATAACTCTGGAGGAGGATGTTGAACCCGTTCTCATGAGGCAAAGCCGAAATTCATCCTTTTTATATTTAGAGTATGTCGTACTCATCGTAAACGTGAGAGGACTCGTTTCTCCGCTGTCATGTCCAAAACTGCCGTTATAGCCGTCATTCTGGTTCTTCTCGTACTTGCTCCACTCATTTTCCCAGTTGCTTTTGGGCGTTGTCTTTTTTTCGCTGCTGTCGGATTTCGTTCCATTGTTCTTTTTTGCAGACTGCCCATTGTGGTAGTCTCCGAACTTGTCCCGTTCCCGTCAGCATCATAGCCATATCCGGCATAGGGTGCAGCGGCATTCTCCTGCCCGGCACAGCCGCTCAGCAGAAATACGCCCAGCAGCGAGACCAGGCAAAATATCGTATGCCATTTTCGTTTCATTGGTTGCCTCCCAAGCATTTTCACTGCAGGGCATCCGCAATCACATCCAGAATGGCATGACTCACCATTTCTTTGGATTGCAGCGGCAGTTCCTGCTCCGAGTGCTTTCGAATCAGTGTCACCACGTTGGTATCCGTGCCGAACCCGGCGCCGTCTACTTTCAGATTGTTGGCACAGATCATGTCCAGATGCTTTTTCTCCAGCTTTGCCCTGGAGTTTTCCAGCATATGCTCCGTCTCCATGGAAAAGCCGCAGAGGAACTGCCCTTCCGGCTTATGCTGCCCCAGATACGCCAGGATATCCTTCGTCCGGGTCAGCGGTATCACCGCATCGCCGTCCTTTTTTCTTTTGCTTTTCTGCGGCGATTTCGGTGGGGCGATAATCCGCCACAGCCGCCGCCATAATCACGGCATCCTGCTGTGCCGCACGGGATGTGACCGCCTGGTACATCTCCTCCGCTGTTGTCACGGGAACGGTTTCCGCAAACAGCGGCGGCGGCAATGCAGTCGGTCCGGTCACCAGTGTGACCTCTGCCCCACGGCGTGCAGCGCACTTCGCCAGCGCATAACCCATCTTCCCTGTGGAATGATTGGTCAGATACCGCACCGGATCCAGGGATTCCTGGGTGGGTCCGGCTGTAATCAGAATCTTTTTTTTGCCGCTGAGGTCTTTTTTCACAGGCGATTTCCTGTAAGATCCACTCCAGCAGCGTTTCCGGCTCCGGCATTTTTCCGGCGCCCACATCCCGGCAGGCAAGCATTCCCACCGCCGGCGCAATAATCTTGTACCCGAAACGTCTCAGCTTTTCCAGATTATCCTGCACAATGGGATTCTCATACATATGGGTATTCATTGCCGGCGAGATCAGAACCGGCGCCGTGCTTGCCATGACCGTGGTAGTCAGCATATCATCAGCGATGCCGCCGGCGATCTTTCCGATCACATTTGCAGAGGCTGGTGCAATCAGCATTACATCTGCCTTTTTTTCGCCAGGCTCACATGGGTCACATCAAACTGGAAATTCCGGTCAAAGGTATCCACCAGGCACTTGTTCCCGGTCAGTGTTTCAAAGGTAATGGGGTTGATAAAGTTTGTGGCGTTCTGCGTCATCAGCACATGGACATCCGCATGAAGTTTCACCAGACTGCTTGCCAGTGATGCGGTCTTATAAGCGGCAATGCTACCGGTCACGCCCAGAACAACCGTTTTTCCTTTCAGCATCTCCCCACCGCCTTATGCCAGTTCGCCGTGCTTTTCATAGTGCGAGATTTTGGAAACAGCGTTTTTGTCGTCCACCAGAACCACCTTCGGCTGCATGGCTTTTCGCCTCTTCCGGCGTCACCTGGGCATAGGACATCAGGATCACCTTGTCGCCGGTCTGCGCCTGGCGTGCTGCCGCACCGTTCAGACAGATCACGCCGCTGCCACGCTCTCCGGCAATGGTATAGGTCATAAAACGGTTGCCGTTGTTCACATCGACGACCTGGACTGCCTCATACTCCAGGATTCCGGCAGCGTCCAGCAGATCCGCATCTACGGTAATGCTGCCCACGTAGTTCAGTTCCGCCTGTGTCACAGTGGCACGGTGGATCTTGCCTTTCAGCATGGTGATGGTCATTCAGCGGCACCTCCTGCCTGCATCATAAAGTTGTCGATCAGACGGGTCTTTCCGATGTAAACTGCCATTGCCGCCAGGAACGGTCTGTCCAGTTTCGGGATCTGCTGCATGGTCATCAGATCAACCACCTTTACATAGTCGATCTTTGCCAGCGGTTCTGCCTCGATGATCTCTGTCATTGCCTGAACCAGCTTTGCTGCATCGGTTTCTCCGGATTCTGCCAGCTTTTTGCCGGCAAAGATGCTACGGCTCAGCACCAGGGCAGCCTTGCGTTCTTCCGGGCTGAGATAGGTGTTCCGGGAGCTTTTTGCCAGACCGTCTGCCTCACGGACAATGGGGCATCCCACAATTTCAACATCCATGTTCAGATCCAGCACCATACGGCGGATAACTGCCAGCTGCTGTGCATCCTTTTCTCCGAAATAAGCTCTGTCCGGCTGTACAATGTGCAGCAGCTTGGATACGACAGTGCAGACGCCACGGAAATGCACAGGACGGCTCAGACCGCAGAGTTCCTTTGTCAGCACATCCATATCCACAAAGCTGCAAAAGCCCCTTGGGATACATCTCTGCCGGTGTGGGATGGAAAATCAGCGCTGCGCCTGTGCTTTCACAGAGCGCTGCATCGTGTTCCAGGTCTCTGGGATAGCTTTCCAGATCTTCGTTCGGTCCGAACTGAGTGGGATTCACAAAGACGCTGACAACCACACGATCGTTCTGCTCACACGCCTTTGCGATCAGACTCTGGTGTCCCTCGTGGAGATATCCCATGGTGGGAACGAGACCAACGGTCAGTCCCTCTTTTTCTCCATGCCTTGACCTGCTGACGTACTTCTGCAACGGTTTCTGCAATCTTCATGCCTGTGCCTCCTGTTCCAGCTGTGCCATTACTTCATCGGAAATGGCAAACGAATGTTCTTCTGCCGGGAAATTCCCAGCCTGTATTTCATTACGGTATGTGACAAATGCGTCCTGCATGGTCTTTCCGACCTCTGCAAACTTCCGGACAAATTTCGGCTGGTAGTCCATGAACATTCCCAGCATATCCTGATATACCAGGACCTGTCCGTCACAGCCTGCGCCTGCGCCGATGCCGATTGTCGGGATATGCAGCGTCTTAGTGACGAGCGCTGCCAGCTTTGCCGGAACGCACTCCATTACCAGTGCAAATGCGCCCGCCTCTTCCACTGCCTTGGCGTCCTCCAGCAGCTTTCTGGCTGCCTCTGCGGTCTTGCCCTGTACCTTGAATCCGCCCAGGGTGTTTACGGACTGCGGCGTCATGCCCAGGTGAGCGACCACCGGAATGGATGCGTTGACAATTGCACGGATCTGCTCGCAGACCAGCTTGCCGCCTTCCAGCTTTTACTGCGCCGGCTCTGCCCTCTTTCATCACCCGTCCGGCATTGACAACTGCGTCATACACCGAAGTCTGATAGGACAGGAACGGCATATCTGCAACGACCAGGGCATTCTGAGCGCCTCTGGAAACTGCTGCCGTGTGGTGGATCATGTCCTCCAGTAGTGTCTGTACCGTTTGTTTCATTTTTTCCTCCAAAAGGGAATAGTACAATTTCCGATCACGGAATACTGTCCAGCATTTATCATAGCAGAAAGAGACGAAAAAAGTCAAGGCAATATCGCAGAAAACAGCGTGATACAACATTATATAAGATTGTGTTTCCAGCCGCTGCAAAAAACTGCTGTAAAAAGTTCTCTTTTTTCTTCCCTTTTTGCAGAAAACGCCGAAAATTTACAAAGCATTGACAATTTCCGCCGGTTCTCGTATAATGGTATAAGAGCCTGTCCCACACGGTCGGGCAATCACAAAAAGACAGCATCTCTTATGAGGGAAAGGATACATCATGCACCACATTTGGAAAAAATTTGCCGGCGCCGGTGCAGCTGCTGCGGCAGCACTGGCATTGTCACTTCTGGCGGCTCCGGTTTCTGCGGATACCACAGCAGAGATCGTCATTGCGCCGCCGGTGGCAACTGCAACTACACAGCCGGACGATACACAGCACAGCGGCTGGGAAACCGTTGACGGCAAGCGCTATTACTACGACCCGGAAACCGGTGAAATGCAGACCGGCTGGCTGGTTCTGACAAACGGCAGCATCAGCCGGAGATATTTCTTCGGCGAGGACGGCGCTGTCATGACTGGCTTTTTTCCGGACAGACACAAACACCAGCCCGGTCTACTATGCCGACGAAGAGGGCGCTGTTGTAAAGGCGGCATTCACACCATTGACGGCAAACCGTACTGGTTTTATGAGGACGGTTCACTGCACACCGGATGGCAGACCGTAAACGGAAAGCGGTATTTCTACGATCCGGTTACCGGCGAGATCACGTTCGGCTGGATCATCTGGAACGGCGGATACTATTACGTTACCGAAAAAAGACGGCAAATATACCAGCCTGCAGGAAGTGGACGGTGAGTATTACCCCTTTGACAAGGAAAACGGTGCAATCGCAGAAGGGCTGACAGAACTGCCAAACGGAATTACACGTTATTACTACGGTGACGGCGCATATCACACGGGCTGGTTCTATCAGAACGGAAAACATACTATTTCAACGATGTAGACGGCGCCATGTTCACCGGATGGCAGACCATCGACGATCAGACCTATTACTTCCAAGAAGACGGTGCCGCCAAGGTCGGGTGGCTGGAGCTTTCCGGGAAACGCTACTATTTCGATAAAGAGGCAAAGCTCTGCACCGGATGGCAGACCATCAACGGAAAGCGCTATTGTTTCCGCGCAGACGGCTCAGCAGTGACCGGATGGCAAACCGATGCCAGCGGCTCCAGCTATTACTTCCTGGACGACGGCACGATGGCGACCGGCTGGACTTCCGTTGGAAAGAACACCTACTATTTCCGCAAGGACGGCGTACTGATGCGTGGGGTCACCGAGATCGACGGCAAGCAGTATCTGCTGGCAGAGGACACCGGCATCCTGCAAAAAGAATACCACCATCAACGGCATTACCACGGACGCAAACGGCGTTATCATCAAGCGCATCCTGTCCGTCCCCTATCTCAGCCAAAGCGGTTTTCCCACTGGCTGTGAAAGCGCCAGTGCAGTCATGCTGCTGCGGCAGGCAGGCTACAGCACCAGCATTGCCGATTTTGTTGACAAATACCTGGACAAGGGCAGCTTTTACTGGAAAAACGGCACACAATACGGCCCGGATCCCAGCACAAAATTTGTAGGCGATCCCCGTTCGTCCAGCGGTTTCGGCTGCTATGCGCCAGTTATCACCAATGCACTGAATAAAATTCTGACCAATGGGAAAACTGCAAAAACATCACTGGCACATCGTTCTCGTCTCTGCTGACACAGTACATCGACAAGGGCATTCCGGTTGCAGTATGGGCATCCATCAACATGATGCAGATTGACAACGGCAGACAGTGGGTCGTTCCGGAAACCGGAAAGCTGTTCACCTGGAAACGGCACGAGCATTTGCCTGGTTCTGGTCGGCTACGACAAAGACTACTACTACATGAATGACCCGTACCAGAGCAAGGGACTGGTTGCCTATAAGCGCAGCGTGGTAGAGGCACGGTATGCCACCATGGGTTCCCAGGCAGTCGTAATCCAGTAAGCACTTACATACGTCTATCAGCAACACAAAACGGAGGGATACGATGAAACTTTTATTTATCCGCCACGGCGATCCGGACTATGAAAAAGACTCTTTGACAGAAAAGGGATGGCACGAGGCAGAACTGCTGGGACAGCGCATGGCGAACACGCCGGTCACTGCGTTCTACGTCTCTCCCCTGGGACGTGCCAAGGATACAGCATCCAAGACACTGCAAAAAGTGGGCAGAGATGCCACAGAACTGGCGTGGCTGCGGGAATTTCACGCACCCATTCCGGATTTTCACACCGGCGAACCAAGAATTGCCTGGGATCAGCTCCCGGCAGACTGGACCGCAGAGCCGAAGTATTACGACAAGACACGCTGGTCGGAAACCCCTGCCCATGCTGCAGGGTCACGTGATCGACGAGGCAAAGCGTGTCTGGAACGGTCTGGACGAGATCCTGACACAGCACGGCTATGAACGGGAAAAACAACTTTTACCGTGCAGTTCAGCCAAACGAAGAGACGCTGGCGTTTTTCTGCCACTTTGGTGTCACCTGTGTCATGCTGAGCCATTTGCTGGGCATCTCCCCTATGATCCTGTGGCACGGGTTCTGCGCTGCGCCTACGTCCGTTACTTCGCTGATTACCGAGGAGCGCCGGGAAGGCGTGGCTCTGTTCCGGATGAACGCTTTCGGAGACACAGCGCATCTCTACGCCAACCAGGAAGAGCCTGCATTCGCTGCGAGATTCTGTGAAATGTATGCGAACCAGGAACAGCGTCACGACTGACACTGACAATCAAACAGCAATTACGCAAAAACGGCACTTTCGAAAAGTGCCGTTTTTCTTGTTATGCTTTTTAGAAAGAAAAAAGCAGCCTTATTTATCACAAATAAGACTGCAAGTTTGGCGGACAGGGAGGGATTCGAACCCTCGATACGCTATTAACGTATACACGAGTTCCAGTCGTGCGCCTTAGACCAGCTCAACCACCTGTCCAGTTATTCTGCTTCCTGCGATTTGAGGAAGTGGTGCGAGTGACGGGACTTGAACCCGTACGCCGAAGCACACGCCCCTCAAACGTGCCTGTCTGCCAATTCCAGCACACTCGCTCTTCATGTTTTTCATGTGTCGCATTCAGCTTTATTATTATAGCAGAAAAACAGAGGTCTGTCAATAGCCGAAATCACTTTTTATGTTTATTTTTTGTAAATATAGAGTGAATTTCAGAGAAGAACCGCTTTTTTCTGCATTTCATACCCCAGGACAAAAACAAAAAAGCAGATTCCATGAGGGATTTCCGCACGAAATCTGCTTTGTGATTCTTTTCAATACAGTGCTTACAGCATCTCAGATACATCATCTGCGATCTGTTCTGCTGTCAGATGATTCTCTTTCAGAACTTCCTGTACATTATAACGATCGAGGAATTCTTTTTTTTCAGACCAAAGCACTTTGTCTTTACGGCAGAGTCGCCGTAAAACCGGGCGATCTTCTCACCGAATCCGCCGTCCAGAATGCCGTCCTCCAGCGTAATCACAACCTTGTGATCTGCTTTCAGCTGTTCCAGCAGTGCGGTGTCCTGTCCGGTGATATAATACGGGTTGATAACAGTCGGTGCAGTACCGGTCTTTTCCCGGATCTTCTCGGCTGCTGCCACACCCAGGTGATAGAACGAACCCAGCGCCAGAATTGCCACGCCGCTTCCCTGCTGTGTCACTTCATAGCGGTTCAGTTCTCCGGAAGTCCTTTTGTCACTGCCTTGCCGTCCGAAACATACTGTGCCGGCACACGGATCGCAACCGGATGTTCGTTCTGATCCAGCGCCCAATCCAGCATTGCCTGATAATCCTCCACCGTTACCGGCGCCAGATAAACCAGGTTCGGGATGTTGGAGATCATGGGAATATCGTAGATGCCCAGATGTGTCACATCATTCATGCCAAAGACAGAGGCTGCAAAAACGGAGATCGTCACAGCGCTTTGATTGATGCAGACATCCTGGGACAGTTGGTCATAGGTGCGCTGTAAGAAAGAACTGTATACGCCCCCAGAACGGCTTTCCGCCGTTTTTTTCGCAATACCGGATGCCATAGCGGCAGCCTGCTCTTCTGCAATGCCTACATCAATGAACTGTTTGCCTGCCTTTTTTCCGGATATCTTCCGTAAATCCGAATACGGTAGGCGTAGCAGAAGTAATGGCACAGACACGCTTGTCCTCTGCCATCTTCTTTTTTGCAGGTACTCACAGGTAAAGCTGCCGAAATCGCCGTCACCGCCGAACGAAACCGTAGTCTTTCCGGTAGCCGGATCAAACGGCATACACCAGTGCCACTGCTCCTTGTGCTGTTCTGCCAGTTCATAACCCTTGCCCTTCTGTGTCACGATGTGTACCACTACCGGCTTTGTGCTGTCCTTGACCTGGCGGAATGCAGCGATCAGAGACGGGATATCGTTGCCGCCTTTCACAAAAACATAGTCCAGTCCCATTGCCCGGAACAGGTTGCACTCTGCCTTGCCGTCTGTATCCCGGAGGAGTTTCAGATTCTTGTACAGACCGCCGTGGTTCTCTGCGATGGACATATCGTTGTCATTGACCACAATGATAAAGTTGGTGTCCATCTCGCCGGCAAAGTCCAGACCCTCCAGCGCCTCGCCACCGCTGAGTGAGCCGTCACCGATCACAGCGATCACATTGCCGCTTTCGCCGTTCAGATCACGTCCCTTTGCCAGACCGCTGGCAAGGCTGACAGAGGTGGAAGTATGACCCACGGTAAAGAAATCGTGCTTGCTCTCATGCGGATCGGTATAGCCGGAAATATCGTCGAAATGTTCCTCATAGAGATATGCGTCTTTTCTGCCGGTCAGCATCTTGTGGGGATAGCTCTGGTGGGAAACGTCAAAAACGATCTTATCCTTCGGGGAATCAAACACATAGTGCAGGGCGATGGTGGCCTCCACCATGCCGAAGTTCGGGCCGAAATGGCCGCCGTGCTTGCTCAGACGGAACATCAAAGCCTGGCGCATTTCAGCCGCCAGCGCATTCATCTCGTCTTGATTCAGTTTCTTCACATCTTCCGGTGCATTGATTTTTTCCAGATACATGGTTTTCCTCCCTAATCGTTTTCATTCTTCGGGGAACATTTGTCCCAGGTGAGTTTTCCGGTTTTTACTGCCTCTTCATAGCGGCTGATCTTATAATTCAGCCGTTCCAGCGTGACGTCGATCTGTGCCTTTTGATCCAGCAGAGCATCCCGCTGATCCAGCAGCAGCTGAAGCCGTGCCGGAATGGTATTGTCACCTTCCTGGCAAAGCTTGACGTATTCGATCATCACCTCCACCGGCAGACCGGCATTCCGCATACAAATGGCAAGCTCCACCCAGCCCAGATCATCCGGCTGGTAGTCCCGGTTGCCGCTGGGCGTCCGGGTCACTCTGGGGATCATGCCAACACGCTCATAATAGCGCAGCGTGTCCTGCGAAATGTGATAGGTTTCACTGACTTCCTTGATGGTCATGCTTTCTCTCACCTCCTGCAAGCATATTATAGCACCTGGAGTCAGCTCCAAGTCAATACCCAAACGCAAAAGTTTACATTTTAGACACAACGCAAAAAGCACTGCGGAACGGTTTTGTTCCGCAGTGCTTTTTTTGGATTATGATTTTATTGTCTGATAAAAATTCGGGTTTCCCAGCGGTTCTGCTGTCAGACGGAATATCACACAGCCATCGGGACAAACCACAGTCTTGCTGTATTTTCCGTCGCCGCCAAGATTTCTCAAATCGCCGCCGCTGCGCACTGCATCCATCAGCGGATACAACAGTAGCATGACCTTGCTGCATATCCCATAGCCATCTGTATTCACCGAACAACCATAGGTACAGCAGTAGCGATCTCCGATCTCTTCCCCGTTTCGACAGTAATTTTCCGTCTGTTCACTCTGAAGGAATCCGGTCACCGTTATGGTAAATGCAAATTCTTCTGCAAACCATTTTTTCATTGCTGTTCCTCTTTTTCAGTTTGTCTGCTGAATCGAATCAATTTTCCACTGTCCGTTTTCCAAAACGATCTGCGCCGTCAGCGTTGCAGATGCGCCAAAGTCGTCATACTGCATGGATGCAGTGAATGCGCTATCTGAGAGATCCGAGACCTCTGCTTTTCCGGAAGTCCAGGAGAATCCGCCGCTGGTGGCAAACTGCCTGCCGTACAGACTGCCGTTTGCGTCAATGTACAGCGGCTGGTCTGTACCGAGAATCGCTGCATAGCGGCTGTCGATCATCTTCTGGGTCAAGCTGGATTCCATGTAGGCTTTCAGATCTGCTGTACTGGAAAACTGGGTTTTTGCCACCTTCTCATAAACAGCGCCCGACCCGGTCGAACGAATGGTATCACTTTCGTCCTTCGGCAGATTGCCGGCGCCGATCTGGTCGATATAATCCAGTGCGCCGAACAGGCGTTCTGCCGTTTCTTCATAGGCAGATGTGTCCCCGGCGCTCTGTGAGACGGCTGTGGTCTCCGCTGCCGTGGTCTCACTGCTTTCCTGTGCCGGCAGCGTCTCCGCAGCCGTTGTCTTTGTATCGGTGGTCTCTGCCGTCTCTTCCGGGGCAGCCGTTGTTTCTGCCTGGGTCTGTTCTGCGGTCGTCTCTGTGCTGCGCTCCGTCAGACTGGACGAGGGTGTTGTGATCTCGCCGCAGCCGGAAACACCCGTCAGCACAGCTGCTGTCAGCAACGCAGCCAGCCAAAACTTTTTATTCGTCTTTTTCATCTTTGCTTTCCTCCAAAAGAATGCCTGGCAAGTCAGCCTTTTTTTCATGATATTCCTTGAGTTTCTGATTCAGTTCATTTGCCGTCTTTTTGAATACCTGATAGTTCAGCGCAGACGTGAAAAAATAAACCGCTGCACTGGTCAGACACATTCCCAGAACGCCAAAAAAATTCGGAGTGTACCAACCGTAAAAATATCCGCACACCAGTACAGATACCGTAACCAGCACATAGTGAATGGTCAGCCGTATCATCCCCCTCCCGGTTGCTCACGTCCTTATGGGGCAGGACCAGCTCCGTAATGCCGCCTGCCAGCACACCAATGGACAAGATCTCCGGCAATACTGCATACGGGATCCAGGAGTGCCAGAGTTGCCGCTGCCCCGTCAGACAGTAGATTCCATACCAAAAGATGCAGGCGATCAGCGTACCAGTCACAGCCGCTGTCGTCACGGAAAGAAAACGCTTGAATCGGTTCTTCATCGCCGCACCTCACAGTCCAAGCTGTTTTTGCAGAGCAGGAACATACTGCCGTGAAATCATAACTTTTTCGCCGTTTTGCAGGATTGCCTCGAAACGTCCGCTGAATGACGGCGCAAACCGTTCCACTTTTGCCAGGTTCAAAATCATCGACTTCGAGATTCGGATAAAATCCGTCCCGGCAAACCGCTGTTCCAGTTTATAAAGCTTCTGTTTCAATTCCGACACCTCCGATTTTCCATATGCAAATACCTTGTTATCCACGGACTCAAAAATAGTACACACTGTCCGGATGCAGCACGCTCATGCTGCCATCCTCGTGATACAGCATCAGTTTTTCGTTCTCCATTTGCAGTGCATGGAGCAGGTTCATCACACGCTGAGACAGTGTGTTGGCACGTATGATGATCTCCGCCTCTTCTCCCGGCGGCAGGTTTTCAATGGTCACTTTCATGAATGGACTCGTTTCCTTTCTGCCAGATAATGCACGGCAAGATATGCGCCCAGCAGCACCAGAACTGCGCCGCCGATATACGCATACATGGCAGGGACGGTCACCGTTTTCCCGGCAAATTTTACGGTACAGTCCAGCGACTCCCGAATGGCATCCACAAGCGCTTTCGGAACACCGTCTGTCTCCATCTGCGCCAGAACGCCACGCATGGTGTGATTCCGCACCAGCGCTGTCATATACGTGCTGGGCAGAAAGGACAGCACCTTTTGCAGTCCGCTACCATAACTGGAAATGGGCATATATGCACCGCAGAGAAAGCCGTAGCCGGCGCTGACCAGTGTTCCCACTGCGGATATCTGTCCCTGGGTGCTGAGGAAAAAGTGGATCAGCGACGAAAGCGCTGTGCCGAAAAGCACCAGCAGCACAATGTCCGCACTGAGCAGCAGGATATCCTTTCCGGAAAAGAACCAGCCGATCGTCCGCACATATCCCAGACACAGCGCCAGCGCCGCAAAGCATACCAGCAGCGAAGAGATCGCCGCACCCAGGAAATAGCTGCCGGACAAGACCGCACTGCTTACCGGCGAAATGGTCAGATCCTTCCGGGCGCCGGTGATCTTGTCCGCATATTGGAACAGAACGGCACAGTAACGCAGCTGACCGCAAAAATGGAAGAAATGAGCTGCGCCCCGACAGCGCCGTCGATCAGCTTTTTGAGAAAGCGAAAAGCCGTCCGGAAGATTTGCGGTAAACGAATCCCGGTAAACACTCCCCCAGAAAAGTCGCATACAGCACCAGCAGAATTGCCGGCGTGATAAGCGAAGTGAAAAACATTCCCTTGTCCTTGAAATACAGCTTGATGTTACGCAATACCATGGCTTTCAGCATAATCAGCACCTCCTGTCGTCTTTCCTGTCACAGCCAGGAATACATCATCCATTCTGCCTTTCATGATCTCATAATCCTGGAACAATTCCGGATGCTGTACGATGAGTTTTGTTGCCGTCCGGGTGTCCGGCACAGATATGCGGAACGCCTCGCCGTATGTCTCATAGGGCATCTGCAAAGACGCCACTGCGGATTCCTTTGCATGGTACAGCGTGATATAATCCCCGGTATAGCGGTTTTTCAGCTCCAGCGGCGTTCCCTCCGCTGCGATCTTTCCCCTCATCCAGAATCACAATGCGGTCTGCACCGGCAGCCTCTTCCATATAGTGGGTCGTCAGAAAAACGGTCATGTGCTTTTTTTCTTTTGCAGGACGGAAATGACATTCCAGACCGTCTGCCGTGTCTGCGGGTCCAGTCCCGTGGTTGGTTCGTCCAGAATCAGCAGCTGAGGACGGTGAAAGATGGCACGGGCGATGTCAATGCGCCGCCGCTGTCCGCCGGAAAGCTTTCCCACACTCTGCTTCAAAAAGCGGCCGCAGCTCCAGTAGGTCATCCAGTTCAAACAGACGCTTTTGAAATGCCTTCCCGGTGATGCCGTACAGCGCCGCACGGTTTTTTCAAGTTGTCCTGCACAGAAAGCTGTCTGTCCAGGACGGAGTTCTGAAACACCACGCCGATATCCTGTTTGATGGCGTTCATGTTTTTCAGCGTATTCCTGCCGTTCACATAGATCTGACCGGCGTCCTGCCGGAGCTGACCGCATATCATGGAGATTGTAGTGCTTTTTTCCGGCGCCGTTGACACCTAAGAATGCAAAAAGCTGTCCTGTCTCCACTTGCAGCGATAAGTTGTTTACGGCATGGATTGCGCCGAAACTCTTTTTGCAGATTTTGAATCTCAATACATTTTTCCATATCCATCACTGTCCTTTCTGTTCTTCGGAATCTGTTATCTTGATTATACCTTTTTTCTGAACGAATAACAAGCCCTAAAATGCAAGTGGTCGATTTCCAGCGGTAAGATGCAAAAAGAGCCGCACCGCTCCGGTTTCCCGAAGTCGATGCAGCTCCTTTGCCGTGCGTTCCGGATCAATCCGAAAGCGCAGTTACTTTTACGCCGCTTTGTCATGATCGCCAGCAGCAGCGAGAATCCGCAGGCTGCAATCAAAATGGTGATATGCAGTGTGCTTTCTCCTGTCTTTGGCGTTCCCGGAATGTTCTGCCGCTGCGGCAGCGGAATTCGTTTCTTGACAGATGTCTGTGCAGAAACATCGTTGGCAGCCGTTGTCGTCGTCTGCGTGCTGTTGTCTGCTGCATGATCTCTGTCTGTGGTAATGGTCGTGGTCGTTGTGGTATCCACGATCACATGATTCTTCCGGGATGTGGTCTGTCGGATGCTAGTAGAAGTATCCGATGTCTCACAAGTGGTATTTTCTGTTGTCGTGGTGTTTGTCGTTGTCTGTGTGCTGTGCTGTGTGGTGTGCTGTGTGGTGTGTGTTGCGCTTGAAACACTGCTGCCTGCCGGCTTTGAACTGGTCGTTTCCGTCGCAGTGACTGTTGTAGAAGTCGTGCGGCTGGTTTCTGTCAAAGTCGCAGAAGATGTGGTGCCGTTCTGACGGGATGTCGTTGTCTGCACCGTGTGTTTGGAGGTCGTTTGTGTGGTCTGGCTTGTGGTATGTGTGGTAGTCGTTGTGTTGGTCGGGCCTGCGCTGGAAAGCGTAACCGTTGCCGTTGTCTGCGATGCTGCGGAAGAAGTGGTGCGGTGTGTTGCTGTGGTGGTAGTCGTTGTCGTAGTGATAACAGCAGTCGGTGTGGTCAATGTGGTGCGTGTCGTTCCCTTTGTCTGAGAAGTCTCCGTACCGGTTGCCCTGGTCGTGCTGGTCGTCGTTCTGCGACTTGTGGTATGTGTCGTTGCGGTAGTCGTCTGTGTTCCGGTGTGTGTTGCCGGCGATGCCGTAGCTTTCGCCGTTGTTGTGGTTATCTGTGCTGTGATATGTGTGGTCTGTTTTGATGTTGTGGTATTGCCTGCTGTGTGTGTCGTGGTTACCGTCGTATGTGCTGCCGATGTGGTATGTGTGGTGGTGGTTTCAGCCGTCTGCGTTTCCGTTGTGCCGGCTGTCACACGCACCGTTGTTGTACTGGTTTGTGCTGTACCGCCTGTTGCAGAAGTGGTTTCCGCAGATGCCGCTGTACTGGTCTGTGTCGTAGACTCTGCCGAGCCTGCGGCTGTCTCCGTTGTCGTTGTAACCGTACCGGTGACTGTTGTTGTTGTCGTAGTCTCTTCCGGATCACGATTCAGATATACGTTCAGAGATACCACATCTTCGCCCTTGGCGGTGTTAAACCCATCCAGACAAGTTCCGGACGTGATATCCTTTTCTTCCGGTATTCCCAGAACAATGCAGCCATTCAGTGTGCGGTTATCTGTCTTGATTTCCAAACGACCGGACGATAATTTTTCATTATTCGCCTTGATATATTCCTCAGCGTTATACCCTGCTGGGATGCTGTCGATCCACAGGCGATAGCCTGCCAGATATGTGACGCCGTCTACCGTCACAGACAAAGGCAGATCGTCAAAACGATACGCTCCGTCTGCGTTGGTATAGGCAGTCTGTTTCGCATCGGGCAGCAGTTCCCACTTTCCATTGCGGTAATAATACTGCTGAAGGATGATCTTTACATTGGCGATACCGGACTCGCCGTCGCCGATCTCATGATCCCGGTCTGCATCATCCCAGACAATGCCGGAGATGGACGCACCGGAATCCTTCTGTACAATACCGCCGTCATAGCCGGTGATATTTGCCGCCTTGACAATGTCATAATCCACGCCACGTACCTGATAGCAATACGGTGTGTTTCCGCTGAATGCGCTCGCCAGGATCAAGAAGTTGTCCGGCTCCTGGAGATCCAGCGTGCCTGCGATCAGATCGCTGTCCTTATTGCTGTCTGCCGCCGCATGGTACTTCGTTGCTGCGTAGCCCTCCGGCATTTCGCAAAGCTGCATCTGATAGCCAACCAGATATCTCTGACCGTCCTTTTCTATAAAGGTCGGCAGATTTTCAAAGCGATAGTGACCATTGGATGCGCTTGCAGTCGGCGTTCCGGCTGCAACAGGCGTTGCCGTTGCTACCGGTGTACCCGTTGCCACAAGCACAAAATCCTCATCCAGTTTCCAGGTGGTGTCGTGCGTGTCATAGTAGCTCCGGGTCAGCTTGACCGATGCCGTTGCCACACCCACTTCGTCCGCATCCTGGATGCCGTTGTAGTTGGCATCATTCCAGATGTAGCTGTCAATGGATGCAGTTTCGATGGGCGTTAAGCCGCCGTCATAGTCCGTGTTGTCCTTTGCCTTGACGATGTCATAGGCTGTGCCGCCAACGGTTCTGTCGTAATACGTGTTGCCGCTGGATACCTGCGCCAGAATGATTACCTCGTCTGCATTCTCATAGAGATTCAGCGTATCAGCGAACAGGTCGCTGTCCTTTGTGATATCATTTCCGACACGGCACTTCGTTACAGCATAGCCCTCCGGCATTTCGTTCAGACTCAGCTGATAGCCTGCCAGATAACGCTTGCCGCCGATCTCCACAAATGTGGGCAAATTGTCAAAACGATAATGACCATCACCGGATACTGTTGCAGTAGGTGTTCCGGTTGCCACTGGTGTACCTGTTGCTACCGGCGTTGCCGTTGCGACTGGTGTACCCGTTGCCACCGGTGTACCGTCTGCCACAAGCGCAAAACTATCGTCCGGTTTCCACTGCTTGTCAGCATCATCGTAATACTTCCGGGTCAGCTTGACTGTTGCCGTTGCCACACCCACTTCGTCCGCATCCTGGATGCCGTTGTAATTGGCATCATTCCAGATGTAGCTGTCAATGGATGCAGTTTCGATGGGCGTTAAGCCGCCGTCATAGTCCGTGTTGTCCTTTGCCTTTACAATGTCGTATGTCTTGTCGCCCACGGTTCTGTCATAATACGTGTTGCCGCTGGACGTCTGTGCCAGTATGATTACCTCGTCTGCATTCTCATACAGATTCAGCGTATCAGCGAACAGGTCACTGTCCGTTGTGACATCATTTCCGACACGGCACTTCGTTGCAGCATAGCCCTCCGGCATTTCATTCAGACTCAGCTGATAGCCTGCCAGATAGCGCTTACCGCCGATTTCCACAAATGTGGGTAGATTGTCGAAACGATAGTGTCCATCACTGGATACCGTTGCAGTCGGCGTTCCGGTTGCTACCGGTGTACCTGTTGCTACCGGCGTACCCGTTGCTACCGGCGTTGCCGTTGCAACTGGCGTTCCTGTTGCCACCGGCGTGCCGTCTGCCACAAGCGCAAAACTATCGTCCGGTTTCCACTGCTTGTCAGCATCGTCGTAATACTTCCGGGTCAGCTTAACTGTTGCCGTTGCCACGCCCACTTCGTCCGCATCCTGGATGCCGTTGTAGTTGGCATCGTTCCAGATGTAGCTGTCAATGGCTGCGGTCTCGATTGGCGTTAAGCCGCCGGCGTGATCTGTATTGCTCTTCGCCTTGACGATGTCATAGGCTGTGCCGCCAACGGTTCTGTCGTAATACGCATTGCCGCTGGATGCCTCCGCCAGAATGATTACCTCGTCTGCATCCTTGTACAGGTTCAGTGTGCTGATGCCTGTTGCAGTCTGCACATACAAATCGCTGTCCTTCGTGATGTCATTTCCCATTCGGAATTTCGTTGCAGCATAACCCTCCGGCATTTCATTCAGACTCAACTGATAACCTGCCAGATAGCGCTTGCCGCCGATCTCCACAAATGTGGGCAGATTGTCGAAACGATAGTGTCCGTCACCGGATACTGTTGCAGTCGGTGTTCCGGTTGCCACTGGTGTACCTGTTGCTACCGGCGTTGCCGTTGCGACTGGTGTACCCGTTGCCACCGGTGTACCGTCTGCCACAAGTGCAAAACTATCGTCCGGTTTCCACTGCTTGTCAGCGTCGTCGTAATACTTCCGGGTCAGCTTGACGGTTGCCGTTGCGATACCCACTTCGTCCGCATCCTGGATGCCGTTGTAATTGGCATCGTTCCAGATGTAGCCGTCAATGGATGCGTTTTCGATCTTCGTCAAACCGCCGTTATGCGATGCGATGGATTTCGACAGATCCGCCGGCGCATATGTTACATCGCCGATGGTGACAGTATGTTCCGTCACGCCTTCTGTTGCCTTAGCTGCCAGAATAATATGTGATTCGTCCTCTGCCATCAGACTGCCGTCCTCAGGATCCAGGAAACTGTTCAGCTGATCCCGATCCGGTTTTGCGTACTGCTTGGTCACCGCATAGGTATCCGGCACAGTTGCCAGATCCAGTTCGATATAGTAACCATAGATGCGGTCCTTGTTGTCCGCAGCGCTGCCGTCAGACAGATCTCCCGGCACATGAACATCCAGACCGTCAAACTGATACGAACCGTTGTCCACGATCTTGGAAACTTCGCCGAATGTATCATCCGGCACCCATTTTCCATTCTCATAGATGTCACGTTTCAGTATCACACGAACCGATGTTGCCACCGGCACTTCGTCCAGATTGTACAAGCCGTCATAGTTCTTGTCGTCCCAGATCGTGCCACGGATAACACCCTTGTCCTGCTGCTTGAGTCCGGCATCATAATGTCCGGTATTCTTGCTGCGGGCCAGGTCTACCTGGTACATCGTACCGTTTGCATCCGGCACTTCCCGTAGAGATGCACGGTTCTGGTTTCCGTCGGCATCGCTGTACGCATCTGCCGCCGGTACAATAAATTCGTTTGTGCTTGTCAGATATGCGCTGTCCAGTCTGAGGTCGCTGTCCTTGGTGCGGTCAGTTCCCACACGATACTGTGTCGCCAGATAGTTGCCGCGGAGATTTTCCAGACAGAGCTGATAGCCTGCGGCAAAATCCATATTGTTGATTCTCACCCAGGTGGGCAGATTCGCCAGTGTGTATTTGCCGTCTGCATCTGTGCTTGTGCTGGCTGTATACGCCGTGCCGTTCGGCTGCCACTGGCTGCCGTCATAATAATACTGTATTGCCTTGACGGTAACATTTTCAATTGCCGCCTTGTCCTCTGCGGTATTGGCATCATCATCCGACTTATCCTGGATGCCGTTGTAATCATGGTCGATCCAGATCCGTCCGGAGATATCCCCGGCTGCTAGGCTTGTAAAGCCGGCATCATAACCGAAAACATCTTCCTTTCGGAGAATGTCTCTGCCGTCTACGGCATAATCCGTATTGTCCGTATCCGCAGCCGCACAAGCAAAATAAGTGCCTGCCGTCAGATAACGGCTCTCTGCATCCAGGTCGCTGTCCCTTGCGGGATCATCGCCCTGCTGATACCAGGTAATGGTGTAATTGTCCGGCACTTCGCTTGTCATCTTCAGCTGATAATAGCAGAGGTAGGTTTCGCCGTTTGCATTACAGAACGTATCCACATTGTCAAACCGATACTCGCCGTTGGCATCAGACTCCTTCTGGGAGGGGTTGCCGGTAGGCTGATAGTTGCCGTTGGCATCACGGTAATACTGCTCCAGCGTAATTTCTACGCCGGAAATGTTTCCCTCGCCGTTATCCTGCAAGCCGTTGTAATTCGCATCGTCCCAGACACGTCCAACGATCTGCGCCTTTTCGACCTGTTTCAAACCGCCGTTCCAGTTTGCCTGGTCTGCAGCATCCGCAATGTCATAGTCGCTGCCGTTGTAGGTCTTTCGGTATTCTGCATCTGTTTTTGGCTGTGCAGCTGCTGCCAGAATCAAGTATTCATCCGGTGCTGTCAGATAGAGGTTCTCGCTCTGATACGGGTTTTCAAGTCTTTGGAACTTGCTGTCACCGCCTGCCTTGGTAATGCCATAGGTGATCTTGCCGTCAGCGTCCTTCGGCAGTGCGTCCAGTTTCAGCCGATAGCCAGCCAGATAGCTTTTTGCCGTCGACCTCCACAAATGTGGGAACATCATCAAACTGGTATTCCCCGTTGCTGTCGGTTTTACGGTTGCGGTGTAATTCGGCCGTGCGGTCGGTGTCCATGATGTGCCGTCCCAGTAATACTGTTCCAGCGTCATCGACAAGCCTTCCATGCCGGTTTCACCAGATGTCATATCGCCGTCATAATCCGCATCGTTCCAGATTCGTCCGCTGACGGATGCGTTCTGGAATGCCCGGATACCGCCATGGTACTCGTTCTTGCTGTCACGGTTTTCCGTGATGTCATAGATCGTATCTGTACCTGGAACTGCACGGTAAGTGCGGTCATAGTACTCGTTGTACTGCGGCGTACTTCCGGTATACTCTCCGGTAAACGACTTTGCCTCTGCTGCAACGATCAGATACTCCTGCTCGCCCATCAAAGTAAGTTCGCCGTTGTCCCAGTGCAGCTTGTTGTCGTTGGCGAATACGGTAACCGCATTGCCGTCCGGCAGTGCATCCAGATGCAGCTGATACCCAGCCAAATACCGCTTGCCGCCGACTTCCGCATAAGTTGGGATGCCGTCAAAGTGATACTGACCGTTGCTGTTTGTCGTCGCCTGTTTCTTAAATTGTGTCTTTTTCCATGTCGTTCCGTCCCAATAATATTGGTACAGTGTCAAGTTGAGATTGCTGCAGCCGCTTTCGGTCAAATCCATCGTGCCGTCATAATTGAGGTCATTCCAGATTCGTCCGTCCATTGCCGCAGTCTGAATCGCTTTCAGTCCGCCGTTGTATACGCCGTCGGAATCCACCGCAGTGACAATATCATAATCGACATTGTTGTACTTCCGTACATAGTAACTGTGGAGTCCCGATTCAATGCTGCCAACGCCATGCGCCGCCTGCTTTGCCAGCAGGATATACTCGTCCGGCTTGTTGAAGTCTACCGTCTTACCTGCATTCGTTTCCTGAGATGCTGCCAGCAGGTCACTGTTGATGCAGTTTCCTGTGGAATCCAGCACCTGGTACTTGGTCACCGCATAGCCATCCGGCACCGCATTCAACCGCAGACGGTAGCCTGCCAGATACATCTTTCCGTCAACCGTCACAAAGGTCGGCTGGTCAGAGAACTGATATTTACCTGTGGCTGCATCTGTCTGAACGGAACCTGTCTTAACAAACTCCCACTGTCTGGCATCGTCCAGATAATACTGGTCGAGATATACGGTCTGCTGTGTCGGCATTGCCGATTCACCGGTTTCCTGCAAGCCGCTGTAGTCCTTGTCGAACCAGACAGTGCCTTGAATCTTTCCGGTCTCGAACGCTTTCAGACCACCGTTGTAAACGTCGATCACGTCCGCATTCAAAAATGGAATCGTATTCCTTGTTTGTGACAGCATCAGTCAGATCATAGGGAGCATTGCCCTGTGACGGCTGTGCCGTCAGGAAGTAGTCCCCGTTGCCCGGTGCAGTCAGATAGTTGGTCACTGCGATCCAGTCGCTGTCTGTTTCTGCGTCACTGGTTGCCTGGCGATACCGTGTCACCGCATAGCCCTCCGGCACATCCGCACGAATGCGGTAATATGCCAGCTGGTCTACGCCGCCGATCACAAAGTGCGTCGGCACCTTGGTAAATTGATATACGCCATCCTTGTCAGTTGTGACTGTTTCGTCTGCACCCATCTTGACAAACTGCTTTGCATCGACATCATAGCGATACTGTTCCAGAGTGACAGAAACGCCGCTCTTGCCCTTTTCGCCATTGTCCAGGATACCGTTGTAGTCCGTATCTTCCCAGATCGTACCCTTTACCGTTGCAACGCCACGCTCTTTCAGACCGGCATTCAGATCAGCATAATTTCTTGCCTTCACCAGATCGTAGTACTTCTGCTGTGCGGTGTTTCGGGGTGTCGATGTTTTTTTGATGTTCGTGCCGCAGACATATGCCCAGTTGTAATCGATATACGGTTCTGTACTGTTGGACTGTGTGCCTGCCTTTGCCTCCTGTGCCAGAATTAGCATTTCGTGATTGCCCTTCAGCACAGTGATCGGCAGGTCACCTGTCCGCTGACTGTCCTCGGTGCCATCGTCGGCATCGGTCACATACAGCTTGCTGTAAACCTTTGACGGGTCTGCATTGCTCCAGTACTTCGTTGCCGCATAATCATCCGGCAATTTTTTCAAAATCACCTGATAACCTGCCAGATACCTTACGCCGTCCTTTTCCACATAGGTGGGGAGATTACTGAACGTGTACTTGCCGTCTGTCTTGGTTTCGTGTATCCGAAATGCTGCACTTTCCGGCACCCATTCGTCATTGCGATAGAAATACTGCTGCAAGTGTACGACTGCCGGATTTTCGCTGTCATAGTATGCTGCTTCATCGTCGTCCTGGACACCATTATAGTTGGTATCCTCCCAGACCACGCCGCTGACAGAGGCAGTTTCAAATGCTTTCAGACCGCCGTCATAGCCGTCATAATCCTTTGCCTTGATGTAATCGTAGGCATAATCATGATTTCCGTTGTTCGCTGCCGCATCATCATAGAGAATGTACGGTTCAAAATAGGTTTTTCCGTCAATGCCCGGCGCTGTCTCCGGCTGAGACTTCTTTGCGGTGATGAAATAGTCACCGTCCGCCGGAGAGGTCAGATAAGACGCAATGTCATAATCGGTGTAGCCTGCGCCGTGCTGCTCGTTCTGCGAGATCAAGTGGCTGTCCACCACCTGGGTTTCCGCATCGCCGTTCTGCCGATAGCGGGTAACGGCATAGTTTTCCATACCGCTGGGCAGTGACAGCAGTTTCAGACGATAGTTGCCAGCACCTTTTTCCCCATTGATTTCCGCATATGTGGAAACATCAGAGAATGTGTACTTGCCGTCTGCATCGGTTTTTACCTGGTAGGTGTGAACCAGCTGATAGCTGCCGTTTTGCAGCACATACTGTTCCAGCTGAACAGTCGCTCCGGCAATTCCCTTTTCGTAGAATTGTCGTGCCATCCTCTGCGGTCACCGTGTTGCGGATACCGTCATAGTCAAATGCCTCCTTGTATTCCCCGGCTGCATTTTTTTTACCGTTGTCCTCCCACAGATAACCGGTTACTTCAGAAGTCTGAATTTCCGTAAAGCCGCCGCTGTAATCCAGCAGACGCTGTGCTTCGCCGGTATCGTAATGGGTTTCCTTATAGTCAATGACATTGGTGTTCTGGTTTGTCGTCTCGCCGGCAATGATAATGATATTATCTTCTGTGTCATAGTTGTGGTGCGTTGCTGTGACAGTGCCGTTTGCGTCATACTCGAACCAGTCATCGCCAAGAGATAGTACTGCATATCGCCGGTATATTGCAGGTCACTGTTTTCCGCAGAGCGGCTGCTCGGATACTGCTTATACTTGGTGATCGCATACTTTTTGTACAGATCAGCGTTCTTCTCCGGATCGACATACAGCCGATAGCCAGCCAGGTACGTCTTTCCGTCCTTCTTGTAATAAGTCGAAACATTCTGGAATACATAGGAACCGGATTCCGAGGTTTTGATATCCCGGTCTTCACCGGTAATCGCTACCCATTTTCCAGTAGCGCTGTCGTAATAGAACGGTTTCAAGGTCACGGTCACACCCTCGATACCCTTTTCAAAAGTATCCCGGATGCCGTTGTAGTTTTCATCGTCCCAGATCCACTGTCCGATAAATCCACGGGAGCCGTCCACGAATCCCAGAGAAATGCTCTTGTTGATCTGGAAGGTCTGTCCGTCATTTTCAAACAGCGGCTGCTGGTTTGCGTCATAAGGCACACCGGTCTGGAACGGCCGTGTGCGAAGTTGTTCACTGCCTTGGTCAGATCGTTGTCATCCGCAGCCTCCAGCGGATCGTTGTGCAGCACAAACGGAGAAGGCTTATACGGGGTAGATTCACTGCCCTCATACTTTGCAATTGCCACATAGTTCTTGTTCGGATAGAGACGGAACTGATAATAGCCGTCATCCCCAGTGTGGAAAATTGCCGGATTGCCATCACCGTCTACCGCAGCTTTCGATGCGATATTGCCGTCTGCATCGACCTCGTGCATTTCCACCGTCACATCTTCCAGTTTCTTTTCGGTTTCCTGCATGATGCCGTCGCTTTCGATGGTGCCGTTGTTGTCTGTTTCATCGACCCATGCCCAGCCGCCGTAGGTATAACCTCTGGAGACACCCAGCATATAGGATGTCATGGCAGTGTCATAAGCCTGGTGCTTTGCCGGATCTTCTTCCACCGCATCAACGTGAATCAGTGCAGTCTGTACGACAAGCTGATTCACAGACGATTCGATATTTCAACGCTGTTGGTATTGGAAATTACTGCATCATCTTCAGCATGACTCATACCATTATAGATGACCTTTCCGTCACGGTAAACCTTGAGCCTTGTCTTTGACTCGCCAAGTTCCCGTGTGTGGTAACCGAATACTGGTCGTATCCCTTCGGCAGCGTGTACCGCAGCCGGTAATCACCCGGTGTCAGATTCGACAGGATGAAGTAGCCCTGGTTGCCGTAATAGTCGCTTTCGGTGGTATAAACAACCGGACCTTCAAACGTATACTGATAGGAATTGGTGTTGTTTTCTACAATGGTCTTTGGCTGACCGGTCTCCTCGTCAATGACAATATAACCATCTCATATTCCGCCTCGTTGCACTGACCATCATAATTGAAGTCGCTCCAGACATAGCTGCCGATATAGCCCCTTTCCGCTGGGTGCGGAAATATAAGCGCCAGACTGTTTGTTTTCAAATACATGGTAACTCTTGTCGGCAGATGTCGGAGAGCTGTAACCGGAAGCAAAGGTGTTCCACTGAGTTACACCCTCCACTTTCTTTTTGATCGTTTCGGTGGACAACGCATTTTCGTTTTCATCATCTACTGTCGGCGTACCCACATATTTGGGCAGATTCAGCGGTGCGTGCATCTCATAGTAGAGTTCCATACGACTCTGCTTGCTCAGCATGGTATCCGCATTATTCATCTGCGCCCAGATTGCACGAATGCCACGCACCAGCTTGTCATACTCTGCATCAGAGATCTTGCCGTTTTTCATGGTCGCTAATCAGATCCGACAGCTTGACAAAATACGACTCCTTTTTGTTTATGTTTTGATACAGGTTACGATAAAATTCATTTCTCTGCGTACTATCCAAACCGTCTGCTGGTTTCGGGAGTGCATCAACATCCTGTAGTTCATAGCTGCCGTTCTTCTTGGTAATCGGTCCGACCCAGACTGTATATTCTGACGGGTCAACCTTTAGAGGATGACGTACCGCCGGACGAGGTCCTTTTCAGCTGGACAGACTCCGGAATCAGATAGCCGTTCCACTTGGATTTACGCTCGGTGTCATCGGTTGCTTTGGTGTCGTTTTCATAAGGCAGCACATCATAGAACAGCAGCGTTGTATATTCTGCATTGCTGGTCGAGGCATTCTGCATAGAGGCAGAGTACGAATAGTTGCCGCCTTCCTGTACACGAACCGGAACATCCGCTTTCACGGAATCCAGATCAGAAGTCGATGTTTTCATTTGTGTGACATTATCAATGGCAAGCAGAGCAATCGCCTGTGATGTGATCGTCAGTGTCATATCACCGCTGCTGCCGTTGTCGTTGACATCATGAGCAACCATTTTCTGTGTCTTGCCCTGGTCGTCCGGAATATACGGCCGGAATGAACCGTTCTTGAATCCGTATGCCTTTGCCTGCATCAGTTCCGTAGACACGATGTTGTTGTTGCTGATATCCAGCGGCACCATCAGTTCTACTACAATGCGCTGACCCGGCTCCAGTGTTCCGGAGAACTTGAAGTTGACGATCTTCCGGTTCAGTACGTTGGTGGAGATCGGTTTTGTCACAAAGTAGGGGTTGGGATTCTTTTCCTCATCCATGGCAACATCGGTTTGTTTTACGTCTGCATAGGTTTTTGTCTCTACATCTACATCAGCCAGTGAAACATCACCGGCTTCTTTCAGAGAAACAAATTCTCCCTTTTCATTTTCAATATGCCATGTCCACTGCGGCGTCACATCATCCAGATTCTTTGCTGGCGTTACCACTTGGTTGTCGCTGTTCTTTTCCGCAGTGCTGGTATAGTGATCGCCGACGAAATAGCCGTCAATGCTGCCATTGGAATCATCCTGATAGTTCACATACTGGAAATTATCCGCAGAGAGAGACTCCAGGTACGGCAGTGCCAGAGAAACCGTCGGTTCCGACAGCTTATCGGATTCCGCACCCTTTCGGTTATACGTAGTTGTTTCCAACAGCTCCTGGCTGAGATTCTTATACGTAATCGTATACTTCAGCATCTTGCCAGTACTGCTGCTGATACCGCTGGTATTGGAATCCCACTTGTATGCTGTCTTTGCAGCGCCGCTGAAATACTTGGCATCAATATCAATGCCCAGCCACGGCAGCTGCGGATCCAGATAAAAGCCCACTCTGGAGACTTCTCCGGAAACCGCATACTTAAAGTCATCGCTGCGCAGGATCACGCTTGCGAAATGGTTGTTGTGTACAGAGTTTGCAATTGATGTATCATTCGGCGCAGTGGTAAACGCAACATGAGGACTGTTTTCCTTGATACTCTCGCTCAGAGATACCAGACTGTCTGCCCTCTTCTGCATCGTCTGCGTCTGCATTCATATACAGCCCCTTCGGCACCGGGAAATACCGGGGTGCCTCTGCGTCGGTCAGTTCGACCTGGGTTCCGGAAATTGTCTCCGTGAAGCCCTCTGTCCGGATGACCCAGCGCACCTGGCGAATGGATTTGTTCAGATTGATCTTGCCGGATGTGATTTCTTTTTTCAGCTGCTCATTGGTACTGTCAAAATGCAGTTTGCCGGTCTCCAGCGAAATGGTCTGGTTTGCATCAAGTGCGTAACCATTTTCATTACCGATGCGTACCCACCAGCTGGTTCCCTTGCCGTTGTTTGCATAAGCGTTGGAATAGATACCGTCATCCTGCTCCGTCTCCGGTGCAAGGAATTCTGCTTCATTGGCAGGGTCCGTACTGATAAGTACATACGGATACACTTTCAGATGATTTTCCAGAATGTCATGTACCTGGTCTGCATATTTAGCATATTCGGTTGCCAGCGCATCTGCCGACGGAATCGCCCAGTTACCGGTAGAGATCTCCGTCACATTCGGATAAACCAGCTCGGAAACGTGCGGCAGAACATCCGGCTTATTGACCGGCGCAACCTTGGTCGTACCACGCAGTGTCGCATAGTTCGCCAGGTTATAGTTCACCACAAATTCGTTTACCGATGCAGTGTCATTAGACACCTGGTCGATGTAGCTGACCGTCTTATAGACCTGCTTGATATGGGGATCTTCTGCGATGGTGATAGAGGAGTTCGGGTCATTGACACGCACACGCTCATAGTTCAGATCCGCACGCACCGTGGTATCCGGCTTTATAACAGCGATCTTTGCAGAGGATGCGATCAGATAGATCTCACCCGGCACAACGCCGTCAAAGGGTTCGATCTCCTTAATTGTGCTGTCCTTTGTGCCATTTTCATCCTTCACACGCACTGCATTTGCAGCTGCATTCCTCCATGGTCTGCCCGGTGAAGTTGAAGTCATAGGTATCATACACGATATCACTTGCCGGAACTTCCTGCCGCTGTTTCTTCTCATAGACGATATTGCCGTAGTCGTTATAGACATAGCCGTTTTCGTCCTGTTTCGGCATGAGACAGCCGCCACGAGTGTAGTACTTGCCGTCTGCGTCCCGTTCTGCAAACAGACCATCCTTTGTGATGGCAAACTTGCCGTCTGTCTGTTCGAAGGTTACATAGACCTTGGGAGTAATAGTCCTCCCAGCTGCTGTCTGTGTCGTTTTGCAGTTCCAGGTTGTCGATCCGGGTCTTGATCTTAAAGTTCAGCGTGCCGTTGAAATAGCCTGCCGGGTGATAACCTGCAACATAGGTCTTGTCATCCTTACAGTTGAAACCTTTTTCTGCCGGCGTAGTAATCTCGAACACCAGCGTCTCGCCGCCACGCTTGGTGGCAGAGTACGCCCGTGTCAGTCCGTCTGTTGTATTTTCTGCCGGTGCAACATCTCCAGCAAAGTACCGTTGTGTCAGCTCAATGCCCCAGCCGTCATCCCTTGCCTGCGCCATGGTCAGTGTCTGCTTGGCGCCAGACTTATCTGTGTATTCCAGATAGTAGTCGTCCATTAGGTCGTCCTCATCCCAGTACCGTACATTTTCCGGCAGCTGGAATGTCACCACCATCTTGGCGTGGAAAATACTGCCACGATAGCGGTAATCCGCCTCGGACTGGCTGGAAACCTTGGCGCTGTACCAGAGGATATCGCTGTAGTCAAAGTCTTTTCCGTTGTTCTGATACTTCTGACGAGTTTTCACTTCGTCCAGATTCTCTGTATCTCCGGTAAAGCCCTTTGAGACCTGTATCTGCCTTTTTCCGCAGCCACCATGTTCTCCGCCTTCAAAGACGGTGTCTGAGTGCGGATCTTCAGCGTGTTCACAACGCCGGCATCCTGTATGATATTTGCAGAAGTGATATCCTGGAAAGTCATATCGCTGCCGTTGTCACGCAGTGTCACATCCCGGTTCAGTGCAGAACGGATGCGTTCATACAGCGGCTTGTCCTTCCGGTATTCGTCCATTTCCATGGAATCGCTCTCGGCATACCGGCTCATGCTGCCCAGCATATAGCTGCCGTCTTTTTCAAACTTATGTTTCAAAATAACATAGGAATCCGGAATGGTGGTCGAAAGTCCGTCGTTATCTGTGTCCGGACACATGGGCAGGGTATCTTCGGATTTGTAATAATAAACACCGCCATAATAATGACGAGTCACCTTTGCAGTTGCAGCAACTGCATCTTTTCGTTCGTCTTTTTTTCTGAACGCATAGGTGGAATAGTAATTGATAATTGGTGTAATCACTGCCGCCGAGCAAACCTTGTACGGATTTCCGGAAATGTCATTGTCCGTGATAAACCGGTAAGCGTTCACTCTGCTGGAAACATAAGAATAGTTATTCAGATAGTTTTTCAGCAGGTCTTCCTCTTCCACGCCGTTTATCACATCGTCCGGTCTGCATAGGTAAAGGTCTTGATGCAGAAATTATACAGACTGCCGTTGCGGATTGCGGCATCCTTTTTCTGCTTTTCTGCCAGTTCAGCTGCCGTCATTGCCTTTTCGGTGTCGTTTTCTTCCTTGGCGAAAATCTGCACCACATAGCGCTTGGTAGAATCGTCATAGTAGACCTCAGTATCATAGAGTGCCATTTGATCTGTCAGCTTCGTGGTAGCATCCTTGTCGTACAGCTCCCAGTTCAGAGGCTTGTTGTTTTTGTCGTTGTCCGTGGTATAGCGAGAGCCATCCGCCGCAACCGGAACGATGCCATAGGGCAGAATGTTGGTGATGACCGGCAGCGAGAGCGAACCCTTCTGACCGCCGTCTGTACCATAGCTGTGCAGCGATTTTTCGTTGTTGTACCCTTCAGTACCGGCACTGCCGCTGTAGCCGTACTCATCCCAGTAATAGTTGTTCTCCACATGGACGTTGATCCAGTTGACTTCACCCTGTGTCTCGGTGTAGTACTGCTCTACCGTCTTGCCATACATCTCGGTTTCATCCTTGCCGATGGTCTCGCTGATGGTTGCCCAGCTGCGCACCAAAAGGCTTTCGCTGCACGGCTCTTGTACCAGTTTCGGCAAAAGAACATGGTCGTGCCGCTGGAATAGCGGCCGATGCTGTCGTTGTTGGTGAAATGATAGCTGCCGTTTTCCTCTACAGTTTCCTTGTTCTGGATATTGTAACCGTTTACTGACGGCATATTCGGAGAGGATGCCAGATATTTCAGACTATCAAGCTGTTCATTTGCCGTATCACAATGGAAATACAGCGGACTCCAGAGATAGTCCATACCGTACAGCTGGTTGTGCTTGGTCAGCGCCTTGGTGGAACCGTCCCAATGGTCGATGTCATAGATCTGATAGTACAGATGATTCTGACTGCCCTCTGCCACATAGGGCTGGGTGAGAACACGGTCATACCAGGTGCCGCTTGCCGTATCGGTGTATACTCTTGCCGGAAGTGTCACCCGTGTAATATAGCCGAAGCCGCTGCCTCTGCCGTACCACTTTTTCAGCGGCTGCTTTACAGTGATCTTCACCACATACGGGGGTATACTCGTCTGCGGTGTAATATCCGTCTGTGCCGTCTGTGATGTTTGCGTTCTGTGCCGCATCCCGCATTGCCTTTGGTGCAAAGATACTGCGGATTTTTGTCTCCCGGTTTCTGAATGATCTCTGCGGTAACATATGTCCCGTCGATCTGGGAGAATGTATTTGCTTTCGAGTCGCCGGTGTTGGTGTACGCCAGTATCTCAGATGTATCCAGCGTCCCGTCTGCATTCATCACCGGTTTCATGCCATAGGCATAGGTATACAGGAATGTCACACCGTCCAGATCCCAGTCGCCGTAGTTGTACGCCTGAAGCTGTACCTTGACATCTTCATCATATTCCAGCGCAGCCGCACCAGAGCGGTCTGTCACCTCATGTACACTATTGTAATAGGAATCCACTCCATGACCGTCGGAATATGTTCCATAATACGGATAATTCGGGTCAGCCAAAACATTATTGGTGCGGTCGCCGTTTGTCTTTTCGTACTGGATATTGCTTGTCACAAATTCCGAGCTGGTGGCAAGCCATGCCTTTTGCAGGTGCAGGCGTGTCTCGCTCCATACCACCGGTGTATTCTTTGCGGCCTCAGATTTGCCCAGTCTGCATAGTCCTTGTTCCGCTTGCCCATTGCCAGCCGGAACCAATCTCGGTTTGCACCGCCTGCCATGTACTTTACCGTCTGCGGCAGCTGCGACAGCTGGTCGGCAGTATCGATTTTGGAGCTTGCATTGTACTTCACCGTCTGCATATTCTTTGCAGTCTGGGAATCCTCATCCAGCAGTGTGTCATTCTGACCGCCAATGGTAGCATCTGTAGAACCGGAACCCGGAATGTGGGTAATGGTCTGATCCAGGAATTCCCACATATCCACCTGGGTATTCTTGTCCGCACTGAAACCAATATCGTGCATCAGATAGTCCATATCCATCTGGATATTGCTGTTCTGTACCTGCTTGAAATTATTCCAGGTATTTCCGTCACTGGAGAATCCGCCGGTCAGCGTGGGATAAAGTTTGCCATATGTCGTATCCCAGGAATAATGGTGATTAATACGCTGCTGATAATACTCACCAATGCGGGGGAAATATGCCGGGTGCAGTCCGCTGCCGTCCACAGTGGATGCGGCGGTATCGTCTGCATAGGTAGACGCAGTATACACCATAGGTAGATCGTTTTCCCGAATGGTCGCCGAGTAGCAGAACTCGATCTGCTCACCCGGCTGTAAAACGAAATCCTCATCCGGAGCATCCTTATAACGCAGGCGCAGTTCATACACGGTAAAGGAAATCTGATATGTGGAATTCTCGGCCGGTTTCAGATCGTTAAATGCCTTTTGTGTTGCATTGGTTGACTTGAACCCGTCTGTATAGGTCATTTTTCCGCCGTAGTCATACCCATTTTGTGCGGTTTGTTTGCCAGATACAGCTCAATATTGCTCAAATCTTTCTCGCTGCCGTTTGCATTCAGCAAACGCAAATGAAATTTATGCTAGCGCCGACCCCATACGAATCGTACAAAGTCTCGGCAAAATATTCCGGCACCTTATCATAGATGACCGGGTTAATGAGTCTGCCCTCCTCGCCTGCCTGTTTGCCGCTGCTCAGCGCCGCCAGGTTGTTTTTCAGTGTCACTTTCTGCCAGATGGTGTCTCCCGGACGATAGCTTATCTTTTGCGTTTTCTTTTCGTCATACGCAGCCGATGCGTCGCTCTCGGAAGAAAATGTCTGGGTGTGGAACGATGCAATGGGGTTTTCCCGATAAACGCTGGGGTTCAGAACTGTGCTGTCCGACAGTTTCACCGTGTGTTCGGTAGGTGTTGCTGTAGATGCTACACTGCTGCCGCTTTCGGTCACTGTCACTGCGTTTTCGTTTTCGCTGTGGATGTGTTCATAGGTGTTGGTGGCTGAAATACTGCTTATAGGTATCCGCTTTCACGCCTGTGCCGTCTGTGACATCCTGGTATCTGCCGACACCGGTCAGCGTCACATTTTGCAAAGCGACCTTTGTCTTGGAAGTGCTGCTGTACGCAGTTGTGGTGTCAAAGCCCTTGAGGTCATAGTACACCCAGCGAACGCCAATCACATTCGGCAGATCGTCGTCTGTCATTTTCGCTGTCGCTGCCTGGTCTGTAGTGATGGACGGGTCATATTCATAGGACTTCCAGGTCACCTTTACGCCGTTCTCATTCGTCTTGAATGCAATGTTTTCATCCTCTGCAAACCGTGGGTTTGTACTCGGCTCTGCAACGGCATAGAGCATTTCCACTCTGTCAAACTTGTCTGTTTCTTCTGAAACTGTGTAGGGTTTCGTCAGTTCAAAGCCTCGGTAGAACACATCGCCGCTGTTCTTGGAACGCTTTTCCAGGAAGGAAACGTCTATGGTATAGGTGTCGCAGTAGTGTCCGGTCTCGTTGTACAGGTCGCTGACCGTCAGCACAGCACCCTTGCCGTCGTAATTCTGCTCGGCATCGTTTACCTGGTAGGTAAGCTTTACCGGCGCAACAGACTGATAGGTCAGTTCATTCTGCACGTGTGCATAATACTGGGTCTGTTTGTCTGCATCAGCTTCGGTATACCGATAGTAATACGAATATCCGGCATCGTCTTTTACTCTCTTGTTCCAACGATAATTCTGCCTGTCTGTATTCGGCGTATAATTCGTACCATTTGCCGTATCATAAATAGAATACTGCGGATAGCCGTGCTTGGGTGCGGCATGGATCTTGAGATCCGGCGTGCCGACAGTCACAGTATCATAGCTACCGCCGTTTTCTGTCAGCTGTGTGGTCACACGCAGGTAAACCGTTTCACCCGGCTTGATCTGGTCATCGGATTTTGCGCCCTTGCCCAGTTCAGCCACCAGCCGCTGGTATGCGGTTTCTTCCGGGTCTGCATCCGACTTGGCAAGCAGTGCGTACTTGACACCCTGTGCCGCCTCGATCGTTGTGCCGCCGTCTGACAGTGTGGCGTGGATGTCCGCAGCCGGAATGTTCTCTGCAGCGTTGCCGTCTGTCTTGATGTTTCCATTTGCATCTACCACATCCCAGCGAACGATCCGCTGTCCCTTGGGAACAGAGAAGTCCACTGTGGTATGCTCCAGCGGAATCAGTGCGTTGCTCGGCGCACCCACCTGGATGGTATACTCTACGTAGTCATACGGCGTCAGATGGAGATAGTCCACCTTATCGATGTTGCCGGTCTTGGAATCCTGGTCGTACATCCTGGTGCGGTAACTACCGCATCCAGCGTGCCGGTCAGATTCTTGACGGTATAGGACGCCTCTTTCTTGCTGCCCTTTGCCGTACCGTCTGTGTTCTTATAAACATAGGTATTGGCATTCGGGTCAACTGATGTAAATATTGCCGAAAGCTGGTTCTTGGGTGTCTGCTCCGGATAGCCGTTGGGGATTTTCCAAAGGACGGCGTTGAGTTGGAATTCAGTCATCCTTGGTGAAATCGTCCGGTGTACGGTCTACATAAACGCCGTCATACAGGAATGCGCTCTTGTCCTTGCTTTTGTCTGCGGACAGGTATTCCCCGTCGCCCAGCACAGTACTGCTGTCATTTCGGTCTGCCTTTTTCGCCTTGAGATCCAGCTGGAAACTGCTGACATATGCCTTGACATAAGTTTTCTGGTTGGTGGAATTGGTATAAGTTCCGAGAACGCTGGAATTTGCCTGATACAGCTGGCGCAGAATCTGTTCCACATCAATGGTATAAACTTCTTCGCCCTGTACGTTCTTTGTTGTATCAACGTGAACCACATAGATACCGTCCGCCATACCGTCTACGCCAATGCCTTTGACCACGTTCACCGGAACGTCCGTACTGCCCACACGGAGCGTCAGATTCTCCACGCCGAACCAATCCCCATCCAGGAGGAATGCCGGCAGGTAGATATGCTCAACCGATAGCTGCCGTCCATGGTGTTGGTAGTAGCGGCGCTGTTAATGCGTGCCGCCGCATCCTGTCCGGTCGCATTCTGCTTGTCCTGGTTGAACAGTTTCACCTGGAACAGACCACGATTCGGTGTGTTGTTGTCTGTCTGGTCATAATCGTAGTACAGCTTTTCCGATGTGGTGCCGCTCTTTGTTTGCAGCGCATAGTCAGCCTTGAAGTCGATCAGATAGCCCATGATGGTGGCATTATCCGACTGGCTGTAGATTTTCTCATCCGGGTCATAATCCGTGGAAACGCTGGTCTTGGCAGTATTTTCGCCGTACATATCCTTATCTGTCTTGTTGATGGCATACGGCTTGCCCTGTACCAGAATATCCCAGGCATTCTGGTTGTGATAATCTGCCTTTTCCTTGTCGGTCAGTTCCGCAGAATAATCCCCTGTACCCGGAATGTCATACATAGTCATGCTGTAGTCCGTCACAAAGGTATCTTCGCCCAGAACTACCACATACTTGCCGTCGTCTGTTTTTAAGGTATAGGTCGGTTCGATCTGCGGCTCGTCTGCACCGGTGTCCGCATCATCCGCATCTTCTTCGGTACTGCCGTCTCCATCGTCTCCGCTATCTGTATTGTCCTGCTGTCTTGGCGTGTACTCGAAATAGATGTTCCAGTCCTCAGTTTCGCCGTACATCTTTCTCAGTTCAGACACCGGAACAGAAATGGTCTGTGCAGACCCGACAACGTCATTATTCGTGTTCTTTGCATTTATGGTGAAAATGATGTTGTCGTCATCCCGGAAATACTGATAGATCTCCTTCTTGATCTGAATGCCCGTAGTCAGAAAGCCCTTGTATTCATAGTCATCATCCGGACGAATCTGCGGCAGGCTGTCCGACAGCACAACCTTATCCGTAAAGGAAAGTTTGTTCACCCAGTCGTACTGGTCGGTACGAACATACGGGCTGCTCATTGTCCAATGATATTCGTTATTGTTCGGTGCAGAACGGCTAGATGTACTATATCCTGCATTCACTTTAGAGGTGGGAACACTTGTGGTTCTGCCCTGCCGATAAAACCGAATTGCAAAACTATTGTCCTGTCCAAATTCTGCATTGCGATTTTCTGCCGTTCCGGGTGTTTCGCCGACACCCTTCTGTACGTTGTCCTGGTCATTGACAATATGCACACGTGTGCTGGACTGCAAATGCTTTGCAGTATAGTCGAATATCTCATAAGTCCAGTAATGACCATGACTATAGCTATGATTCGGTGTCCAGGCATAATACTGATCTGTGAAAGACCATTCCGACTTTTCCTTGTCCACACCCGAATCTGTCCGCACCTTACTTCTGTCGTCAGTGGTGTTGCCCACGGTCACATCTGCGTGTGCTTTGGCAACTGCCTCGTCCATACGGTAGAAACGTCCGGTAACCTCGAACATTCCCTGTGTAGAAGAATCTGTCTGGTCATACCATGTGCCGTAGTCCGGCGACTTTGCCGTTTTGCCGTCATTATTGACAGTCTGGTAGCGGTTGATGTCGATGGTCACAACTACCTGTTTTACCGGATTTTCCGGTTCTTTTCCGTCATAGCTCTCCGGCTTTTTATAATAGTTGGAATCGTCCTCAGAGAACATATCCGCATCACTGCCCAGCAGATTCAGCCGTGCAAAGTTTCCGTTTGTATTGCTCTCGTTGGCTTCATAGAGAATTTCCTGTCCGGAACAGATGCGCTTGGTACCGTCTGCATAGATTGCCGTAACGGATTTGATATAGTCCTTGGCACGAGGATCAATTTTCAGATAGTACGCATCGAAAGTATTCGACGGCAGATCCAATGTAATATCCACAGTTGCCGCCGTATTCAGAGACGCATTGCGAACGTAGTCATACGACTGGTGTTCCTGTCCGGCAAGGGTCGGATTTGCCTTGGGCAGATTGTTCCCTGTGTTCAGATACTGGCGGAAGTCCACAGCGAAAGAACCGATGGATTTATAGCCGATCTCCAACTCGGAGTTATCCGCACTATCTCCCCCACTTCTCTTTTTCAGAGAACAGATAACCGTCTGCGCCGTGTATATGCTTATCGCTTCTCCAGGAGCAAGTCGTCATATTTTCTGTGGGCTGGGCATACTTCTTCCGCAAATGCTCCACCGCACTGGCTGCTGCAGTGTACTTCTTGTCTCCGGCGCTTGCATCTTTATAGAATGCCATCACGGTGGTGTCGAAATACATCTTGGAAACGTAGATCGCTGTGGTGTCTTTCTTCGTGACGATATACTTGTCCTTATCGTATGGTTCTGTGACATAGCCCTTGGATTCCCGGAAACCGTCCAGATAGTTGTGTGTCTCCACTTCCAGTGTATCGGTCTTTCCGAACAGGGAATCGTCATAACCGTCAAATTCGATATACCGCTTTTCCGATGCGGTCTTGTCCACCAACTTTACCAGTCTGCCGTTCAGTTCTACCTGCGTCAGATTTTCGATACCGAACGCCGGGAACAGCCGTGTGTCTGTGTCTCTGGTGAATGTCAGCGCACCGTCTGTATAAGTATAAACAGTATCCGGCGCATCCTTTGTATAGAAACCGGTGAGCTTTCCGTTCTCGTCGGTTTTCGGCAGCAGAGTTACGGTTTTCTCCAGGTTATCCGCATCCTTACCAGTCAGAATGATATTGTCAAATGCACCGAACTGGTCGATCAGATCCTGGTAAATACGCAGTTCTGTCGTATGGAAACCGGTTTTCTTCCCCTGCTTTTCATACGGAATCTTCGCAATGATCTGAGTGTCATCCAGAACCGAAATGGTCTCATTGGCAAACTCCGCACGCAGCATGAAGTCACGGTCATAGGGAACGCCGAAAATGGTTTCATTTCCGTCCGTGTTGCCCGATGCCGCACGTGTGGATTCTTCCTGATCATTATAATAAATGTGTGTGTTGACGCTGAGTCCCGGACGGTCTACGTGGAATGTCACAGACGCAGATTTTGCCTGATCTTTCATCAGCTCATGCTGCGGTGTCACTGTCATTTTCGCCGTCAGATCGTCGAACCAGTCGCTTGTACCGTAGATACGCAGTTCCGGTGCATTGCCCTGCGCCGCAGAGAGATCACGCTCCAGATCGGCATAGGCGATTTCGTTATTCGCAAGGTATATGTCCCGTGCTTTCCAATCGGACAGGTCCATTTCCAGTTCCCCTGCCGCATTCTTGTTCTTTTCCAGATCTTCCAGGGTAAAGGTTTTTACCTGTTTCGGACCAGAAACGCCCTCCGGCAGGAATGCGGTCAGCTTGACGCTTTCGATCACGCCGCTCTTGGCGTAGTTGGAAGAGATCGTCACCTTGTCCGTCAGATAGCCCTTTACGATCTTGCCGCTGTCCTTTTCTGTTTTCACACCTACGCTCTGGAGGTCAACGGAAATCAGCGACTTCCCAGCCTTGGAGTAGCAGTCCGAAGTTGCCCCATTCTCCAGCAGGAAACCATAGTACAGACCATTTGCCTTATTCGGCACAGTCAGACTCTTATTATCGCTTTCCTGTGTCTCCGGACGATTGGCAGAGGGTGTGATTTGGAGGTTGGTTTTTGCCACCTGCATGGTCGCCTCAGAGGAAGTCTTGGAAGCCTCGTTGATGCTGCCAATGACTTCGAAATGCGCCGATGCTTTCAAATCCCCTGTCCAGTCCGTAGAACCATACAGTTTCAGATTCATCTCCTTGAGATTGTCCAGATCTGCATTTCCGTAGATGCGGGAGAAGATGATGCGCACACTCCGCAGGCGCTTGATATCGTCGGGAACGGTATATGTAACATTGCCGTCTGCATCCACCGTCAGGGCATCAGAATCGACCGTCAGACTAGGCTTAATATTTGCCTCGTTGTCTGCGGTATATGTCGTATTATCCCAATCAAAAAGTTCAATTCTATCGATCTCTGCCGCCCGTCCTGCACCGATGCCGTCCAGAACGATCTTCCGGGTATCAAAGCCCTCCACATCCTGGAGACAGTCGATAGGCTCATTGCCGACGCTGTCCATATTGACTTGCAGCAGCGCATGAGAGCTGGTAGAACGGGAGTTGTTGGTCAGCAGGAACTGATACCAGGTCTGTTCCGTTTCGCTCCGGTTCGGCACAGCCAGTGTCGGATAAACGGGATGAGCGTTTCCGTTTTTTGTCATAGCTGACAGACTGTTCCTTGTACGCTTCTGTGCCGTCCTTGCGAATCGCATGAACGCTCGCTTTCAGTTCCGGCAGCACCTTGGACACGTTCAGTACGACGATATCCTCCACCGTCTGATCCAATGCAGTCTGGTCGTGTTCGCCAAAGCTATAATCGGTTTTCAGCACGCCGAGGTGTGATATCCTTTTCTGTGGTCGGCGTGCCGTGAATCTGCACATAGCAGTTCCCGTCATCGTTGGCATCCGTCAGCGGAATATTGTCGCTGATGCGCTGGAAGTACACGGTCATACCAGTGAGATAGGTCAGCTTACCGCTCCACGCAGACTTCGGATTTCCAGGTCTCCGTTTGCATTTGTGCCATAGCTTTCCAGCTTATCCAGTGTGATGTCCAAATCTGTCAGCGTACCCCGGTTGTTCACCTTTCCGTGCAGCACGATCTTCTCGATCGCTGTCTTTTCCAGCAAACTCTTGCTGAGCAGGATGTTGGATGCAACGAGTCCGCCGGCAGTGTAATCCTCGTCCGGGTACAGCCCGGTGATATCCAGTGTTGCCGGGCTGATCTCGGAAATGCTGTCGTTGGAAATGACAAAGCGAGCCGCCGCAGTATCATCATTCAGAGAGACTGTCTGCGGATTGCCTTTCTGTATCAGATCGCCGATGGAGTCATCATAAACGCCTACGCCGGTCAGTGCCGGTTTTGCCTGCTCCGTTTTGATAACTGCATTCTTTTCATCAATATCTTTCGACTCCGAAACCCACTTGCCTTCGCCGTCTTCCGACGCTGTCGGCGGCTGGTAATAGTGAATCTCATAAGAGGTGTCGATCTTGTTGTCATATGTCCACAAGTGCGGAAATGCACCACGCATGGTGATAAGACCGTTGAAGTTGGTATAGCGTGGGATCTCCTCCCGGAACACAAACTTGACCTCATTGCAGAATGTCAGACCAGCCTGTGTGGTCAGTGCGTCGCCAATGGCAAGCGTCCAGATCTTTTCGTCTGCTGCGCTAACATTGGCATCCTGTTTCAGACCCAAGCCCAATTCGTCGGCAGTTTTATAGATCACATCACCGTTTTCATCGGTAAAGCCAAACTGGATAAACTGATTGAGGTCTGTTCCATCCACCTTGAACCAGTCTTTCAGCTGAATGTTCGGATAGTGTATCGCATCATTCTGCAAATTGATCTGGATTTCCTGCAGGTCAAAATCTTCCGGCACGTGGTCTGTTGCAACGGCATTGAACACCGGGATATTGCCGATGCTGTTGAACCCATCCAGGTAATATTCATCCACCGCACCGATGCCAACCGTCTTATCTGTTACTTCTTTGCCGTCTGCGTCCTTGACATATTTGTGATGCGCAAAGTTATCCCAGGTATGGGGCGTGAACTCTGTAGTGTCCGAACCTTGTTTCGACCAGTGAATGCTGCTGCCGCCGCCGAACGAAATTGTTGTTGTCAGTCCAGAAGTGTTTTTGAATCCGGTGTTGCTGTTAAAGTTGTTCGGATACGGAATCGCAACCATGTACTTCCGGGCAGCATAGTACTTTCCGTTGGGGTCACCCTGGTTCAGTTCCTCCGCTTTCTCCTTGGAATACAGCATATGGGATTTGTCGGTAGCTTCTCTTTGCAGAATGATCGTACCTGTACCGGAATAACCATACGGTATGGTTTCGCCGGGAATATTGGTGAAATTCTCCAGATCCCACTCCGTTTTCCAGTCCGGTGTATCGGTGACATCATAGATCAGAACACCGCCCTCATTGGGCTTACCGACAAAGTCATGATGCTGATAAAAATCAGCGGAAATATTTGTGTTTGGCGTGTTCGTATCATCCTCGCACCAGCGAAGAATATCCTCATCCAGGATACTCCGCATTTTGTCCGGGTTATACTGCGCCTGTAATGTAATCAAATAGTTGTCGATGGTGCTTAATTTTCTTTTTCTGTAGAGTCGTTCTGCACTGTGAGAAAACCGCTGGGATTCCCCAACGCTTCTGCTGCGATGAAGATCGTCCCCCAGTCGCACGAAGTCAGCACCATCACTGTTGCTAATATACCATAAATGATTCTCTTCCATATGCTTATTTGTCGATACATTACAATTCCCCCTGCCATACGGCACATCTGTTTCGTGAATTAACAATTTTAATAAACATTTCCGCTTTTTTTCAAGCATCTTGATGAAAAAGCGTTTTTCTTTGGATTTCAGCAGTTTTATTCGCTGAAATCACTAGTTTTTTATTTAAGCTTATATTTTGCATTGTGCTTTTTGCACATTATTCTGCGATTTTACGCTTAATTTTATTATAACATTTTTATGTGGAATTGTCAATACACAATCCCACATTTTATGGCAAAAAACATCCAATTTCGAGGAAATAAAAACGAGATATGTCCGCAGGGAAAGTGCCTTTGTTTGCCGTACAGATACAAAAAAAGCTGTAGAACTGATACGTCCTACAGCTTTGAAAAATGCCTTATTTCATTATGCTTTTTTCGTCTCTCTGTCCGACAGGAACAGGCTCACCAGCAGCAGCACCGGAAAGACGATCGCCGCCAGGATGCCGATGTGCAGGTCATTCTGAAACGCACTGGACACCAGCCCGGCGAGTGTGGGACCGCCGGGCAGCCCACATCCCCTGCCAGTGCCAGCATGGCAAACATCGTCGTGCCGCCGCCTTTGATGGCAGCAGATGCTTTGCTGAACGTTCCCGGCCAGAGGATTCCCACAGAAAAGCCGCAGACCGCACAGCCGAGCAGTCCCACAAACGGCACGGGAACAAAGACGATACACAGATACGATGCCATGCACAGCACACAGCTGTACTTCATAAAACGGTCCAGGTTCAGCCGATCGCCGAACTTGCCGTAGATCAGTCTTGCCGTTCCCATCAGCAGGGCGAACGCCATCGGACCGGCGAGGTCGCCCACGGTTTTGGTGACGCCCAGACCCTGCTCTGCAAACGTAGATGCCCACTGGCTCACTGCCTGCTCCGAATGCCGCAAAAATATGCGCCGATGCCCGATAGCCGATCTTGTCCACGAACCCGGCAGAAAGCATATCCACCAGCAGCTGGACGCAGAAGTTTATGGTAATCAATAGTGTGACTTTGGAAAGTGAAATGCCATAGCTCTTTTGAAATGTCACAAACAAAAGCGGCACGAAATTATTAACAACTGCCTGGACGATGTAGCCGATAAAGCAGGCATACATGGTCTTTTGGTAGTTCTGTTTCATAAAAAAGTTATCGCTCCTTCTGGATCAGCACCGCCGGCACTTCCTGCGCCATTCTGGACTGGGGTGCAGATGGTCGCCGCTGTCGAATCCATCAGCAAACGCTGTGGGATGCGCCGGATTACAGACTGCACGGTCAAAATCCACACAGCCGTCGATCTCTGTTGTTGTCCGGATCCACTGGTTCACCTCACTGCGCAGCTTTTCCCGGAAATCCGCATAGGTGCGCCATCCCTCGATGGGCAAAAGCGTTCCCATGTACACCTGCAAGCCGGCAGCACGAGCGGTACGGACATAAAAACCGTAGTCCCTCGATCATTTCCTCTGCGGTAGGCAGATCGCTCCAGGGACGGAACCGGTTGACGTCCGTTCCCACCGGGTGGATGATATCGTTGATGCCGTGCTGGATGAGGACAGCATATGCCCCTGAAACCTGTATCTCTCTTGGAAAACGTGTCTCCCCTTTCAAGCCGTAGGAATCATAAGTGATATTGTCATACCGCCGGAGGATTCGTGTGCCGCTTGCCGCTTTCCGGATCACTGCCGTCGTGCCATCCCCGTTTCCAGGGTGCGCAGCATCAGTTCATCCGGCCACGCCTGCGCCGTGATGGAGTCGCCGTAGCAGATCAGCGTCCGGTTTCCCTCGTCTGTCAGCACATCAATGTCACTGAGGAAATAGACCGTGTGGGTCTTTTTAGAGGTATCCATTCCCAGGACAGCCTCTTCCGTCTGGTCGCCCACGGCAAAATATCCGCCGGACAGCGGTCCGGTAATCACAACGCCGGAACGCATTTCTGTAAATCCGGCAAAGTACAGGCTGACGGCAATTGTCTCGCCCCGTTTCACCGGAAAACGCACCGCATCGCTCTGCACCCATTCTCCAGCAGGGAGTTGCCATTGACAGAAAAAAATTATGCGACTTTTTTTCCAACCAATTTATCTCCATGTATTTGATTATCTGTAGTGAAATCGACTCTGTAGCAGATGAATACTGCAAACGGTTTCTGGAACAGGACAAAGAAAAACACTTTCGGCATTACAAACAAGATCAATCTG